>Ga0265338_10002115_pt1 | contig 30610 bp, 24 predicted proteins | sample 42126metaG_FD_193579 | JGI IMG/M metagenome (GOLD analysis project Ga0265338, IMG submission 193579) | Rhizosphere microbial communities from Carex aquatilis grown in University of Washington, Seatle, WA, United States - 4-21-26 metaG | ecosystem: Host-associated > Plants > Roots > Rhizosphere...
GATCGCGGCGCTGGTGGCGGACACCCCGACCGCGCAGTACATCACGTCCTCGGCCGAGATCCCGCACTCGGTCCTGGTCGGCCAGTTCCCGTCGACCGGCGACCACTTCGGCCTGCTGTTCAGCAAGGGCAACCCGCTGGTGTCCTGCGTCAACCAGGCGCTCGCCACGCTGAAGGCCAACGGCACGCTCGCCGCCCTGCAGAAGAAGTACCTGCAGGTCTACCTGACCGTCCCGACGATCAAGCCGTAAGTGACCGAGCCGCCGCTTGATTTCAGCCGCCGCGGTCCCCGCCTGCTCGGCGGGGGCCGTGGCGGCAGCCGGGCCCGCGGGGCAGCGCTGTCGACCGCGAGCACGGTGGCCGTGGCCGCCGTGCTCGTCCTGCTCTTCCTGCTGGCCCCGGGCAGCGCGCAGGTCAGGCACACCTTCTTCAGCCCGCCGGACATGTGGCACTCGCTGGTGGGCGACCCGGCCAAGGGCTACTACAGCGTCGGCGCGGCGATCTGGCTCAACATCCGGATGTTCCTCACCGCCGAGGTCTTCATCCTGGCCTTCGGGCTCGTCCTAGCGGTCGTCCGGCAGTCGTCCGGCCCGGTGCTGCTGCCGCTGCGGGTCGTGGCGCTGCTGTACGTGGACGTGTTCCGCGGCATACCGACGATCCTGGTGATCTACGCGGTCGGCTTCGGCCTGCCGGCGCTGGAGCTCACCGTCGTCTCCACCCAGGACCCCGCCGTCTACGGGGTGGTCGCGCTGGTCCTGTCCTACTCGGCCTACGTCTGCGAGGTGTACCGGGCCGGAATCAACTCGGTGCCGCTGGCCCAGGTCAGCGCGGCCCGCTCGGTCGGCCTGACCCAGGCGCAGGCGATGCGGCACGTGATCCTGCCGCAGGCGGTCCGCACCGTCATCCCGGCGCTGCTGAACGACTTCATCAGCCTGCAGAAAGACACCGCCCTGGTATCCGTGCTCGGCTCGATCGAGGCCAACCGCGCCGCCGAGATCTACAGCGCCACCGTGTTCAACTACTCCTCCTACGTGGTGGCGGCCGTGCTGTTCCTTATCCTGACCATCCCGCTGGCCCGGTTCACCGACCACCTCATCGCCCGCGACCGCGCCCGCCGCCTGGCCGGCGGTGTCCGGTGAGCCAGCCCGCACTCGAACTGCGGCAGGTCCGCAAGTCCTTCGGCGAGCACGACGTGCTCCGCGGGATCGACCTGACCGTGGCCCCGCACGAGGTCATCGGCCTGATCGGCGCGTCCGGCTCGGGCAAGTCCACGCTGCTGCGCTGCGTGGACCTGCTCGAACCAGTGACCGCCGGGTCGATCTGGCTTTCCGGGGCCGAGATCACCGCGCCCAGCGTGAACCCGGACCTGGTCCGGCGGCGCCTGGGCATCGTGTTCCAGTCCTACAACCTGTTCCCGAACCTGACGGTGCTGCGCAACATCACGCTCGGCCCGGTAAAGGCGCTCAAGATGCCCCGGGCCGAGGCGGAACAGCTCGCCCGGGACCTGCTCGGCCGGTTCGGGCTGACCGACCGGGCCGCGGACTACCCCGACCGGCTGTCCGGTGGACAGCAGCAGCGCGTGGCGATCATCCGGGCGCTGGCGATGAGTCCCCGGCTGATGCTGCTTGACGAGGTGACCAGCGCCCTCGACCCGGAACTGGTGGCGGAGGTGCTGGACGTCATCCGGGAGCTGGCCGCGGGCGGCATGACCATGCTCCTGGCCACGCACGAGATGGGCTTCGCGCGCGAGGTGGCCTCCCGGGTCGCCTTCCTGGCCGATGGCGAGATCGTTGAGATCGGCTCCCCGGCCGACCTGTTCGGCCGCCCGCGCGATGAGCGCACCCAGCGCTTCCTGCGCCGGGTCACGGATGCCGGGCGAGGGTAACGCGGCGGCGCGGACGCCCCGGCGGCGGTGCACCGAACATAATGTCACCTTTTCTGATGGAAAATATTGACTTGTGACGGGGCGGGTGTCACTCTCACGGCGTGAGCCCAAAGCGAGCGGCGTGGAAGGTGACCCCGTGACCCAGGCGCATGACCGGGCCAGCGGCCCGCAGGCCGGGAACGCGTACCGGCACATCGGGGTAACGCGGGTCGGTGGCGTTATCGGAGCCGTCGTCGAAGGCATCCGGGCCGGCGCGGGCGCCGACCCGGATGCGGTCGCCGAGCTGCGGGCCGCGCTGCTGGCGCACAAGGTGGTCTTCCTGCGCGGCCAGCGGCAGCTGACCGACGCCGACCAGCGTGCCTTCGCCGCCCTGCTCGGCCCGCTGACCAGGCCGCATCCGACGGTCGCGGGCGACGGCGAGGCGGTGCTGCCGATCGATTCCGAGCAGAGCAAGGCCAACAGCTGGCACACCGATGTCACGTTCGTGGACCGCGTGCCGGCGATCAGCGTGCTGCGCGCCATCAGGCTGCCGCCGTATGGCGGGACGACCGTGTGGGCGAACACCGCCGAGGCGTACCGGCTGCTGCACCCGGCCCTGCAGGCCCTGGCCGGGCGCCTGCGCGCGGTGCACTCTAACCGCTACGACTACGCTGCGGACCGCCCCGAGGCGGGCGGCACCGACGTCGCGCAGCAGGCCTACCGGGCGGAGTTCGGTCGCCTGGAGTTCGAGACCGAGCACCCCGTAGTACGCGTCCACCCCGAGACGTCCGAGCCGGCCTTGCTGCTCGGGCACTTCGTCCGGTCCTTCACCGGGCTGAGCACGACCGACTCGGCCGCCCTGCTGGCGCTGCTGCAGCGGCACGTCACCCGGCTCGAGAACACGGTGCGCTGGACCTGGCGCGACGGCGACATCGCGATCTGGGACAACCGGGCCACGCAGCACTACGCGGTGGCCGACTACGACGACCAGCCGCGGCTGATGCACCGGGTCACGGTCGCCGGAGACGTCCCGGTCGGCATCAACGGCGACACCAGCGTGGTCCGCAAGGGCGACGCCAGCCGGTACTCCCGGCTGGCCGCCTGAGCCGGGCCAGAACTCCTGCAGGCAACCGGTCACCAGAGAAAGGGCTGCGATGTCCACTCCCGCGCGCGGAGCGCCGGCCTGGAGCGCGGGCCCGGCGGAACCCCCGGGCGGGCCCGGACAGTCAGCCGGCGCCGGCCGCACCGCCCCCGTGACTGGTGCGCACGTCCTTGCCACCCGGCGCACGGGCACCGCCCGGGCAAGCGGCCGCGGCTGGCTGCGGCTGGTCAGCCCGCTGCTCGCGCTGGGAGCCTGGCAGGTGCTGAGCAGCACCGGGATCCTCCCGCCGAGCAGGCTCGCCTCGCCCGCCAGCATCGCCCACACCGCGTACACGCTGATCGTGAGCGACTCGCCGACCTACGGCACGCTGCAGGCGTCGGTGCTGGTCTCGCTGGGGCGGTGGGGCATCGGCTTCAGCCTGGGGACGGCCATCGCGGTGCTGCTCGCCGTCGCGACCGGACTCAGCCGGATCGCCGAGGCGGCCCTCGACCCGATCGTCCAGGCACTGCGGAGTGTCCCGCTGCTCGGCGTGCTGCGGCTGGGCGTGGTCACGTCACTGCTCGCGCTGGTGGTCGGCGAGCAGATCAACGCCAACGCCGGCCTCGGCTTCATGATCACCCAGGCGGAGCAGTTCCTGCAGAACAACGTGATCGTGGTGACGCTGATCGTGTACGCCATCCTCGGCCTGGCGGCCGACGCGCTCGTCCGGCTGCTGGCAAGGAGGGCGCTGCGGTGGCGGCACGACTTCGCCTGACCGCCGGCCCGGGGGGCGCTGCCTTCTCCCCCGCCCCGGTCCCGCCGTCCGGCCTGGCGGCCTCGGTCCGGGGCGTGTCCCGCTCCTTCGGGCAGCGCCCGGTGCTGGCCGGGGCTGACCTGGACATCGCCGAGGGCGAGTTCGTGGCGATGATCGGGCGGAGCGGTTCGGGCAAGTCCACCCTGCTGCGGGTGCTGGCCGGGCTGGACCGGGAGGCGGCCGGCTCGGTCGCGGTGCGCGGGCCGGTGGCGGTCGCCTTCCAGGAACCGCGACTGGTGCCGTGGAAGCGGGTGCTGGCCAACGTGTCGCTCGGGCTGAGGGCGCCCTCACCCGCCGCCGAGGCGCTAGCGCTCGCGGACCGTGTGCTCGTCCTCGGCGACGGCCGGATCACCCAGTCCGTGCCGGTCACCCTGTCCCGGCCCCGCGACCGGGACCACTCGCAGCTCACAGCGCTGCGCCTGCGCCTGCTGACCGCGCTCGGCGTACCCGCCGAGGAAGCCGTCTGACCAGTGAGGGACCACATGAACAGCACGCACGCAAGCTCCTAGCACGCCCGGTTCCGGCTTTACCGCGTTGCCCGGCCCCGGCTGGCCGCCCTGGCGCTGCTGGCCGTGACCGCACTGGCGGTCGGCTGTTCCTCGGGCAGCCCGGGCTCGTCCTCGGCCGCGGCCACCGGAAGCGCCGCCAGTGCCAGCCTGTCCTCGGTGACGCTGAACATCGGCGACCAGAAAGGCACCGGCGCGCAGGCGATACTGACCGCCGCCGGGCTCCTGGGCTCCCTCCCGTTCCACGTGAGCTGGTCCGACTTCACCTCCGGGCCGCCGATGCTGGAGGCAATGGCGTCGGGCTCGGTGGACGTCGGCGGCGTGGGCGACGCGCCGCCGGTATTCGCGGCGTCCGGCGGCGAGGCGGTCGAGATCGTCGGCGCTCGCAAGACTAACGGGGACCAGGACGCGGTGGTGGTACCCAAGGGCTCGCCCATCACCTCGATTACGCAGCTACGGGGCAAGAAGATCGCGTACGGGGCCGGCAGCTCGGCCAACTACAACCTGCTGACGGTGCTCAGCAAGGCCAGCCTGACCACCAAGGACGTCTCCCTGGTGAACCTGCAGCCGGCCCAGGCCCTCGCCGCCTTCAGCTCCGGCTCGGTGGACGCCTGGGACATCTGGCCGCCGTACGTCCAGCAGGTGGTCGCGCAGGACGGCGCCCGGGTCCTGGCCACCGGGAGCGCCTACGGCAGCCCGTACTCGTTCGAGGTCGCGGCCAAGGCCGCGGTCGCGGACCCGCGGAAGGCGGCGGCCATCGCGGTCTACCTGCAGACGCTGGACCGGGCCTATGTCTGGGCGGCGGCGCACCCGGACGCCTGGGCCGCCGACTGGGGCCAGGCGGCCGGGCTGCCCGACAGCATCATGCAGGTAGCGGCGAAAGCCAACGCCACCACGCCGATCGCGATCACCCCGGCGGTCACCGCCTCCGAGCAGAACCTGGTCGACCAGTTCTACACGGCCGGGCTGATCCCCAGCAAGGTCGACATAACCAGCTACGTCACCACCCGGTTCAACCCGTCGGTCAGCGGCTGACCGGCCCGGCGGCCGGCCTCAGGCCAGGCCGGCCACTGCCCCGGGCAACTGATGGCGCAGTGTCAGTTCCCCGGTAACGACGCGGTAGAAGCAGCCGGGCCGGGAAGAGCCCGACCGCGTACGGGTGTGGCACGCGCCCCCGGTGGTCCGGCGCACCAGGTAGAGCAGGGAGTTCTGCTCGCAGTTGACCCGCACCTCGGTCAGCTCAAGCAGGTCACCGGACGTGGCGCCTTTCCGCCACAGCTCGTTGCGCGAGGTGGACCACAGCACCGCGACGCGCTCCCGCAATGAGGCTTCCAGGGCCTGCTCGTTCGCGTAGCCGACGAACAGCACGCCGCCGTTGTCAGCGTCTTGCAAGACCACCGGCACGACCCGGGCGCCGGACGCGGCGACCGCGGCAACCTTGCCGAAGTCAAGAACGAGCCGGGTACCTTCTTCTAGTTCGCTCACCCGCCCATCCTGCCCGACGGCGCGGCCGGCCGCCCCTCAATAAACTGCTGATCAGCTTCGCCCTCGCGCCGGCCGCCACCGCTGGTGCCACCGTTGCAGGTCCAGGGAGGCGTGGGGAGCGCCTGGCCGGTCTGAAGCACCGCCGCGACATGCGGTTACCGGATGACTGGCTGGCTGACTGGTCAGCCTAGGTTGGGCCAGCGCAACAGGTTCTCCAGGGCGGCCCGGTCACCCTCGCTGCGCAGGCTGTCCAGGGTAAGACGGCCGTGCAGGGTCAGCAGCAGGTCGCTCGCCGATCCGTGCAGGCCGGCCGCCGTCTCGTGGTGGCCGTCGAGGATGCGTGCACCCGCCGCGGTCAGGTCGATGACCCAGGACTCGCCCTCCGAGGCGTGCAGGCCGATCCGGGCCGGCTCGTGCGGCCAGGGGCCGGCGGTGCCGTGGCTGACGCTGACGAACTCGGCAATGCCGTCGAGTGCGGCAACCGCCGGGACGGGCCGGGGAGTCCCGGTGGCGAGCTGGGCGTCGAAGGCGTGGACAGCGGCTTCCTGGACCTGATGGCGTGCCACCGCCCCGCTCGTCAGGGGGACTCCGGAGCCGCCCCACCAGGTCCAGCACCCCGCCGCGGGGCCCGCGGCGCGCAGGGCGGCGATCAGCTCCTTGGTCGCCGCGGCCGCACCGGCCAGCAGGCCCGCTGGCGGCGCGTGGTCAACCGGGACCACGGTCGGCGGCTTGTCGCTGGGGCCGGCCGCGACCGCCGCCGCCCAGAACCGGTGCACCTGGGCAACGTGCTCGACTAGGTCGCGGAGCGACCAGCCGGGGCAACTGGGGACGCGCGCATCCAGGCTGCTGGCACTCGCGGCGCTGCCGCGCAGGGCGGCGGAGCGCTCCTGGATCAGGACAAGCAGGTCCGCGAAATCAGGTGTCCGGCTCATTCTCGCTTCCTATCACCGGGCTCTGACAGCGGCTCCGGTGCGGGCCGGGGGGCGGTGGTGAGATCGGGGTGGCGCGGGGCTTACTAGGTGTACAGGGTGAAGTCCGGGGTCTGGCCGGTCAGGTAGTGCAGGCCGACCTCACGGCGCTTGTAGGCGACGGGGTCGTGCAGGGTGTGGGTGCGGACGTTGCGCCAGAAGCGGTCGAACCCGTGCCTGCTCGCGGTCGACCGGGCGCCGGTGAGCTCGAACACCTTCGCGGTGACGTCGAGGGCGGCGTCGGTGGCGACCACCTTGAGCCGGGCGACCTCGATCGCCAGCTCGCCGCGCTCGGCCCAGGTGAGGGCGCTGCCCCGGCCGACCGCGGCGGCCAGCGCGGCGGCCGCCCGGTCGGCCAGGGCGCCGACCGCGGCCAGCCGGGCGTCGAAGTCGCCGTACTGCGCCAGCAGGTAGGGCTCGTCGGTGACGCTGTCGCGGCCGCCGAGTACCCACGGGCGGGAGGAGGACAGCGTGTAGGTCCTGGCGGCCTGCAGCGCCCCTTCGGCGATGCCCAGGTAGAGGTGGCCGAAGACCGCCTGGATGGCCGGGGTGATCGCCGACGCGAGGGGGGTGACGTCGGGGCCGAGCGGGCCGATGACGTCCTGGGCCGGGACGGGGGTGTTGGTGAACGTGACGCTGCCGCTGGCCGACAGCCGCTGGCCGAGGTTGTCCCAGTCCCGGCCGAAGGTGATGCCGGGCGCGGTGACCGGGACCGCGGCCAGCAGGTGCTCGCCGCCGTGCCCGGCCCCGGCCCCGGCCCCGGCCCCGGCCCCGGCCCCGGCCCCGGCCGACTCAACCCGGCCGGTCACCGCGATCCAGTCGCCGGACGAGGCGCCGGTGGCGAACGTCTTCCGCCCGTTGAGCAGGTAGCCGGTCCGGGTGATGGTGAGCGCGAGGTCGGGCTCGACCGGGTTGACGGCGTCGCCCCACAGGTACTGGTTCCTGGCGGTGAGGCGGCCGAGGCGCCGCTGCACCGGCGCGCCGCCGGCCAGCCACAGGTTGGCCGCGTTGACGTAGTGGTAGCCGATGAGCTGCGCGACCGAGCCGTCGGCGGCGGCGATCTGGCGGACCACCGCCAGCGCCGTGCGCCAGGTCTGGCCGGCCCCGCCGAGGTCTTCCGGGATGAGCAGGGCGGGTAGGCCCGCCGACTTCAGCAGCTTGACCTCGGCCGACGGCTCCGCGTTGGCCCGGTCCCGCTCCACCGCGTCCACCGCCAGCGCGGCCGCCACCTCGCGGGCCCGGGCTACCCACTCCTCGTGGTTGTCGGTCATCGGAAGCCTTTCTCCGTCGGGGGTGGAACACGCAACCGTTGGGGATGATCCTGGTTTTGACTGTCTTGCCGTCAGACGATGCCGTTGCGGGGCGGCGGGACGTCGTTCAGCTCCCAGTCGCCGAGGTGCCGCACCTTCCAGCGGCGCGGGTCGTGCAGGGTGTGGGTGCGGGCGTTGCGCCAGTGCCGGTGCAGGTTGAGCTCCGCCTGCGCCGCCCGCGAGCCGATCAGCGCGAACACATCGCTGGACACGGTGACCGCGGCGGTGTCGGCCTGGGCGCGGGCGGCGGCGACGGCGGCCGACGCCTCGGCGCTCGTCTCCTCGGTCAGCGCGCCGCCGGGACATTCCGGGTCGGCCGCGTCCAGGGCATCGCCCGCCGCCCGGACCAGGGCGCGGGCGGCGCGCACGAGCAGTGCCAGCTCGCCGAACTTCTCGATCACGGCCGGCTCGTCGGCCGCCCGGTCCACCCCCGCCTCCCACCACGGCCGGGCGGTGGTGCGGATCAGCTCCTTGCCGTCGCGCAGCGCGGCCACCGCGATGCCGAGGTCGACGCAGGCGTGCAGGTACTGGCCGAACGCGCCGAAGGTCTCGGTTTGCTGGAAGATCCGGTACGCGGGGACCACGTGAAAGGCGGGCACCCGCACCTGGCTGAACCGCACGGTACCGCTGCCGGTCGTCCGCTGGCCCATTCCGTCCCAGTCGTCGACCACCTCGACCCCGGGGTCACCGGGCCGCACCCAGGCGGCGTGCAGCCGCCCGTCCGGGTCATTGGCGTAGACCGGGATCCAGTGCGCGTAGACCGACCCGGTGGAGTAGTACTTGATGCCGTCGAGCAGGTAGCCGCCGCCGGGCTGGGGGGTGAACCCGATGCGGAAGTCGTGCGCGTCGCGGCTGCCCCGCTCGGACAGCGCGTTGCCGAAGCGCTTGCCGCCGAGTACCTCCGCGTAGAAGAAGCGCCGCTGCTCGGCCGAGCCGGCCTGGGCGAGCACGTTGACGAAGAAGAAGTGGTTCTGCGGGAGCTGCCCGAGGCTGGCGTCGCCGGCCGACAACTCGGTGAACACCTCGCCCAGGGTGCGGGCGGTGACCCCCGCCCCGCCGTGCTCCCGCGGCACCGTGATGGCCAGCAGCCCGGACTCCGACAGCTCGTCTACCAGGTCGCGGGGCAGGATCCGCCGCGCGTCGCGGTCGGCGTCGCCGGCCGCGAACCGGCGGCCGAGCCCAGCCGCGACCGCGATCGCCTCGGCGTCGCCGGAGATGACGTTAGCCACCGGGCCCCGCTCCCCCGGGCCGGCCGCCGGCCAGCCGCCGAAAGCCCGCCCCCGGATGGTCATCGCGCAGCCGCCGCTGCCCGGCCCCGAGGAAGTTCTCCCGCAGCGTGGTGCCGTCGTAGGCGGTCCGGTAGCGGCCCCGGCGCTGCAGTTCGGGCACCACGTGCTCAACGACGTCGGCGAACGTGCCCGGCGTGATCACGTAGGCCAGGTTGAACCCGTCCGCGCCGGCCTCGTCGACCCAGCGTTCCATCTCGTCCGCGACCGTGGCCGGGCCGCCGACCACGACCGGGCCGCGGCCGCCGAGGCCGAGGAAGCGGGCGATCTCGCGCGGTGTCCAGTCCCGGGCCGGGTCGGCCGTGGTGAACCCCTCCACCGCGCTGCGCACTGCCTCGGTCTCGACGTAGCGCAGCGGCTGGTCCGGGTGGTAGCCGGACAGGTCGAGCCCGCTCCAGCCGCCGTAGAGCGCGAGCGCGCCCTCGTAGGAGGCGTAGCGCCGGTAGTCGGCGTACTTGGCACTGGCCTCGTCGTCGGTCGCCGCGGTGACGACGGTGAGCAGGGGGATCATCGCGATGGCGGCCGGGTCACGGCCCATCCGCTCGGCTGACTCCCTGATTTTCCTGATCTTGGGCTGGAGCACTTCCGGCCTGGTCTCGCTGAAGAACACCGCCTCGGCGTGCCGGGCGGCGAACTCCAGGCCGCTGGCGGACGAGCCGGCCTGGAAGATCAGCGGCGTGCGCTGCGGGGACGGCTCGGACAGGAAGACGCCGGGGACGGTGTAGTACCGCCCCTTGTGCTCGACCGGGTGCACCCGGTCCGGGTCGGCGAAGACGCCGGCCTGCTTGTCCCGCCTGACCGCGCCGTCTTCCCAGCTGCCCTCCCAGAGCTTGTAGCAGACCTCGAGGAACTCGTCCGCCCGCGCGTAGCGCTCGTCGTGCGGGACCTGGTGCTCGAGGCCGAGGTTGCGGGCGGCGCTGTCCAGGTAGGAGGTGACGACGTTCCAGCCGACCCGGCCGTTGGTGAGGTGATCCAGGGTGGTGAACGTGCGTGCCAGGCTGTACGGCTGCTCGTAGGTGGACGAGACGGTGATGCCGAAGCCGAGGTGCCCGGTGACCGCGGCCATCGCGGAGACGGCGAGCAGCGGGTCACCGACCGGGATCTGGGCCCCCTGCCTGACCGCGGCGTCGGCGCTGCCCTGGTAGACGTCGTACACGCCGAGCACGTCGGCGATGAAGAGGCTGTCGAACAGGCCCCGTTCGAGCAGCTTGGCCAGCTCGGTCCAGTAGTCGAGGTCCCGGTAGCGGTGCGACTGGTCGTCGGGATGGCGCCAGAGCCCCGGCGACTGGTGCCCGGCGCAGGTCATGTCGAAGGCGTTGAGGTGGATGGTCTCGCGCCGGCTCACCCTGCCCATCCGATACCATTTTACCGATAAAGTCAATCGTAATAGTAGGAATACAGGGGAGCGCGTGCTACTACGGGCAGGGGACCGGCATCGCGTCCCGCCCGGCGGGCACCGCTGCCGCGCTCCCGCGGCCGGCCGCCCGTCCCGCATGAATTCGAAGGCTTAAATAACGAGGTGCGGCCAGTCCCGGCTTAGCCGTACTTTAGACGAAATTAAGGGAGGCGACAATGAACGGGCTAGTGGAATGAAGTACCATCAAGAGACCGTCACCGATGTCGGCTTAGAAACCCTGAATGCAAGACGCCGGGGGCCCTCGCGACGGCCTCCAGGAGTCTATCTCAGCCGGCCGGCACTTATTGCCACAATGTAAAAACTGAATCCCGTGAGCTGCCATGCGCTACGAAATCCTCGGCCCGCTTCGCATCACCAAGAAAGGCGGAAATCGCTGCTCCCTCACCCCGCGTAAGCAGGTTATCCTGCTTACGGCCCTGCTAATTCGCGCTAATCAAGTCGTATCGACCGGTCAGTTGCTGACCGAACTGTGGGGCGACACGCCGCCCCGCCGGGCCTCGGCCAGCCTGCACGTTTACATTTCCCAGGTGCGCAAGGCCCTGCAAGAGGAGGAGGGCGAAGATTCCGCCATCATCACCCGCCCGCCCGGCTACGTGCTGCGGGCACGCACCGATGAGATCGATGTAAGCGAATTCAATGAGGCCCTCGACCAGGGGCGGCAGCACCTCAACGCCCAGGCGTACGAGGAGGCCGTCATCGCACTGAGGTTCGGCCTGTCGCTCTGGCGAGGCCCTGTCCTCGGCGGCCTTACCGGCGGCGGCCCCATCATCAGGAGCTTCACCGCGTGGCTGGAAGAGTGCCGGCTGGAATGCGTCGAGCTGCTGGCCGAGGCGCTACTGGCGCGCGGGGAATACCAGGCGGGCATCCGGCTCCTTTATTCCATCATTCATGATCACCCCTTGCGGGAAACCTTCTACCGACTGCTGATGATCACTCTCTACCGCGCGAACCGGCAAGCCGATGCGCTGCTCATCTACCAGCAGGCTCGTGATGTTACGATTTCCGAACTCGGCCTGGAGCCGTCCCAGGCGCTTCGCGACTTGCATCAGGCCATTCTTGTCGGCGACCATCTGACGGCGCACTGACGTCATCGGCGATGATTTCACGGCTTTCCTGAAACAACGCTCGCCCGTTTACCAGTGTTAACGTTTGCACGTGAACCTGAGCCGCTATCGCCAGCAATAACCGCAGCCGGCCCGGGCCCGTTTGACGGTAATTCCCGTATCACGCACCCTGCCCGGCCACCGGACGGGAATCCCTGTCGCGCGGCCAATGGCAGGGGTCACTCCTGGGAAAGCAGCCGCCTGCCCGCCGCCATCAGGGCGTCGGGGTCCTTGGGCACGTGCGCCCGCGAGACGAGCACGTCACGGTAATGGCGCTCAAGCGGATTTCGCCGCGTCAGGCCATGGTTGCCGAGGGTAGCCATCGCGGTGTCGACGGCGGCGACCGCGGCCCTGGTCGCGATCAGCTTGACCAGCATCGCCTGCTCTCCCGCGGTCTCGGCGTCACCGTCGTCGAACTCCGTCGCGACCTGGCGCACCGTGCTCTCCGCGAGCAGCAGTTGCGCCTCGATCTCCCCGGCCGCCAGGCGCATGGCGTCCATGGCGGCGGCGGCCCGGTCCGGGCGCGCGGTCGCGTAGTCGGTGACCCACTGGTGGTAGAAGTCCTGCCCCGCTCGCGCCGCGCCGAGGTAGGTAGCGGCCGCCATCAGGTCGACGACACTGCCCCGGCCACGCCCGGCGGCGAACGAGCTCGGCCGGGTGATGAAGTTCTCTGGCGGCAGGCGGACATCGCGGTAAATCACGTCGTGGCTGCTCGACGCGCGCTGGCCAAGGTGGTCCCAGGTCTTGACGACCTCGATTCCGGCCGCGTCCCCCGGGACGAGGGCGAAGCCGGGACGGCCGGTGTCGGCATCGTGCGCCCACACGATGTGGTAATCCAGCCCCTCCGAACCGGTTGCCGACGTCTTGTGCCCGGTGAGCACCCAGCCCCCGGGACCGCGCCGCACGCTAGTGACCGGCAAACCGACCCGTTGCCTAGTGACACCCGACGGCTCGGCGTTAATGCTGTTCAGGAGCACCGGGCGGGTCCGCGAGGCGGTCAGGATCGCCTGGTACAGCGCGGGCGGCCAGTGGACGAACTCCGCGCCCTCCTCGTTGTAGAGGTGCACGAAGTAGGTCATCGCGGCGATCAGCGCTACCGCCGGGTCGCCCTTGCCCAGGGCGAGAAAGATCCGCACGGTATCGAGTGCCCCGGCGTGCTGGCCACCGAACCGGGCCTTGACCGGGGCGATGAGCAGACCCGCCTCGTGCACCCGGTAGATGCCCTCCCACGGGAACCTGGCCGTCCGGTCGTTCTCCTCCGCGTGCACCTGCAGGTCCTTGGTGACTTGCTCGAGCGCGGCGTCGCTGAGGTCGGCCGTCGCCTCAATCGGGTGCGCGTACCCGGCGATCCTTGCTGACATGAGCTCCCCTCTCGCAGCCAGACGGAACCGACGGTCGGCCGGGCCAGGCCGCCGGCGGGCCGCCCGGCGGGATCGGCAGGCCGCGGCCGCCCCCCGCGGCCTGCCGAGAAATATCCGGAGCGGTGCGCCCCGGAGGTTTAGCCTTCCCCGGATCGCAGTATATTAGATGCGTCCGGACGCATGCAATAGCGCCGACGCGCACGTTACCAGGGAACCAGGTTGCGTATCATGTGCGATGTGAGGGTGCCCGTAGTCAACTCGCCGCTCGTCTCCCAGGACCAGGTCAACGGGTGGTACGCGCTGCTACTCGCCTACGACGCGGTCGCCGCCCAGGTAGACACCGTGCTCAAGGAGCGTCACCGGCTCTCGTTCAGCGCGGTCGAGATACTCTGCCAGCTCAACGAGTCAGAGCCGCAGGCGGTCCGCTCGCTTGCCAGCCACCTCATCAGCGTCAGCCCGACCCGGGCGTCGCGGCTGGTGCAGGAGCTGATCGACGCGGGACACCTCGAGCGCAGCGCCGACCAGCATGACGGGCGGGTCTCCCTGATCAGCCTAACCACGTCGGGACGGCACTTCGCCAAGGCGGTCGAGCAGTCACTCATCGAGGCCGTGAAGACTTACTTCTTCGACAAGCTCGATGACGATGACATCGCCGCGCTCAGTCGCGTCTGGGCCAAGCTCGAGAAGAACGGCGGCTGAGGCCGCCCGGTCAGCCGATCAGGCCGGCCGGCTCCCCGGCGGGCTCTGGCTGGCTCGGGTCAAGGTGCAGCCGGGTCCGGGGCCGGATCAGGGCGCCCAGGACCACCGCGCCGCCGGCGTACAGGCCGGCCGCCCACCAGTAACCGACGCTGAAACCGTGCACGGTGGCCGCGACCTGACTCGCGGGCCCGTGCGCAGCGAGGTAGCCGCTGGTCGCGGTGGCGACAAAGGTGCTGATCAGCGCGATGCCGATGGCGGTGCCGACCTGCTGGCTGACGTTGTTCATCGCCCCGGCGGCGCCGGCGTCGCGCGGGTCAACGTCGCGCTGCCCCATCGTGATGGCCACCACGATGGCCGAGCCGGCCCCGGCGCCAAGCAGGATCAGCCCCGGCAGCACCCACTCGGGGTAGGCAGTGGTGGCGGTGGCCCGGGTGAGCAGGGCCGCCCCCGCCGCGCAGGCGAGGAGGCCGGCCGAGACGATGGCACGGACGGTGAACTTCGGCAGGAGCTGAACCTGGGTGACCGACGCGACGACCGCGATGCCGACCGCCAGCGGCAGGAAGGCGGCGCCGGTCTTGATCGGGGAGTAGTGCAGCACGCCCTGGAAGTAGTAGGTCAGGAACAGCATCACCGAGAACACGGCCGCGTTCGACACCGCCTGCGCCAGGTAGGCGGCGCCGCGGTTGCGGTCAGCCAGCACCCGCAGCGGGATCAGCGGCGAGCGCTCGTAGTGCTGCAGGACGGTGAACGCGGCCAGCAGCGCGGCGCCGCCGAGCAGTGACCCGAGCGTGACGGCCGCGCCCCACCCGTCGGTCTGGGCCTTGGCGGCACCGAAGACAATGCCGAACAACGCGGCCGACCCGATGACCGTGCTCGGCACCGACAGCCTCGGCTTGTCCTGGCTGTCGGCCGGACGGAGCAGCAACAGGCCGCCGACCAGGCCCGCCACCGCGAACACGATGTTGACGTACATGCACCAGCGCCAGCTCACATAGCTCGTCAGCACGCCGCCGAGCAGCAGCCCGATCGCGCCCGCGCTGCCGGTGACCGCCCCGAAGATCGCGAACGCCTTGTTCAGTTCCTTCACCTCGGTGAAGGTCACGGCAATGATCGACAGTGCGGCCGGCGCCAGCAGGGCGGCGAAGACACCCTGCACCGTCCGGGCGGCGAGCAGGACACCGATGTTCGGCGCGGCGCCGCCGACGGCGGATGCGACCGCGAACCCGGCCAGGCCGGCCAGGAATACCCGCTTGCGCCCGAACGCGTCGCCCAGCCTGCCCCCGAACGGCAGCAGGCTGCCGAACGCGAGGTTGTAGACCGTGATCACCCACTGCCGGTCGGGGTTACTGAAGCCGAGATCGCGCTGCGCGGAGGGCAGTGCGATGTTCACCACGGTCGCGTCGAGCACGATCACCAGTTGCGCGATCACCACCACCATGAGGATCGCCCAGCGGCGGTCGTGGTGGAGGGCCGCCGCGGCGGACGAACCGGGCGACGGCGGGCGGCGGGCGGAATCAGGACTGGCGTGATCACCGCGGGCCGGACTGACCTGAGTTACCTCGTCTGGTGCCTCGTGGCTATGGGGGCTCATGCCGGCAGCCTAACAGATGCGAGCGCGCGCACCCAAATTCTCGACGGCGCCGCCCTCCCCCGTCAGCAGGCCCCGGTGAAGCTGGCGGAGCGGCAGGCCGGGGCCCACGCCGAGCTCTTGCGCCATGACGGCCCGCGCCCGCTGGTAGACACCGAGCGCGTCGGCCGGACGACCGCAGCGGGACAGCGCGATCATCAGCAGCCGGTAGAACTGCTCGCGCAGCGGATGCGCGGCGGTAAGCGAGTAGAGCTGCCCCACGACCTCACGATGGCGGCCGAGGGCAAGGCTCGCCGTGATCCACAGCTCAAGGCACTCAAGGCGCGACTCTTCCGCCCGCACCGCGAAGTTGGTAACGATGGGACCGCCGGGAAGGCCGCCGAGAACCGGCCCCCGGTGGAGGCTGACCGCCTCACCGAGGAGGACGGCGGCTTCCGCCGCCGACCCGCGCCCCAGCGCCGCGCGCCCCTTGGCCACCAGGCCGGCGAACTCGGCGGAATCCAGTTCGGCCGCCCCCGTTCGCAGCTGGTACCCCGGCGGCCGGGTGAGTATCTCGCCTTCCGCCACGCGGGCCGCGGCGAGAAATTTCCTGAGCTGACATATATGCACGTAGAGATTTGCGTCCGCCCTACGCGGAATATTGTCACCCCATAGTTCCTCAATGAGCTGACCGGTCGGCACCACTTGATCGGCACGCAGCAGCAGAGCGGTCAAGAGCACCTGCTGCTTATTGGAATGCAGGGTAAATTCTCGCCCATTTGACGTCACCCTCAGGGAGCCCAGAATACCGTAGCGCACGAGACTCTCCTTGCTCTTTGCGGGAGAACAGGCAGCCTTCTGGAGCGCGCGTAGCGGAAACTCCGGCCACAGCCAACTGGCTTAGGCGGTTGCGCGCCTCCAGTGAACGCCGTAGTCCAGCTAGCGACGATAACAAACCGGCATCGCAGGTGTCAACGCGGCCCTGCCAATCTAGCCGGAGAGCCGGCCGACCTGCCCGGCAGCCGGCCGACCTTAACGACCGCTTGATTAATTCTAAAGTACGACCCGACGGGCAGCGGAAGGCCAATGCAGGCGCTGGAGACCGAAGGTATTCCTTGCTATTAGTTGATCAAAGCCCTTCATTGACGGCACGGCCGGCCTAACGGCCGGCCTAACGCGAGGAGAAGCATATGGCGCACGAGGGAAGTTCGGGCAAGGGGACGACCCAGGCCCTGGCAGGCGGCACCGGCCTGCTGTTCCACGACGACTTCCGGTCGGGTTTCGACACCGCTGCCTGGGCGGTGCAGCCCGCCCCGGCTCCCGGGGGGACCCTAGAGCACGGCGACGGCCTGGCGAGCACCTCGCCCGCCGGGCTGACGGTGGTCCCCACCGGGACCAACCCGGCCAGCGGCCAGCCCGCGTTCGCCGCCACCACTGGCCAGCAGCCGGACGGCGGCGGCAGCGACGCCGACCACATCAAGTGGCTCGCCTTCGCCCAGCACCTGGCCACCTCCGGCTACCCGGGCTTCGACATACCGGAAACAGGGTCGCTGACCTGCGCGTCCAGCCTGTCCGCGGAGACGCCCGGGGTGAGCGGGCACCCGTTCGGCGACGCGGTAGCCGACCCCGACTCCGATGTGCGGCTCGCCGCGGCCGACCTCGTGGTGGCCGACCTGCAGACCGGCATCGTGGCTGACTTCTCGCTGACCAACTCGCAGGTCTTCGTGGTGTACGAGCGACTGCGGGCGCCGGGCAGCAGCTACGCCTCGTTCGCGTACGCGGTGCCGGTGGCGACGCGCACCCCGGATCAGTACCACGACCTCCAGGTGCGGGTCGATGAGGGCGGTAACCGGGTTACCTGGCTGCTCGACGGCGAGGAGGTGCTGTCGACCGACCGGATCGGTTACCGGACGTTCCCGCGCAAGTACCAGGTGCTCGACCACGGCGGCGCGGAAGAGCAGGTGACGCTCCGTCAGGTGGTCACCGGGTTCGCCCTGGTCACCGTGCTCGACGCGGCCGGCCCCGACGGCAAGAGCCTGGTGCAGCTCGACTCGACCCCCGGCTTCTACTTCGACCCGCAGCGCGGCGCGCCGGCCCCGCAGTCCTTCCACCGCACCGAGGGCAGGCAGGACGAGCGCCTGTGGGGTCAGGGAGTCATCCTGCGGGTCCGCCACATCACCGTCACTACGGCTAGCTGACCAGGAGAAAGGGAAAACCAGTGGACCTTAAGCTGTCAGGCAGGCGCGCGGTCGTGACCGGCGGGAGCAAGGGGATCGGGCTGGCCATCGTGCGCGCCCTGGCCGACGAGGGCGTCCACGTCACGTCGGTGTCGCGCACCGTCAGCAAGGAGCTCATCGAGCTCGGTGACGCCGTGACGGCGGTGGAAGCTGACCTGGCGGTCCCGTCCGGCGCCCGGGTGCTTGCAGGCCACGCGGGCGACGTCGACATCTTGGTCAACAACGTCGGCGGCGGGGACGAGAGCCAGGCCATGAACGCGGGTTTCCTCGACATCGACGACGAGGGCTGGCTCCGAACCTACGAGCTCAACCTGTTCGCCACCGTTCGCGTCACCCGGGCGCTACTGCCCCGGCTGCTCGAGCGCCGCGGCATCATCATCAACATCTCCTCCGTCGGTGCCCGCGCCGCCTTTCCCCCGGTCGACTACGGAACGGCGAAGGCCGCGCTGAACAACCTCACGAAGGCGCTGGCGGAAGAGTTCGGACCGCAGGGCCTGCGCGCGCTCACGGTTACCCCCGGCCCTACCCGCACCAAACACTGGTCCGAGCCTGACGGCTACGCCGGGCAGCTCGCGCGGGCGGCGGGTATCGGCCTGGATGACTTCCTGGCGGCCGTCCCGCAGCAGCTGGGCATCACCACCGGCCGCCTGACCGAGCCCGACGAGATCGCGGCGCTGGTCACCTTCCTGGCCTCGTCCCGGTCAGGAAACCTCACCGGGGCTGACTTCCTCGCGGACGGCGGCGTGATCAAGAGCCTGTGACGGGTGGTCCTGCCAGTCCGGCAGGTACTCACGAAAGAAATCAGCCGGCTGCTGGCCCTGGTCAAGCCGGTCCCGCAGCAAGGTGGCGTACCGCTGTACCGTCGCCTGGGCCGGCCCGCGGGTGGCCAGGCCGAGGAACTCATTGCGCTCCTGGGCCAGGCCGCGTTCGAGCCGGCCAGCGCCGCCCTCGTACACCACCCGCTTGGCCGCCCGGACAACGCCGTCCCCGGGCCGGCTGAGCTGGTCGGCCGCCGCCACCGCGGCCGCCAGCAGGTCACCCGGGCTGGCCCGCCGGTGCACCAGGCCCGCCTGGTACGCCTCCTGGGGCGAGAACAGGCGGCCCTCAAGCAGCGCCGCGATGGCGGGCCCGGTGCCGAGCAGGCGGGTGAGCAGCTGGGTGCCGCCGCCGGCCGGGATCAGCCCGAAGGCGATCTCTGGCAGCCCGATGCCGTAGTCGCCGTCGCCGATGATCCGCAGGTCGCAGGCGAGCGCCAGCTCGAAGCCGCCGCCGAGGGCATACCCGCTGATCGCGGCGACGTAGAGCTTGGCGCTGGTGCGTATCGCCCGCACCACGTCCCGAAAGCGGAGCAGGGCCCGGAGCCCGCCCGTCGGGCCACGGTCGAGCAGGCCGCCGAGGCCGGGCACCCGGCCGAGCGCGGACACGGCGTGCAGCGCGAGGCCTGCCAGGCCGGGCGGCAGGGGCGTGCCGGCCTGACGGGAGCCGTCAAGCAGGTCCTGGGAGTCGTAGTGGCCGATGAAGATGCCGGGTACGTCGCTGCTCAGCACCACGGCCCGGACCGAGGGGTCACGCTCGGCGGCCGACACGACGCGCAGCAGCTCGGCGACGAGCGAGTGCGTCAGGAAATTGCCCGGCTCGCGGGCGAAGCGGAGCACGAGAACCGTGCCACGCTGTTCGGTGGTCAATCCTTGCATCGGCGAGGCCTTTCCGTCATTTTCCCGCCCGTCAGGTGCGGCGCCCGGACGGGCGCCGCACCTGACCGGTTTATTAGAAATAAATCCTACTTCAGGCTCGGCCAGCGGCAAGCTTGGTGATTTAATAGCGCCCGCTCTTCTCCCGGAGGTTTGACAATGTGGCAAGGCAGTCACGAAATGCCTGCCGCGCCGTTTACTTTTTTCTGGAGTGTAAAATCTCACCACATTGTTTAGCCAAACTAATCCATGAAATCACTCCTCAGGACCTTAAGTCACCAGGGCCGTGTTCTCCTGATAGTCGCGCGGCCCGGTCCTGTGCTAGATTCCGCTCCGAGGCAGCAATAGTCCGGAATTATTGGCCGCCGCGGGCACACAGGAAGTGAGCACATGCCTAAGCTCGAGCACGCGATAGTAATAGGCGGAAGCATCGCTGGGATGCTGGCGGCCCGAGTCCTGTCAGATTTCTACCGGCAGGTCACCATCGTCGAGCGGGACCGGCTCACCGACGAGCCTGAACCGCGCAAGGCGGTACCGCAGGGGCGTCATATTCACGCGCTGCTCGCCCGCGGCCACGAGATCCTCGACGAGCTCTTTCCCGGGCTGATGGCCGAGCTCGAGGAGGCCGGCGCCCCGGTGGGCGATTTCGGCGCGGACGTCAGCTGGTACTTCGGCACCCAGAAGATCCAGCAGACCGAGACGGGCATGACGTGCATCTCGGCCGGGCGCCCGCTGATCGAGCAGCGCATCCGGCGCCGGGTCACGGCGCGGCCCAACGTGCGCCTGCTCGACGAGACCGAGGCGACCGGGCTGCTGGCCGACGCCGGGGGCAGCCGGGTCACCGGGATCGCCGTTCACCGTCCGGCCGCGGCCGACGGCCCGTCCCGGCTGGAGGCCGACCTGATCGTCGACGCGGCCGGGCGCGGGTCGCGACTTCCGGTCTGGCTGGCCGGCCTGGGCCACCCCGACGTGCGGCGGGAGTCGGTCAACGTCGGGCTCGGCTACGCGACGGTGTACTTCGAAGACTTCCCCGGCCCCGATCCGCTCGGCAAGGACCTCGGGGTGGTGGTCTCGGCTATCCCCGGCTCACCCCGCGGCGCGATCGTCGCCCGGATGCCAGGGAGGTTCGGCATCTCCCTGATCGGGCTGCGGGGCGACCACCCGCCACGCGAGCTCGGCCCGTTCCTGGACTTTCTCGCGACCCTGCCCCTGCCGGAGATTCACCGCGCCGCCGTCTCGGCCGAGCCCGCCGGGCCGCCGGTGACCTTCCACTACCCGGCCAGCATCCGGCACCGCTACGAGCGGGTGAAGACGATCCCGGACGGGCTGATTGCCCTCGGCGACGGGTTCGCCAGCTTCAACCCGATCTACGGGCAGGGCATGACGGTGGCCGCCATCGGCGCGGACCTGCTGCGACGGCACGTCGAGCGTTACGCGGCGGTCCGGCCCGCCACCTTCCTGCGCGAGCTGGCCGGGCAGGTGGCGGCCCCCTGGGCGCTGGCGACAGGGACGGACCTGGCGTTCCCCGAGACCGAGGGCACGCGGACGCTGATGACGCGGGTGGGCAACGCGTACATCCCCCGGCTGCGGCGGGCGGCCGAGCAGGATCCCGTCCTTTCCCGGGCGTTCCTGCGGGTGGCCGGGCTAGTGGAGGCACCGTCCACCCTGTTCCGGCCCGCCATCCTGGCCCGCACCCTCGCCGCGTGACCCGCGCGAGCGGTGCCGCCCGCGCGGAGGGAAGCACAGTGCGCGATACCGTGATCTGGTTTGACTTCGGCGGGGTCCTGTCTCCCTCGCCGGCCGAGCTGTTCGCCGCCTACGAGCGCAAGACCGGCATCCCCCCGCGCCAGCTCGCGGCGGCGCTGCGCGAGGTGGGCAGGGCCTGGGGCGAGGACCCGCTCGCGGCGCTGGAACTCGGCCGGGTCACTGAGGCCCACTGGGGCAGGGAGATCAGCCGGGTACTGGCCGCGGCGGGCGTGGACCTGTCGCGGGCCAGGCTGGAGAACTTCGGCGCGCAGTGGTTCGAGGGCGTGCACGGCAACGCGGCCATGCTCGGCGCCGCGCGACGGCTGCGCCGCGACGGGCACCTGATCGGCGTGCTGTCCAACAACGTCAGGGAGTGGGAGCCGTACTGGCAGCCGATCATCGCCCCGGCAGGAGGCTTCGACGTGATCGTCGACTCCTGCCGGGTCGGGGTCCGCAAGCCCGATCCGCGCATTTACCGCCTGGCCGAAGAGGCCGCGGGCACCGGGGCGGCGGGCTCCGTGCTCATCGATGACGTCGCGGAGAATGTCGAGGCGGCGCTGGCAGCAGGCTGGCGGGCGATTCACTTCCGGGCCACCGGGCAGGCGCTGGAGGACCTGGGCGCGCTGCTCGGCGGCTCCCGGACCGGCGGCACCCTCGCCGCCGACCGTGATCAGGGGTAGGGGGTGAGCCCGATGTCCGCCCGGGCGATCTCCTGGCCGAACTGGTAGAGGCCGACCTGGACGAGGTGCTCCGGCCCGGCCGGGGCGGCAACCCCGGCCGCGGCCGCCGGGCCGGCCTCGTAATGAAGCGGCGCTTCGAATTCCCCGAAGTCGGCGAATGTCGTGTCGAGGCTGGTCAGCGCGGCGACTGGCGAGTCGAGGGCCCCGCTGCCGGTCGCGCAGAGCAGCGCCGCCTGGCGGAACCCCTCGACGATGAACGGCCCGGGAACGTGGTCGTAGTCATGGTCGAAGTACGACGGGTGGGACCGGTCGATGACCAGCGGCCAGCGCGGGGCGGCCGGATTGCCGGCTGCCCCGATCACCACGTTGCGACTGTCGCGGCGTCCCACCGCGGCGGCCGGGGCCGGCACCGCCGGCACCGCCGGGCCGACCGCGGCCAGCGGCTTGCGGGAGCGCTGGTAGGCACGGAGCGCCTGGTAATCCCGCTGGGACACGAAGACCACGTCGCCGCTGACGGTCATCGCCTGGGCGCCGCCGATGTGCACCAGGCCGTCGATCGTCATGCTGCCGAGCTCACCGCCGCTGAACTCCCGGCTGGTCAGCCGGTAGTCGAGCAAGCCCTGCAACGGGTGCCGCCGGTCGTCACCGAACGGCTCGAGGTCCAGCACCCGGAAGGAGAACCGGCGCAGGCTGAACGGCAGGCCGACGGGCAGGCCGAGATGCCGGTGAACGACTACGAAGCAGCCCTGCCTGGCGGCCTCGGCGACGGAGAAGGGGTCGTGGTAGCAGGCCTCCCGGTCGCCCCACAGGGCGTGCGCCCGGGGCACCTGCCAGGCGATCAGGAACCGCTCGGCGTCAAGTTCGGCCGAGTCGGTGACGAACACCTCGCCGACGGCACGGCGGTGGGCGACGGACCTGGGCACGGTCTGCTCGAAGCTCAGTGCCACGTCCGCGGGCAGCTTGGCCGGGGACAAGTTCTTGGTCATGCGCTGACGCCTTTCAGTCCGATGCGGGCGGCGCCGGGCGCAGCCGCCGCCTAATGATCGACAAAACCCGTGGCTCGTGGTCGTGCAGGCAGAAGTGCCCGCCGTCCAGCAGGTGGACCTCGCAGCCGGCCATCGTGTGCCGAGCCCAGCCGGCCGCCCCGGCCGCCGAGACCGTGGGGTCACGGTCCCCCGCGAACACGGTGACGGGGACATCGAGCGAGGCACCGGGGCGGTAGCGGTAAGCGCTGGCGAGCCGCAGGTCCGCGCGCAGCACGGGCAGGAAGTACCCGAGCAGTTCCGGCTCGGCCCGCACGGCGGGCGGAAGGCCGCCGTAGCGCTCGTCGACCAGCCTGACCAGCGCCTGGTCATCCTCGGGGACCGGCTGACCTGGCCGGCTGTCAGGCGCGGCGCTAGCGGAGACGAACAGGTGAGCCGGAGGGGCGCCGCGGGTACCGAGCTCACGGCTGACCTCGAAGGCGATCGCCGCGCCGAGGCTCTGCCCCAGCAGCGCGTAAGGGCGTGGCACCGACTCCCCGATCCCGTCCGCGAACTCACGGACAAGGGCAGGCCAGTCCTGGGCGAAGCCCTGGTCCGCCCGAGGCGGGCGGCCAGGAAGGACGGCGTTCCACAGCTCGGCCTCCGGGGCCAGCTGGTACGCCCAGCGCGCGAAGACGGCCGGCCCGCCGCCGGCGTGCGGGAAGCAGACCAGCCGGATACGGGCCGACGGCTGGCGGGCGAAGCAGGAGAGCGGCGGTCCCGCCCGGGTGGCGGCGACAGGCAACGGCCGGCGGTCACCGCGGCTCATGGCACTCCGTTTGCTGGCCAGCCGGCTCGTCCGCGTCCGCGCCGAGGTGCTTGGCGGCCGCCTGGGCGACCGCGCGGACGCTGCCGCCGTCCAGCAGGACCTGGAGCGGCACGGTCGCGCCGAAGTCGCGTTCAATGCGGTTCCTGAGCTCGACGATCATCAGCGAGTTGAGCCCGGCGGTGTCAAAGGCCGCATCCGGCGCGATCGCGGCGGCGTCCGGGTTGAGCCCGGCGAACTGCTCGTGCACGTACGCCAGCAGCACCTCTTCCAGGTCCGCGGGCCCGGCCGGTGCCCGCGGACCCGGCCGGGCGGCACCGGGTGCAGCCTCGGTTACCAGGCGGTCCCGGGCGGGCGGGCCGGCCTCGTGCAGCGTCAGCCAGTGCCGGCTGCGCTGCCAGGGGTAAAGCGGGAGAGGCAGGCCGGGCCCGCGTTGCTGGCCGGCCACCGCCTCCCAGCGGAGGTCGAGCCCCGCCCGGTAAAGAGCGGCCAGGGCATCACTCAGCGTCGTCCGGGCGGGGGTGTCCCGGCGGAGGCTGCCGACGGCGGTATAGCGGCCGGGCCCGGCCCCGAGCGTGGCGTGGATGTCGCGCAGCAGCACCGGATGGGGACCGATCTCGACCAAGACGGTGACGCCGTCGCGGGCCAGGGCGGATACGGCGTCCTTGAACAGCACCGGCGCACGCAGGTTGCGGCCCCAGTGATCCGGGCCGAGGTCGGCCGCCCGCACCCGGTCGCCGGTCACCGTCGAGTACAGGGGCAGCCGGGCCTGGCCCGGCGCGAGCTCCCGCAGCGCGTCGGCCAGCTTGTCATCGATCCCGTCAAGCAGCGGGCTGTGGAAGCCGTAGTCGACCGCGAGCCGCCTGGCCCGGGCGCCGCGGGCGACCGCGGCGTCCGCCGCGCGGGCGACCAGTTCCGCCTCTCCCGCCACGACCGTTGAGTTGAGGCTGTTGACCGCCGCTACGCCTAGCCGTCCGCCGATCGCCGCGACGATCGCCCGCGCCTCGTCGGCCGGCAGCGCCAGCTCGGCCATCGCCCCGCCGCGCGCACCCTGCTCGGCCAGCCGGGCGCGGGTGATCAGCAGGTCGAGCGCCTGACGCCGGCTGAGGAGGCCTGCCTCCCGGGCCGCCGCGATCTCTCCCATGCTGTGCCCGGTGACAGCGTGCGGCCCGACCCCCCAGGAACGCCAGAGCGCCGCCAGCCCCCACTGCAGCACGGCGATGCAGACCTGAGCGGTCTCGGTGCGCACCAGGCCGCTTCGCTCGGCCGGAAGCGACAGCTCCTCAGACACCGACCAGCCCGCAAGTTCACGGACGATCGCATCGCACTCCGCCACCTCCGCGCGCACGGCCGGCTCGCCCGCGATCAGCTCGCGGCCCATCCCTGCCCACTGCGAGCCCTGGCCGCTGAACACGAAGGCGACCTTGGGTGCCTGGTCGCTGGCGCGCACGAACTCCGGGCGCACGGCCCGCAGCCCGGCCGCGAGCTCGGCGGGCGTGCCGGCGCTCGCGCAGACCCGGAACCGGTGGTGGCTGCGCCCGACCGCGGCCGCGGCGCAGACGGCCTCCGCCAGCGCGGGGTCGGCCGCCGCGAGCTGGTCCGCGTACCAGGTAACGAGCCTGCTGAGAGCGGGCGCGCTGCGGGCGGACAGCGGCAGCAGCAGCCCGCCCGCGGCGGGCGCCGCGGGCGGGGGCGCGGCCGGAGGCGGGACGGCCGCCTCCAGGACGACGTGCGCGTTGGTGCCGCCGAAGCCGAAGGAGCTGACCGCGGCCAGCCGCCGCGGCGCGGCCGGCAGCTCCGTCAGCGCGGTGGGGATGGTGATCCGCGAGCCGGCCAGGTCGATCTCCGGGTTGACCCGGTCCAGGTGGACGGCGGGCGGCACCTGACCGCGGTCGAGCACCAGCACCGCCTTCAGCAGCCCGATGATGCCCGCGGCGGCCTCCTGGTGACCGAAGTTGGCCTTAGCCGACCCGATCGCGCAGGGCGCCTCGCCGGTGCCGTACACCTCGCGGATGGCCTCGACTTCGATGGGGTCGCCGAGCCGGGTCCCGGTCCCGTGCGCCTCGACGTACAGCACCTGCCGCGGGTCTGCGGCGGCGTCGGCCAGCGCCGCCCGGATGACCGCGGCCTGGGCCCGCGGGCTGGGTGCGGTCAGGCCGTTGGTGCGGCCGTTGTGGTTGACGGCAGAGCCGCGCAGCAGTGCCCGCACCCGGTGGCCGTTGGCCTGGGCGTCGGACTGCCGCTCAAGCAGCAGGACGCCGCAGCCCTCGGCGCGGACGATGCCGTCGGCGGCGGCGTCGAAGGTCCGGCAGCGTCCCCCCGCCGCCATCGGCAGTACCTTGCCGGTCGCCGCCATCGCGGACTCGGAGAGCACCACGTTGACGCCGCCGACCAGCGCGAAGTCGCATTCGCGGGCCCGCAGGGCGCGTATCGCCAGGTGCACCGCGACCAGGGACGACGAGCAGGCGGTGTCCACCACCAGGCTCGGCCCGTGCAGGTCGAGCAGGAAGGAGATCCGGTTGGCGGCGATGCTGTGCGCGCCCCCGGGCCCGGTATAGGCGGTGATGCCGGCCTGCCCGGAAAGCTGCAGCGTCAGGTAGTCGGTGCCGTAGAGCCCGAGGAACGCGCCGGTCGGCCGTTCCCTGAGGCGCTCGGCGGGCAGCCCGGCATCCTCGATCGCCTCCCAGGCGGCCTCGAGGACCAGCCGCTGCTGCGGGTCGATGTGGTCAGCCTCTTCGCCGCTGATACCGAAGAACCCGGCGTCAAAGCCGTCGACCTGGTCGAGCAGCCCGGCCCAGCGGCCGGTTGGCCGCCCCGCGGCACGTCGCCCGTCGGGCGCGTCGGGCCAGGGCCGTACGGTGTCCTGGCCGGAGCGCAGTACCTGCCACAGCGAGTCCAGGTCGGTGACGCCGCCGGGCGAGCGGACGGCGGCGCCGATGACCGCGACCGGCTCGTGCAGCCGCCGGTCGGCTTCCCCTAGTCGCTGCCTGGCCTCGCGCAGCTGACGCACGGCCTGCTCGAGGAGCTGGCGCTGGGTTGGCTCGTCCGGTTTGCTCATTCGTCCTCCTGCCGTGACCGGGCGGGAGCGTCCAGCTCGGCCGCGAGTAGCGCGGCCAGCTCGGCGTCGTCCATCGCCGTCAGGTCTTCGTCGGTTGGGCCGTCCGGCCGGGCGGGCTCCGCCGCCGGGCCCGGCGGCGGCTCGGCCGGCCACAGCCTGGCCATCAGGTGGTCGGCGAGCGCGTCCACCGTCGGGTAGGCGTAGGCGAGCGTCGCCGACAGCCTGATGCCGAGCGCTTCCTCCAGGCGGCCGCGCAGCTCGATCGCCATCAGTGAGTCAAAGCCAAGGGCCTGCAGCGGCACGTCGGCCGCCACCTCGCCCGGTTGCGCGCCGAGGCCGCGGGCGACCTGCTCGGACAGGAAGGCGCTGAGCGCGGGCCGGCGCTCCGTGTCCAGCTCGGCCGCGGCGAGCGCCTCCGCCAGCCACCCGCGCACCTGGGCTGGACCGCCAGGCCCTGAACCCTGTCCGAGGACCGGCGCCAGTAGCTCCCTGGCCGCCGCCCACGGGTCGGCCCGCCGCATCCCGGCTGGATCGAACGCCGCGATGACCAGGTGCGGCCGCCCGTCGCTGACCGCCTCGTCCAGCAGGCCGACCGCGGCCGCCGGGTCGAGCGGCGGCACGCCGCGGGCGGCCAGCCGGTCCACTCCCCCGCCCGCCGCCGCCAGGCCGGGGCCCTGCCAGGGTCCCCAGGCCAGGCTCTGGGCGGGCAGTCCGAGTACCGCCCGGTGGCGCGCGAGCGCGTCAAGGAACGTGTTGGCCGCCGCGTAGCCGGCCTGGCCGGGCGATCCGACCACGCCCGCGAGCGAGGAGAAGAGGATGAAGAACTCGGCCGGCTCGTCGCGGGTGACCTCGTGCAGGTTCCACCCGCCGAGTGCCTTCCCGCCGAGAACGCGGTCGAGTGCGGTCGCGTCCAAGTCGGGCACGAGCGCGTCGCGAAGCTCGCCCGCCAGGTGCACGACGCCGCCGATCCGGCCGCTCCAGCCCGTCTCCCGCAGCGCCGCCGTCAGCCCCGGGCGGTCGGCCAGGTCTGCCCGGACGACCTGAACCTCGCAGCCCGCCGCGGTCAGCGCCGCGATCTTGCTCGCCGCCGCAGCGGACGGGCCGCCCCGGCCCAGCAGTAGTAGCCGCCGGGCGCCCTGGCCCGCCAGCCAGTCCGCTACCTGGAGGCCGAGGGCACCGAGTCCGCCGGTCACCAGGTAGCCGCGGTCCGGCCGCAGGCGGGGCAGGCCTGCCGCGCGCGGCGCGGGCGGCAGTTCCGCGAGCACGGGCGCCAGCAGGCCGCCGTCCCGGACGGCAACCTGGTGCGGTGGCCGCTGCGCGCGCAGCACGGCGGCGAGGACATCAAGCCCGAGCCCGGCTGCGGCGGGGTCGAGGTCTGCCAGCGAGCAGCCCTGGGCCGGGAACTCGTTGGCCACGGTCCGCCCAAGTCCCCACAGGCCGGCCGTGGCGAGCGCGTCCGGATCAGCGCTGCCGGTCGCCTCGATGCCCGCGGTGGTCAGCCACAGCCGGGGCGGAGGCTGCCGCCAGGAGCGGCCGGTGACTGCCTGCGCGAGCAGCAGGGCCTCACCAGTACGGGCCGCGAGCGCGTCGCCCGGCCGGGCCGGGCGGGCGGGCGCGGCCGCCCGGAGGTCAACGACTGCGCGCAGCGAGCCGTCAAGGGACGTTTCCGCCGCCGCCAGCAGCGCGTCGTAGCGCTCTGGGACCAGGTCGGCCGGGTCGGCCGTCAGCACCCGGTCGCCCGCCCGGGTCAGCGCGTCCGCCAGGACGCGGGCGAGCTCGTCGTCGTGTGACAGCAGCAGCCAGCCGGCCGGCCCGTCGGCGGCTGCCGCGGGCGGCAGCGGCTGCCAGCGGACCTCGTACAGCCGGCCGTGCCCGGGTCCCTGGCGCAGGGCGCTGAGGCGGACCCGGAAGCCGTCGGCGGACCAGGCCACCGCACCGGCGTCATCGAACACCACCACGTCGGCGAGGAGATCCCGGTCGCCCGCCTGCCGGACGCGGGCATGACACCAGCCCTCGACCAGCGACGGCCCCGCCGCCGCGGACCTGACCGCGGCTGCCCCGACGGGCAGCGGGACCGCCGCCTCGCTGACTGACTCGCCCGCGGCCGCGGCAATCGCGTGCAGGCAGGAGTCGAGCAGAGCCGGGTGAAGCGGTCCGCCAGCGGCCGGCAGGGCAGCGGGCAGCCTTATCCGGGCCAGTGCCTCGTTCTCGCCCAGGTAGCCGCCGGCCAGACCGCGGAAAGCGGGGCCGTAGCCCAGGCCAGCCCGGTCAAGCCGCTGGTAGAGTTCCTCGGCCGAGAACTCGGACGGGCAGCGCGCGGCGATCACGTCGGCGCTCTCCTGGGCCGGCCTGCCAGCCGCCCCGGTGATCTCGGCGACCAGGCCTTCCGCGTGCGAACGGGGCTGCCCGGCGGCCGGCGCGCCGGTCACCGCGAACCGCGTGCTCCCGTCGGGTCCAGGGCGCAGGCTGAGCTGTAGTTCCGGTGAGCGCTCCCCGTCCAGCGCGCACGGCTGCGCGAACGTCACGTCGCGCAGCTCCACGGCGGACCCGCGGGCCTGCCCGCCCGCCGCCTGCAGGACGGCCGTCAGCCAGTACGCGGCCGGCACGATGGTGGTTCCCTCCACCTGGTGGTCAGCCAGCTCCGGCCTGGTGTCCAGGCTCAGCGGCAGTTCCCAGACCCGCAGCCCGGGCACGGCCGCGACCTTCATGCCCCGGCCGAGGAGGCTCCGGCCCTCCGGCGCGGCCCGGCCGGCGGGCGGCCCGCCGAGCCGGGCGATCGGGAAGTGCCTGCGCCGCCAGCCGTGCGGCGGGAGCGGCTGGTGCCCGCTGGGACCTGGGTACACGGACTGCCAGTCAACGCCGGCGCCGGCCACGTGGAGCTGGCCGAGCGCGCCGAGCAGGGACGCGAGCTCGTCCGCACCGCGACGCAGTGACGAGATGACCGGGACGGCCCCGTGCCCGGCCTCCGCCAGGTACTCCGCGGTGGGACGGGCCAGCACCGGGTGCGGCGCGATCTCGATGAAGGCGTCGAAGCCGTCCGCGGCCATCCGCCCGATGGCCGGCCCGAAGCGCACCGGCGCCCGGACGTTACGCAGCCAGTAGCCGGGGCCGAGGTCGGCGCCGGCGACCGGGGCCGCGGTCACCGTGGAGTACATCGCGCGCTCGGCCGTCAGCGGTGTGATGCCAGCCAGCGCCGACCGCAGCCGTGGCAGCAGCGGTTCGACCTGGGGGCTGTGGGCCGCGAAGTCGACCGCGATCTTGCGGCCGAAGACGCCGCGCGCGTCGAGCTCACCGAGCAGCCCGTCGAGCGCGCCCGGGTCGCCGCTCAGCACGGTCGCGCGGGGGCCGTTGACCGCCGCGACGGAGAGCTCATGACGGCGGGTGCTGATCAGCGCGGCCGCCTCGTCCTGGTCCAGTTCGACCAGGGCGAGCCCGCCGAGCCCGGTCAGCTCGGTCAGCAGCCGGCTGCGCTCGCAAACGACCTGCGCGGCGTCCTCGAGCGAGAGCGCGCCCGCCACGCAGGCGGCGGCGATCTCGCCCATGCTGTGACCGACGACGCCGTCGCCCCAGATCCCCCAGTGCCGCCAGGCGGCGGCCAGCGCGACCTGGGTGGCGAACAGCGCGGGCTGCACCTCCGCCGTTCCCGTCACGACCAGGCCGTGCTCGTCACTCCAGAGCGAGCGGCCCAGGTACTGCGCGATGGCGGCGTCCGCCTCGCGGATGGCCTCGCGGAAGACGGGCAGGGTGGCGGCCAGGCGCCGTCCCATCCCCGGCCACTGCGGGCCCTGGCCGGGGAAGACCAGCGCTACCTTGGGCGACCGGTGTGCCTCGCGGGCGCCCTGGCCGTCGGCCTGCCGCTGGCCAGTGGCGATTCCCTCCAGGGCAGCGGCCAGCTCGATCGCGTCGCTGGCGACGACGGCCGCCCGGTGCGGGGCGTGATCGACCCGCCG
>Ga0265338_10002116_pt1 | contig 30569 bp, 18 predicted proteins | sample 42126metaG_FD_193579 | JGI IMG/M metagenome (GOLD analysis project Ga0265338, IMG submission 193579) | Rhizosphere microbial communities from Carex aquatilis grown in University of Washington, Seatle, WA, United States - 4-21-26 metaG | ecosystem: Host-associated > Plants > Roots > Rhizosphere...
GGAAGGCCGTAGTCCCGTTTGGAGCTATCCGCCGAAGCGGTTGTCATTCACAAGAGCGGCATTGAGTTTCGCAGTCCGACTCCGTTCAATCCCTGGACGGAAATGACGATGGCCCTGCAATCGCAGCGCGATGGCGGCCGAATTCAATGCAGTGGCGTGGTCGTCGCCTGTTCCGGCAACAAGCATACCGGTTACCGGGTCTCCCTGGTCTTTACGGGCATGTCCCGGCAGGCGCAATCGCGTTTGAACGTGATGGCCCGCTCCGGTTTGGGCCTGTAAGTTGACCCGGCGTCTTCGTCGTTGGCGGGTCCGGTTTTAAAACCATTTCCGGCTTTTCCGTCGGCTTCAATTCGTGTCTATTTCTGCCGCGGCACGGTTTAGACCGCAATTGACAAAATTATGGCCATCCAATTTCGCGACCCATCACAGTGCCAATACGACCTGCTCGCGCTCGGCGAAATCATGCTCCGGCTGGATCCAGGCGAACGGCGCATCCGTTGCGCCCGCGAATTCAAGGTTTGGGAGGGCGGTGGCGAATACAATGTCGCCCGTGGCCTGCGCCGGTGTTTCGGCCTGAAAACCGCCGTGTGCACGGCGTTCGCCGACAACGACGTGGGACGTCTGCTTGAAGATTTTATTTTGCAGGGCGGAGTGGACACGGAATTCATCAAATGGTTGCCGTTCGATGGCGTTGGCCGCGTCGTCCGCAATGGATTGAATTTTACCGAACGCGGGTTCGGCGTGCGCGGCGCGGTCGGGGTCTCCGACCGCGGTCACACGGCGGCCAGCCGGCTCCAGGCCGGTGATTTTGATTGGGACCACATTTTTGGCAAGGTCGGGGTCCGCTGGCTGCATACCGGCGGTATTTTTGCCGCGTTGAGTGACACCACGCCGCAACTGGTCATTGAGGCCGTCAAAAAAGCCAGGCAATACGGTACGATCGTCAGCTACGATCTGAATTATCGCCCGTCGCTCTGGAAGTCCATCGGCGGCCAGAAGCGCGCCCAGGAGGTAAACCGGGAAATTGCCAAATCCGTGGATGTGATGATCGGTAACGAGGAGGATTTCACCGCGTGCCTCGGTTTTCACGTCGAAGGCGCGGACGAAAACCTGTTGCAGATCGATGTGACGGCCTTCAAGAAAATGATTGAGACGGCGGTGAAAACATTCCCGAATTTCAAAGCGACAGCAACGACCCTGCGCGCGGCCAAAACCGCGACGGTCAACGACTGGGCGGCCATCGCGTGGGCGGACGGCAATTTTTATGAGAGCCGGAAATATCCGGACCTCGAAGTCCTTGACCGGGTTGGTGGCGGGGACAGTTTTGCTTCCGGTTTCATCTATGGTTTGATGACCACGGGAGAACCGCAAAAAGCGGTAGATTACGGCGCGGCACACGGGGCGCTGGCCATGACGACGCCCGGCGACACGAGCATGGCCTCCAAGGACGAAGTGGAGAAATTGATGAAAGGCGGCGGCGCGCGAGTGCAGAGATAAACGGCGGGCTGAGCTTTAGAGCATTTTCAGTCACTTTGTAGCCGTATGAAACAATTAATCTGCTTTGTTTTCGGGCGTTTCTTGTGATTTTGAAGGCCACAGTTTTAATTAAACCGCTCTAGGGTGGTGGAGGTTTGTTCCAAATCTCCAGCCCGGTCGAAACGGGAGTATTTATTTGACCCTTCTTTGCATTGAGGGCGTCAGTCGTTGTGTTTTTTGGTGCTTGGCCTGGAACCAGCCGTTGGGAGCCTATAAATTTTCCTGTAAAATTTTTGAAAGAACCACTCCTGGGCATACGAGCTATTGTAAATTGCATGAAAAAGTGGTGATTTTATCGTTCCGGAAACATTGTTAGACCCGCGATTGGAGCGGCGGAGAATGAACGGTTCGACCACTTGATGTTTTATTGGAATAATCAGTATTGCTATTAACTATTTTATAAACAATCAGTTATCTTGATTGTTGGCGTGGATTTACATACAATGTGGATGACCCACAACTGGGCATGAAAGGAACCTTTGGACCTAAGCCGGCGGGAGCAGCCGGAGAGAAAGTGATACCTCCATGAAACTTCAACCTGCCGGCAAGTTGGTTTTGTTCATCCTGCTATTCGGATTAAGCGTAACCGGTCGGGCCTGGGCAGCCGGGCCGATAACCGACCCTTTGCCTGACTTTGACAAACGGGCAAATGGACTGCAACCGGGTGACGTTGTTTCCGCGGACCAGCGTGCGGCGGCGGAGCAATTGCGGGTGCTTATGCCCACGGCACGTGTGGAATTTGATCCGGTCACCGGCGCGCCGAAGACAATTTCCGCGGGCGACAAGTTTCTCAGCGGCGCGAACGGCCAGGGCCGGGCCATCTCCGCCACCGTTGCTGCCCGTTTTGCGGGTGATCCTCACCAGGCAACCAAGGCATTTTTGCGCGAGCACCGCGGGCTTTTCGGCCATGGGCCGGAGGAACTCGACCAGGCTCGTGTGAAACGCGAATTTGTGACGCCGCACAATGGGATGAAGACCGTGATCTGGGAACAGCAGGTCAATGATATTCCGGTATTTGAAGCCGTGCTCATTTCGCACACGACCGCGCGCGGGGAACTGGTGAATCTTTCCAGCCAGTTTGTGCCTAATCCGGAACGTGCAGCGGGCTGGGGCGGAACGAACCAGGCTCCGGGCATTTCTGCCCGCAAAGCCGTGGTCATCGCGGCGCAAAATGTCGGCGAGCAGATCCCGGAAGGCGAAATTGTGCCCGATCAAACGATCAATCAGGGTGCCCTGGCCCCGGATCCGGAAAAGTGGCAGACGTTTGAGGCCAAAGTTTTCAAGGGAAAAGCCGAGGCCAGGCTGGTCTGGCTGCCGATGAGCCGAACCCAACTACGGCTGTGCTGGGATGTGATTCTGATGAGCCGGACGCGCGAGGAAATGTTCCGGGTGCTGGTCGATGCCCAAACCGGCGAGCCACTGTTGCGACATTGCCTGACCGACTATATCAGCGAGGCGACCTACCGGGTTTATACGAGCGACAGCCCGTCGCCATTTTCGCCAGGTTATTCAACGCCCACGACTAGCCAGCCGCCCCTGGTGTCGCGGACGTTGATAACGTTGAGTGCGCTGGATACCAACGCCTCGCCGGCCGGCTGGATTAATGACGGTGGCAACGAAACGCTCGGCAACAATGTGGATGCCCATACGGATCGGAATGCGGACAATTTGCCGGATTTACCTCGTCCGCAAGGGTCTCCCTTCCGGGTCTTTGATTTTCCGCTGGATTTGACCCAATCGCCAGCCACGTACACCAACGCAGCGGTAGTGCAATTGTTTTACTGGAATAATTTCATGCACGACAAGCTTTACGAACTGGGTTTCACGGAAGCGGCGGGCAATTTCCAGAACAATAATTTCAGCCGTGGTGGTTTGGGCAATGACGCGGTGCAGGCCGACGCCCAGGACGGCAGCGGAGTCAACAATGCGAATTTTTCCACGCCGCCCGACGGGTCGCCGGGACGCATGCAAATGTATCTCTTCACCGGTCCAAGTCCGGCGCGGGATGGGGATTTGGATGCCGAAGTGGTTCTTCACGAATATACCCATGGTCTGAGCAATCGGCGCGTGGGGGGCGGTGTGGGTATCAGCGCTTTGCAGTCCGCCGGCATGGGTGAAGGCTGGTCCGATTTTTATGCCATGGCGTTGCTCAGCGAACCGGGCGATGATGTGAACGGGGTTTATGCCAGTGGTGGATATGCCACCTACCAGTTGAGCGGGTTGACGCAGAATTATTACTTCGGCATTCGCCGCTATCCCTATTGCACCGACACAAATAAAAATCCGCTCACCTTCAAGGATATCGACCCGACGCAGGCCAGCACCCATACGGGTGTTCCGCGCAGTCCCATCATCGGCACCACCGCCAATGAAGTCCACAACATGGGCGAAGTATGGTGCATGACGCTGCGCGAGGCGCGGGCCAACCTGATCAACAAGTATGGCTGGGCGGTCGGCAACCAACTTGTCTTGCAGCTGGTCACTGACGGGATGAATCTTTCGCCGGCGAACCCCAATTTTCTGCAGGCGCGCGACGCTATTCTTCAAGCCGACCAGGTGGATAATAACGGCGCAAACCTTACGGAATTATGGGCGGCATTCGCCAAACGGGGAATGGGTAAAAGCGCGACATCACCCGCCAGTTCCACCACGACAGGTTTGCACGAGGCGTACGACGTCCCGTTTCAGCCGCTCCAACTCGTGGTCCCTGTCAGCGCGACCGAGAGCGACGGTGTGCTCGCGGGTGCCGGACAGGTAAATTTGCCATTCCCGGTCGGAACAGACCTTGTGATCGCACTCTCCTCCAGCGACCCTTCGGAAGCAACCGTTCCGGCCAACGCTACCATTTTGGCCGGGCAGACCAATGCGACGTTCGACCTGACGATCATTGATGATGGAGTGCTGGACGGAACGCAAACCGCCACGATTACCGCCTCGGCGTCCGGGTTTGCCAACGGGTACGGACCGATTTCGGTCTTCGACAACGAAACAGCGACTTTGCAGGCAGTATTGCCTGCCACGACTGCTGAAGGCCAGGGAACCGTACAGGGAACGGTACAGGTGAGCGCCGTTCCGGCAGCGAATATTGTCGTAAGCCTGTTTTCGAGTGACCCAACGGAAATTCAAGTGCCTGCGTCCGTGACCATTCCCGCGGGACAAACCTCTGCCATTTTTACGGCGACTGTGGTGGATGACAACCAGATTGACGGCCCGCAAACCGCCACGGTAATGGCCCATGTACAAAACTGGACCGACGGTTTGGCCACCGTCACGGTGTTGGATAATGAAAACCTGAACCTGACGGTGACCCTGCCTGCCACCGCTGCCGAGAAAGCCGGGGTGCTGACGAATGCGGGCATCGTCAGCCTTTCCGGCACCTTGCCGACGAACCTGGTGGTTTCCCTGGTGTCGGGTACTCCGTCAAAGCTGATCGTTCCCGCCAATGTTACCATTCCGGCTGGACAGGTTTCCAATACGTTCAACCTGACTCTCGTGGATAACTCGATTCCGGATGGTCACCAGACCGTCACCGTGACCGCCAGCGCACCATCGTTTACGAACGGATCGGCCTCGATCTTTGTCATTGACGATGAAAGTCCCACGCCGCCTTCCAATCCGCGTCCGGCCCACTTGGCAACGGATGTGCCGGCCAATACAAATCTGGTGTGGAACAATGGCACCAGCGGCGAATTGGTCACCAATGGCGGATTTGAAACCGGCACGCTGAACAACTGGGTGTTGGTGCCGGGCAGTTTTGGGCATTTTACTGTCAACAACGGCACTTTTGATCCACCCAGCCCGGATGGGCCGCTGCCGCCTTATGCCGGGAGTTTTAGCGCATTGGCCTATCCGACTGGTGCAGGCATCTTTTATATGTACCAGGATGTTTCCATTCCTGCCGGCGTGTCCTTTGCCACCTTGAGCTGGGCGCACCGGGTACGAAATTTCTACACCGCGTTCAGCGCCAGCCAGCAGTTCCAGGTTCGGTTGTGCAACACGAACAACGTCGTCCTGGCCACACCCTTCACCACCAATCCCGGCGATCCATTGCTGGGTGACTGGGTGCAGAAAAGTTATGACGTGACCGCGTATGCCGGCCAAAAAGTGCGCGTGATGTTCTGGGTCAATCCCGCCATGTACTATTTGGATGTGCATGTAGACAACGTCAGCCTCCTGGTGAACAGCACCTCCGGCGGCGTTACCAACGATGTCTATTTCGGGACCAATCCGGCTCCGGGCCCGGCCGAGTTTCAGGGAAGCACAACCAACTCGTCCTGGACACTGCCGCTCCTGTCGCCGTTGACGACTTATTATTGGCAAATTGTGGCCCGCAAGGGCGGGACGGCCACCGGCCCGGTCTGGCAGTTCACCACCCGGGGCGTGGATCATTTCGCCTGGAGTCCAATCGCCTCACCGCAAGTTGTCAACCAGCCGATTAATGCCACGGTCACGGCCAAGGACGCCTTCAACACAACGGTAAGCAATTTCAATGGCACAGTTTCATTACAGACAGGACTGCCTGGGGCGGTAGGTTCTGTCGAGGATTTCGAATCCGGAATCTGGCCGCACGCACCGTGGGTGAGGGTCGCTGGCATCACCTTGGGCACCGTCTCCGCATCCTATGCGCACGACGGTAGTTACGGTTTGCAGGATCCCGAATGGATGTATCGAACGGACGTCAGCCTTGGCAACACCGGCACTCGCTTGTCCTGCTGGGTGCGTCCGACCAGTTTAGTTGGACGGGCCTATTTGGGGTTTGGTGCATCGGCCAGCGGATGTTGGTCCGCCGTGATAGCGCCCAACACGAGCCAATTCCTGATTCAGCAAAATTCAGGGTACAGTTTCACAACTGCGGCAAGCGCCAGTCAGACTTGGCAGGCCAACAAGTGGTATTTGGTGACAATCCAGTTCCTTTCAACCTCGTCTGTGACCTGCAACCTCTATGATTCGGATGGCACAACACTTTTAAATTCGTTGAGTGGGAGCGGGATCACTGGTCTTCCTGGCGGGGTGGCCATGAGGTCCTTTGGTGTTTTCTCCCTGGACACAATAGCCTCCGGCGGTTCAGGCGGAGGCGGTTCCGGCTCGGGTATTCCCATCTCGCCGACGAATTCCGGCAACTTTGTGAATGGCGCCTGGAATGGCAACCTCACCGTCCTGCAGCTGGCGACAAATGTGACCCTGGTGGCGGACGACGGGAACGGCCATACCGGCTCCAGCAACCCATTCAACGTGACCGTCACGAACGATATTTCCATCAGCCTCCTGGATTCGCCCGATCCGGTCTCCGCCGGCGCCAGCCTGACTTACACGCTCACGGTCGTCAACACCGGTCCGACTGCGGCAACGGGAGTGATGGTGACCAACCTGCTGCCGCCCAGTGCCGCCTTTGTTTCGGCGATATCTTCGCAAGGAACGTGTACGCAACTTGGTGGCGTCGTGACCTGCAATCTGGGAGTCGTGCCCGGTGGAACGAATGCAACTATTGCCATTGTGGTGGTTCCCACGGTGGCTGGAACAACCCTGACCAATCTGGCGATGGTTTCGCGTGCGGAAGTTGACCTGTACGTGGGAAACAATGCAGCCACAGCTACGACCGTGGTTACCACCCCGGCCATTTCCATCGCGGATGCAGCGGTGGTAGAAGGAAATGTTGGGACCACCAACCTGGTCTTCGCGGTAACGCTGGCTGCGCCCAGTGCGCAAACCATCACTGTGAATTATGCTACGGCCAGTGGCAGTGCCGCTGCGGGCAGCGATTATATCAGCACGAACAACCTCCTGACCTTCCCGCCCGGAATCACAAATGGAATCATTGCTGTCAAAGTCGTGGGCGATACTGTCATCGAAACCGATGAAACCTTCTTCGTGAATCTGAGCAGCCCGGCCAACGGTACGTTGGCTCGCAGCCAGGGTGTGGGGACAATTATCAATGACGACGGGTTCCCGGGCCAGGTCGATCATTTCACGTGGGGTGTGGTTGTTTCACCCCAGTACACCAATTCGCCATTTCAGGTTACCATCAGCGCTTGGGATGCATTGAATAATCCCGTCACCAGTTTTACGGGCGTCGTATCGCTCTACAGCCCTTCGAACAGTATTGTTCCCGTGGTTTCCGATAATTTCACCAACGGAATCTGGAACGGGAGCATTGCCGTGTTGGGCCGGGCGACCAATGCGGTATTGGTGGCGGACGATGGCAATGGTCACACCGGGCTGAGCAATCCGTTCGACGTCGTGCCGTCCAACCTGGCGCCGGTCATTCTGGTGCAGCCCACCAATCAGACGATCTTTGTGGGTGGCACGGCGATGTTCGCCGTCGCGGCCGATGGCACGCCGCCCCTGAACTTCCAGTGGGCTTTCAACGGGACGAATATTGCCGGAGCAACGAGTCCGACGTTGACACTGACCAACGTACCTTTCGATCAAGCGGGCAGTTATGCGGTGCTGGTGACCAACCTATTCGGCTCGGCCCTCAGTTCCAATGCCGTGCTGACGGTGAACTTGCCGCCACCGGTGCCGGTCATCACTGGATTCAGTCCAATCTCCGGTGCCGTTGGCATCAGCGTGACAATCTACGGGACCAACTTAAGTCCCGTAGCAGCAAACAACATCGTTTATTTTGGGGCGGTACGTGCGGTGGTGAATGCGGCGAGTGAGACGAACCTGGTGTTGACCGCGCCGATGAGCGCTACTTACGCGCCAATCACGGAGACGGTGAATGGGCTGACGGCATGGTCCGGGCAATCGTTCCTGCCGACGTATGCAGGGAATGGGCAGATCAATACGAGTTCGCTGACCGGGCGTATAGATTTGGCTGAGCTCGCCGGGTCAGGCCAGATAGTAATAGCGGACCTGGACGGGGACGGCAAACCGGATCTGGCCGCGGCCAGTGGCGCGAGTCATGCCATATCCCTTTACCGGAACATCAGCACCAACGGGACGCTGAATGTAGGGTCATTTGGAGCGCGAGTGGATTTGCTGGTTGGCAGCGGGGTGGATGGCACGTTTGCGGTGGCGGACGTGGATGGGGATGGGAAGCTGGATTTGGTGGCAGTGGACAACGGGGCCAATCAGGTGATGGTATTGCGGAACGTGAGCGTAGTGGGGAGCCTGACCACCAGCTCGTTTGCCGGCCGGGTGAATTTTGCGGTGGGCAGCGGGCCGCGCGGTCTGGCGGTGCAGGACCTGGACGGGGATGGGAAGGCGGAGATCGTGACGTGCAATTACGGAGGCAACAATATTTCCGTATTGCGGAACATCGGTACGGCGGGTGTGCTCACGACGAATTCGTTCGCGCCGGCGGTGAGCTTTGCGACCGGGGCGGGTCCGCAGAATGTGGCGATCGGCGATGTGGATGGGGATGGCCGCGCGGATTTGGTGACGGTCAATATCAATGGGGGTACCAGCCAGTCGGTGTCGGTGCTGCGCAATGTGAGCCTCCTGGGGAACCTCGCCTTTGCATCCGAGGTGGATCTGGCGGGGCTGGCGACAAGTTTTAGTGTGGCAATTGGGGATTTGGACGGGGACGGGAAACTGGATCTGGTGGTGTCATCTTTTAACGGCGGGCAGGCTGCGTCGGTATATCGGAACGTGAGTGTCCCGGGGAGTCTGACGACCAACTCGTTCGCTGCGCGGGTGGATTTTGGCCTGGGTGGCTGGGGCAATGCGGTGGCGCTGGGTGATTTGGATGGAGATGGGAAGCCGGACCTGCTGGCGGTGACGCAACTGCCCGACCAACTTTTATTGTTCAAGAACACAAGCACGCCGGGGAATTTTACGATCAACTCGCTGGCACCGGAGGTGGTGTTCTCAACGGGATCGAATCCAAACGGGGTGGTGATTGGGGATTTGGACGGGGATGGGAGGCCGGACATCGCTTTTGCAAATGATTATAGCGCCACGGCGTCGGTATATCAGAACGCAATCCCCTTCGGCACGCCGCCGGTAATCACTGGGCACCCAACCAACCAGGCGGTGACCGTGGGAGGCAGTACAACCTTTAGTGTGACCGCCAGTGGAACATTGCCATTGAGTTATCAATGGAGTTTCAACGGGACTAACATGGTGGGGGCGACGAACACGATGCTGACGCTTACCAACGTGCAGCTCAGTCAGGCGGGCAATTATGCGGTGCTGGTGACCAATGCCTACGGCTCGATATTGAGTTCGAATGCGGTGTTAACGGTGGTGCCAGCCGGGGCTTGCGTGCCGGTGCCCCCGGGTTTGGTTGGTTGGTGGCCGGCGGAGGATAATGCCAATGACAACACCGGCACGAACAATGGTGTTCCCTTAAACGTTACCTATGCCAATGGCGAAGTCGGGAACGCCTTTGTTTTCGATGGTGCCAGTTCAAGCGTCAGGATTCCGGCCAGTCTCAGCCTTGATGTAGGCCAAGGCAATGGTTTCACCATGGAAGGGTGGATTAATCCTGCCAACTTGAATCTGCAACCGGTGTTTGAATGGAACACGGGAATTCCCGCTGGCAATCCCGATGCGGTCACCGGTGTGCACTTGTGGATTTCCGGTGGCGGGCCCGGTTCGCTCTTCGCCAATCTTGAGGATACGGCCTTGGTGGCTCATTCCATTTCTTCATCGAACGGAGTTGTAACTGCGAACAGCTTCCAGCATGTGGCGCTGACCTATGACAAGACCACAGGTGTCGCGGTCCTGTATCGAAATGGTGTGGTGGTGGCGACGGCAAATCTGGGGGTTTTCACGCCGCAGACCAGCTATAATCTATACCTGGGATTGAGGCCGGCCGGTACATTGGCCGGCGCCCGTTTTCAAGGGATGCTGGACGAATTAAGCCTCTATAAGCGCGTTTTGACCCCGGCTGAAATCCAATCCATCTACGCTGCGGGCAGCGGGGGCAAGTGTTTTTCGGGCTCGCCTGCCACGATTACATCCCAGCCGATGAATCAGACGGTGATGGCGGGCAGCGCCGCCATGTTTGCGGTGACCGCGAGTGGGACAGCGCCATTAAGTTATCAATGGAACTTCAACGGGACGAATATAGTGGGGGCGACGAACACGATGCTGACGCTGACCAACGTGCAGCTCAGCCAGGCGGGCAATTATGCGGTACTGGTGACCAATAGCTTCGGCTCGGCGTTGAGTTCGAATGCGATGCTGACAGTGAATTCTCCATCAGGCTGTACGCCGGCTCCTTCGGGATTGATCGGTTGGTGGCCAGCGGAGAACAACGCCAATGACGTTGCCGGAGGCCATGATGGCATATTGCTCAACGGGTCCGTTTTCACCAATGGCGAGGTCGGTCAGACGTTCCGGTTCAGCGGCGGGCCCGATGCAGGAGCCAATCCCTGTATCCAGATTCCATATGCTTCAAGCCTGACCAGTTCGAATTATTCGATGGAAGCCTGGGTCAACCCCCTGGGGCCGGTGAACAATGGGGCTAACCAATCATGGATTTTCGGTGAAGCCCAAGGCAGCCAGTTGCTTGTCCGGCCGGGAACGACCGGGGTCAGGGTGGTTTTCGAGTTCAAGAATGGCGGCGGTGGATTCCCGGCTTTGGTGAGCACCAATGAAATACCCATCAGCCAGTTCAGCCATGTGGCGGGGACCTGGGACGGAACGACATTGCGGCTTTATGTCAATGGAGTGCTGAACAACCAAAGTGTACCGGGGACCGTTCCGGCAGTTTCGGGTTGCGACTTTTTCATTGGCGGTGTTTATAATCCTGCCTCTGGCAGTTGCCAGGGGGTTGGCCAATTCTTCAACGGTCTGATTGATGAGGTGAGTTATTACAACCGGGCGCTGTCGCTGAGTGAGGTCCAGACGATTTACACGGCGGGTGCCGGAGGCAAATGCGTGTTGCCGCTGGTGATTAGCTCTCAACCGACCAATCGAGTAGTGGCCGTGGGCAGCACGACCACGTTCGTGGTGGCTGCCGGCGGTAACCGGCCGTTAAGCTACCAATGGAATTTTAACGCAACCAATATCGTTGATGCGACCAACGCTACCCTCATTCTGACCAACGTTCAGGTCAGCCAGGCGGGCAATTATACGGTGCTGGTGACCAATGGTTACGGCTCGCTCCTCAGTTCCAATGCGGCGCTGGTGGTTACTCTGGATCACTTTTCGTGGAATCCCATACCGTCGCCGAGATTCCTCAAGACTCCGTTCCCGGTGATCATCCGGGCGCAGGACAAGACCAATGGATTGTTCACCAACTTCAACGGCACGGCCTCTTTGATTGCCACCGAGCTTTTGACTGCCACCAACCTGGGACTCACCCCACCGATCTCGGGCAATTTTGTGCAAGGGGCCTGGACCGGCCTCGTGACGATTTCACGGACGGCGACAAATGCGGTATTGCGGGCCGATGATGGGTTTGGGCACTTCGGTCAGGCCAACCTGATTAATGTGCTCAATCTGCCTAACCTTCGGGTAACCTATGCCAACAACCAGGCCCTGTTCACGTGGCCGGTCGCATACTCTGGATTTACACTGGAGACTTCGGACAGTCTCTCACCCTCCCGGTGGGTGGTGGTGCCGGATGCTCCCGTCCAGATCGGCAATCAGTATCAATTACCGCTCGACCTGACGGGGACCAACGGCTTTTATCGCCTGCGGTTTCCGGGTCCTTGAATCGCCGGAAGAAGCGGACCAATTCCGGGGGGGTGCAGTGAGCTCAAACAATGGCGGCCTTCCTGGTCGCCGGTTCCGGCCGCGCTCAGCTCGCCTTCAGCTGCGTGATGAGGGTTTGCAACGAGGCCTTCGCGTCGCCGAAGAGCATTCGCGTGTTGTCCTTGTAGAACAGGTGGTTCTCAATGCCGGCAAAACCCGCGGCCATGGAACGTTTCATCACGATGACGCTCTTGCAGCGGTCGGCTTCAATGATGGGCATGCCGTAAATCGGGCTGGTCTTCTCCTCGCGTGCGGCGGGATTGACGACGTCGTTGGCGCCGATAACCAGGCACACATCCACGCGGTCCATCGTGGGGTTGATGGCTTCCATTTCGCAAAGCTGGTCGTAGGGCACGTTGGCCTCGGCCAGCAGCACGTTCATATGGCCGGGCATGCGGCCGGCGACCGGATGAATGGCGAACTGCACTTCGACGCCGCGCTTGCCGAGTTCATCGGAGAGCTCCCGGACCTGATGTTGCGCCTGGGCCACGGCCATGCCGTAACCGGGAACCACCACCACTCGTTGCGCATAGGCCAGCAGCAACGCGGCTTCATCGGCCTGAATCGGTTTGACGGATTTCCCGGCGAGGTCGCCCGTGCCGGCCTTGCCGCCGCCGCCGCCCGAGCCGAAGGCGCCAAAAAGGACGTTCGTGACGGGCCGATTCATGGCCTTGCACATGAGCAGCGTCAAGAGCGTGCCGGATGAGCCGACCAGCGTTCCCGCAACAATCATGGCCAGATTGTTGATGGCGAAACCGTCTGCCGCCACGGCCAGGCCGGTGAAGGAATTCAGCAACGAAATGACGACCGGCATGTCCGCGCCGCCGATGGGCATGACCATCGCGATCCCGAAGAACAGGGCGAGCGCGAACATCACGATGAACGCGGTGGTGGCGTTGTCGACGCCGTCATTGACGGTAAGCCAACCGCACAGGCCAAGGATGACGAGCAGGATGAGGCCGTTCAAAACATTCTGGCCGGGGAAGGTCATCGGCTTTTCAAATTTTCCCTCCAATTTAAGGTAGGCAATGATGCTGCCGGAAAATGACAGCGACCCGATGAGTGTGGCGAACAACATGGCAACCGCGATGAACGCCGTGATGCCTTCGAAGCTGTGCGCCCCGCGATAAAATTCCAGGCTGGCGACCAACGCCGCAGCGCCGCCGCCGAGCCCGTTGAACAGTGCGACCATCTGCGGCATGGCGGTCATTTTAACCGAATACGCGCCGATCGCGCCGATGATGAGGCCGATGACCGTCCCGATGGCGATGAGCGTATAATTGAAGGGCCAGCCTTGCGACCAGACATAATCGCCGCCGGGTTTGTGCAGCACGAGCAGCGCGACGAGCATGCCCGCCGCCGCCACGAGATTGCCGCGCCGTGCGGTTTTCGGCGAACTCAACAGCTTGATTCCGATGATGAATAGAACCGCGACTCCGATGATGGTAAGGGCGATGGTGGAACTCATGGCTATTTCTTTTTCTTGAACATTTGCAGCATGCGGTCCGTGACCATGAAGCCGCCGAACACGTTGGCCGACCCGAAGATCACCGCGACAAAGCCGAGCGCCTGGGCCAGGTGGGTGGAGGCGTCGGCCAGCACCAGGATGCCGCCGAACAAGATGATGCCGTGAATGGCGTTCGTGCCCGACATCAGCGGCGTGTGCAGCATCGAGGGCACTTTTGAGATGACTTCAAACCCCACGAAAACTGCGAGGATGAAAATAAACAGGACGTTGGTATCCATAAGATTTAATCTGTTATTGCATGCCGCCCGGCATCATTTCCCGGCCAGTTTCTCGTTGACGATCTTGCCGCCGTGCGTGACCAGGCAGCCCTTGATGATTTCGTCGTCGAGCTTGAGGACGAAATTTTTACCCGGCTTGTCCCAAAATTCCTCAACCAGGCTCACCAGGTTCGCCGCGTAAACCTGGCTCGCATGCAAGGGAACGCGCGCCGGCAGGTTGGCGATGCCGACAATCTTCACGCCGTTGCGGTCAATCACCTGGTCGTAGGCCACCCCTTCGACGTTGCCGCCGGTTTCCACCGCCAGATCCACGACCACGCTGCCCGGCTTCATCGCGTTGAGCATGTCGGCGGTGACCAGGATGGGCGCTCGGCGGCCAAACACCTGCGCAGCGGTGATGACGACATCGGAATCTCCACAAGTTTTCTTCATGGCGTCCCGCTGCTTCTGGACCTGTTCTTCCGTGAGCGCCTTGGCATAGCCATCCTTCGTCTGGCCGGTTTCGCCCAGGTCAATTTTGAAAAATTGCGCCCCGAGCGATTTCACCTGTTCCTCCACCACCGGTCGCGTGTCGTAGGCGGTCACCTTTGCGCCGAGACGCTTGGCGGTGGCGATCGCCTGCAGACCGGCGACGCCCACGCCGATGATGAACACCTTGGCCGGCAAAATCGTGCCCGCAGCCGTGGTCATCATCGGGAATATTTTGTTGGCATAACGCGCGGCCAGAATGACCGCTTCGTAACCGCCGAGGTTCGCCTGCGATGACAACACGTCCATTTTTTGCGCGCGGGTTGTGCGGGGAACCAGTTCCATGCTGATGGAACTGATGCCACGCTCGGCAAATTTCTGGATCAATTCCTTTTCGTTGAACGGGTCGAGGAAACTGGCATGAACGGAATTGGGCTTGAGCCACGCAATCTCATCCACCGGCGGCTTGCGCAGGCGCAGCACCATGTCGCCGGAGCCGACCAGCGCCTGACGGTCGGTGGTGACAGTAGCGCCGGCTTTGGTGTAGGCATCGTCGGCAAAGCCCGCTGCGAGGCCGAGACCGGCTTCCACTTCGACTTGCGCGCCGAGTTTGACGAGTTTGGCGGCACCATCCGGTGTCAGCGCCGTCCGGGTCTCGCCCGGGTGAGTTTCTTTGGGGACAGAGATTTTCATTTCAAAAAAACGGAACGGCAAAATTATCACAACTCATTCACGCTGTGCAATATAAAAGCCAAACGAACAGGCACGGGTTTCAGCCGTGCCTGTTCGCTGGAGACCGCTTCAACGCTGGATGCGGGCTGAGCCGCCTTTGGCAAAGGATTTGACCTGTTCCACTGTCGCCATCGTTGTGTCGCCGGGATAGGTGGTCAGCAACGCGCCGTGGGCCCAGCCGAGATTGACGGATTCCTGCGGCTTTTCGCCGGTGAGCATGCCATAAAACAAACCCGATGCAAAACCATCGCCGCCGCCGACGCGGTCGAAAACATCGAGTTCACAGGTGGGGGAGGTGTAGGTCTTGCCGTCAATCCAGGCCACGGCGCCCCAACTGTGGCGGTTGGTCGAATGAACTTCGCGCAGCGTGGTGGCGACCACTTTGACGCTCGGGAAGTTCTTCACCACGGAATCAATCATTCCAAAGAACACGCTCGGGTCGAGTTTGGATTTGGCGGTCACATCCGGCCCCTTCAGGCCGAGGCCTTTTTGCAGGTCTTCTTCATTGCCGACCAGCACGTCCACGTGCTCGACAATGCCTTTCATCACCGCCAACGCCTTTTTATCGCCGCCCCAGATGTCCCAGAGTTTCTGGCGGAAGTTCAGGTCGAACGATGTCACCGCGCCCGCGGCCTTGGCGGCCTTCATGGCCTCAATGATCAAGGGGCCGGTGGTTTCGGACAATGAGGCGAAGATGCCGCCGCTATGGAACCAGCGCACCCCCGAGCCAAAAATTTCCTTCCAGTTGAAGTCGCCGGTTTTGAGCATGGAACCCGCCTCATTGCAGCGGTTGTAAAACACCACCGGGGCGCGCACGCCATGGCCCTGGTCGCTGTAAACGGTTGCATGATTCGGCCCGCGCACGCCGTCATGCTTGAATTTTTTGTAGAACGGTTTCACGCCCATGGCCCGGACGCGCTCGGCGATCAGGTCGCCGATCGGATATTCCACGAGTGCCGTGGCGATCCCGGTATTCATGCGGAAGCAATCCGACAGGTTGGCGGCGCAATTGAATTCGCCGCCGCTGACGTGGATGGCGCATTGAGTCGCTTTGCGGAAGGGGACGATGCCGGGGTCAAGACGGTTGACGAGTGCGCCGAGGGACAGGAAGTCCAGCGCACCTTTTTGGGGGATGTTCAGACCTTTGCTCATGGTGTTGTTTTAATGGTACAATGGTTGGCGGTTAAATTTACCCGGACAGAATTCCAGAACGCGGATAGGGCGCAAGGTGCTTTTTGTAAAAATCTTGCAAAAGAGTTTCGTTTTTCTGCAAAAAACCGGCAACTGGACAAAAGGAGGGGGAAAATTTCTTTACAATTCACGGGCCTTTGGAGAGATTTCATGGGTTTTCAGACGTGGATTACCCAAGTTGGGAGCGAGTGTTTCCGGACATTGCCAGATCTGACACTCATGGTGTAGAATAAATCGAATTTATGTTGTATTACGAACGTGGTTCCTTAGCCGACAAACTGTCATTGGATGATTTGCGGAAGGGCCTTTCCCATGCCCTCGACCGTTTGGGGCCGCGCAAGCGGGTACTGGTCATTCCCCCTGATTTCACCCGGTTTCATTCGCATGCCGGGCCGGTGACGAAGCTCATCTATGATTACTACGGCGACCGGTTGACGGACGTTTTGCCCGCGTTGGGCACCCATACCCCCATGACCTCGGCGCAAATCGCCGAGATGTTCGCCGGCGTGCCGGAAAGCCTGTTTCGCATCCACAACTGGCGCACCGGCATCACCACCGTGGGCGAGGTGCCGGGCGAGTTCGTAAAGCAGGTGTCCGGCGGGGCGGTGGATTTTCCCTGGCCGGCCCAACTGGCCAATCTCATCTGGACCGGTAAACACGATTTGATCCTGTCCGTCGGACAGGTGGTCCCTCACGAAGTCGTCGGAATGGCCAATTACAACAAAAATATCTTCGTGGGCACCGGTGGCCAGGAAGGCATCAATAAAAGCCATTTCGTCGGGGCCGCCTACGGTATGGAGCGGATGATGGGCCGGGCAAACACCCCCGTCCGGCAGCTCCTCAACTACGCCTCCGAACATTTCACCAAGCATTTGCCCATCGTATATGTGCACACGGTGGTGGGACGCGCCGAAGACGGCAAGCTGTGCGTGCGCGGCCTTTACATCAGCGATGACATTTCCGGCTTTGACAAGGGCGCGGCGCTCTCCCTCAAGGTTAATTTCGAGATGCTCGACGCGCCGCTCAAGAAAGTGGTCGTTTATCTTGACCCTTCCGAGTTCAAAAGCACCTGGCTGGGGAACAAGAGCATCTACCGCACGCGCATGGCCATGGCTGACGGTGGTGAATTGATCGTGCTCGCGCCCGGCCTCAAGGAATTCGGCGAGGACAAGGAAATCGACCGGCTCATCCGCAAATACGGCTACCCCGGCACCCCAGCGACACTGGCGGCGGTCAAGGCCAACGTCGAGTTGCAGAACAATCTTAGCGCGGCGGCGCATTTCATTCATGGTTCGTCGGAAGGCCGGTTCAACATCACATATTGCCCCGGTCACCTCACGCAGCAGGAAATCGAGAGCGTCAATTTCAAATACGCCGATTTGAAGCAAATGACCCAGCGCTATGATCCGGCCAAACTCAAGGACGGCTGGAACACGATGTCCGACGGCGAAAAAATCTTCTATATTTCGAACCCGGCCCTCGGTTTGTGGGCGTATCGGGGACGATTCAAGGACTAACCAAACCAAACCAAAACAACCCCAGTACAGAGAAAGACAAGGATGAACGTTCCATTTAAGGTGAATTTGAAGGACCAGGTGGCGCTCGTGACGGGCGGCGGCGGCGTTTTGTGCAGCACCATGGCCCGGGCGTTGGCGGCATGCGGTGCAAAAATCGCCGTGGCCGATTTGAAGCAGGAGGCAGCGGAAGCCGTCGCGGTGCAGATCCGCAAGGAAGGCGGCACCGCCATCGGCGTCGCGTGCAACGTGCTGGAAAAGGAAAGCCTCGCCGCGGCCAACGACAAGGTAAAGAAGGAACTCGGCCCGGTAGACATCCTCATCAATGGCGCGGGTGGCAACCATCCCAAGGGCACGACCAGTCTCGAATATTTGCGCAAGGAAGACCTGTCCGGCGCCGCCAAGGAATTGACGACATTCTATGACCTGGACCCGAAAGGCATCGAATTCGTGTTCAACCTGAACTTTCTCGGCACGTTGCTGCCGACCCAGGCGTTCACCCGCGAGATGGCCGGCAAAGGCGCGGGCACGGTCATTAATATTTCCTCGATGAACGCGTTCCGGCCGCTGACCAAAATCCCGGCTTACAGCGGAGCGAAGGCCGCGGTGAGCAATTTCACCCAATGGCTGGCGGTGCATTTCTCGAAGGTGGGCGTCCGTGTCAACGCGATTGCCCCCGGGTTCTTTCTTACGGACCAGAACCGGACCCTGTTGACCAAGCCGGACGGCTCGTTGACGCCGCGCGCCAACACCATCCTCTCGCACACGCCGATGGGTAAATTCGGCACGCCGGAGGACCTGGTCGGCGTGCTGTTGTGGCTGACTTCCGCCGAAGCCTCCGGTTTTGTGACCGGGGTGGTCATCCCGATTGACGGCGGTTTCGCCGCGTTCAGCGGGGTTTAAAATGGGCATGGATCGGGCGGCTCAAGTCCGGATTCCCGGCATGCCCTGTGCTGTTTTTTAGCGAACAATTATATGGAACCAAAAGCTGACATTGCATTGATCGGTCTGGCCGTCATGGGCCAGAACCTGATTCTGAACATGAACGACCACGGCTTCATCGTCGTGGCCTATAACCGCACGGTGGAGAAAGTGGACCAGTTCCTGGCCAATGAAGCCAAGGGCACCAAGGTGCTCGGAGCGCATTCGATCCCGGAAATGGTCGCCCAGCTCAAGAAACCCCGCCGCGTTATGATGCTCGTCAAGGCCGGCAAGCCGGTGGACGAATTCATCGAGCAACTGCTCCCGCATCTTGAGCCCGGCGACATCATCATCGACGGCGGCAACTCGCTGTTCGAAGATACCATCCGCCGCGCGAAATACGTGGAGAGCAAGGGATTGCTGTATATCGGTACGGGCGTGAGCGGCGGCGAAGAAGGGGCGCGTCATGGCCCCAGCATCATGCCCTGCGGCTCTCCTGCCGCGTGGCCGCACGTCAAGGCGATTTTCCAGGGCGTCTCGGCCAAGGTGGAAAACAACGTGCCCTGTTGTGACTGGGTGGGCGAAGGCGGCGCCGGCCATTACGTGAAAATGGTTCACAACGGCATCGAATACGGCGACATGCAGCTCATCTGTGAAGCCTACAACCTGATGAAGACCGGGCTCGGCATGACGCCGGACCAGATGCACGAGGTTTTTGCCGAATGGAACAAAGGCGAACTGGATTCCTACCTCATCGAAATCAGCCGCGACATTCTCGCCTACAAAGACACCGACGGTTCGCCGCTGGTGGAAAAAATCCTCGATACCGCCGGCCAGAAAGGCACCGGTAAATGGACGGTGGTTTCTTCCCAGGACCTGGGCATTCCCATTACGCTGATCGCCGAGGCGGTCTATGCGCGTTGCGTTTCCGCCATGAAGGAGGAGCGCGTCGCGGCGGCCAAAAAATTGAAGGGGCCCAAGCCCACCATCAAGGGCGACCAGAAGAAATTCATCGAAGCCATCCGCCAGGCGCTGTATGCGTCGAAGATTGTGAGCTATGCGCAGGGTTACATGCTCATGCGCGCGGCCGCGGCGGAAAACAAGTGGAACCTGAACTACGGCGGCATCGCGTTGATGTGGCGCGGCGGCTGCATCATCCGCAGCGCGTTCCTGGGCAAAATCAAGGAAGCTTTCGACAAGAATTCCAAGCTGTCGAACCTGATGCTCGACCCGTTCTTCAAAAAGGCCATCAAAGACTGCCAGCGTTCGTGGCGTAACGTGGTGGCCATGGCCGCCAAGAAGGGCATCCCGGTCCCGGCGTTCAGCACGGCGTTGGCGTTTTATGATTCCTATCGCAGCGAACGGCTGCCGGCGAACCTCTTGCAGGCGCAGCGTGATTATTTCGGCGCGCACACCTACGAACGCCTGGACAAACCCCGCGGCGAATTCTTCCACACCAATTGGACGGGCCGCGGCGGCACAACGGCATCGGGAACTTACACGGTGTAAGCAAACTTGAAAAACCAGGCCCGTTACAGCATTCGCTGCAACGGGCCTTTTGATTTTCTGCTGATACCCGGTCAGGCCCCGATTTTGTCCTCGATTTCGGCCGGTTCGAGTTTCGGGGCGAGCAGGTGGGCAATCAGCAGGGCGACAAGGTAGGCCAGGCCAGCAGCGAGAAAAATGAGAAAGTAGTCACCGGTCTCGCCTCGGGCGATCGCGTCCAGCCTGATTCTGCGGACGGTGGTAAACAGAATGATGCTGCCGGTCGCACCGGCAAAACCGCCCAGACCGGTCACCGAACCCACGATGCGGCGCGGGAACATATCGCCGGCCAGGCTGAATACATTGGCGGACCACGCCTGGTGTGCGGCGGCAGCCAAAGCAATCAGCGCCACCGCCACCCAGGAATTATGGGTGGTGGCGGCAAATACGACGGGGGAGACGCACAGGGCATACAGGAGCAAGGTGGTTTTACGGGCCCGGTTCACGCTCCAACCCCGGTTAATGAAATATCCGGACAGCCAACCACCGCCGATGCTGCCGAAGGAAGCAATGACGTAGATGGCTGCGATCGGGACGCTGCGGGATGCCAGGTTCAGCCCAAACCGGTCCGAAAAGAACTGCGGCGCGCCGAACAGATAGAACCACCAGAAACAGTCGGTCATGAATCGGGCGATGACATAACCCCAGGTCTGGCGATGGGGCAGCAGTCGGCGCCACGGGATTTTCACCGATGGTTCGGGCGGATCGCTGTTGATCAGCGCCAGTTCGGCCGGGGAAACCCGCGGGTGCTCCTGCGGCTTTTTATAAATCGCCAGCCAGGCGATAATCCAGCCCAGATCGACCACGCCGGTGATCAGAAATGCGCCCCGCCAGCCATTGGCGGAGCCGAAGACGGCCAGGGAAGAAAAGGTAGCGATGACAAACGGAAGGCCGAAGGGCACCAGGATTCCACCGACATTCGAGCCGGAATTGAACAAGCCGGTGGCCAGGGCCCGTTCGCGTTTCGGAAACCATTCTGCCACGGTCTTGATCGCCGCCGGGAAATTGCCGCCTTCGCCCAGCCCAAGCAAAATGCGCACGGCAAAAAAACCGGCGACTGTGCTGACCAGGGAATGGCTCATGGCCGCCAGTCCCCAGAACGCGCACGCGATGGTGAATCCCCAACGCAATCCCACCACATCCATCAGGCGCCCGGCCAGCAAGAGACTGACGGCATACGCCGCCTGGAACGCCACGGTCATGTACCAGTATTGGTCCTCGGTAAAATAGTGCTGATGTTCCAGTTCGGGCGCCAGGTTGCCGAAGACGCCGCGATCGAGGTAATTCGCCGTGGTGACCCAGAACAACAGGGAGCAGATGACCCACCGATAGCGACTCGAAGCCGGTCTGGGTCCGCTTGGGGAACTCATAAAGTAAAAGTTTTTATCTTAAAAAATCTTTACATCAAGCTTTGAAATTCAGTTGTCGAAGACGGGTCGCGATCTTCCTGTCGCCTGACGGGCAGGAGGTGGGCCAACCTGAAAAACAAAGTCCGTTGCCGTCCCGGTTATAACGGGCTTTTACTTTGAAAGTATTTTCACAAATCGGTAATCGGTTTGTGTCTGGGCACCAGTAATTTCATCCCGCCCCACGCGATCAAATAACTCACGGCACAGATGACAAACATGATCCGGTAGGCCGTTTGCGGCGTGGCTTTGTAAGTATCGGTGAGCGTGCCGGCGATCAATTGCACAATCACGCCGCCCAATCCTCCCGCCATGGCCCCGATGCCAGTGACCGAACCGACCGCCGTTTTGGGGAACATGTCCGAAACGGTGGTGAAGAGATTCGCCGACCAGGCCTGATGCGCGGCGGCTCCAATGCAGATGACCGCTACAGCATACACTTTGGCCATGTCGCCGAAATGGCTGACGTTGCCAAAATACTGCGTCGTGAGCACAGCCAGCGGGCACAGGGCAAGTATGAACATGGCGGTCATGCGAGCTCGGTAAACGGGCATGCCGCGTTTCATGAGCGTCATGGGCAGGCTGCCACCATAAACACTGCCGACGATGGCGACGCCGTAAACAATGAACGTCGGCCACATGGTGTCGTGGATGGGCATGTTAAACTGTTTTACCAGATAGTCGGGCAGCCAGAACAGATAAAACCACCAGATGCCGTCAGTCATCAATTTGCCCACAAAAAAAGACCAGGTCTGGCGGTGTCCCAGCAAACCCGGGCTGCCGATGTTCCCAAACCGGCCAGGGCCGGCGAGGCCCGGCTTGAATCCGGCGATCACCATGACGATGAGCGCCAGGGCCACCGGCACCAGGTAGATTCTATTTTCAAATCCCAGGACAATCACCAGAACAAAACCTGCCACGACCGGGATGAGATAGGATAACGCCAGCCAGCCGGATTTATTCAAGTCATGCCAGCGCCGGACGTGCAAAGCCATGCTGGCTGTCACTGCCACCGCCACCACCACGGCGAAGAAGATCAGGGAAGGTCTGTTCTGCAGCACGTCCGGCCCGACGATTTTTTCGGTGATAAAATAGATGAAGACGCACAAAATGTGGATCATGATGGTCATCCCCCAAAAGGCGGAGCGTGGCACGCGGCCGGCAAAGGAAAATATGTTCGATCCCGGTTTTTTGACCGGTTTATCCTGGGGCTGGGCTTCATCTTTGTCGCTGTGGATGTAGTCGTATTCCTTTTGCGAGAGCCGTTTGCTTTTGTTGGGCGTGTCGTAGAGCCAGAACCAGAAAATCAGCCAGATGAATCCAACCGCGCCGGTCAGAATAAAAGCCATCTTCCAACCTTTTTCGTTGCCAAAATAAACGAGGCACCAGGGCACGAACAGGGCGGCAACCATGGCGCCGAAGTTTGAGCCGCTGTTGAATATCCCGGTGGCCAGTGCGCGCTCGCGTTTGGGAAACCATTCCGCCACGGTCTTGATGGAAGCCGGAAAGTTGCCCGCTTCACCAACGCCAAATGCGCTGCGCACCAACACATGCATGGCCACCAACCGCCCGACAAAGGCGTTGAGAATACCGAAGATCGACCAGACAATCAGGGAAAGCGCCAGGCCCATTTTGGTGCCGATCTTGTCAATGACCCAGCCGGCCAGAATGGTCATGCCCGCGTAAAAGCCGGTGAAAAAGGCGGTCAGGTGGGAAAAGTCGGTATTGGACCAGCCAAATCCGCCCGCTTCCGCCGGGGTGCAGAAAAATTCCTTCAGGTAGCTGATGACCTGCCGGTCCATGTAGTTGACGGTCGTGGAAAAAAACAGCAGCGCACAGATGACCCAGCGGAAATTGCTCAATGCGGGACGGATTGAACTTGGGGAATTCATAAAGACGGAATTGTTACTCAAAAATGCACCGCCCGACAAGTCTTGAAATCCGACTTTACAACCCGGCGGCCTTTGTGTAACGCTCCTCCATTATGTGGAAAAAATTCCTGCCTCTCATGTCGGTGTTGTTGCTGACTGGCTGCGCGTCGCAGTTCACGCGCTTGACGCCTTTGCAACAACCACGCAATGCCAGCACCCAGTATCCGGTTGAAGTGGCCTTTAATTCCAAGCAACAGTCGCTGCGCTGGGAATCCATCCAACCCTACGTCCTGGTCAACGGCCAGCCTTCCGCCCTGCGCCACGTGGCTCTGGTGCAGAATCGTTGGGAAGGCTTCGTGTCGGTGCCGCCGGGAGTCAACACCGTAGAGTATCGCTTCAAGTTTGATTACAAATACAACGCCGTCGCCAAAGGCCCCACATCCGGCACCGCACTTTCGCCGATCTACAAGTTGACCATTGTCGACCAATAGCCGGAGACGGTTGCTCGGATCATTTGCAGCGCGGACATCTGGTCCGCGCTCTTTTTTTGGTCGGGCCGGAAATCAGACCTGGGGGCCGGATTGGATGGCCCCTTGCAGAGTGATGGCGGTGCCACCGCCAGAAGACAAGGCTCAGTGGCGGGGCCGGAGCAGGATGGCTTTCTTGTCCGTGCCGTCCACCTCGACGCTATGGGTTTCCACGTCGGGATCGTCCTTGATTGCCTGGTGCACCACCCGGCGGTCAAACGCGCTCATCGGTTCCAGTTCCACCGTATCCCCCCAGCGCCGGACTTTTTCGGCGGCATCCTTGGCTTTCTTCACCAGCGCCTCGCGGGCCTGGGCACGGTAGCCGCCCACGTCCACCAGCACCTTGGGCGCGTTGGCGTCCTGCTGGAAAAGCAGGCGGTTGGTAATGTATTGCAGGTCGGCCAGCGTCTGCCCCTGGCGGCCGATGAGCCGACCGGCATCATCCGTCTTCACGTCGAGCAAAACGCCCTCTTCCATTTTGTGTTCCTCCACCGCGGCGGGAAAGCCGAGGGACGTCAGGATTTTTTCCAGGGTTTCTTTCGGTTGTGCAGGCATGGGATGGCGGGGGTTGAGAGTTGAAAATCGACAATTTCGTCGGGTCTTATTTCTTCTTTTTTGACACCGGCGTCAATACGGAAACGGGCGCCGCGGCAGCCGGGGGCGGGGGCACGGTCGTGAGCTTGGTTTGCACGATGGTCAATACGTTGTTGACCGTCCAATACAGTGCCAGCCCGGAGGAATAATTGTAAAGAAACACCAGGAACATCAAGGGCATGTAACGCATGATTTTCGCCTGCGAGGGGTCCATGCCCGGGGACGTCGGGGTCAGGTGCGATTGCCACAACATCGCCCCGCCCATCAGCAAGGGCAGCAGGTTGAACGGGAAAGTCGTTCCCGGAATCAGGAAGAGCGTGTCCGGCTTCGCCAGGTCCGCGATCCACAGGAAATGCGCCCCCCGCAGTTCAATCGCACTGCGGATCATCGTGAAGAAGCCGATGAACACCGGCATTTGAATGGCTACGGGCAGGCAGCCGCTCATCATGCTCACATTGTGCTTCTTCATCAGCTCCTGCCGCTTTTGCATCATCTTGGGCATGTCATCCTTGTATTTGTCCTGGATGACTTTCATTTCCGGCGCGAGGGCCTGCATTTTTCGCGAAGAACGGATGCTCGCGGCGGTGAACGGCCAGAAGATCAATTTAAGCGCCACCGTAATCAGCACGATCGACAAACCGTAACCCGCTTTGGTCACGTCGTGGACCCAGTTCATGGTCAGCAGCAGCGCCTTGGCAAAAAGTCCCGCATATTTCCCGAATTGCATCACCAGGTCGGCCTGGTTTTGATACGTGTCCCCGACGCGCGCCAGCAGCCGGTATTCCTTGGGCCCCGCAAACAGTACGATTTGCCGTTCGACCGACTGATGGGCGGCGAGCGTTGCCGTGGGATACACGAGCGCGGTCTGGATGCCCTGCAAGGCCGGCTTGCCCGGCACCGGCTCGACGTTCGGGAACGGCGGCAGGCTCACCGTGCGGGCGACCATTTGCCCGGCCGGTTCCTTGGGCATCGCCATCAGCGCGAAAAACTGGTTGTGCGCGGCCGCCCAAACGACATTGTTCGAACCGGCCTGGAATTCCGAGCGCGGCGCGCCGCGGAAGCAGCCACCCGAAAACGATCCCAACGGCTGGTCCTGGATGGCCGCGCCGTTAAACCAAATCGCCCCGTCATTCACCGTGTAGTTGTCGTCATCCGGCCCCATGGGGGTGGCTGTGCCGATGACCCATTCCTGGGCGGACAAGGTGATGGGCGAGGCCGAAGTGTTTTCGAGCCGCACGCTCGCCTGCACGAGGTAATTGGAACTGAGATGAAATTCCTTGGCCAGCCGCAACCCGTTGGTCAGCGCCTTCTCTGCCTGAACGCCATCGGCCGTCCGGGTCAGGGTGAAATTGCCATCCCCCATTAGACTGGCATCGCCCAGTATCGCCAGTACCGGCAACGGCGCGCGAGTATTCAGCGAAGCAACCGTGTCGCTGACCGCTTTGGTTTTCTTCCAGCGCGGCGAAATGGTTTCCGGATAATCCAGCAACTCCACCAGCATTAACCCGCCGCCGCGCGAGGTGAACGTGTACCGCGCCTGGCCATTGGTGATCATCAGCAGTGTTTCTGGCGTGTTGGTGTCGAAAACAGCGGGGGGCGTGTGCGATTGGTTGACGGCGGCATTTAACTGGTTTGAAAGATCTGCCAGATTGGTAACGGTCACGTGGACCACCTGATTGGTCGCGGCGTAACGCGCCTGTTGCTGCGCGATCTGGTTTTGTTTGACAAACCAGATGCCCAGCAGGATGGCGCAAAGTGTGACAACGATGATGCCGGTGCGGTCCATGAGAGTATTAGCGGACAGAACCCAGGGTGATTCTGGATTCTGAATTTTGAATTCTGAGTTCTGTCTGCGGCACCGGGTCAGGCCCACACCCGCCCCACGGGTGGCAGCGGCAGATCCGCCGGGTGGCCAGCCAGCTGCCATGAACGGTGCCCTGTTTGCGGATCGCTTCCAGGGCGTATTGCGAACACGTTGGCGTGAACCGGCAGCCGCCGGCAGGGCCGAAAAGCAGTGCCTGCGCCGGCGAAATCGTCCAACGATAAACGTGGATGGCCAGGGTCAAAATGTGTTGGGCCGGATTCACAATTCAATTTTTCAACAGGCCGGCGCGCCGCAGCGTCGCCAGAAAATCCTTTTCCACCGCTGCAAAATCGCGGCCGGCGATCGAATTGCGCGCGACCAGCACCAGTTCCACCGGTTGGGACAATTCGTGCTGATGTTGCCGGAAACTTTCGCGGAGCAGCCGTCGGGCCCGGTTGCGGGCGACCGCGTTCCCGATGCGTTTGCTGGTGACCACGCCCAGTTTGGGCGTCGCGCCGTCCGGCAGGCGGTGCCAGTTGGCGATGAGGCAGCCCAGCGCCAGGCGTTCGCCCTGCTGCCGCACCCGCGCGAAATCACGGTTCTGACCGAGTCGCAGGTCGCGGCCCAGGCGCAGACGTTTCGGCGTTTCGGGCATGAGCACGCGGGTTAAACCGGGGTCAGGCGTTTGCGGCCCACGCGGCGGCGATTGCGCAGCGTGGCCTTGCCGCTTTTGCTGGAATTGCGGTTAAGAAATCCGTGCTGCCGCTTGCGGCGGATTTTTGACGGTTGATACTGGCGTTTCATAAATTAATTCAGCTTCCTTCCGGGTGAAAAACCGGAACGTGCGAGGATAGCCATGAAACGCCTCGTGTCAAGGCGGGGTTGGCATCACTTCACATTCAACTCGCGCTGGATGCCGAATTTCTCGATGCGTTTGCGCAGCGTCGCCCGGGTGATGCCCAACAGTTTCGCGGCGTGGACCTGGTTGTTGTTCGCCTCCTTGAGCGCCTGGATGACCAATTCGCGCTCGACGGCGGGGATGACCTTCAACTTCGGGTCGCGTCGGGCCCATTGGAACAACTGTCGCGCCAGCGCCGCGGCATCGGTGGCGGTCGCCTCGCCCACGGTCGCCGACAGCGGCGGGCCGCCGCTGCCGCCCGCCTGGCCGGAAATTTCCGGGGGCAGGTCGCTTTGCAGGATGGCGTCGCTCTTGGCCATGACGTGCGCGCGGCGGATGGCATTCTCCAGTTCGCGCACGTTTCCCGGCCAGTGATATTTTTCGAGCGCCTTGAGGACGTTGGCGGCGATGGACTTGGGCGGGCGCTGCTGTTCGCGCGCGAATTTTTTGAGGAAATAATTCACCAGCAGCGGAATGTCGTCGCGCCGCTCGCGCAGCGGCGCCACATGAATGCGCACGACGTTGAGCCGGTAAAACAGGTCCTCGCGGAATTGTTTGGCGGCCACGGCGGCTTCCAGCGGCTTGTTCGTGGCGGCGATCACGCGTACGTCCACCTGGATCGGCTGGTTGCCGCCAACGCGCTCGAACGTGCCGCTTTGGAGCACGCGCAGGATTTTCGTCTGCGTCGCGGGCGTCATGTCGCCGATTTCATCGAGAAAAATCGTGCCTTTGTTGCATTGCTCGAACTTGCCGATGCGCTGCAGGGTGGCGCCGGTGAACGCGCCGCGTTCGTGGCCGAAGAGCTCGCTTTCGAGCAGCTGCTCGGGAATGGCGGCGCAGTTGACCGCCAGGAACGGTTGCTGGCTGCGGTGGCTGTGATGATAAATCGCGCGCGCGACGAGTTCCTTGCCCGTGCCGCTTTCGCCGGTGATGAGCGCGGTGGCGTCGCTCGCGGCGATCTGGCCGGTAAGCTTGAAGACCTGTTGCATCGGCTCGCTGCGGCCGACGATGCCCAACTCATAATCCTCGGATTCGAGCAGGGGCTGATACGACACGACCTGCTTCATGTCACGCGCGGCCTTGAGCGCGTTGCCGACGAGCTCCTTCAATTTCAGCGCGTCAAAGGGCTTGAGCAGATAATCGTAGGCCCCCAGCTTCATCGCCTCGATGGCCATCTGCGTCGTGCCGTAGGCGGTCATCAAAATCACCAGCAGCTTGGGGTCGCTCTGGCGGATGCGGCGGAGCGTTTCCAGGCCGTTCATCCCGCCCATGCGGATGTCCATGAGCACCAGGTCGGGCTTGAATTTGGGAATGGCTTTCAACCCCTCCTCCCCGCTCGCGGCAGTGGCCAGTTCGATTTCCGGCGAATCAAAGATTCGCTGGATCGAATACCGCACGTCTTCTTCGTCATCAATCAGCAGCAGCTTGCTCATCGGAGGTTTAACATAGCGAAAATCCGCAAAAACCATAGGGAATTTTTGATGCGCATTTTTAATTTGAATCCCCACGGCCACTAATGCGACTATTGGACGTTCCCCAAACGGACCCAAACCATCATGAAACGAAATCTTTTATCCGGGCTGCTGGCTTTGCTGGCCGCCCCGCTCCTCGCGGCCGATGCCAATCCCAAAGCCGAAGTCAAGCAGGCCACCTTGGCGCTCGGCGGTCAGACCAATTACAGCTGGCGAACCACGGTCGACGCCGGAAACAATGCCCGTTTTCGTCCCGGCCCGACGGAGGGGAAAACGGAAAAAGGCGGTTATACCACGTTGTCGATGAGCTTCAACGACAACACGAGTGAAGCCGTGCGCAAAGGGACCAATGGCGCGATCAAGACGCCGGATAACGGATGGCAATCGCTGGCGGAAGCCATGAAGGACGATGGTGGCGGCGGATTCAACCCGGCCCAATTCCTGGCCCGGACCGTTCAAAATTTCAAAACGCCCGACCTGCAAGCCGCCGATCTGGTGGACCAGGTGAAAGACCTGAAAAAAGATACCAACGGGATTTCCGGTGATTTGACGGAGGACGGTGCGAAAGCCCTGTTGGCGTTCCGACCGCGCGGCGGGAACGGCGGCGGCGAAGGGCCGACCATCGGCAATGCCAAGGGGTCGGTCAAATTCTGGCTGGCGAACGGCAAACTCGCGAAATACCAGTTCCAGGTCCAGGGACATGTCAGTTTCAACGGCAACGACCGCGATGTGGATCGCACCACCACCGTGGAAATCAAGGACGTGAACTCGACCCGGGTTGAAGTGCCGGACGACGCGAAGAAGAAGCTGCCGTAGGGCTTTTAAAGCCGCCGGGCCCCGTCTGGCGCACTGGTTTGGAGTGGCGCATGGGCGGGATGCGTACCCCTTGGTGCGCCCTTGCGCTGCCGGGTTGGTATGGAATCCCTGTTTGACCTTGCTCCGTGCATCACCTAAACTCACCGTCCATTTTCTATGAAAATAGTTGTTTGCGATCCGGTCTCGCCCAAAGGCATCGCGCTGCTGCAACAGCGGCCGGAATTCCAGGTCGTCGTCCTGCCCAAGCGGCTGCCGGAGGCCGAATTGCTGCCCGTGGTCGCGGATGCCGTCGCCCTCGTCGTCCGCTCCGAAACCAAGATCACCCGCAAAATCATCGAGGCCGCCCCCAAATTGCGGGTCGTGGGTCGCGCCGGTGTTGGCGTGGATAACGTGGACATCGAGGCTGCGACCCAGCACGGTACGGTGGTGATGAACACGCCCGGGGGTAACACCGTGACCACCGCCGAATTGAGCTTCGCCATGCTGCTGTCGCTCGCCCGCAAGGTGCCGCAGGCGCATGCCTCGATGACGGCGGGCAAATGGGACCGCAAACTGTTCCAGGGTTCGGAACTCATGGGCAAAACCCTCGGCGTGCTCGGTATGGGCCGCATCGGCACCGAAGTCGCCAAACGCGCGCTGGCGTTCGGCATGCAGGTCATTGCCTACGACCCTTATTTGACCGAGGACCGGGCGAAGGCTGTCGGTGCGGAATTTGCCGACAGTGTGGATGCCGTTTATCGCGCGGCGGATTTCATCACCGTGCATATGCCGGTGACGCCGGAAACGAAACACATGTTAAACGCCGCCGCGTTTGCCAAAATGAAACCCGGCGTGCGCATCGTCAATTGCGCCCGCGGAGAAATCATCGTGGAAAACGA
>Ga0265338_10002117_pt1:0-25000 | contig 30549 bp, 17 predicted proteins | sample 42126metaG_FD_193579 | JGI IMG/M metagenome (GOLD analysis project Ga0265338, IMG submission 193579) | Rhizosphere microbial communities from Carex aquatilis grown in University of Washington, Seatle, WA, United States - 4-21-26 metaG | ecosystem: Host-associated > Plants > Roots >...
TGAGCAAGCAAGCTATGATATATGCCAAACGTTCTCCAGGTTAATGCAGAAGGAGGAAAGTACTGCCAATCTAATTCGTAGGTATAGGGAGAAGCCACCCGTAATGCCTGCCTTCCATATCTTATTATTAATTATGGGTATATAGACTCAAACCTTCTTGGATTAGAGCATAACGAACCTACATCCATTCTAGTACCTATCTAGAACGGGTAAAGCTATTTTTGAAAAGAAAAATACACTAGAGTTTGTTAAATGAGAAAAGCATACTCGCACTTCGGGTGGAATAGGTCTCACTACTAAATCTGTAAAATTATCTAGGTTTTGCTACGCCCTTTTTCAGCTTTTATGCTTGTTGGTATGGAAAGGTTTGAAAGGGTGGCTATAAGATAAATTGTTGGAACAAGGCAGAATTTAGACAATCTTTATGCGCTCTCACTCCAATGATAGTTATCTGGTGCCTGTAGACGACTTTTCCTTTAGACTGGAAGGCCACTAATTAGACCGGTATCTCACTTTGAACTACAATAGGGGTAATTATTAGCTCGGCTCAAGGGAGTTCTTCACTGAATTGGTGATTTTACCTTTTTTAACACAACGAGCAGCTAGAAGAGATGGCTTCTTTTTATCCAGGTTTTAAGCTTAGGTATTTTATTGATCCCGGCCAGCAGGTTCCGAAGGAAAAGCCTTTGATTTATATAGGCAATATAGCCTTTTGCTCGTCACTTTGCAGGATTCAAACAAAACTTTATGACCCGCTAAAAAACATGTTCTTGGTAGGTACCACTTGAATAATGGCAGCATTTAAATACTACCCTGCTCCTTTGTTGAAAACGGGCTCAGCTTCCACTGCTAGTTCTACCTCGGATTCGGACAACACCAAGTTGTGGCACATGAGGTTGGGGCATATGAGCGAACGTGGGATGGCAATCTTTAAGTCTATTGTGTGGCCAAAGTACTGGCAAGTTGGAATTTGGTGAGCATTGCGTGTTCGGCAAGCAAAAGAGGCTCAGTTTAAGCACGGCTGTTCATAGCACCAAGGGAACTTTGGACTACATCCATTCCTCCTTACTTTGGTAGCCCTTCCACAAAGTCTAGGCTAATGTGGGACCAATACCGGTCTGGTACCGGCAGGGGCTGTAGCAGTCCGGGGGAGGTTACATTTTCACTTTTCTTTAATTGGCATACCACACACTCCATCACAAACTATTGCACATCCCTTTTGAACTTAGGCCAATACCAGTTTCTCTTTATTCTTTGATAGGTGGCTAGTACGCCCGAGTGCCCCCCCATGTGGGGAGTTGTGCATTCTCTCCAGTATTTTCTGTCTCATTGCTGTTACAGCCCCCACATACACTCTATTTTCATACCGCCCGTACCCCATGAATGTCAATTTGGGAAGAGAGTTACCTTCAGCTTTCCAGCACGCACCTCTTTTACCTTGTTGTAGCTCAACCTCCTCTATCCAGCTGTTCACCAACTGTCAGCTTGTAGTGATCTGTGCTAAAGTACCACATCTTATTCTCGAAGAATGATAGAGCATCCCTAATCAACTCACTTTCTTAGTAATGAAATTTTGGTATTGGATAGAGGGACCCCATTAGTTTAGTTCTAACCTTGTATTGTTTGTAATGTCTGGTGAAGACAAATGCCTTAAACTCTTTTGTTCAGTTTCAATTACCCATTCGGCGGCTATAATGCCTCCACTTATCCACCACAATTAGAATGGCCATCCACTCCTGCAAGCCTAAGCTCCGAACACCCAAAGCTTATTGACTAAAATAGGCAATTGCTTTCCTCAACACCGCCGCACCAATTCCATACTCCAAGGCATCTGCTGGTGAAAGCTTTTTTGAACCTCAAACAATTGCTCGAAAGCATTGTCATTCCACTCCACTTTTTCCGGTCGTTAGGTACAAAGTTGTATGCCACTGATATGGTACCGATAGATTAACTACTTCAGTGCCGTTATCGGACATAGCAAGCTAAGCATCTATTTCTCGTATATTGATCCACACCAATAATAGGGTTTTTTCCTCCAGCAACAACAAGAATGGAACCTTAGATAGGCTCCTATGCTGGGAGCATTTCGGGGTATAGGTATAACCACCTCAACTCTCTGTTTCTGGCATGCTATAGTTATGAAAGTCTGCTCGATCGACACAGTAAGTATGTGGAGGCAGGGGAGGACAAGCTCTACTCACTGAAGTGGACCCAGCGAGTAACTACTAACGTTACGAGCCAGGAAGCGAGTAACTACTAACGTTACGAGCCAGGAAGCGAGTAACTACTAACGTTACGAGCCAGGAAGCGAGTAACTACTAACGTTACGAGCGAGCCAGGAAGCAGGGATCTGGGCTAGGGCAGACACAAGTTAAGAGCGAGGGGAAAGGATAAAGGGTGCGTAGTTCTTACCCGCTACTTTAGATAGTAGGTATAGTAGGGTTAACTAGAGATCTGTCCCTGGGAGTTCTGTTTACACCTATTCTATTTTAAATTCAATTTGTAAGCTAAGCTTATTCGACATAACATATCTAAACCGAATCAATATGTAGTGAAAATGTCCTAACCGTGGCTATCCTGCTTCATCTTGAGGTTGTGTTAGTGAGCTGGTTTATGCATAACGAAAACCTAACCGCTTCGCGCCTAAGAATGGAGTTGCTGTCGATTTCCCTAAGGGCTGTTCTCGCGATTGATTGAAGTATGCTTGCTTCTCTGCTAAATGATAAAGTGGGTGGATTCGAGGACCTGAAAGTCTGGTGGGCTTTGAAGAAGTCCGAGCATACCGTTAACTATGCTATAAGATAAGCCATATGCAAACCGAACTGCTCAAGGGGGCACGCCAGCGCTCCGTCTTTCAATGGAGTTCAGTCTATCTGGACTCTGACGTCATCTGGCGGGTTCACAAGTATCTGAACTATCCCCTGTTGGGTAGAAAGTTGATGACTCCAACCAAAAGTGCAACGCACTAAAGTCGCCATGTTTTTCACATGAACAGAGCTTCCCCTCCCACCACCCTCAGAGAGGGATTGCTATGCTGCTCACTTCTTTGGTGTGGATTTCTTCCCGCGTACAACGTTTTGAAACTATAGGTCGGAGTTTCCATACGATTCCTTCCCCGGTCCTCTTCTAGGGGTTGGTCTCAGACAGCAAGAGGAATGGGGCAAAGACAGATGAGAGTCAAAAGCCGGCGCCCCTTTCCCGCAAATACGTTGCCCCAGCTCTAGTCCCAAATGTCCTACTTTCCTTAGTTACAAGATAAGAGAAGAAAGGGGTAAGTCCCTTTACCCGCATTATAGAATTCGTTGACATTCAAAGCAAAAACGCTAGATATTCTAAGAGTAGAGAACGAGACTCTACTTATGCTTAATTCCCTATCAATGCCGTATTATTTTACTGAATTCCCTCTCAATGTCTATGTCCTAGTTCCACCAAGTAATACCCTTCTTTCCCAAGCTTCAAGTTGACCAGGAAGAAACATATTCTCTTTCCCCCCTAGCTGAAAGAACTCCTGAAACTACTTCATAAACAAAAGTCCTCGTTCAGGAAGCTTACACCACCCTTTGACTTCTTCATTGAAAGATAAACTCATTGAACTAGAACTACTCATACCAGGTATTTGACAACGTGGCTAGGCGTACTCTCACTTCCTCTACTCTCACTGTCCTTACCTATTGCTTGCCTTTCCCTACTTTCCTCACTGTCCTAAGAAGTACTCACCAGCCCTACTAGGCTGACTTTCTCTTACAGAAACGAAGTCCGGGCGGGCTAACGCCCTCAATTCGATTCACCGCCTTACTTAAGACAAGAATTCTTAGTCTTGCTCTTGCGCATCTCTCCGTACCGCATAAGAAAAAGAAAGTCACGCTTTTCATAGAGAGTTTGCTTAGAAAAAAGCAAAGACTATAAATCCATTCACAGGTGGTGATAGGAAGGTTAGCCCCATTCCTTACTACGAGAACTTACTTACCATACTACCCAACGTTAGCTCCTTTAGACTTTGACTCATCTTCAGTTCTCCCCTACTGCTACGTTTCAATTCAAATGCCCGCCTCCAATCCGCAATAGAAGTCTTCTTGATAAAAACCCGGGACTAAACAAGCCAATGCAACATATGCTAGTGGGGGCATACAATGATGTGTTCTATTACACAAGCTTTCTTTGCAGCTCCGCGAGTCGAGTCCATCTCGCTGAGAAAGACCTATATCCTCTCCATTCATTGGGTGATAAGGTAATTTGGAAGTCTCTAGTGGCTATTTACAGTTAGGAAAAAGATTCTATTTAAGTTTACATTAGTAATGCATCGGATGGTGAATACTGGGATGGAACATACTGGAGTCACTTTTCAATTGGAATTGAATAGGTTGGTTATTTTCCGCCTCTTATCGTTAAGCTAAGCAAAAGAGTCAAGATCAGAAGTTCTAGATCCAGATCCGCTGCTAGTCTTTTTGACTAATTCCTTGTTCGAGAATGCGCAGTTCTGTTTGTACGAATGCTCTCTTAGGCAGCTATCGAATAGGCTTTGAGGGCGTAGCCCGTTGCCCGAAAGAAGGAACTGCAATAGAATATGCGTCTAGTCACTATACGAGATAAGTAAGGATTAATCAATAGGTTAGAGAGAGCGGGCAGATGTTCTCGACGTTTCTTCAGCTGTTACAGAATCCGCAGCTATAGACAAAACAGCAAGGAGTGAAGCTACTTTCCCAATAGGTGAATGATCTAACCCTCTGCCAGAGGAACCTGCTATGACATAAGCGATTGGAAGATCTTTACCAGCCTCAACCTCCATCACACCCGCAGCATAAGGCACATGCTTATCTTCAATAAGAATTGTTTCTATATCAGCAACAAGGAAGGATTTCGTAAAATGTTATTGATGTGCAAACGGAAGGAAGTTCATACGTTTTGTTAAGCTCCGTTTTTGCATCATTTCCTGGTTAGGAAAATGAGTGCTCAATCTCAACTATCAGTGAACTTCACTCTACTTTCCCTCTCTCTCTATATAAAATGGGTTTAAAAATCTCATATACAAACAAAGACTGATCGACCTCTGTGTGGGTCTGTGGGCTTCTTTCACTTTACTTGAAAGCTACCTCTTCCAAGCGTTGGTACTTACTTATTCCATTAATCAAGTGCTATTACAGAATGGATAACCTGCGCAGGGACCCTCTTACTTTGTACACATGGTCGGTTCAAACTCCCAAATAAGTAAGCGGCCATCAGCGCAGCGGGAAGAAAGCAAATGGACTTTAGACCGGTGGAGGGTGGTATACTTGCAACGCTTTTGGATGAACCGGTAGACGGAACACTTTCGAAATGTGGATTATTTGACCATGGTGCGCTTGGTAGCGGCAACTAGCACGAATACCAATCCCAGCCGTTGCCTTTTCGGTCTACTGGACGGTGGCTTTACATCGTTCAAGTCACTTAACGAAGAAAGATCCTTGCTGACTTTCCTTTACTACTTTACTAAACAGGGCGAACTGCTCTATCTACGAATTTTCGAGAAGAAAGCATTCCACTCGAAATCTATAGTACTTGAGTGCAAAGAAGTCGAATCGACCTTTTCGATATAATTCCATTAGGGCTTTCCCGAACTTTTGAAATAGTTCGTAGACCGTCGCTGCTCTATTCCAGCTATTCTTCCATGCTTGGAGCTTCAACATTAAGATAAGATTCTTGGCATTCTTCTATGACGTCTTCTCTTTCTCCTCTTCTTCACCCAGGCCCCGTATTTTGCATTCGAAATCCTATTTTGGAATAGTTTAAGAGGCTACTTTACAGCCCCTCATTCCTTAGATGGCTTAGCTCTCCTTCTCAGTCAATCTATAGTCAGTCAAAAGTACAATGGCCCTGAGTCACTATGCTTACCAGATTTGCACCTTCGCTTAGCCGGATTCTACCGATCTCGGTGCTTCATAGGCCTAAGAACTGGATCCAGCTTCTAGTGTTGGGGTACGCCTTTCCCCAGGATGAGGATTGACCTAGTAAGAATTGCATTTAAGCTTTCTCCAGGTGAAGCAGAACCAGACGTAGCAATTGACTTAAGCCCGGGAGCCTTGCGATGTTGAACTTGACTTTATTCAACTTCTGGAATAACAGGACTTGAACCTGCGACTTCTGGCTTGACAGGCCAGCACTCTAACCAACTGAGTTCTATTCCCCATCTAGATTCAATCCAGTAAAAGGTTTCCCTGGTACTACCCAACCATAAGTATTTCGTTGACAGCTATGGAGGTTTCTCATTGCTAGGATCAGAGACGTCTGAAGTATCAGATAGGTATTGATCAGAGAATTGATCACTATCCTCATCATCAGTGGTGTAAACCCTTTTATCTATGGAACTATCTGTGTAGTTGTCTAGTTGTCTTTCAGAGTCGTAAGAGTCAATCAAAGGATCTTTCTTACGTTCGTTGATGACAGGATCTGAAGTTATTGCTAACTTTCTATTTAGTTATTCAATTATTTGATCTTGGTGTGAAATAACATTCTTTTGATGATGGATGATCGCATGGCTAGTTCGATCCCTTTTAGGAGGCGGGATATGTATAGGAGTAGTATCAACCCACAGACCTTCCCTATAAATGGGTTTTATTTTGGTCCCCTGCAGAATGCCTAGACTGTGTTCTTGTTCTTCTTCGTGATGGTGAATGTTTTCCAATCAATTTTGAATAAACGTGTTACTTTAACTTTTAAAGTCTTGTCAAGATCTTTGTACTGATCTAGAAACCATTCTATACCTACTTTATCTTTAAGTGGACCCTTGAACTTAATCACATCTTTATGATGAAACGTATTGTAGCAATAACGCTAAAAAGATTCCCATCCTTATTTTATCCTCTAGCTTTAACTTCCCTAGTACAGTTGAAGAAAGGGATTCTGGTGGTAGCGGAGTTTGGGTCACTGCAGAGTCAGTATCGGTGTAAATACAGTCATCTCTTAAAATGAATGGATGCATATAGATCCTTGCACTGCCTGGTTTGGCAGCTGCTAGCTGTACAGCAGATATTGCAGGATGATGTTTCCTTACATCATATGTATTCTTCAGATACTTAACAACGTAACAGTTTTGACTAATCTGTTCAGAGAACATGAACCCATCCCTTTTGAGAAGATTTTCCCTCTCATCTTTAGAAACGATATCGGTCACTCTACAAAGAGGATTAATACCAAATCGACCATAAAGTGAATTCATGAGGATCTTGTAAACGTAGGACATGGCTTTATTTATTCCCCTCTTCTTTAGCCTTTAATCTAAAATCTGAACAAATTCTTTGAAAGAAAGGGCTATCCATTTTCTCAAAGAGGTAACCACAGATTGGTAGGATATTGTACCCTAGCTTTTTAGCATATTTCAGCTCCTCTGAATAGTACACTCCTTCCCATTCACCAGTTGGTAACAGGATAGTACCTTTTTTGTCTTGGTAGAAAGGGTTTCTTTATAGTAGTAGGACAAATAACGTATGCATGTATGAAGCCATACAGACTATCTAAGTCCTTTTCATAAAGCTTACCGTCCCATTCCGGGACGCCACCAGGCATAGGGAATTCTTTCATAACGTATGGATAGAGAGAGTTAACATCATAGTAGTAGAGACCCTCGCCATAAGGCTTATATACGTCTGTATGACCACCGTAGTAAGCACATCTGATGAAGGCGTCTTCATTGTTGGTTGGTATATGGATTTTCCATGCGCCTACGTCGTAGTGTTCCATACGAAAGATGGTAAGAGCCAGTGATGATAGGGTGATCTTATTAACAATGTATATCTGAAACATTTGCCAATAGATATGTTGCGCTCTTTGCATAATAGCACCAACGCACGTCTTGTTTCAAGTATTCTTGTAACTCATTTTTCATACTAGACAGCTTTTCAACTGAAACAGTGGAATGATCAATATCACCTTTAGACCCAAGCTCTGGGCACATATTCTGTGCTAAGTCGGCAAGCTTAGAAGGAAGTAGACAGAACGAATCTCTTAATAGAAAGACAAGCTTATTCCCTTCATAAACTCGACATTCAAACATGCGTGCGAGAATTACGAATCAGTGGTTTGACCTTGTAGCCTGGGTGAAATTTAGTAATGTTTTTAATTATAAATATACCATCGAACTTAGAGAAGTTGTGAAAGTAAACTGTTAACCAGTGTCTTTCTTTTTTTACAATCATACGAATCTTGACTATAAAGTCGAAGAGTAATTTCTCACTTCTTTGAACAAAGGGAGTATTAAGTATAGTGTATACTTCGCTGAAGTATGTATAAATATGAGTATAAGGAGTGATCTTGTCACCTGGACGAACCAACAAGAAACCTACTGCATATGGCATATGTACTACCATCTCATTATCTGAGACCGGCACTGTCTCGATATCTGCAACAATGAATGATTTTCTCTTTAGATCTTTACGTGTCAGAGCTGTTATATATCTGGTGTATATAACCGGCTTCGCCTTTATCCTAGGAGCTTTTGGCACCGTCACCCCATCTGTCTTGTTCTTTTCGCGTGCTTTCAGGGTTTCTTCAAGACGATCTTTTTTCTGTTCAATGGTGGGAGGAATAATCGTCCTACACGCCCCTCTCTTATGCATAGACATATAAGCCCTAATACCAACGTCTAGTACTTTCGTTCCTTCGTATTTCTCCATAACCATACTTATTTGTTCGAATATTTCATCATAAACTACATGTTCTGGTAAAGGATCACCGTTGAGATCAGTCAATGGTATTCCCGTCCCAATAGTAAATTAAAATTCGTCATACTCATCCTCATACCGATAGCCTATTTTCTTTATCAAGGTAAGAGAAATAGTAAACTTACAGTACCCTTTCAGTACAGGGTATACGTGACTGTATAAAAGATCCATTACAGTCTGACAGTGAAGATCTACTTCATTAATAAGCGGGTATGGTTCATCGTACTCATGTTCAGCTGTGATTAAGCCATCATACGGCTCACTATACTTACTATTATGAGCTCTGGAATAAAAGTCATCCCAACTACTACGACTAGAGTATTTACGAATTACTAATATGTTGTTTATATCTTTCATGCTTGTTTTTAATGATGTACACAATAGAACGGATGGTTGTGTTTTCCCATTTCAATTTTGGATTTGAAGTAATCCCATTTTCATGAATGTTCAACACACTACCAGTTGTTTTATATCGGCATACCGCCGTAGTATAAGCCTCAAAACAACTCATTATTCTATTTGACTTCTTAATCCAAGATTTCTTAAGCTCTTGGTTTAAAGCCCTTAGTTGGGATATTTTCTAATAAGAATTGGCGTAGTTTCTCACTATTTAAGAGCAATTCTCTGCTTTCAACTTTAGCCATTGATGGATTGATAGGATGAGTAAAATTCATGTATATGAATGTCAGGATGATTACAAGTGGCGGCCCCAACTTGATAATGGCATCGCTATAGAAAGATGGAATGAGTTCGCTATATGACGGAGTTGTTATAAAGTTGTCGTGAACTGTATAGATAGGTGCTCCTGTGAATATAATGTCTTCCACAACAGTCATTGCAATACTGGCATCGATATGGTGAATAAAATTAGCAAAGGTTGCAATCGCAGTCTTCCTAACATCTCTTTTATCAGTTGGTACTCTGAAAGACACCTACCTTTCTATCTGGGTCTGTCATATAGCCCTAAACTCGTCTTGTTTGATGATAATCCTGTACAGTCTCGCAGTACTTGACACCATACATTACAGGACGATTGCTAGCAGACGCAATCCAGCCTATATCACTAATTAAGTTAATTAGACAGTCCATCTCATGATATCGAGTTTTCCAGAAACTAGTACACGCCTTACCTATTAAGAAACATTCCCCTTCAGATATATACTGAGAGAGCGCTACTCTGATATCTGTAAGGATGCTAAAATTGGTTTGACCATAAATAATAGGCATAAAAATCTTCTTGATAACCTTGCGAGTTAGGTTCTCGCTAACAACCTCAGCTAGACTACTACTCAGTTCTTTTTTAAGATATTCATCGAGCTATGACTTAATATCGGTATAAATAGAAATTATTTTATTATCAGGGCTTTTAATGAGATTGGTTCTCATGGCCAACTCTTCATTAAGTAGTAAGTATAAAACAATTTGGTACGCACTAGCTGATGCGTCCTGTGTAATTGGTACCATATTTTGGTACTCCACGCGTTGACAGACGATCTGTGAAAGAAACTGAAATGGGTGTTTTGCTGGCATAAGAGAGTATGTCCTTTTTCAGTCTTATCTCATGTTGATAGTACCAATCATAAGCATCATTGTAAGTCTCGAAACTCTTATAATGGAAGGCCGCTGAGATCTTTAAATGGCGGCGGATGTATGGATTGAAGTTAGGTTTATCTGAATCCGGACCACTCTCTGCAAAAAGAATCAAACTTCTCGCTAAATCCCTTTCATGAAAATGGTTGATACCGCAACGGTAGATTCGACCGCGGAAGTCAAGAAAAGAAGGTAAATAGAATTGATAGCCTTCGTAAGCCTCTGCCAGGTCTAATATAAACTGTTCATAACAAGCCCTCTGAATGTCTTTGTTAATCATAGCTAACAAGTCAGAATAAGACCAGTGCTTACTAATTACTTGATTTTTCCTATGGCAATCTCGAATAATCTAAGCAACTCCGTTGATATCTTGGTATTGAAGAAACCGTGGAACTAGCAAGCCCGCATTCTCAAATGAATCACGATCCTTAGTCAACAGAGTCAACATCCTACTGTTGATTACAAAGGGCTTATTCTGAAGCTTATTCATCACAGTACACAGATCCTCGTAATTCTCTTTAACCATGATATTAAAGAGCTTCGTGTTGTGTGAACTTAGCAGAGTATAGCGTAAGTTAAAATATGTTTCACTTTTATAGGATAAGTATCCACCTTTTAGATCAAACAGCGTACGTGGCATGTTTCCACCCTCTCTCTAGATTGTTTTGCCATTGTACTGGTTTACATACCATAGGTAGATTCAAGTTAATTGGAAGTAAACCAAGATCAAAGTTGCAAACTGCGAATAGAGTCTTTGGAATATAATATGCTTTTTTCTTTTTTATTACTTTGGGTTGTTTCTTTATGACACCGTACTCATCTTCTAGCTCCTCAGTAGTTTCCACAGTTGGGGAGGCGGGGGGAAGATAAAGTCTGTAGATGAAGGAGTTCAAGTCAAAGTACCACTGTTATTTTATATTTAATTTCTATAGCAAATCAAGTTAGGAAAACCCTAACTTCTGTTATGGTATCTTGTAGGTGCCCAGGATTTCTTCTTTACAAACCTTGCTATTCGTACTGATAAGGATAGGAGTTTTGAGAACGATAATAAGCGAAAGCGAGATGAGGTAGAAAGCAGCTATCCTTGATTTGATTTTAGGAAAGTAGGTTTGAGAGATGTGGGGTTGTTTGAGGAGCCGGGAGGAAAGAGTCCATCCTTTCGCTCTCCTACGTCACTGATTTGATCCTTTCCGTGTCCAGTGAAGTAAGTCAAACCATATTATTTATTTAGAGAGTAAGGCAATTCAGTAGTTAGGCTTGAGAGAATCTATTTAAAGGAGTGGTGCGGTTCTCAACGAGTTCAGTTCCTAATCTATCTCCGACCTATATTGGGGGCGGGCCCTGCCTGTGACTCCTTCCCTGCATTAGAGAAGTAGTGCTCAACATAAGATGGATGTCTACCTCAGCGAGTAACTACGGCACGTTACGAGCCAGGAAGAGCACACCTAACCTGAGCAAATCCACTCCTCCCTCATGACATCATCCACAAGAAAATGCTTTCGCTCAGTACCCGCCATATTCTAATGTCTATTCGGGGTGGGTCCAAGCCCTCTACACCGACCAGCTTGCCTACCTTTAATCAATATTTTATTCAAACAATCAGCAACTAGATGGAAGAGTAGGGGAGACAAAGGGTCACCTATTATGGGGAAATGAGTGGTTAATGACTAGGGGAATCATACTTTTTTCATACAAACTAGAGGTCTCGGGAATCGCAGGGTATGCCTGTTTTTACGGGGTTTCGTTAAACTTTACCTGCTTTTCCTATGCCATTCGTTGACAAGGAGAGTGACCTGTTTGACCTATTGACTATCCCAAGCCTTACTTAGATTCCTCACAAGCCCCACTTTTCCTATTCGTTGACATAAACTCGTACATCAACTCATAAATAGTAAGTAGGTTTCCTAAACTCATATATAGTATAGTTCTAGTTTTTCGGTAGGTATTCAATTAAATCAAAGGCTTGATGAGGCGATGGAGAAGCTGATGGGTAGGATGGAGCAATTATAAGGAGGACAAGAAAAACAGATGAATTTATTAGAAGAGAAATTAGACAAGAAGCTAGAAGAAACCATGAGTCAGAAAGAGGAGGCCTTGGCCGGGTAGCTGAGTTGGTCTCAGGAGTATGGAGGAAGGAAAAGACGGTGATGGTAGAAGGGCAACCTTCTTTAAACAGTGTGCACGGTGGTATGTGTGTGATTTCCGAAGCAAGTATAGAAATATTGTAACGCTAGTTGGTTGGCAAGAGATGCTTATTGACACAGGTCAACGTTTAGGACTAGGTGGAAAGCATGCCCGGGCTAGGGATGCGTGATAGAAGTAAGTTACGCCGGGATGCATAATAAGTAGTTGCGGATAAGTCAAGTCCAGGTGTATGCGTGTGATAAGTCACGGGTTTAGAAAGATAGGTATGCACCGGATAAAAGCATTCAAGGAATAGCACTAGGAACAAGGGCTGCTAAGAATATGCATGGTCAAGCAAAGATAGGCTAGCACGGGTTTAGGAGAATAGTCAATCACTGGTGTAAGCATTCACAGGATAGACTTGTTAGGCATATGCAAAGATTTTTAGTTATTATAAATAGCTCATAGGCAAGGTTTATTAGAGCTAGGTGTAGCCAAAGTAGCTTGGTATACAAGGAATAGCAGAGTTGGCACGGTAAGGAAAGTCAAAGTATGCATGAAAAGATAACCGAAAAATACATATGGTATAGTGAGTATGCATTTCTTTGTGAGGAATAAGTATAGAAGCAAGCATGGGCGTTGTGTATGTTTACACGAGATATGCATTCGAAGTAGTAACCTAACCAAGGTCAGTCACGTCAAGCGAAGCAAGTACCGGTCTTTCTCCCTTGTCCAAGCAAATAAAACACACTATATATGATATTCTTTAAGGATAACTGAATTAAGGATAATTCCCTATTAAGTAGAATGAACTGAAGAAACTAATATGATAGCTCTTTTTACTTTGCCTATCTATTGCTACTCTTTCTTTGTCTCTTGCTACTCTTTCTGTCCTAGTGTACTAACTGTCCTAACTGCCTTACTAATCCCAACAAACAAGTACTTACGAATACCGGCCTATTTTCCTTAGTCCCATTCCCGACTTTACTTGACTGAATAAGCAAGAAATGGCAATACGTCACTTTCCAACAACTTTCAATGCCTACTTTCACTTATTAAAGTATGTTTACCTAATTTCATGTTATTTATTTTTCTTTATTAGGCTATATCAAAGGGAAGGTGAAGATAGAGGGGCATAAAATGTAGTGCTGGTAAGTAAGTTCTATACCTTATTTATTTTTGCTATTTTGACTGCATTACCTATGTTTCTCAGATCGGACTTATAAAATTTGACAATTGTCTAATAGAAATGTAAAAAGAAATCATAAGAGATTATGCATGTTTCCTTATGTATTATCATAATTCACGTGTTTTTAGAAATGGTGCTATTGCTCCTATCACTTCTCTTTCTGGCTATAAAACATAATTGCCAAGCAAAGATTTTCTACGATTTTTTTTTAATAAAAGCATACCATATCTACCACGTGATGCTGGATCTTTCCTTTTGTTTCACAAGTTTAATTTGCTATTGATGTGTAGCAATATTACTGTGTACTCTTCTTCTTTATTTATTTATTTGATTACAGCAAGGGAACTTTCAAAACAATGTCTTCCTTTTTTCATGACTTTGCCTGACTTTGAATTATCTTCTTTAGTGTAAATCATTTTTTTTGAACAATTAATCGACCTATTTTTTTGATAAATGTTGTGCAGATGCAACTTTTGTATGCTTCTGAAGTTATGATGCAACGGATAATCGATAGAACTCTTGGAATATACTGGTTAAGGTACTAAACTTATAATATTCTCTCTTCTACTTTTTAGTAACTGCAAGGGACAAGAATTTGTTTGCACAGAGGCAATTCAGTAAAATGATCTTTTGTGAACCCGAGACACCTGATTCACAGAGGCGCAAGTTCTTCCCATCTAGGTCATGGCTAGGATGCACCTGGCTAAATTTGCCTATCAGACTTTTTTACCTGATAATATTAAAATGAACATGCTCATTTCAATTTATGTTTGTTTATGCAGACTAATGCTTTATTATAGAACAGATCTTTAAGGCAGCTTACTGTTTAATCGGTTCTTGATCAATGGAGCAACAGATCTAAAGCAAATCTGATCTTCTTTTATGCTCTGAAAATAAGATAAAGTGATGTGTTCAAATGTATAATATTATATGTTCTCTCCAGATCCAAGCGTCACTGACTACAACTGAATCGCAACTAACTGAGGAGTATGACATGATGCGGTTAAACAACTGTAGCTCTCGAAACATCTGAAGGAAGGAGCTTGCTCTGTCAGAAAAATGCTCAGGTTATGATCAAACCTTTCTTTAACTATGCTCATACTGGTATGCCGACCTTACTATTACGTCCTCTCACAGGTGTATAACTGGTATGATTTTTTCACTACTTGTACTGGAGTATGGAATAACGCAATTTGGTGGTTCAAATGCTATCTATGGAAACCCAAAGTTAATAAAAAAAAAGATAAAAGGAGCACAGAAGAAAGAAGCTTAAACTAAGGTGCATGCATGCCAGTTTTGGCCAGTGTTGCAGTAATAGCAAGACAGTGCTTCTCCTTTATGGAACTTTTCTAGTAAGATGAATTGGTCAGGAAGGTAGAGATTTGGGCGCTAAGCTTTTTTCTTTTATTAAAATTAGATCGTGGTCCCCTCTGAGCTAAATGTTTTATTGGTTGGTGAACAACTCTAGGCGACGAAACTCTTAAAGGAGTTGGAGAGAAAATATGAGGAGAAACTAGCACAAAGCAAGGCAGATGGGAGAACTTAATTCCTGTCTGTCAAGGAAGAGAACATTGCAACAGTATGCATAGATCATTTTAATGTTTATCTTTTTGGATATCTTTTTGCTATTTTACTTTGAAACATGACATTATTTAGCATGAGAGTAGCTGTACTGATTCTCAAGTTTTGCCTTTGGAGTCGAATCGAAATATTGCACGCACGCTACGAGGATTTTCTGTCTTTTTTCGTATTTAGATAAAGGATACGTGAGAATTGCGTATCAAGTCGTATGCATCCACCGTTGAAGTGGGAGAGAAAGTGACGAACAACCGTCTCTACTCCACAAGCTCTGGTTGATCTACCACCTTCACTTGCTTTTCTGGCGACAATAAGCTACTAAAGCTGTAAGAACAATAAGACAAAGACTTAAGGAGACTGAACAACATAACATAAAAATAGGGAGTAAGGAATGACTGATCGCATAATCTTCCTTATCTGAGACCGGAATAGAAGTTTTTATTTAATAGTCTCCGTGCGGTTCCTTTGTTTGCTTCCAAAAGAGTAGAGAGCAAAGTGGCCACTATCCCGGGAAAGAAACCTCTTTATATCCACTCTTAGGCATCCTATTCTTAGTCTCTGTGCTCCTCTTTTCCATGCTTTGAAGCCCGCCCCATGCCATCAACTATGCTACTTCTAATAGGCCAGAGATTAACTAGATGAGAATCATTCTAAACGAATCCATCATCTAAGCAACTCTTACTTGATTCTCTCTCTTTGGCTGGCAGGCTTCTTTGTTCATACGAAAAAATAAAAACAACCGAATCAAAGTTCCCACTTACGATTCCTCGTAATACTAGCCCTTCTATAGACTCCTCACATTGTGTAACAAAAGAAGAATTAAGCTTGACCTCAAAGTCTATTACTGAATTAAAAACATCCCCTTTGACTTTGGGAAATCATATGAGAAGGAAGAACATTCTGAAGAGAAGACAGACTTGGTAAACAAACTCTGTAAGAATATTTTGGCGTTGTTTAGAGAATGAGCTACGTTCTAGATAAGCGTTAGGGAGTTTTTACTTAAGTTACGGATTGCTCAAAGTGATCCCAAAGCTAGTCTACTTCGTAGGGTGCACTTGCTATGGGTGGAATTTCCCACATACCTGAGAAGAAGCTCTTTCTCTTATACCTAGCCTATGGTCTTTCTCCTATCAATCTGACTAAGATATGAGTCTTTTCCGGTGTCAGGTAAGGAAAAGTGGGCAAATAGTTGAAAGCTAACGGAAAGCTTACCTAATTTCATAAATTTCATGGACCAGAGACATGGCAAGCACGAGTATGGCGATCGTTCAAGTGTTGGCTCCATCGATACACCACCACCGCTACCTATTTGTTCCATCCTGAGTGGGAAACACCTGACTGAATTTATTTTCTTTATATACAAAATTCTAGAATAACGCTATCGCGCACTGCCAAGAAATTGTGGGTCGATGTTGTCGCATCAGGGCAGTGGGCGGGCGGCTATGTTAGGGGGTAATTACCTTGTACATCACGAAAGGATTAGGAAAAAAATGAAGTTTTGTTTGTGCGGCCTTCGGGTTATGTCTCGAGTCGTACGTGGCGTGCATGAAGTCCGGTACCTTCTGTTAGGTTTTCACCTTACTTGGACCAAAAGATCCCTTTCTGCCAGGATGGTTCTAACTAATAAACCATAGAGTAAGGAGATTCTCTGGTGCTTTACAACTTGGCTTTGAAATCAATGGTTTTGCTTGGTTTTTTTCTTTTAAAAATCCAATCTGTACTGAGCTGATCCCTTTCTTCATTAAAGGATTTGCACTCCTGATTGGTCATAGGCATGCGAACTCATTGGCCACTGAATTCAGTCTACGTTATTTATGCTGGTTCTCAACGTTCACTTTTCCACCTCAAGAAAGATCGTTTTATTGCTGCTCGCAAATAGACATTGCATTTCTTGGACCTCCAACCGCCTCAGTGATTGCTCAAGTATTTATAGATCAAATTGACAAATTGCATGGGCTGAGTTTTGGTCAAATCTGTTGGAGGGGGTTGAATTGTTCCACTTCTTACCACCCAGCTTTAGTAAGGATGGAGCGAGCCGACCTACACCTACCTAAACTTAGGCTCGTTCAATCACGGCTCACTCTTGTAGTTCGCAGGGCTCCAGGACGTTCTTGCTTTTGTTAAACATATTGAAAATATTACGTTAAGTCATAGTGGAAAGGAAGGATAATTACTGAAGAAAGGCTTTTTTCCATATTTATATATATGATTCGAAAGAAAAAAAACCTGCGGGCGGCATAAGTTCGATATGAAGCTACTAGTGCTCCAGGACTCCCTTTTGAGGAGCTTCCCAACCCCGCACCTGGGGGAAGGGCCCACTGTTTTGAGCGTTCCTCTACCATTGAGGCCGATGCTATAAAGAGTGACACACCCCGCCCGGTAAAAGGGTTGTGCCACACATGTGCCGATACATCGTTCTCTAAGGACTCCATCGAGCTAAGTGACACAGGAGTTCCACATCTTAGATAGTTGAGTTCGGGTCGTCATGTCTTAATCTATAGCAAAGAAGATGAAAGGGCCGGTTAAAGCCCAACACCACCAACATCATAGGAGACATATCCCTCCTCCCCTAGATAAAGAAAAAGAAGAACATAAGCAGTTCAATTCGAGGAATTACCTCCATTTATACCACCATGCTTACTATTTACCGCCCTACACTTATATTAGCGGGGAAATGGACAGATTTCTATATTCTCTGCCGCCATTGAATTGACGACATGGAACACCTTAATCCTCTCCTACAGACAGCGCCTATTAGCTAGTTACTGAACTGACTGCCTCGTGAACCTCCCCTTATGCCTATCGAACCGACAGACATAAAAGTGCTTCTTGTCCACTTCCTCGTGGAACCGAATGGATAAATTTCACTTTATATATATATAGTAGCAGAATGCCCTTCACATCGCGCCGGAATGTGTGAAGCATTTGCTACGTTTCACCCGTTGGAACAACTATAGCTGAAATAGGGAATTTGAGAGTGGCCCAACCCGACTAAACCCTGTGCAACGAAAGCCAAAATGCAATTAGAGGACCGCGAGTAGAATTGCTTACTTTTTAAAACTAAACTACTACTATAATATAATATTCGAATATGAAAAAAAGAAGAGAGATTTGATCTTGTTTTTACTTTTTCCTTGGCCGAATTGTTGGTGCATAAATTACGATTGATTGAAACGGATACGCCTAGACCGCGTACCCTTAGGCATGGTTGCTAGCATTATCTTGAAATCTATTCCCCAGGCGCCTTTTTGAGAATTTTGAGAATAAGGTGGGCGGGTATGTTTGGAGGGCTAGGTAGAGAAAGAAATAAAATAAAATAAAAATAGTAACTAAAGCCAGAATCAAACTAGTAAGCAAGCAAATCTTTCAACTAGATAGGTATAGCCAGCCGCCATTGAGTGTAGGTCACGTGTTCAGTGTCTTGAAAGAGATTCGTTTTAGGCGTACGTAGGCTCAATCAACCACAGCTAATTAAGTTTATTTTAAAGAGTGCTAATTTCCAATCTTCTTCGTGGGAACATCAGAAGTGGGGGGATCCTATTCATCTTATGTCTACTTTTCTAAAGAAAATGTCGATAGAAGGACGTTAATGGATCCTAATCAGGTTCCCCGGGTGCGAGGAAAGTCTGGGAGAATTCTACTTATTTCGATATTCAGACGACCGGATGGAAGGCGTGGGCTTTGAATGAAGCGCGAAATGCAATTGCCAACGTGACGTTGATTCCGTTTCAACCAATAGTTGTTTTCCCTAAGTTCCAAGGCTTACTTTTCCCTAAGTTCCAAGGCTTACCTTCTTCCTGCCATCTTTCCATTCCAACCATACCCCCTTACCTTCTAAGGAAGGGGCACGGAAGGCCAATCACCTGGCATTGGGTAAATAACTTAAGGAAGGGGCGCGGAGCCGGGGTACCTCCATACTGAACACCAACTCACACCGAATAGCCTTTGTTGCATTGTCACTTTCGGATAAAGATCAAGAATCGGCTTTTTTGCGTTCACCTCCTTCTCTTCATAATATGTAACTCCGAGCCACCAAGCACAGTTTGAGACTTACTCCTCTCAGCCATCAATCACTGGGAAACTAGACAGCCAACGATGAACTAGAAAAGCGAAGATCAAAGCTCTTTTTTATTAAGCATTCAAGTAAGCTCAAAAAAGGAAGAAGCTATCTTCTCAAAGAAAAGAAGGCTGAAGTCGGATAAGAGCCAATATAAAATAATGAGAAAAGTGGAAATCTTCCAGCTTCAAATCTCAATGTCTTTTTCCAAGCCAACAACACTGAAAAGAAAAAAGTAAAAAAAGAAATGAAATGACAGAACGACACTTACTCGAAAAAAGAAGAAAAAGACAAATCGGCCCACTTAGCATAGAGCAGTTAAGCGATGACTTGTATAACTCTTCTCAGTTCTCGTCATATATGATGTACTCACTTTTGGGAGTCCGGGAGAGTTCTTCATGCTCGATTCTTTAAAAGACTAACAAATACACTAAAAAATACCAAACAAGACGGATAGATATATAGGAGATCGTAAATTTTAAATTCAATATTAAGATAACAATTTGAACTTTCATCTCATATTTTTTACTAAAACGTACGAAAGAGTATCGCCTTGAATTCGACCATAACTAATCAATATGCCTTCACAGGTTGGGTGATTTTATTCAACCAAATTGAAACTCAGTTGTAATCTCTTATTCTCTTCTTGATGCTATGCAAGTTTGCTCGTCCTTTGTCGCCATGTAAAATATGATGGAAAGCGGAAACTCTCCAACAAACTTAAAGGGCCCCTTACTGGATTTCTTATAATAATTGCAGCTAAGCAGCAATAAATTTTGCTGCTTTTTTCATTTATATAGTTTTGCTCGATAGCCCGTAGGCTCTACTTATCGGTAATCAGCTCCTCACATCAAAACCTTGGCATGCTGGCTTTCAAACTCGGATATGGTTTCAGATTCTCACTAGTGGACGTTGGCACCACAGGAAAGACTGGACCACTAGAACTGAGATAAAGGTTGAAAAAAAAGGGAAATCAGGAAGGAAAACAAGTAAGCTAGGAGAAGACCCTTAACCCCAGAATTCTGCTTACCTAGTGGAATTCCTAATCGACAGAGGTCTGTCTAAATAAGCTCACGGATGACATCAAGCCTGGAATTGTACTGAAGAAGGGGGAAGTGCCAAGTTTCTTCGATCTGATTGGTGGATACCGAAACCAAGCCAGAGAGCAGTTTCTCTATCGATACCGCTTGTTAAGCAGTCGAGAGTACGAGCACTATTATATTATGCAGACCTTGGCGGCCTCGCTGCGCGCCTCATATTTGGAGTTTAGGAAAGTAATCCATGCATTGCAACAGCAGCCTCAATAGACCGATGTTGCTCAGGGAAAATAGGCCTTTCCTAGAAGAGGCCGGACTAATCATGCCAGCTTTCCTAGCTATAAATACTAGCTCTTTGCTCACTGAATTGACTCTTTTATTAGCCTGTCAACCTGCTCTGCTTTATATACTCTTCTCCTCTTAATCTTATTTGAAAAGGAAAAAACCGGCCTGCCTGCCGCCCCGGGCACAACATAACAAGAAAGAGGTTTGAGCGGGAGATAGGTTTTGACTTGATTATGAAAAGGAAGCGCATATTTCTACTGTACCTGTTGCTAAACATATATATCTGCTAATGAAGCTATTGTGCCTAAGGGTACTCTTTTTCTTAGTGAAAGAAGAGGGCCAAAAGCAAGTTACTCCCCAGGGTAAAGTCTAAGTTGCCACTCAACCAGACATAGCTCTGATGTCTTAGGAACACTGCAGAAACGCTGCTTTCTTTGAAGTAGTAGATTGGGGAAGAAGAAAAAGGGAGAGTATCGTTTTCAAATGAATAAAGAATCCCAAAAGTAATTTCTCAGTTCCTTTCGTTCTCTCTTTCCTTCATTTGCTTCCCGGAGATGCGTTCTACTATGCCGCCAATGAGGGTCTCGAGGCTGCCAGTATAAAGTTCTTTTATCGAGCTCCGGCCGGTACGGGCGACTCAGGAAAAAGTTCTTAATATGCAGCTACGCAAATGACCCAATGAATCGGCGCACCTTCCACCCTTTCGAATATTGCACACTCCGAACATTCGTCACGCGTCTTCACTGCTCTGCTCGTCTTGTCAGAGTAACTCATAGCACTCCGCTTCTTTTCACTCGTGCGAGAGTGGATCTTCCTTCTAGACAACATATAAGCAAAGAAGATGTGCTCAATAGAATTATTTGACCCTTGTAGTTTTATTAGTGGTGCTAATGTATAGCGCTGGCTATCACTATAATGTTGCAATAGAATTGAAGGACGGTCTGGTTGAAGATCTACTTTACTTTCCATTTCCCTACCCAGAAGCTCCTCAATCTTAGGGCGGCTAGTGCTCATTTCACTCATGCTTTTCCGCACTGATGAGCATTAATAATAGAAAAGCTATTATGGAGGGGGGCGCAGCTGTGAAGGAGACGGAGAAAAGGGAAGAGAGTCAAATGGAAAAGGGAGGGTCGCGCCTCGAAGCAAGTACCGGTCTTTCTCCCTTGTCCCTTAAGCTTAGTTATCCGTGAATGAGAACTCGTTTTGCTTGTTGGCTGGTAGCTACATGGTTGGTTAGCTCTCAAGCGAGTTTTTCCTCTCGTAGAGAAATAAAGAAAGGTTTTATTACCAGGTCTCCTTCTTTTTCCTTCGATGCTAGCTCTACTCTTAAAGTAAGTTTACGCTTATTTAGGTAAAATAAAGTAGTTGATTGAACGACAGCAGACCAAAGCGTTTCTTTTCTGTGTTCCCTTCAATACTAAAACTTCAATGCAACCCAGGGCGGGCTTATGGCGGACTAGCTTTGGCTCATTCTACTCGTCTTTACCTACTTTACTTAAATAAATTCATGCAAGAGGGCTTGTTTTTTCTTTTTTTTTCTTCCGTAACTTCTTTTTCTTCTTCGGCTAGAGCTTCTTCGGCTAGTCTTTTTTCTCACGGCACTATTGCTCATTCTATCGACTACTGTGAATGAACTTCTTTTCCCTAGACCATTCGAATGAACTGCTTGCTTTTCACCATCAACTACTGATAACTCCTCTTCACAGGCTTTGCGGTCTTGAACAAACAAATGTAACTGCGGAATCAGCTAGTCTTTTGCATGAGAATTGCACTTCTTCTTTCTTTCCTACCTAAATCACACCTTCTTAGACTGCTTAGCACTGCTTTTGCCTGGTTTGAACTTTAACATTCTTCTATAGAAATAAAGTATAGAGGCTGCTTTCTTTGGTTGAACTGTTGCTTGAAAACTCCTTACTCTTTCGCAAGCAATAAATCACACAAATAGAAAGAACAAGCGAGAAAGAATTAACTGGACAACCTAACTATGGAATAGACTAAGTTAGGAATGAAATCGTAGGAAAACTTATATACAAGAATTGTTAAAGCTAGGTCTAGAACTATCAAAAGATAAGAAGTAAAGTCATTTGCTTAATTCACTGCGTGCATCCCGAGCTTGAATACTTGATTCCAGAAACAAGATTTGACTGAGAGAATTAAATAAATCAAACCTTACAACTTATCACTATCAAGCACTTTATTTACGGTTTTTAACAAAAGCATTCACTACTGATAACTGCCCAGGATTTAGTGATCAAAGGAATGAGACTGCTTTTAACGAGTTTGAACTTGCCCAGTATTGAACAAACGAATGTAACTTCTACCTTTCACGACTTTGCACTTCAAGAACGGCTTTACTTAAGGAACGGTTTTGTTTATGAAACGAATGTAACCGCTTTTTCTATATAAACTAGGTATTTCCTGTCTGGTGATGTCTTACCACTTTACTTCTTTAATGACTCACTCAAACCTGATTAGACTGCTTCTCCTAGAAAAAACTAGAACTATCCAGCTCGGGATTTCCCATTTGAAATCACTGCTTTTCTATCAACCTAACTATTTGTTGCAAAAGGAAGGAAATCTGTCACAGATAGGCAAGGGAAAGAGAGTTAACTACTTTCTAGGCGGCAAATCGGGTTTGCAATTTTACTGGATCTGGATTTCATTCCAACTGAGTATTTGTTTATAAAGGAAGCGGGATTGAACATGAGAAATTAACTGTTTCTTAGGCTAGTAAGCTAGGTTTGACTGCTTCTCCCTTGTTTTCCAATCGAGTGAACTACGAGTCAACGTTTCTTTCTTGCAATCTTGTTGTTCTAGTTGATTGTTTTAGAATAAACAAACGAGGGAATGACCAATAAAAGAAGCTAGTTCATAGAAGAAGCAAGGGACTGAGTAAGTGAGAAAAAGTCTGTAACTGGACAACCAAGCTATTTAATAGGCACGGATAGTCTTTCTTTTTTGCAAGGAACGCTAAAGATAGGAATGGTTTAAGTAAAATCTCGTTTATGGTTAACTAAGATATTTGGAAATCGTAACTAGGCTTTCGCTTTCCTTTCCTTATCAGTAAAAGCTAGTTCCGGGAAAGAGGGAAAGCAAACGTAGGCGATAGGCCCATAGGGCAAAAAAAGTACTTTATCTAGCTAGGCAAATCGATTGAACAAATCTTGTATTTTGATAGAAAGAGAGTAAGAATAGTTTCGGCACAAGCAAGGAAATCTGTCTAAGATACGGAATCAATAGAAAACAGAGTAGTTAAAGCGAAAAAGCATGAACTGTAAAACCTTTACTACTTAGTAACTTGAAACGGTCTTTTCTTTCACAAAAGCATTACACTTCTTCTTATTAGGCTAGTCTGTTTTCTTCTCACGCCGCTTCGGACTACTTATAAAATAAAAGCTTTTCCCTATGAGCGAGCCCGTTCACTAAGTCAATCAGAGCAAAAAAGATAGACAAGAGTTGATACAAGCGCAGGAGACTGGGCAAGCTAGTTAATAGAAAAAGTGAGAGAAGGAAAGTGAACCAGAAACACTTGATTATGGAATTCCTAAATAACAGCTATCAACTGAGCTATTAGGTGAAAAAGCTCGGAATTGGACATTTGAAATCGCTGCTTTTCTATAGGGAATTGTCTTTGTTTTACAGTTTTTTATCTCATCTAGTGGAGAAGTGGATAAAAAATTCTACTATTTACTTATGTGAAAAACCTTTATTTAATAGAATAGAACAAAGTCAGTAAGGGAGGTACGCTGCTTTTTACTTATTTGATTCCGAAATCACTGCTTTGCCAACTGAACTATTTCTTGATAAAGCAAGTGGTCTTGTTCAAACAAAAGAAAGTAACTTTTAAACTGAGCTATTGAAAAGAAAGGAAAGGAAGAGTTGCTAAAAGAATAAACATATACGGAACTACTTGATTTGGGCTTTACTGCTTTGAACTGGAATGGAAAGCGATGGATTTACCAATAAAACCTCTCTTTCATAGAACAAACAAAGGAAGTACAAGAAGTACGCATCTCTTTTCCTGATTGCATGACTCAATACCTGATGTCACTTCTTTTCCCCTGTTTCAAAAGCTCCGCAAGAATGAACTGCTTTTCCAACTGAGACTTCTTATTCGGCTAGTCTTTTACTTTATCATTGAACTCCTTATTATTGGGCTAGGTCAGTTGTCTTCTTATTTCACTTCTTTTTACTCCTCTGCACTTGGTTATCTACGGTCTTGAAGGACAGCATACAATAGTTCTAATGCCGTGTTATGAACTGGCTTTCTCGGTCTGGAACAAATGCACTTGTTAGGGATAAGGCTGCTGCTTTCCACTTGAAAGGAAGTACGCTGCTTCGGCTAGGAAGGCAGTTGTAAATGTAATTGCTTGCTTCTTTCGTAAGTAAGTTTTCCATGCAACTGCTGAATCTGCTAGGCTAGTTGTCTTATCACTTAACTGCGTAT
>Ga0265338_10002118_pt1 | contig 30518 bp, 31 predicted proteins | sample 42126metaG_FD_193579 | JGI IMG/M metagenome (GOLD analysis project Ga0265338, IMG submission 193579) | Rhizosphere microbial communities from Carex aquatilis grown in University of Washington, Seatle, WA, United States - 4-21-26 metaG | ecosystem: Host-associated > Plants > Roots > Rhizosphere...
CGGCGCCGCCCCCGAGGTCTACGCCTGGTAGCTCCTCACACGACGTCGTGAGATGCGTTTTGCTGTCGTTCTAACGACGGCTGAAGCGATTTACTGTCGTTAGAGTGCCGGGGTCAGGTGGGGTCGTCGCCTTCGCGGCTGCGCAGCAGGCGGCGCAGCGAGTCCAGGCGGGTCAGCAGCCGGGGGTCCCCGCCCTGGTCGCGCACCCAGTCGTCCAGCGCGCAGTCGGGGTCGAGGTGGGCGCATCCGCGCGGGCAGGCGGCCGTGCCCGGGGCCAGGTCGGGGAACGCGGCCACCACCCGGGCCGGCGCCACATGGGCCAGGCCGAACCCGCGCAGCCCGGGCGTGTCGATCAGCCAGCCGCCGCCCGGCAGCCGGAGCGCGATCGCTGACGACGACGTGTGCCGGCCCCGGCCGGTGACCGGGCTGACCGTGCCCACCGCCCGGTCCGCTCCCGGGACCAGGGCGTTGACCAGTGTTGACTTGCCCACCCCCGAGTGGCCGACCATGACGCTGACCCGGTCGGTGAGCACTTCGCGGAGCGGGTCGAGCATGGCGTCGGTCAGCGGCCGCCCCAGGACCACGTGCGCGGTGCCCAGCGGCCCGTACGCGGCCAGCAGGGATTCGGCGGACGCCAGGTCGGACTTGGTCAGGCAGAGCAGCGGGGTCAGGCCCGCGTCGTAGGCGGCGACCAGGAATCGGTCGATGAGCCGCGGCCGCGGCGGCGGGTCGGCCAGCGCGGTGACGATGACGAGCTGGTTCGCGTTGGCCACGATGATGCGTTCCACCGGGTCGGTGTCGTCCGCGGAGCGCCGCAGCACCGATGTGCGCGGCGTGACCCGGACCACCCGGGCCAGCGCGCCAGGCACCCCTGAGATGTCCCCGGCGAGGGCCACCCGGTCGCCGACCACGACGCTGTGCCGCCCGAGCTCGCGGGCGGTCATCGCGGTGACCACCCGGTCGCCGACGATGACGCCGTACCGGCCGCGGTCGACCGTGGCCACGAACCCCTCGACCGCGCCTTCGTGCGCGGGCCTGGTCCGGGTGCGCGGGCGCGACCCCCGTCCGGGCCGGACCCGTACGTCGTCCTCGTCCAGGCCCGCGTGGCCAGGCCGCCGGCTCAGGGCGCGCTCTCCTGCGCCAGCATCGCCGCCCACAGCCCGGTGAACTCAGGGAAGGTCTTCCCGACGGTCGCCGCGTCCTGCACCTCGATGCCGGGGACGGCCAGGCCCAGCACGGCCGCGGCCATCACCAGCCGGTGGTCGTCATAGCTGGCGAACAGGCCGCGGGCGCGCAGCGGGCGCGGCCGGATTTCCAGCCCGTCGGCGAGTTCGGTGACGTCGCCGCCCAGCGCGTTGACCTCGTGGGCCAGGGCGGCCAGCCGGTCTGTCTCCTGCAGCCGCTGGTGCCCGATCCCGGTCAGCACCGACGGCGAATCCGCCAGCGCCGCGAGCGCGGTCAGCACCGGGGAGATCTCGCTGACGTCGCTGAGGTCAGCGGTGATCCCGCCGATGGCGCCGGTCCCGGTGACGGTCAGCTCGCCGCCGGTGAGGCCGCAGGCCGCGCCCATCCTGGTGAACATGTCCAGGATCTGCCCGGCCGGCTGCGAGGTTACGGCCGGCCAGTCCAGGATCGTGACAGTGCCGCCGGTGACCAGGGCGGCGGCCAGGAACGGCGCTGAATTCACCAGATCCGGCTGCACGGACAGCCGCTGCCCACTGCCGATCCGCCCCGGCCGCACGAACCAGGTATCCGGCAGCTGGCCGGCGCCGGCCAGGTCCGCCGGGTGCTGGGTTTCCGTCTCGACCTCGGCGCCCACGTCGCGCAGCATCTGCACGGTCATGGCGATGTGCGGGGCGGACGGGGCGCGCGGGCCGCGGTGCCGGATTTCCACGCCCTTGTCGTAGCGGGGCGCCGAGAGCAGCAGCCCGGACACGAACTGGGACGAGGCGGAGGCGTCCACGGTGACCACACCGCCGGTCAGCGAGCCGGTGCCGCGCACGGTGAACGGGATGGCGCCGTGGCCCCCGTCATCGATCACCGCCCCGATCTCACGCAAGCCGTCGATAATCGGCCCGATGGGCCGCTGGGTGGCCCGCGGATCGCCGTGGAATTCCACGGCGACCCTGGTCAAAGCGGCCACTGGCGGCACGAAACGCATGACGGTGCCAGCGTTTCCCACGTCCACCCGCGTGTCGGTGGTGGCGGTCCCCGGCGACACCCGCCACCCTTCCGGGGAGTCCTGCACGCTGGCCCCGAGAGCGGTGATGGCCCCGGCCATCAAGAGCGTGTCCCGGGCCCGCAGCGGGTTGGCGATGATACCCGGCCCGTCGGCGAGCGCGGCGAGGACCAGGGCGCGGTTGGTCATGGACTTGGAGCCCGGCAGCCGCAGGCGTGCCCGCACCGGCCCGGCCGCCACAGGTGCCAGCCAGTCCGGGGCGGATCCGCGGTCATCCTCGGGCACGTCGGTCATGCTCCGAGCGTAGTCCGTGCCGGTCCTGGCGCCGGGTCGGACTGGATCACTGGAAGAAGGGAACAATCACGGTTCGCGGGCCGCCGCGCTCAGCGGGCCGCCATGTTTGGAAAGCAGGATCGTGGTTATGAATCGGCACATTCTGTAATTCTCCGGATCTGTACTACTCCATCCGCTAGGGACGGCAGGAAGACGACATGTGCGGTCGGTACGCCTCGGCGCGAAACCGCCAGGAACTCCTTGAGGAGTTCCAGGTGGAGCGCGACCGCGTCACCGAATCGCTGGCGCCGGATTACAACGTGGCGCCGACCAAGCCGGTTTATGCCGTGCTCACCCGCCGGGAAAGGGCTCCCCGTGAGCCCGCCGCGGAAGAGCCGGGCGCGGCGGAGTCCAGTGCGGCGGAGTCCAGCGCGGCGGAGTCCAGCGCCGCGGGCTCGCCGGATGCCGACCCGGTCCGCGAACTCCGGGTTGTCCGGTGGGGACTCGTGCCGTCCTGGGCCAAGGACGCCTCGATCGGCAGCCGCCTGATCAACGCCCGGGCCGAGACGGTCAGCACGAAGCCCGCGTTCCGCCGGGCGTTCGCCCGGCGCAGGTGCCTGCTGCCGGCCGATGGCTTCTACGAGTGGCAGGCGGCCGGAGATGGCCAGCATGCCCGTAAGCAGCCGTACTTCATCCACCGGCCAGATGGCGGTGTCCTCGCGTTCGCGGGTCTCTACGAGCTCTGGCGCGACCCGGCGGTGCCGGATGGCGACCCGGACGCCTGGCTCTGGTCCGCGACGATCATCACGACCCAGGCCCCGGACGATCTCGGCCAGATCCACGACCGGACGCCCATGGTGATCGAGCCCGCGCGGTGGGCGGACTGGCTCGATCCCGGGCACGCTGACGAGGCCGCGCTGCACGCGCTGCTGGCTCCCGCGGTGTCCGGCGGGCTCACCTCGTATCCGGTCTCCACTGAGGTCAACTCGGTGCGTCACAACGGGCCGGGGCTGATCGAGCGGGTGAACCCTGATCCTGAGCCCGCCGGGACGGCGCCAGCCAGCTCCCGGGGGGCCACGGCCGGCCAACACGGCGATGCTTCCCACGGCGGCGCTGACAGGTTGTTCTAGAAGACCCCTGCAGCGCGGCCGGCCAAGCCGGCTCAGTGCGCTGCCGGAGCCATGACGAGAGGAGGGCGGGGCTCCGTGGATACTGCGATTGCGGGCAAGCGCCTGGAGCAAGCACGTGAGGACCTGGACAGGTCCATCGCGGTGCTGCGGGGGGAGAAGCCGGATGGGATCGTCGCCGACACGCCGCAGGACCCGGCGGACGCCGGGACCAGGCTGTCCGAGGCGGATCGCACTAACGCCGTGCTCGCCGTCGCGGATACGCAGCGCACCGAGGTGCTGAATGCCCTGCGGCGCATCCAGGAGGGCACCTACGGGACCTGTGTGGACTGCCAGGCCGCCATCCCGGAGGGGCGCCTGGAAGCCAGGCCCGAGGCGTCCCGCTGCGTCAAATGCCAGTCGAAGCGGGATCGCCGCCACTAGCGCCCATCGTGCTGCGGGCCTGGCTTGCGGGCCGCGGCCAGCAGGTAGATGCCAAACGATTCGTCACCGCCGCCGTCGTCGGTGACCGCGCCGAGCTCTGCCCGGATCAGCCGCGCGATGGACCGGGGGTCCTTGCGCAGCACATGGTCCACCATGGACGGGGACAGCAGGGTCCGCGGCCGGATCCAGCGGACCTCCAGCCCGGCCTCGGTGAGCAGGTCGCTGAGGTGCTGGGGGCCGAAGCACCGGGTGATGGAGCCGTCCGGCCAGGGGATGAGGACGACCTCGGCGTGCGGCAGGTCGGTCAGGTGGGCCCAGTGGTGCTGCTCGGCCAGGATGGCCATGCCGAGGACGAGGGAATCCACGCAGGCCAGGACCTGGCCGCCGGGCCGCAGGACCCGGGCGATCTCCGCCGTGACGTCCTCGGCCACCAACTGCCTGGACAGCGCGCCATCATCGGCGATCACGCCGTCCACGCAGCCGTCGGCCAGGAAGGACAGGTCGGCGGAATCGGCCACCACCGTCGCGATGTGGCCGCGGCCGACCCGGGTGTGGATCAGCGCGGGATACACCGGAGGCACGGGCACCACCCGCAGCACGACGTGACCGGCGGCGGCCGCCTGGACCGCGCCACGCGACTGCGGTCCCGAGATGTCGACGAGAAGCTGGCCGCTGCGCGGTAGCCAGGCATTGAGTTGCGCCGCCGCCACGGCTCGCTGGAATCGCCAGTAGGCGGTCAGCGGGCCGGACCCGAGGACGGCAAGAGGACTGGTCGCGCTTACCGCCACGGGGACTCCATCCACCACGGACCGCGCGCGCCGCGCCGGCGGCCCGTCAGAGTGACAGGATCGAAGCGTCGCCGCGACGGCAGGTGCCCGCGCAGTCCTTACCGGGCATCTTTCCCATCATTGCCCCAATCTGCACCTCACCTAACGGCGAGGACGCCCTGCTCATCTGATGGAATGAAGCAGCTGAACCGCATGTTGCACCCACCGTGGTCGTAGCCAACTGTCCCCCGAGGGCGAGCGCGCCGGCGATGGCTCGCTTCGAACCGGGTCATCCCGGGGATGTATCCTCCCGCCCATACGGTCGACGTCCGTGGCCGGTGACGGAGATCTCCGAGGGGGTGGGTCCGGTCCCAGAGACACTCGAGGAGCGAAGCGAGCGCTTCGAGCAGGATGTGCTGCCTTACCTGGATCAGCTCTACTCGGCCGGCATGCGGATGACCCGCAACGCCGCGGACGCCGAGGACCTGGTGCAGGAGACGTTCGCCAAGGCGTACGCGTCCTTCCACCAGTTCCAGCCCGGCACGAATCTGAAAGCGTGGCTGTTCCGGATCCTCACCAACACCTTCATCAACACCTACCGCAAGAAGCAGCGTGAGCCGCAGCGGTCAGGCGCGGAGGAGGTCGAGGACTGGCAGCTGGCGAGGGCCGCGTCGCACACGTCCTCCGGGCTGAAGTCGGCCGAGGCGGAGGCGCTGGAACGGCTGCCCGACTCCGACGTGAAGCGCGCCCTGCAGGCGCTGCCGGAGGAATTCCGGATCGCGGTCTATCTGGCCGACGTGGAGGGCTTCGCCTACAAGGAGATCGCCGACATCATGGGCACGCCGATCGGCACAGTGATGTCGCGGCTGCACCGCGGCCGCAGGCAACTGCGCGACCTGCTGCAGGACTATGCGGCCGAGCGCGGCCTGGTAAGGGCGGCATCGGCGACCGGACCCGACTCGTTGCAGGAGGGTCATGAGGCCGGGAGGGACGCGACGTGAGCTGCGGAAAGCCTCATGAAGTGCCCTGTAGTGAGGTACTTGAGCGGGTCTACTCCTATCTCGACGGGGAAGCCGACGATGCGGCGTGTGCGCAGATCCGCCAGCACCTCGACGAGTGCGGGCCCTGTCTGCGGGAGTACGGCCTGGAGGAGGCGGTGAAGCGCCTCGTGCACAAGCACTGCGGCCATGACGCCGCGCCCGGCGAGCTCCGGGTGAAGGTGCTCACCCGCATCCGGCAGGTCCGGGCCACGCTGGAGATCACCGAGATCACTGAGATCAGCGCCGAATAAGCCCGCCGGGCAGCAGGTATGCGGCTCATTTTTATTACTTTCAGTGTTTAGCTAATCACTAAGTGTCGAGGCCCGGATTGGCCTACGCGGATCGGCGTTATGGCGTTACCCTGAGTGTCGAGTAAAACGCGTTAAGCGGATGACTCAGGGGGGGTCCTTGGGCAGGCTCTCGCGGGCCGCGTGGCTCTATCTGGCTGCGGTGCTGGCGGCCGCCGCTGGCCTGCTGGCCGGCTCGCTGTACGTCCACCCGCGGCTGGACCTGGACTTCGGCCCGTGGGTCTCGACGCTGCTGGTCCTGGCCATCCTCTTCCTGGTCTGCGACTCCACGCCGACCACGCTCACCTCGCGCCAGTCCGCGTGGTCGCCCAGTTCATCGGCCACCCTGGCCGCGGTGGTGATGCTCGGCCCGCTGGGCGCGGCGCTGGTCGGCGCCACCTCCCTGCTCAGCATGCGCCGCGGGCTCTACGTCGCCCACCGGGCGTTCAACGCGGCGATGTACACCCTGAGCGCGTTCGCGGCCGGCGCGACCTACCTCGCGTTCGGCGGGACGTTGGGCGTGCCGACCAAGCTGTCCTTCCCCGGGATCATCGCGCCGTTCGCCGCCGCCGCGGCGGCGCACGTCATCGTCAACCACGGCCTGCTGTCCGGGATGCTGCTGCTGCTTCCGCCGCCGGAGTCCGCCCGCCGGGCCCGGCTCGACGTGCACCTCCCGCTGCTGCTCGTCTCCGACCTGGGGTACGCGACGCTGGGCCTGCTCATCGCGGCGCTGTGGAGCCTGGTGAACCTCTTCGCCACGGTCCTGGTGCTGATCCCGCTGTTCGTCGCCCGCTGGGCGATCGGCCAGTTCGCCGCCCAGGAACGTGCCTACGGCGCGACCATGGCCGCGCTCTGCCAGGCCGTCGAGACCAAGGACTTCTACACCCGGGGGCACAGCGAGCGGGTGTCCAAGGGGGCGGCCATGCTGGCCCGCCAGGTCGGCATGCACGCCGAACGGGTCGAGGCGATCCGCTACGCGGGGATGCTGCACGACGTGGGCAAGCTGGGCGTGCCGACCAAGGTGCTGCAGAAAACGGGCCCGCTGACCGAGGAGGAACTGGCCGCCATCCAGCTCCACCCGATGCGCGGCCTGGAGATCGTGCGGCAGATCGGCTTCCTGGAGGAAGCGCTGGCCGGCATCATGCACCACCATGAGCGGATGGACGGGAAGGGCTACCCGCTGGGCCTGGCCGCCGGCGAGATCCCCGAGTTCGCACGGGTTATCGCGGTGGCGGACGCGTTCGACTCGATGACCTCCACCCGCTCGTACCGCGGTGCCCGGCGGATCGACGAAGCGGTTGCCGAGCTGCGGAAGTGGTCAGGCACGCAGTTCGACCCGGTGATGGTGGACGCGTTCGTCATGGCGCTGGAGCGCGAGGGCTGGGATCGTCCCCATCCCGCGGTGGTGCCGCCCGAGTTCGCCGGGGGGATGGCCGCACAGGACCACGACGACCCCACCGCGCCGCTCCGGGTGGTCGAGAACCGCTTACCAGCGGGAGGGTCGTGACAATACAGCAGCGCCCGGCGCGCCAGCCATCGTGGCAGTCCCTGGATTCCGGCCAGCTCCTGCTGCTGGCCGCCGCGGGCATGCTGCTCGTCGCGGCGGTGGCGCAGACCGCGGCCGTCGGGCTGACGCAGGCCCGGGCCGCGGTGGCGTTCGGCGCGCTCATCGCCTTCGGCGAGCTGCTCAGGCTCTCGCTGCCCGGCGATCGGGAGGCGGCCCCCATCGGCAGCGCGGGGGCATTCGGCTACGCGCTCGTCCTGCAGATCGGGTTCACCCAGGCACGTCAGCCCGCGCTCCAGGTCGTCGCCGTCGCGGCCATCGGCATGATCGTGGGGGCCCTGCCGCACCTGGCGGCCGGCCGCCCGGCCGGGGTGGCCGGGATGGCGGCGCGGCTTCTCGCGGTGGCGATTGTCGCCTTCGCGTTCCGGCCGCTCGCGGACATCACGATGCTGAGCGCCCGCGTCTGGGTGGCCATCGCGGTGATGGCCGGGCTGCTCGTCGTCGGCTGGTTCGCCGAATGCGTGATCAGGGCGCTGATCCGGGCCGACGCGCTGCGGGCCAAGTTCATGGTGGCTCTCGTCGACGAGATCCGGGTGCAGTGGCAGCTGGGCGCGGCGGTCGGGGCGTGCGCCATCCTCATCGCGCTGGCCGCCGACGAGATGGGCCTCGTGGCCCTGGCCATCCTGATCGCACCGCTGCTGGTGACCCAGGTCGCGTTCCGCCGGTACGCCGGGATCCGCTCCACCTACCTGCAGACCGTCCGGGCCCTGGCCCGGGTCACCGAGGTCGGCGGGTACACCGAAGACGGCCACTCGCGCCGGGTCGGCACGCTCGCCGTGGCCGTGGGCCGGGAACTCGGCATGAACGAGCCGGACCTGCTCGAACTGGAGTACGCCGCGCTCATGCACGACATCGGCCAGCTGTCGCTGACCGACCCGATTCCCGGCGGCGCCACCGTGCTCGTCTCGCCCGAGGACCAGCGGCGGATCGCCGAACTGGGAGCCGGAGTCATCCAGCAGGCAGGCGTCCTGGACCGGGTCGCGGAGATCGTGCGCTGCCAGGACCGCCCGTGGCGGGGCCCGGAGCCGGCCCCGCCACTCGGCAGCCGGATAATCCGGGCCGCCAACGCCTTCGACGATCTGGTGGGCGGGTCCGCCGACCGGGACCGCACCACGGCGGCGCTGGAACGGCTCAGGATCGACACCGTGGCGCACTACGATCCGCAGGTCGTGGCCGCGCTGAGCAAGGTCACCGACCGTCGGCATCCGGGGCGGCTGTAGGCTTCGGCCGTGTTCGAGTCCGTCCTGGTGGCCAACCGCGGTGAGATCGCCAGGCGTGTGATCGCCACCGCGCGCCGGATGGGCATCGCGTCGGTCGCTGTCTACTCCGAGGCCGACGCCGAGCTGCCCTACGTGGCCGAGGCCGACCAGGCCGTGCCGATCGGGCCGGCCCCACCCGCGGACAGCTACCTGGACATCGGCGCCGTCCTGGCCGCGGCCCGCAAGACCGGGGCCCAGGCCGTCCACCCTGGCTACGGCTTCCTGGCCGAGAACCCGGAGTTCGCGGCGCGAGTCGCCGCCGACGGCCTGACCTGGGTCGGGCCGCCCCCGCTGGCCATGGCGCAGATGGGCGACAAGATCAACGCCCGGAACCTGATGGCGCAGGCTGGCGTACCGGTAGCGGCGGGGACGGCCAGCCCGGTCACCGACGCTGACGACGCGGCCGCGCAGGCCCGGCGGATCGGCTACCCGGTCATGGTCAAGGCCGCGGCGGGCGGCGGCGGCATCGGGATGAGCGCGGCAGCGGGCGAACCGGAACTGCGGGCCGCGTTCGACACCGCGCGCTCGCGGGCGGAGCGGTTCTTCGGCAGCCCCGCGATCCTGCTGGAGCGCTACATAGCCCGCGCCCGGCACGTGGAAATCCAGATCCTCGGCCTTAACGACGGCCGGATCCTGACTCTCGGCGAACGGGACTGCTCTGTCCAGCGGCGGCATCAGAAGGTCGCCGAGGAGACGCCCTCCCCGGGGGTCAGCGCCGCGCTGCGGGACCGGATGCTCCAGGCCGCCGTCCGCGCGGGGGAAGCCGTCGGCTACCGCGGCGCGGGGACCGTGGAATGCCTCGTGGACACCGAGGCGGAGGATTTCGTCTTCCTGGAAATGAACACCCGGCTCCAGGTGGAGCACCCGGTCACCGAGATGGTGACCGGAATCGACCTGGTCGAGCAGCAGTTCCTGGTGGCTGCGGGGGAGATGGTGAGTTTCGATCCGGCCAGCGTGCGGTATCTGGGGCATGCCTTGGAATTGCGGGTCTATGCCGAGGACCCGCGCCGGTTCCTGCCCAGCCCCGGCACGATCATGGAATGGGCGGAGCCGTCCGGGGAGGGCATCCGGGTGGATGCCGGATACCAGGCCGGAAACAAGGTCACCCCGTTCTATGACCCGCTGCTCGCCAAACTGTGCGCGCACGGGGCAACCCGCGCGGAGGCGCTCAGCCGGGCGCGGGACGCGGTAGCGTCGTTCCGCATCACCGGCCTCAAGACAAACCTGCCGTTCCACGCCGAACTGCTCGACAGCGGCGAATTCGCGAGCGGTTCCTATGACACATCAGTGGTGGCCCGGCTGCGGCCATGATCGAGAGGAGTGGCAGGTGGCCGAAATCCGCGCGGAAATGGTCGCGAACGTCTGGAAGGTGGTAGCCGCCGAAGGCGATCAGGTCGAGGACGGCGCCACCCTGGTCATCCTCGAATCCATGAAGATGGAGATCCCGGTCCTGGCCGAAGCGCCCGGCACGATCACCAAGCTGGCCGTGGCCGAGGGCGACGTCGTCCAGGAAGGCGACCTGATCGCCACCATCGACTAACCCGTGCGCGGGCGCCGGCCGGCCGCCCACGCCCCGCTGTTGCGTGATCATGGGGTTGCGTGATCATGGGGCTGCGCCGCTTGTGCTCAGGCCGTGCCGGGAGCACTGGCTTGACCAGCCGTGCGGTGTCACCTTGACCACGGTCCGCCGTCCGCACCGGGCGCAGTACCTGGGCGGTTCCAGCGATCGGGCCGCGCGGCACGCCGCATGTTCCGCCGCTCGCACCGGGTTGCCGCAGCGGTCGCAGTAGTCGAGGCTGCTCATGGGCCGACAGGCTACGCGGCGGTCCTCCCGGCCGCCATCCCGCCGCTGACCATGGCCGGCCGCCGCAGGCCGGCGGGTGCCGCTGTCTTTCATCGCGGCCGTGCAACGGTTTGACGGGTGGCGGCGGTCTGACGGGGAGAGGAGGTCGCCATGGATGCCGCAGCGGAAGCCGAGTTCAGCGATTTCGTCCGGAGCCGCTGGCCGCGGCTGGTCCGGCTCGGCTACGGGCTCAGTGGTGACCTGGGGATCGCCGAAGACCTGGCCCAGAGCGCGCTGGTGAAGGCGTACGCCTCCTGGCCGCGGGTGCACCGGGCCGGCGATCCGGATGCGTATGTACGGCGGATCGTGGTCAACACCAGCCGCAGCCGGTTCCGCAAGCGCCGGGTGATCGAGCAACTCAGCGGCACGCTGCCCGAGCCTGGCCAGCCCGACCTGACCGGCCAGCGTGATCAGCGCTCCGCCTTGATGGCGGCGCTGCTCAGCCTGCCGCGCGGTCAGCGCGCGGTGGTGGTGCTCCGGTACTGGATGGACATGACGGAAACCGAGGTCGCCGTGATCCTCGGCTGCAGCGTCGGCAACGTCAAGAGCCAGGCCTCGCGTGCGCTGGCCAAGCTCCGGGTCAGCCCGGATCTGATCGAGGGCCCGATGGACGGCCAGAAGGTCGAGGGGAAGTCTCATGAGCAGCGATAATGAGCGGGCACTGCGCCAGCGGCTCGATAGCGCCCTTGACACGATCACCCCGGCCCCGGCGCCGGTGAGCACGGTGCTGCGCCAGGGCCGGGCACTGCGGACCCGGCGGCAGGTCACTGTCGCGGCCGGGCTGGCCGTCGCGGCCGCTGTCGCGGTGGCGGCGCCGGGCCTGGTTCACCATCTGGGCCGTCAGGCGCCGATCTCGCCGACCAGGAAGCCGGTGGTGACGGTGAACCCGATCGGCGCAGGCGCTCCCCGCGGCCTGATCGGCTCAGGGACGATCAACGGCCGGAAGTGGCGGCTCATCGCGGACCGGCCCGGCACCAACGGCGCGGCCAAGCACGGGCAGTGCTTCGAGACCAGCGGCGCCGCGTCGGGCGGGTTGGCGTGCGGGGACCTGCTCACCTCGAACGTCGCTGGGGGGGTGGGGTTCGACGGCTTGGGCAACGCGTATTACGGTGTGCCGTCCGCCAATGTCACCCGGGTCACCGTCACGCTCTACGGCGGCACGGTCCTCGTGCTCCACCCGGTCCAGGCGTACGGCCAGCGTTATTTCGCGTTCGCGGTTCCGCCCTCGCTGGCGATCGCGAGAATCGTCGCGTACTCGCAGCAGGCCGAGCTCAGCTACTCGATCCCGTTCCACAGCGGGATCGGGAGCGTAGTCAGCCTGTGGCTGCGCCCGGGTCAGCGTGGCCTGCCCCGGGCCGCCCGCACGATCGGCTCCGGGACGGTAGACGGGACCACCTGGTCGGAGGCTGTGCACGCGGGCCCGTGGGGTTACTGCCTCACCGGAGAACTCAACGACTGCTTCGGCACGCAGACTGCGTCTCTCGGCAACAGGATCACCGGCTACACGGGCAAGGGGGCCAAGGCGGCGTTCTGGACCACTGGCACCGCGACCGCCGCGGTCGATCACATCCGGGTGGCGCTGTCCGGCGGCCTGAGCATCAGGGTGCGGGCCGTCCAGTGCGACGGGCCCAAGTTCTTCGCCTTTGCGGTCCCCAAGGGCCACCGGGTAGTCAGGATCGACTACTACTCCGCGTCCAGGCACCTGATCCTCAGCCAGACGGCCCGCCAGGTCTACTCCTAGCCGCAGGCGGCAACGGCAGTAAATCGCTTCAACTGTCGTTGGGACGGCAGTAAAGCGCATCCCATGCCGTCCTGGCGGGCTCGGCGGGCCGGTCAGATGCCGGTGGTGGAGCGGGGGTAGGCGATCGTGGGGTCGGTGATCACGTTGACGAGGTACGGGACGCCGGAGTCGAAGGCCCGGCGCAGCGCCGGGCCGATGTCGCCGGGCCTGGTGACGAGCTCGCCCGCTCCGCCGAGTGCCGTGACCACCTCGTCATAACGGCACCGCGGCTGCAGGTCGGCGACCACGTCGTAGCCGTAGAGCGCTTGCATCGGGTGCTTCTCCAGTCCCCAGATCCCGTTGTTGCCGCAGACCATCACCACCGGCAGCCCATGCCGGACGAGGGTGTCGACATCCATCAGCGAGAATCCGGCGGCCCCGTCGCCGAGCAGCAGCACCACCTGGGCGAACGGCCGGGCGATCCGCGCGGCGATGGCGTACCCGAGCCCGGTGCCCAGGCATCCGTACGGTCCTGGGTCGAGCCAGCCGCCGGGCCGTTTCGGCTCGATGTACTTGCCGGCGTAGGAGACGAAGTCCCCGCCGTCGCCGATGACCACCGCGTCGTCGTCGAGCAGCCAGCCGAGTTCGCCGTAGATCCGCATCGGGTGGATTGGGTCGGCCGCGCTGGCCAGCAGGTCGCTGTCGGCGGCCATCGCGGCGGCCACCGCCGCCCGCAGCCGGGGCAGCCAGGACTCTTCCCAGGCGCGGCGCCGCGGCCGGGCCGGCCCGGCCGCGGCGGCCGCTGCCGCCGGGGCCGGCCCGGTTACTGCCGCGTGGACCGCCTCGGGCAGCGCGGCGAAGAATCCAGCCAGGTCACCCGTGTAAGCGCCGGCCAGCGGGCAGTGCCCGGCGAGCTGGCCGGGCGCGTCGGCGACGTGCACCACCTGGGCGGCCGCCGCCCCGTCCTTCCCGCCGAACTCGCCGTAGCCCAGCCGGAAATCCAGCGGGGTGCCGACCACGATGACCAGGTCCGCCTCCCGGAACGCCACCGCGCGGGCCCGGGTGACCAGCAGGTCGTGGCCAGCGGGCACAATCCCCCGGCCCTGGCCGTTCGTGATCACCGGCAGCCGGAGTTCCTCCGCGGCCTGGCGCGCGGCGAGTTCCGCGCCGCCGGTCCACACGTCCGAGCCGAGGACCAGAACCGGGCGGCTTGACCCGGCGATCAGCCCAGCGATCCGGCCGATCGCCTCGTGATCCACGGGAGCCGCCGCAGCACCCGCGCCCGCCGCCGCGCCGCGGCCCCCTGCCTCCGCCGCCGGGCCCGCTGCCCCGGCCGCACCGGCGCCCGGCGCTCCGGTCGCGGCCTGGCCGAACAGTGCCTCCAGCGCGATGTCCAGGAATACCGGACCCCGGTGCGGGTCGGTGGCCAGCCGGAACGCCTCATCGACCGCCGCGCCGACCTTCGCGGTCTCGTGTTCCGTCCAGGCCCGCTTGGTGATCGGCGCGAGGAGCGCGGGGTGATCGAATTCCTGCAGGCTGCCGGAGCCCCAGCGGTAGTCGGGCGCCCGGCCGCCCAGCACCACGACTGGCGATCCGTTGAAGTAGGCCGTGGTGACCGCGCTGATCCCGTTGGTCACGCCGGGCCCGGCGGTGAGCACCGCGAGGCCGGGAGCCCGGGTGAGCCGGGCGGTCGCCTCGGCGGCGAACACCGCCGTCTGCTCGTGCCGGACATCGAGCAGCCGCATCGGCGGGTCAGCGGTGACCGCGCCGTCGTACAACGGGAAGACATGCCCCCCGGACAGGGTGAACATCGTGGACACCCCATGTGCGCGCGCCGCCGCGACGGCGAGCTGCCCGCCATGCGCCGCCGGTTCTGGTTCCCGCGTGTCGTCGGCCATGCCGTGACGTTACCAGCTGGTAGCGAAGCGCTTAATAATGTGTTCCCTGGCGCCGGCCGGGGTAGCCTCAGGATCCCATGAATGAGCGTGCAGACCTGGCCGCCGCCGACGCGCGCCCGACGCTCGCCGGTGACCGCGTGACCATCCGGCCCGGCGGCCCGGACGACGTCGGGCCCTTACGCGCGATCCTGGCCGAGCCCGCGGTCGCCTGCTGGTGGGGTGAGCCGGATCCGGCCGAGGAGATCGCGGCTGACCTGCTGGGCCGCGACTGCGCGGTGCTCCTGGTGATCGAGGTCGACGGCCAGGTGGCCGGCGGGATCCAGTACCACGAGGAGAACACCCCGATGTACCGGCATGCCGGGATCGACATCTTCGTCACCGGCCGCCAGCACGACCGGGGTGTCGGCACCGAGGCGGTCGGCCTGCTGGCCCGGTACCTGTGTGAGCAGCGCGGGCATCACCGGCTCACCATCGACCCGGCGGTAGCCAACGAGCGGGCGATCAGGTGCTACGAGAAAGTCGGCTTCCGCCGGGTCGGCGTGCTGCGCCGTTATGAACGCGGACCTGACGGCCAGTTCCATGACGGCCTGCTGATGGACCTGCTCCGCGAGGAACTGGCGGCTGGCCGCTAGCCCGGTCGCGGCTCACCAGGAGCTGTATCCCGTGTTGTTGTATCCGGTGTAGTTAAGGCAGGCGACTCCGTTGAAGGTGCAGCTCGCCGGGATGATCGTGTTCCCCTGGGCCAGGAAGTAGCCGGACTGGCTGGTCCCCGGGGCGATCGTCGGCCAGTTGGGCTGGCTCGCCATCACCACGACGTCGCTGCCGGGCGCCGGCTCGATGGGACCCCAGGTGAACTGGAGCTGGTCGCCGGGGAACGCGGCGGACAGGTCCCATCCGGTGATGGCGGTGCGGCCGGTATTGGTGACGGTGAACTCGCCCACCAGGGCTCCGTCCCAGCGCACGACGAGCGTGTAGGCGATCGTCACCGACGGGGGAATCTGCGGTACGACCGGCGCCGTGGCGGACGGGGCAGCGGCCGGGAGCGCCATGGAAGGTGCCGGCGACGGGACGGCGGTCGGTGGCACCGAGGGTGTCGCACTCGGGCTCACCACGGGGGCGAGGTTGGGCAGGGCAGGCGGTTGCATCGGGGCCGCGCAGGGCACCAGCCCGCAGTTGGTCGCCATGGCGCGCGGCGTCGACTTCGGCAGGATGAGCAGCACGCCGCTAGCCAGCACCATGAATCCGGCACCAAGCCCGAACGCGGCGTACCACGGATGCCGGGACGCCGCGTCGAGCCAGCGGCGCCGGGACGCCGTCCCGGGCCCATGCCGCCGGGGTCCGGCCCCGCGCCCGCGGCGCCGGATCGCCGCGGCGATCCAGCGGCGCCGGGACGGCCGGGGCTGGCTCGGATCGTCCAGCAGCCTGACTTCAGTCGGGTCGTCCAGCCACCATTGCTCGGCCGACTCGTCGTCCCACCAATCCCGGCCCGGCGCGCCAATTAGCGGGCGGCGGAGCGGCCCGCCGGGCGGCCGGCGGCGGCCGCCTATCCTGCGCCGGCCCGGGTTACTCATTGTCCCGACTTCGCTGACTCGGTCTGGATATAGCCAAGGCCCCAATCCTCATGCGATCCCCCACCGCTCTGAAGCAAACTGATCTTGCTAGTTCAGGATGGTAGAGCCTTCTGAGCTGGAAAAACCTTTCAGGAACATGACGAAAGTTTCATGATTGCCATACCTCAAGGTCTGCAGGATTGACCGGCGCGGCCGTTGTCAGCTCGCTGCGCGCGGCCGGTCAGCTGGCGTTAAGGTGGGCCGGTGGCAGGACGGGGCACTCCGGCGACGGCGCTACTGGTCAAGCTGGGCATCACCCATGCGGTGCATGCCTACGACCATGACCCGCGGCGCGGCGGCTACGGGCTGGAGGCGAGCGATGCCCTCGGCATCCCCCCGGAGCGGGTGTTCAAGACCCTGGTCGCCGAGGTTGACGGCGTGCTGACGGTCGGCGTGGTCCCGGTGGCCGGCCACCTTGACCTCAAGGCGCTGGCCGCGGCGGCCGGCGGCAAGAAGGCGCGGCTGGCCGACGCGCAGGCCGCCGAGCGGGCCAGCGGTTATGTGCTCGGCGGAATCTCCCCGCTGGGCCAGCGCAAACGCATGCCCGTGGTCATCGACTCCGCCGCGCTGCACTTCGACACCATCTTCTGCAGCGGCGGCCGGCGCGGGCTGGAAATCGAGCTGGCTCCCGCCGATCTGGTCCGGGCCGCGGACGCGGCCGTCGCCGACATCGGCGAGCCAGCGCCGCCCTGAGCAGCAGCGCGGCTCAGCACGGGTCGGCGTTCGTGGACGACAGATGCGGCAGGCCAGCACCTGTCGTCCAGGAACGACGAACGGCCACCGTCAGGGGCTGGCCTCCGCTGCGGCGCTCACCCGGACCGGTGCCGCGGTGTCCGGCTCGGGATCGGCGAGGTAGTGGGCGGGCAGGGTTTCGTCCGCCCCGGCGGGCAGCCGCAACGCGCGGAAAACCAGCGTCAGCACCACGGAAATAACCAGGTTGATGACGATGGCCGTGACGCCGATGTAGACGGTGTGCTGGATGAGCGGAACCGTGTCGGTGGACCCGCCGAAATGCGAGCCGGCGGTGCCAGGCACCGGGACCCGGTAGGCGGCGACGGTGCCGAAGACCATCGCCGCGGCCCAGCCGATGACCAGCGCCCAGCGGTGGAACCAGCGCGTGTACAAGCCGGCCACGATAGCGGGGAAGGTCTGCAGGATCCAGATTCCGCCCAGCAGCTGCAGGTTGATCGAGAACGTCTTGCTCAGCGCGAACACGAAGGCCAGCGCGCCTGCCTTGACCAGGAGTGAGACGAACTGGGCGACCCGGGTCTGGTGGGCGGGGCTGGCCTCATGGTTGAAGAACTCCACGTAGATGTTGCGGGTGAACAGGTTCGCCGCCGCGATCGACATGATCGCCGCCGGGACGAGGGCGCCGATGACGATCGCCGCGAAGCCGACGCCCGCGAACCAGCTCGGGAACATCTGCTGGAACAGCAGCGGCACCGACAGCTGGGCGTTCGCGCCGTTGGCCTTGACGGCGGGAGGCACGCCCGGCGCGGCCAGGGCCATGTAGCCGAGCAGCGCGACGAGGCCGAGCACCAGCGAGTAGGCGGGCAGGATCGCCATGTTCCGCCGGATCACGTTGCGCCGCCGGGCGGCGAAGACGCCGGTGATGGCGTGCGGGTACATGAACAGGGCCAGGGCGGAGCCCAGCGCGAGGGTGGCGTAGGCCCATTCCCCGGCCGGGGCCACGACGAGGCTGCCGAACGGCTTGCCCGTCTTCGGGTTGGTCTTCGCCAGGTGCGTGCCGACTGTGTTGAAGATGTGGCCCCAGCCGCCCAGCCGGATCGGGATGTAGATGATCGCCACGATGATCATCACGTAGATCAGCGTGTCCTTGACGAAGGCGATCAGGGCCGGCGCCCGGAGCCCGGAGGCGAAGGTGTAGCCGGCCAGGATGACGAAGGCGATCAGCAGCGGCAGGTCCTTGAGGAAGGCCGACGATGTGCCGCCGACCCCCATCACCGTGAGCACCGCCTGCATGCCGACCAGCTGGAGGGCGATGTACGGCATGGTGGCCAGGATGCCGGTCAGGGCGATGGCCAGGGCCAGCCCGCGCGAGCCGTACCGCCCCCGGACGAAGTCCGCGGGCGTCACGTAGTGGTGCACCCGCGATACGGACCACAGCCGCGGCGCGAAGACGAACACGATCGGGAACACCATGATCGTGTAAGACAGGGCGAAGAACCCGGCCGCCCCAGTGGCATACACCAGGGCCGGTACCGCGATGAACGTGTACGCGGTGTACAGATCGCCGCCGAGCAGGAACCAGCTGACGAAGGTGCCGAACCCGCGCCCGCCGAGGCCCCACTCGTTCAGGTGCATCAGGTTTTCCGTCCGGCGCCAGCGGGCGGCGGCGAAGCCGACGATGGTGACGACGGCGAACAGGACAATGAGGATGGTGAACGAGACGGCGTTGACGTGAGTCACAGCGCCCCCCCGGTGTTGCCCAGCCCAGCGTCGTCAGAGCTGGCCCCGGAAGCCACCGAGGCTCCCTCTGCGGCCCCGGTGGCATCCGCGGGCCTGATGATCAGGTAGGCGATCCCGGTCAGGATCCCGACCACTGGCACCCAGAGGATCTGGTACCAGTAAAAGAAGGGGAAATCGGCGAATGCCGGGGTGCTGCGCGCGTAGATCGGGACCACCAGGGTCCCGGCCACGGCAATGACCAAAAGGACCGTGACTGAGATCCAGGCTGCGGTGTGCGTGCGGTGCGGATTGTGATGCGCCATCGCGTCCTCTTCCATGTGACGTGATCGGGGCGCGCGCTTGCCAGGCCACACAGCGCGGGCGGGGGGCGCGCCTATGACTTATGTCACCTTGCTGACGTCCATGGTGCGACGGAATGGCTCGTCCTGCAATGGTTTGCGGTGCTGGAATGGCCCCCCGGCCATGGCCGGGGGCCGCCCATGCTGCTCATAGGGTGGACGACAGGGCCTTGATGGGCATCTTGAGCCTGCTGAGCATGTTCAGGTCGTGCTGGGCTGGGCGGCCCAGTGTGGTGAGGTAATTGCCGACGATGATGGCGTTGATGCCGCCCAGCATCCCCGCCTCGGTCCCCAGGTCACCGAGGGTGAGTTCGCGTCCGCCCGCGTACCTGAGCACCGCGTGCGGCAGCGTCAGCCGGAATGCGGCGATCGTGCGCAGCGCCTCCGTGCCGCCCAGCAGCGGCCGGTCGCCCAGCGGCGTTCCCGGCCGCGGGTTCAGGAAATTGAGCGGCACCTCGTCCGGCGCGAGCGCGGCGAGCTGCCCGGCGAGCTCCGCGCGCTGCGGCACGGTCTCGCCCATCCCGACGATCCCGCCGCAGCACAGTTCCATCCCGGTGGACCTGACCAGCTCGCAGGTGGCGAACCGCTCGGCCCAGCCGTGCGTGGTGACCACATGGCCGAAGTATGAGCGCGCCGTCTCCAGGTTGTGGTTGTACCGGTGCACCCCGAGCGCGGCCAGCTGGGCCGCCTGGTCCGCGGTGAGAATGCCGAGCGAGCAGGCGACGTTGATGTCCACTTCGCCGGTGATCGCCGTGACCGCGGCGGCGATCTGGGTCATCAGCCGCTCGTCTGGCCCGCGGACCGCGGCGACGATGCAGAACTCGGTGGCGCCGGTGGCCGCCGTCTCCCGGGCCGCCGCCACCAGCTCGGCGATGTCGAGCCAGACGGAGCGGACCGGTGACTCGAACTGGCCGGACTGGGAGCAGAAGTGGCAGTCCTCGGGGCACCCGCCGGTCTTCACCGACACGATCCCCTCGACCTCCACCTCGGGGCCGCACCAGCGCATCCGCACCTCGTGCGCGAGTGACAGCAGCTCGCCGAGGCGCTCGTCGGGCAGCTCCAGGCAGCGCAGAACCTGGCCCTCGTCCAGCCCGCGGCCCGCGCCGAGGACCTGCTCGCGCGCCTGGGCCAGGATGTCGCCGGCCCGGCCAGGTCCTTCGCCGGTCACGGTAGCTGCCCCGTCGGTCAGGTCGGTTCCCTCGTTGCTCACGCCCGCTCCTTCTGCCACGCGTTGGTCGCCCGGAATGCGGCCGGATCGAAGCTGCCGCCGAACGCCGGGGCCAGGCCAGCCCGGGCCAGGCCCAGGAAGGTGGCTGGGTCAGCCGCTCCCGCGCCCGCCTCGATCGCGCCGTATACCTGGCCGCCGGTGAGGACTTCGAGATCAGTGAGGTTGTTGCGTTCTGCTAGGCCAGGGTTTCGCGGCCATGATCCCAGTACCAGCCCGGCCAGGGCCAGCCCGCGGGCGGCCAGCGCTTCGAGCGTCAGTGCGGTGTGATTCAGCGTGCCCAGGCCGGCCGCGGCCACCACCAGAACCGGCGCACCGAGGGCCAGCGCCAGGTCAGCGACGGTACCGCCCGCCGGGTCATAACGGACCAGCAGCCCGCCAGCCCCTTCGACGAACACCTGCTGCCGGGTCGCGGCCAGTCTGCGCAGCACGCCAGCGGCAGCCGTCAGGTCGAGCGGCGGCAGCCCCGCGGCCCGGGCCGCGGCCTCGGGGGAGAGCGGGTCTGGGAACCTGGCCAGCTCGCGGGTGTCGGTGATCCCCGCCAACCGGGACACCTCGGCCAGGTCGCCGGGGGCGCCGGGCGGCAGGCCGGTCTGCGCGGGCTTGACGACGGCCACGCTCTGGCCGCGGGCCCGGGCCAGCGCGGTAAGAGCCGCCGTGACCACGGTCTTGCCCACCCCGGTGCCCGTGCCGCTGACGATGACGACGCTGATGGTGCTACCCCCCGGCCGGGGGCAGATCGCGGCCCGGGCGCTGGTCGGCCCCGTGCTGGTCGGCCCCGTGCTGGTCCGATTGGTGCTGGCCGGCCCCGTGCTGGTCAGATCGGTGCAGCCGGGTCACCAGCTTGTACCTGTCCCCCCGGTACCTGGACTGCGCCCACTCCACCGGCGTGCCGGAGACATCGAACGCCTGCCTGGACAGCAGCAGCAGGGGCAGGCCCACGTCCACCCCGAGCAGCCGGGCCTCCTTGGGGTCGGCGAGAACCGTTTCGATGGTTTCGATCGCCTCGGCGAGCTGGACGCCGTACGCGGTGGCCAGCGCCTCGTAGAGGGAGGCGTACCGGTCCAGGTTGCGGCGCAGGCCCGGGAACCGCCGGGCGGCCAGGTGCGAGACGTCGGTGGACATCGGCTCGCCGTCGGCGAGCCGCAGCCGGTGGATGCGCAGCACCCGGCTGCCCGGTCGGATCCGCAGCAGCCCGGCGAGCTGGTCATCAGCGGGAACGTAGCCGGTGTCCAGGATCCTGGTCTGCGGGTGCAGGCCGTGGGCCCGCATGCCCTGGGTGTAGCTGGCCAGCTCGAGAAGCTGGGCCACTTTCGGCTTGGCCACGAAGGTGCCCTTGCCCTGCATCCGCAGCAGCCGCCCCTCGATGACAAGCTCGGCGAGGGCCTGGCGCACGGTGGTCCGCGATGTCCCGTACCGCTGGGCGAGTTCCCGCTCCGGCGGGACCGGGCTGCCCGGCGGCATCGTGTCGGTCATGTCGAGAAGGTGCCGCTTGACCGCGTAGTACTTGGGGATCTTGGGAATCTGGTCGGCGCGCGGGGAGCCGCCGCCATCGCCCATGGCTGGGGAGGCGATCACAGTCAGTTCCTTCCCGCGGGTGCGGCCATCCGGACATGATCCTCCACCACGGCGAGCGCACGGGCCACCGCGTCGAAGTCCGCCTCGGACAGGCTGGCCCGGGCGGTGAGCCGCAGGCACGAGGCGCCCGCGGGGACCGAGGGAGGCCGGAAGCAACCGACCCGCACACCGTGCTCAGCGAGCAGGCGGCGGCCGCTCAGCGCCGCCTCCGGCGTCCCGAGCAGGACGCTGACCACCGCGGCGGCCGGCCGTGACGCCGCCAGGCCACGGCGTTGCGCCAGGTCCGCGAGCCGGCTGGCGTTGCGGACCGCACGGCCGGCCAGCTCCGGGTGTGCGGTGAGCACGCTCAGGGCGGCCAGCGCAGCGCCCGCGGCGGGCGGGGCCAGCGCCGTGTCGAAGATGAACGACCGTCCGGTGCTGACCAGCGTCTCGATGACCTCAGGTGCGCCGAGCACGGCGCCGCCCTGGGCCGCCAGCGCCTTGGACAGCGTGATGGTGCGGACCACGTCAGGTTCCCCCGCGATGCCCTCGGCGCAGGCCACCCCACGGCCGCCGGGGCCCAGCACGCCGAGGGCGTGCGCCTCATCGATCACCAGCACCGCGCCGTGCGTCCGGGCGGCTGCGTGCAGGGCGCCGACGGGCGCCAGGTCGCCCTGAACCGAGAAGACCGATTCCGTCACGACCAGAGCCGCCGGCTCACTCCGGCCCGCCAGCGCGCGGTCGACAGCAGCCACATCCCGGTGCCGGACGATCTCGATGCGCGCCGCCGACAGCCGGCAGGCATCGATGAGGGAGGCGTGATTGGCCTCATCCGACACCACCAGGGTGCCGCGGGGCCGGCTCCCGTGCGCCGTCGCTGCTGCTCCGTCGCCGGGATCCAGCGCGGCCGCCAGCGCCGTCACGGCGGCGAGGTTGGCCAGATAGCCGGAGGAGAACACCAGCGCCGCCGCCGCTCCGGTGAAGCGGGCGAGCGCACACTCCAGCGCGGTGTGCAATCCGGTGTCCCCGGTGACCAGGCGCGACCCGGTCGAGCCCGCGCCCCACTGCCGCGCCGCGGCGACGGCGCCCTCGATGACCTGAGGGTGCTGGCCCAGGCCCAGGTAGTCGTTCGAGGCCAGGTCGATGCTGCCGTCCGGATCTGGGCCGCGGGGCCGCAGCCCGCGCTGCAAGCCTGCCGCCTGCCGGGCGGCAGCGAGCATCCGGAGCCGGAGCAGCGGATCACGGGCGTCGGGCATGGGGGAATACTGCCAGCTAGGAGATGCGGGGGCGGGCAGCGGCCCCCGTCGGCTCCCGTCATGGCCTGCGGGCCGGGCGCTGTGGCCCGCCGGCGGGGCGCTGTGGCCCGCGGGCGGGACGCTCCAGTGGACCAGGTGAGCGATGATGACAAGGTGCCCACGCTGACCAACCTGGCCCGCCGCCACACCGCGCTCACTGCTGCCGACGTCGACTGGCTGCAGGCCCTCGTCTCCGACTGGCAACTGCTCGCCGACCTGTCCTTCGCCGACCTCGTGCTGTGGGCACCGCTGCAGGACGGGTCCGGCTGGGTGGTGCTCGCCCAGATGCGGCCCACCACCGGGCCGACCACGTTCCACGACGACGTGGTCGGCACCTTCGCGAGCACCGGAACCCGGCCGTTCCTGGATGCGTCCCGCGCGGAGCAGCGGATCTGCCGGGAGGGCGACCCGGAGTGGACCAGGGGCGTGCCGGTCCGCCGGGAGTCCATCCCGGTGACGCGTGAGGGCAACGTCATCGCGGTGATCGAGCGGAGCACCAACCTGAGTTCGGCCCGGACGCCGAGCCGGCTCGAGCTGACCTACCTCAAGGGTGCGGACGACCTCGCCCAGATGGTCGCGTCGGGCATGTTCCCCTGGCCCGGCCAGCAGCCGGCGCTGGTCAGGTCGCCACGGGTGGGCGACGGGCTGCTCCGCCTGGGGCGGTCGGGGAAGGTCAGCTACGCGAGCCCGAACGCGCTGTCCGCGTACCGCAGGCTCGGCCTCACCGCAGACCTGGTCGGCGCGGAACTCGGGCCGGTCACGGCGCGGCTCTGCGCCCCGGGCAAGCCCACCGACGATTCCCTGATGGCGACGGCCAGCGGCCGTGCGCCGCGGGAGACCGAGGTGGACGGGAACGGATCGGTCGTCCAGTTGCGCGCCATCCCGCTCGTGGTGAACGGGCTGCGCACCGGCGCGCTCATCCTGGTGCGCGACGTAACCGAACTGCGCCACCGCGAGCGGGAGCTGATGACCAAGGACGCCACCATCAGGGAGATCCATCACCGGGTGAAGAACAACCTGCAGACCGTCGCCGCGCTGCTCCGGCTGCAGGCGCGCCGGCTGGATGCGCCGGAGGCGCGTGCGGCGCTGGAGGAGGCGGTGCGCCGGGTCGGGTCGATCGCGACCGTGCACGAGACGCTCTCGCACGCGCCCGAGGAGATCGTGGACTTCGATGACATCGCCGACCGGGTTTCCGCCATGACCGCGGAGGTGTCAGCGTCCGAGGCTCAGGTGAAGCCCGTTGTCCTGGGCCGGTTCGGGAAGCTTCCATCCGCCGTTGCGACACCGCTGGCATTGGTGCTCGCCGAATTGCTGCAGAATGCGCTCCAGCATGGCCTGGCCCAGTCTCTTGCCGGGGGGATGGCCGGAAACCTCGAAGTGGTGGTGTCCAGGCGGGGCAATCGCCTGATCGTGCGGGTCTGTGACAATGGCGTGGGATTGCCGGAGAATTTCGATCTCGACTCCACCACCAGCCTCGGCCTGCAGATCGTCCGCACACTGGTTGTTGCGGAACTGGGTGGCCGCCTTGAGATTAAGCCGAGAGCCGGGGGCGGTACGGAGGCGGTTGTCGACCTTCCCCTGGAGCCGTCAGGGGGAGGGGCGTCCGATGAGCGGGGCGACGGGCGTCATGGATAGGCCAGGATGCCCCATGGATAGGCCAGGATGCTGCGGATAAGCCGGGGTACAGCCGCGCTGGATCAACCCGGGACGGACAGCCTCGGGCCGGACGCGCCCAAGCGCACAGGCCGGGCGTGACCGGCCAGCCGCGACCGCCCCCTCCGGGACAGCCTGGGCGGACAGCCTGGGCGATCAGGCGTGCGCGCGAGCCCGGATCCTGGTCGCGCGCCGCTTCACCGCGCGCCGCTCGTCCTCGCTCATCCCACCCCAGACACCCGCGTCCTGACCACTTTCGATGGCCCATTGCAGGCAGGGCTCAATTACCGGGCAGCGTCGGCATACCTGCCTGGCCTCGTCGATCTGGAGTAGCGCGGGCCCGGTATTACCGATGGGGAAGAATAGCTCTGGGTCCACGTCACGGCAGGCGGCGTGATGGCGCCAGTCCATGCGGTCCACTCCTCCTTCAAGCCGGGCCTCGGCCCGGATTCGCCGGCTCTCGCTCGTGCTTGTGAATGATTTCACGAGCTAGGCCATATGTCGGGACCCGTACCGGTCCCGGGGTATGCACAACTACTAATCATGGAAGCCTGGCCCCCGCTGGGCCTCCGGTCCGAGCCCTTTGGGGTCACGGCACATTCACCTGGACCCGCTTGGCGACGATGTGTCACTTAGCGCCGCTTACCCGAACCGGGTTCAAGCCTGTCAAGGTGACGGATCAAACGCAAGGGGCTTAGGCAAAGGTTCGGGCGGATTTCAGTGTCAGATGGATCACATTATGTCCCGTTCCGGGTGTGTCAGACAATGACCCTCAAGGCGTGTGGAACAGCACGAAACTGGACAGTCTCGTGTTCGCCCACGTACTCGCCGTCTACCTGCAGCGCCATTGGTCGCTGGGAGCTGAGCGTGAAGGCGGCCTTGTCATGCAGGCTGAGCACATGCCGGCCGGCCGGAGGCTGCTCCCGCTCGGCGAACATCTGGCGCAGCGCGTTCAGTACGGCCACGGTACCCATGGTCCGGAGGGCGAACAGGTCAAGCCCGCTGTCGAAGCTGGCCGCGGGACTCGGGTTGACCGGGCGGCGGCCCAGGTAGGTCCACGGTGAGGTGTTGGAGACAATGCCGAAGAACACGTCCGCCGCGGCCGACTGCCCGGCGCACTGCACAGTGAGCGCAGGTCTGTGGCGGTCGGTGACACCGTAGAACTGGCGCAGGGCGGTCCGCAGGTACAGCGTCGGCGTGGCCACCCGGCCGCGGCCGCGCAGGCCGTCGATCGCCCGCATCACTTCGGCGTCGAGGCCCAGGCCGGCGTTGACCGTGAAGTACCGGTCCCCGGCCATGCCCAGGCCGATAACGCGGTCGCGCCCGCAGCGCAGCGCGTCAAGGATCTGCCCGGTCGCGTCGACCGGATCGCTCGGCAACCCGAGCGCGCGGGTGAACACGTTCGCGCTCCCGCCGGGCAGCGCAGCCAGCGCAGGCAGTCGGCCTGCGGCTCCGGCTCCGTCCCCGGCGGCTCCGTCCCCGGCTGGGGCTGCGGCTCCAGCTTCAGGCCCGGCTGCGCCTGCACCTCCGCCCCCCGCTCCCGCTCCGCCCCCCGCTCCGGCTACGGTTCCGGCCGTGGCGCAGGCTCCCGCTCCGGCTGCGGCTGCGGCTGCGGCGCAGGCTCCCGCTCCGGCTGCGGCTGCGGCCGGAGCGCAGGCTCCGGCCCGGACGATCCCGTTGACCGCCTCGTTGACCGTGCCATCGCCGCCGAGGGTGAACAGCACCTGGTGGCCCTCCGTGACAGCGGTCGCCGCCAGGGCAGCGGCATGGCCCCGGTACCGTGTCTCCACGACCTCCAGATCCGACTGGGACGCCAGCGCATGCGCGATCACGTCCCTGCGCAGCTGGGTCGTGGAAGTGGCCCGCGGGTTGACGATCAGAAGTGCACGCACGCGCTCAGGGTAGCGATGCGGGGAGGAAGGCAGAAATGCCGCAGCGGACGCCGAGCCTGCTCGGCGCGGCCGGGGTGCAAGCAGCGGAGGCGACCGTCGTGCTGGTGGCCACCGTGCTGGCGGGGGTGGACACCGCCGCGGGGCAGTCCTACCAGTTGGCCAGCGGGATCGCGCTGACCGTGATCGGGCTGGCCACGGCCGCCCTGTTGGCCGTGGTCGCCGCCGGGCTGGCCAGGACCCGCCGGTGGAGCCGCACACCTGCGCTGCTCACCCAGCTCTTCGTCGGCATCGTCGGGGTCTACCTGATTCAGGGGCACCGATACGAATGGGGCGTGCCAGCCCTGATCCTGGCGGCGGCCGGGTTCGCCGCGGTGCTGGCCCCAGCCAGCCTGCGCGCCTTGGCCGACGGTTCGTCGTCGCCTGGGCCGAGCGGGACAGACCGCTAGTCTTCCAGCGCGGGGCAGACACTGGTCACCCGGCGGGGCGGACCACTAGTCTTCCGCGGTCAGCCCATCCCGGAGCTGGGCGAGCGTCCTGGCCAGCAGCCGGGACACGTGCATCTGCGAGATACCCAGCTCGCTGGCGATCTGGGATTGCGTCATGTTGCCGAAGAAGCGCAGCAGGAGGATTCGCTTCTCCCGGCTGGGGAGCTGCTCAAGCAGGGGCTTCAGGGACTCCCGGTATTCCACGCCCTCCAGTGCGTCATCCAGCATCCCGAGTGATTCGGCGACCGCGGGCGCGTCGTCGTCGCCAGAGTCCGGGGCGTCCAGCGACACCGTGGAGTAGGCGTTCGCCGACTCCAGGCCTTCAAGCACTTCCTCCTCGGTCATCTGCAGGTGAGCGGCGATCTCCGCGACCGTCGGCGCCCGGCCCTCTTTCTGGGCGAGATCGCCGACGGCCTTGGTCAGCGCGAGCTTCAGCTCCTGCAGCCGCCGCGGCACCCGGACAGCCCAGCCCTTGTCGCGGAAATGGCGTTTGATCTCGCCGACGATGGTGGGCGTCGCGTAGGTAGAGAATTCAACCCCGCGTTCCAGGTCGAATCGGTCGATCGACTTGATCAGGCCGATCGTGGCCACCTGGGTGAGGTCATCCAGCCATTCACCCCGGTTGCGGAACCTCCGGGCCAGGTACTCCACCAGCGGCAGGTGCAGCTCGACCAGCTCGCCACGGATGCGCAGCCGGTCCGGATCATCGGTGGGCAGGGCGGCCAGCCGCACGAACAGTTCCCTGGCGCGGCCCCGGTCCTGCACGGCGTGCTGGACCCTGGTCGTGACGGGGGCAATCGCCTCGTCGGGCTGGGCCTGGGCCCCGGCCTCGCTGGTCACCCGGACGCCGATGTCGGCGGTCCCCCGGGTATCGACCTGCCCGGCCATCCGGACCTCGATTTCCTCGGTCACAAGGACCTCGACGGTTCGCGGCTCTTCCTGAGCATCACGGTGACCTGGCTCCCGGGGCCCACCCAGGCGTCCACGGTGCCGGCCAGCGCCGACAGGACCGTCCACGCGAAGGTGTCGCGGGAAGGTGGCTGGGCGCGCTGACTGAGCACCGAGACGGCGATCGTCATGCTGTCCTCGCCCAGGGTGAAGTCACACGCCAGGCTCGCGCCGGGCGCTGCCTGGCTGAGCAGCATGCCGCAGGCCTCGTCCACGGCGATGCGCAGATCCTCGATCTCGTCCAGGGTGAAATCGAGCCGCGCGGCCAGGCCGGCGGTAGCCGTACGCAGCACGGAGAGATAGGCGCCCTCGGCGGGCATCCGGATCGTCACCTGGTCCGCGGCCTCGCGGTCGGGCGATCCCGCGCCCTGCTGCGCTGTCGCTGATACGCCCGCAGCTGCCGGTGCGGTCGTCTTTTCGGTCACGTCTGCCCTCCAGCGCCGTCAGCCGTTCTGCGTGGCTCGCGGCCATCATCGTCTGCCATGCAACCTACCGCCCGCGGCACACCACGCTGACGCTACGCCGCGCTTCTGGGTGCCGAAATCGCATCTGACCTGGGACGAAGCGTCAAACGCCGGGGGAAATGCCGAAGGCCGCCCGGGGGTAACCCGCGCGGCCTCCGGCTGAACAATCAATGATTCTCCGGGCTCGTCAGCCCTGCTTCGTCTCCCAGAAAATCTTGTTGATGTCGTCGATCTTGGCCAGCAGCGCATCGGCCGTGGCCACATCAGTGCTGCTCTTCGTGCCGCCGCCACCACCGGCGAGCTTGGTGGCGTCGTTGAACAACTGGTTCAGCTGCGGGTACTTCTCGAAGTGCGGCGGCTTGAAGTAGTCCGTCCACAGCACCCACAGGTGGTGCTTCACGAGCTCGGACCGCTGTTCCTTGATCAGCAGCGCGCGGGTCCGGAATGCCGGGTCGTCGTTGTCGTGATACTTCTGGATGATCGCTTTGACGGACTCGGCCTCGATCCGGGCCTGGGCTGGATCATAAACACCGCAGGGCAGGTCGCAATGAGCGTGCGCGGTGGCCTGCGGTTCGAGGAGACGTGCGAACAGCCTCATCGATCCCCTTCTCTCATGTCGGATCATGGGTACCGGAGTCCGACACTACCCCGTCGGCGCCGAAGCTAACCGGGGAGGTATGGCATGCGCTGGCCGTTGTGGCGGGTGGCCGTGGCCGAGCGGTCCATGGAGCCGACCCTTCGGCCCGGCGACTGGCTGCTAGTGCGCCGGGCCCTCCGCCCCGGCGGGTCGGTGCGGATCCGGCCCGGCCAGGTTGTCATCGCCACGCGTCCAGGCCGACCGGACATGCTGCTCGTCAAGCGTGCGGCCCGGCGTGCGGCGGGCGGCTGGTGGCTGGAGTCCGACAATCCCGGTGCAGGTGCCGTGGACAGTCGGCGGTTCGGCCCGGTGCCGCCCGAGCTGATCATGGGCCGGATGCTGCTGCGCTATCGCCACGGCCGGCCGGGCGGCCCATGAGTGCTGCCGCGCTACTGGGCCGGTGTGCGGCCGCTGGACGCCGCTGGCCCTGTCCCTGGAATCAGGGACAGGGCCAGCGCTAGCCGGGGCCAGCGGGACCGGGAGTGCTATCCGAGGCCCTGCACGTCCTCGACTACGTCGACCTTGCCGACGTAGTCGAGCATCTCCTCCCTGGACAGCCTGGCGCTGACCGCCCAGTAGTAGATGACCAGGCTGAATACGGCGACAACGATGATGTCGTACCACAGCTTGAGGTGGTTTTCACCGCTCCCGAATCCGCCCTGCCAGGAGATGATGCCCATGCCGATCAGGTACACCGGCAGCCACTGGGCCGACTTCAGGTTCGGCGCTGGCTTGTCCTTCTCCAGCGCCATCGTGATGCCGATCAGGACGTAGCCGAGCACGATGGCGACACCGAGCCGCCAGACCGTCTCAAAGCCCGACCAGTAGATGATCAGGTTGGCTACGACGAACGCGACCGGCGCCAGCACCGTGGCCGCGGGCATCCGGTATGGCCGGGAGGCCTCCGGCACCTGCTTGCGGAAAGAGGCCAGCGCCAGCGGCGCCCCCGCGTACATCAGCACGCTCGCGTCGGTGACGAACCCGACCAGCTTGTTCCAGCTGGGGAAGGGCAGGAAGACGAGCAGCCCGACGATGAACGCGAAGACCAGGCCGAACCACGGGACGCCGCGGGCGTCGGTCTTCCCGAAAATCGGCGGGAAGTACTTGTTCCGGGCCAGGCCGTAGGAGACGCGCGAGGTGGACGTCGTGTAGATCAGCCCGGTGCCGCCTGGCGAGATGACCGCGTCGACCCGCAGGATGAATGCCAGCCAGCCCAGGGCGATCACACCGGCCAGCCCGGCGAACGGCCCGTTGATGATGTTGGTGTTTTTGATGCCGGCGAAGCCGTGGGTCAGCTGGCTGGCAGGCATCGCGCCGATGAAGACGATCTGCAGCATGAGGTAGATGATCGTGCCGATGATCATCGCAGCGATGATGGCCCGGGGCAGGTCTCGCTGCGGGTTCTTGGCCTCGGCGGCCAGCTGGTCAGCCTGCTCGAAGCCCAGCAAGGCGAACACGATGCCCGACGCGCTGATCGCGTTCAGGACGCCCTTCACACCGTCGGGTGCGAAGCCGCCGGGAGGGCTGAAGTTGCTGCCGTGGAACTTGAACAGCAGGACGATGATGGCGAACACCGGGATGGCTATCTTCGTCCTGCTGTTCAA
>Ga0265338_10002119_pt1 | contig 30504 bp, 31 predicted proteins | sample 42126metaG_FD_193579 | JGI IMG/M metagenome (GOLD analysis project Ga0265338, IMG submission 193579) | Rhizosphere microbial communities from Carex aquatilis grown in University of Washington, Seatle, WA, United States - 4-21-26 metaG | ecosystem: Host-associated > Plants > Roots > Rhizosphere...
GGTCGGCGGCGGCGGCCGGCCCGCCAGCGTCACCGCCGGCGGCGGCGATCAGGTCGCCCCGGCTGACGTCGACCTCCCGGTCCAGGGTGAGCGTGACCGACTGCCCCGCCTCGGCCGCGGGCAGGTCGCCGTCCTGGGTGACGATCCGCGCCACCGTGGCCCGCGCACCCGACGGCAGCACCGTCACCTGGTCGCCCGGGCGGACGGTGCCGCCCGCGATGATGCCCGCGTAGCCGCGGAAGTCCAGGTCGGGGCGGATCACCGTCTGCACCGCGAGCCGGAACGGGCCGACCGCGGCGTCCCGGCCGGCCTCGACCGTCTCCAGGTACCGCGCCAGCGTCGGCCCGTCGTACCAGGGCGTGTTGCCGCCCGGGGTGAGCACGTTGTCACCGCGCAGCGCCGACAGCGGGATGGGCTGCACACTGGTCAGCCCCAGGCCGCGGGCGAACTCCAGGTACTCCGCCACGATCCGGTCGAATACCTGCTGGTCGTAGCCGACCAGGTCGAGCTTGTTGACGGCGAGCGCGACCTGCCTGATGCCGAGCAGGGAGACGATGAAGGTGTGCCGCCTGGTCTGGGTGAGCACCCCCTTGCGGGCGTCGACGAGGATGACGGCCGCGTCCGCGGTCGACGCGCCGGTGACCATGTTGCGGGTGTACTGCTCGTGGCCGGGGGTGTCGGCCACGATGAACTTGCGCCGCCCGGTGGTGAAGAACCGGTAGGCGACGTCGATGGTGATGCCCTGCTCGCGCTCGGCCGCCAGGCCGTCCACCAGCAGCGCGAAGTCGAGCGCGCCGCCCTGGGTGCCGGACGTGCGCGAGTCCGCCTCGAGCGCGGTCAGCTGGTCGTCGTAGATGAGCTTGGACTCATACAGCAGGCGGCCGATCAGCGTGCTCTTGCCGTCGTCGACGCTGCCGCAGGTGATGAAGCGGAGCAGGCTCTTGCGGTCGTCTTCCGCCAGGTAGCCGCCGACGTCCTCGTTCGCGGTGTCCGTCGCGTTCATCAGAAGTACCCCTCCTGCTTCTTCTTCTCCATCGAGGCGGCCGCGTCGTGGTCGATCACCCGGCCCTGGCGCTCGGAGGTGGTGGAGCGCAGCAGCTCGCCGATCACCGCGTCGAGGCTGTCGGCCGAGCTTTCCACCGCGCCGGTCAGCGGGTAGCAGCCGAGGGTGCGGAAGCGCACCTTGCGCAGCTGCGGCAGCTCGCCGTCGGCCAGCGGCATCCGGTCGTCGTCGACCATGATCAGCGCGCCGTCCCGCTGCACCACCGGCCGCTCGGCGGCGAGGTACAGCGGCACCACCGGGATCTGCTCGCGGCGGATGTAATGCCACACGTCGAGCTCGGTCCAGTTGGACAGCGGGAAGGCGCGGATGGTCTCCCCCGGGCGCCTGCGCCCGTTGTAGACGTGCCACAGCTCGGGCCGCTGCGCCTTCGGGTCCCAGCGGTGCTGGGCGGAGCGGATCGAGAACACCCGCTCCTTGGCGCGCGACTTCTCCTCGTCGCGGCGGGCGCCGCCGAACGCCAGGTCGAAGCGGTGGAGGTCGAGCGCCTGCTTGAGCCCCTCGGTCTTCCACAGGTCGGTGTGCAGGGCCGACCCGTGGGTGAACGGGTTGATGCCCCGCTCGACGCACTCCGGGTTCTGGTACACGATCAGGTCCACCCCGTACCGCTGCGGCACCGCGTCGCGCATCTCGTACATGGCGCGGAACTTCCAGGTGGTGTCCACGTGCAGCAGCGGGAACGGCGGCCTGGCCGGGTAAAACGCCTTCATCGCCAGGTGCAGCATCACCGCGCTGTCCTTGCCCACCGAGTACAGCATCACCGGGCGCTCGCTCTCGGCGACCGCTTCCCGGATGATGTGGATGCTGTCGGCCTCCAGCCGCTGCAGGTGGGTCAGCACGGAACCGTCACCGCCGTCCGCAGGGCGGAGCGCTCAAGCCCGCCGTAGCCGGTCTCGCCGTCCCACTCATAGCGGGCGAACGCCGGGGATATCACGGTCCCCGGGCCGCCCGGGTGGGCGCCGTAGCGGCGCCCCTCGGGGGTGGGGGTGACGAAGGTGCTGGCGATCGTCTCGGCGGTGATGACCGCGCTCAGGTCGCCCGCCCGCAGCTCGATGGTCAGCTCCTCGCCGCCGTTCACGGCCTGGCCGAGCAGCGGCCAGCGCACCACGTCGGCGTCGTGCAGGACCCCGTCGACGTAGAGGAAGCCGCGGCCGCGGGCCGGGCGGCTCGTCGTTGCCCGGTAGCGCAGCAGGCCGAACCCGCGGCCGCTGGGGAACAGCCCGTTGATGATGGCGTGGCCGGTGAAGCCGGACTGGTCGCGGGTGCGCCGGGAGTGGCTGCGGAAGCCCGGCCCGGCGAAGGAGTAGCTCGCCCCGCCCACCTCGACGGTGCCGGCCGCCCGGTAGAACTGGTGGTAGCGCAGCGACGGCGGCAGCTCGCCCCAGTCGCCCTCGGTGTTCCAGGGCGCGGCGACGTGCTCGACCTCGACCTCCACGGCGGCGTCCACTAGGTCGCTGCCCGGCTTGGGGCCGGCCACGATCTCGTCGCCGGCCAGGCGGTGCACCGGGCCGGCGTAGCGGCCGCGCCAGCGCCGGAACGGCTCGACGCATTCCAGTTCGAGCCGGTCACCCGCCGCCACCCGGCCATGGCTGCTGCCCCCGGACCCGCCCTGGGCCAGCACGCTGCCGTCGGGCAGCAGCAGGAAGAGGCTTTCCCGGCGGGGGTCGCCGTCGCCCTTCTCGCCTGCCAGGTAGAGGTAGTGCCCCACCCGGGCGGCCGGGTCGTAGCCGTACAGCCAGTACGCCTCCAGGTGGTCCGGCGGGTCCTGGTAGCCGACCTGCGGCAGGTCGGTGTCCGGCGGCCACGGCCCGGCCAGGTCAGCGGCAGGGTAAGCGGCAGGGTTATCGGCTGAGCCATCCGCGGCGGTTGAGCTGCTCATGACTCCAACCTAAAAACTGATCGTTCGATCGTCAATACGTCTGCACTAATTCCAATACAGTTGTTCCGTTCGTGCCACGTGACGGAGCAGAGTCAGCGCACTCCGTTCGGTGCCCTGGAGGGCAGTGACGGCCGGCGGCGGGTCAGCGGCGGCACTCCCCCGCGCGGATGCGCGGTGCCCAGAACTCCGGGGCGGGCCTTGGCGCGCCGGCATCGCGCTGCCCTGTCACTATCGCCCGGTGAGGTCGATCATATAACCTATTGTGCTATCTGGAAGAGGACGAGCTGACGCAAGGAGGCGTGCGTGGGGGAAGAGCCGCGCGGGCAGGGTGACCCAGCGCAGGGGGACCCGGTGCACGACGACCTGGTACGAGACGAGGACGACCACGACCTGCTGACGTTCAGCGAGGGAGGTATCCGGCTGCGCGAGGAGATCGCGCTGACCGAGGCGGCCCTGCGGGAGCGCCCGACCGACGCCCTGCGGGAGCGGCTGGCCACGCTGACCGAGGCACTTGAGCGCAACACACGGCACTCCGGTACCAGCCCGGGCGAGACCGGGTTCCTTAACTACACGCCGCCGGCCAAACCGCGGCCGCAGACCGATACGCCGGGCACCGGCGAGGGGCGACCGTGACCGAGCCACGGCAGCAGCGCCGCGGGCGCGCGATCGCGATGACCCCGGCCGAGGTGGACGCGTTCCTGGCCGAGGAGCGGACCTGCCGGGTGGCGACCACCGGCAAGGACGGCCGCCCGCACGTGGTTCCGCTCTGGTTTACCTGGGACGGGACATCGCTCTGGCTCACCTCGGTGGTGCGCAGCCAGCGGTGGACCGACCTGACGCGCGACCCGCGGGTCGCGGTCGTCATTGACGCCGGCGTGGAGTACACCGAGCTGCGCGGCGTCGAGTTGTCCGGCCCGGTCACCCCGGTGGGCGACGTTCCCCGCACCGACACCCCAGACCCCGGCCTGGCTGAGGTGGAGCAGCGCCACGCCGACAAGTACACCGGCGGCGTGATCCACCACGACGGCCGTCACGCGTGGCTCAAGCTCACCCCGGAGAAGCTGGTCAGCTGGGACTTCCGCAAGCTCGCGACGCTGCCGCGGCAGTAGCGGGCAACCGACCGTGTTCGGCCGGGCGCACTGGGTCTCAGATCAGTAAATATGTCAACTCAAACGTTGACATGATCGGGTGATTCATCTACAAGTTCTATACAGTTCAGTTAAATAAGCTGCCTATTTGGCAGACAGAACTGCACAAGCCAGGACTTAGCTCACCGCGAGCGGCGAGGGGCCGCCCGCCTAACCTGCGAGGCAGGAAATGTACTCAACCAAGCACGGCAGCGGCGCCGGGCGGGCACTCCGCGTGAGTGCGCCTGCTTTCCTGGCCGCTGCCACCCTGATCGGCGCGGTCGCCTGCAGTAGTAGCAGCAGCAGTTCGACCTCGAGCGGCGCCAGCGGTAGCAGCAGCCCGGCCGCCAGCGGCGCGAGCAGCAGCGGCAGCGCCCTGTCGACGGCGGGCCTGTCGGCCTTCCTCCCGGGCAAGGTCGCGTCCGGCACCCCGGTCTCGATCGGCCTCATCAACAACGAGGGCAGCTCGGCCGCGGCCGAGCCCGCGGTGGGCGACGCGGCGCTGGCCGCCGCCGACTACGCCAACGCCGAGCTGGGCGGCATCGGCGGGCACCCGATCAAGGTCATCCGGTGCAGCGAGAACGAGGACACCGCCTCCGCCACCGCCTGCGCCAACCAGATGGTCCAGGATAACGTGGCGACGGTGGTGATCGGCACCACCGGCCTCGGCAACGTGATCGTGCCGATCGTCACCAAGGCGGGCATCCCGATCGCGCAGGTGACCGGGGAGTCGACCGCGGAGACGACCAACCCGCTGGCCTACTCCTGGTCGGGCGGTTACGAGGCGACCCTCACCGGGGCCGCCAAGTACGCCGCCTCCAAGGGCTACAAGAACGTCACCGCGTTCGTGGTGAACGTCCCGTCCGCCATCGCCGGCGCGCAGGCGCTCGGCGTGCCGGTCTTCAAGTCGCAGGGCGTCGCCCTGAAGATCGAGGGCGTGCCGCCGGGCGTCCCGGACGCCACCTCCCAGGTGACCGCGGGCCTGACGGACGGCGCGTCCGCCTCGCTCACCATCGCCGACTCCGGGACCTGCGCGTCGGTGCTCAAGGCGCTGAACGTGGTCAACCCGTCCCTGCCGGCGCTGGCGATCACCGCCTGCCTGAGCACCGCGACCGTCCAGTCGCTGGGCAGCGCCCTGGACGGCGTGAAGATCTTCGGCTCGTCGGCCCCGCAGGCCGAGGACGCCGAGGGCAAGCTCTACCGCTACGTGATGGCCAAGTACTCGCCGAAGACGGACGCCACCGGTTACGCGGTGATCGGCTACCAGGACATGCTCGGCCTGGTCCGGGCGACCGCAGCCGGCGGGCTGACGGGCACGCCTGCCCCGGCAAGCATCAACACCGCCATCAAGGCGGCGGCGAACGTGCCGCTGCCGGCCGCGGGCGGCCTGCAGTTCACCTGCAACGGCAAGGCACTGCCGGCTCTGCCGTCGCTGTGCTCACTGGGTGAGGTGATGGTGACGGTGCAGAACGGCGTCGGCACCAACCCGCAGATCATCAAGTAGGCCGTGCAGTTATCAACACGCCCGTGGGTTCCCGGCAGGCGGCGCGCCTGCCGGGAACCCGACGTAGAAAGGCGGCCGCGCCGGCATGAGCACGTTCGTACTGTTCCTGATCCTGGGTCTCGGCAGCGGTGCCGTGTACGCGGCCCTTGGACTCGGCCTGGTGGTCACCTACCGGAGTTCCGGGGTGGTCAACCTGGCCACCGGCGCGATCGCCCTGTACGTGGCCTACACCTACGCGCTGCTGCGCCAGGGCATGATCCTCGACCCGGTCCCCGGGCTCAACGCGACCCCCAGCCTCGGCACCGGCCCGCTCGGCTTCTGGCCCGCCTTCCTGCTCTCGCTGGCGATCGCGGGCATCCTCGGGGCGCTGCTCTACCTGCTGATCTTCCGGCCGCTGCGGGCGGCGCCGGCCGCGGCCAAGGCGGTCGCCTCGGTCGGCGTGCTGACCATCATCGGGGCCATACTGGCGGTCGGGGTCGGCTCCAACGCGATCTCGGTCACCCCGATCTTCCCGTACCACATCTACTCGATCCTCGGCAGCCGGGTGCCGGGCGACCGGCTCTGGTTCACCGGGCTCGTCATCGTCATCGCCATCGTGCTCACCCTCTGGTTCAAGTTCACCCGGTTCGGCCTGGCCACCCGGGCGGCGGCCGAGTCCGAGAAGGGCGCCTTCGTCACCGGCTTGTCGCCGCAGCGCATCGCGCTGGTGAACTGGGCGCTGAGCACCGTCATCGCCGGGGTCGGCGGGGTGTTCATCGCCCCCATCGTGCCGCTCACCCCGGCCGCCTTCTCGCTGTTCATCGTGGCGGCGCTGGCGGCCGCGCTGGTCGGCAACTTCACCAAGATCGGCGTTACCGTGATCGCGGCGCTGGTCATCGGCATGCTGCAGTCCGAGGCGACCTACCTGCAGGGCAAGAGCTGGGCGCCGCAGTCCGGGCTGACCGACCTGGTGCCGCTCATCGTCATCCTGCTGTTCCTGGTGGTGCGGGGGCAGGAGCTGCCGTCCCGGGGCGCGATCATCCAGCAGACGCTGGGCCGGGCACCGCGGCCGCGCGGCTACCTGACGGGCGGGGTGTTCATCGCCGCGGCCGGGTTCCTGGTGCTGGCCCTGACCCAGCACTCCATGCGCGGCGCGTTCATCACCTCGCTGATCATGGCGATCATCGCGCTGTCGCAGGTGGTGGTCACCGGCTACAGCGGGCAGATCTCGTTCGCGCAGCTCACCATCGCCGGCGTGGGCGCCTTCTCGCTCACCCGCATCCAGTTCGCGATGCACATCCCGTTCCCGTTCGCCCCGCTGCTCGCGGCAGTGTTCGCGATGATCGTCGGCACGGTGGTCGGGCTGCCCGCGCTGCGGATCCGCGGCCTGCCGGTCGCGGTGGTGACCCTCGCGCTGGCGGCCGCGCTGCAGAACCTGTGGTTCAACAACCCGCAGTGGAACGGCGGGCTGGCGGGCGCGCCGATCAAGGACGCGTCGATTTTCGGCCTTGACCTGGGCGTCGGCTCCGGGCACAGCTACCCGCACCTGTCCTTCGGCGTGCTCGTCCTCATCGTGCTGCTGCTGGTGGCGGGCGGCGTCGTGCTGCTGCGACGCAGTCGCCTGGGCGCGGCCATGCTGGCGGTACGGGCCAACGAGCGGGCGGCGGCCGCCTCCGGCATCTCGGTCTCCATGATCAAGCTGGCCGCGTTCGCCATCGGCGGCTTCCTGGCCGGCCTGGGCGGCGCCATGCTCGCCTACCAGCAGACCACCGCCGACGTGAGCAGCTACACCGCCCTGGGCGGCCTGGCCTTCTTCACCACCGCCTACCTGGCCGGGGTGACCTCGGTCTCCGGCGGTATCAACGCCGGCCTCATCGTGGCCGGCGGCATCGCCTACACGCTGGTCAACCGGGGCGTGCCGCTGTGGATCTACGTGCTGCTCCTCGGCCTGCTGCTGGTCGGCGTGCTGGAGCTCAGCGCGAAGGACCGGCTCGGGCGGCGGGGCATCCGCGTGGCCCTGGCGGTGGTGGCGCTGGCGGCGGTGCTGGCCGCGATCTTGCACCACGGCGGCATCCAGCTCGGCAACTACTACGACGCGATCAGCGGCGTGCTGCTGATCCTGACCGTCATCCTCAACCCCGAGGGCATCATCGGGCCGATGCAGACCCAGTACGCGAACGTGCGCGAGTGGGTCCTCGGCCGCCGGGCGCGGGCCCGGGGCGCGCTGCCCGCGACCGGGGCGGCAGGCACCGCCGCCAGGGTGGCCACGGCCGACGGGCCCGGCGCGGCCGGCCTGGCCGCGGACACGCTCGCCGCCTCCGAGGCGGCGGCGGACGAGGAGCTGGCGGCGGCCGGGCTGGCGGCCGCCCCGGCGGCCGCCCGCGGCACCGCCGACGCTGCGGCCGGACCGCTGCTGACGGTGTCCGGCGTGGGCGTGCGCTACGGCGGCGTGATCGCCAACGAGGACGTCAGCTTCGAGGTCTTCCCAGGCGAGATCGTCGGCCTGATCGGACCGAACGGGGCCGGCAAGACCACGCTGCTCGACGCGATCAGCGGGTACGCGCGGGCAACCGGCACGGTCGCGCTCCGGGGCAGGCGGCTGGACGCGCTCAAGCCCTTCCAGCGCAGCCGGGGCGGCATGGGCCGCACCTTCCAGGGCATCGAGCTCTACGACGACCTCAGCGTGCGGGAGAACGTCGAGGTCGGCACGATGGCGGCGCGGTCAGGCGAGGGGCCCGGCCTGGCCGGCGGGCGCCCGGTGACCGACATCGACGCGTACTTCAAGATCCTGCACCTGGAGCAGGTGGCCGACGACCCGGTCAAGCAGCTGTCGGTCGGCCAGCGGCAGCTCGTCTCGGTCGCCCGCGCGCTGGCCGGGCGCCCGTCGATCGTGCTGCTCGACGAGCCCGCGGCCGGGCTCGACGTGTCCGAGAGCCGCTGGCTGGGCGGGCGGCTGCGGGCGATCCGGGACGCGGGCACCACCATCGTGATGGTCGACCACGACATGGGCCTGGTGCTCGACGTGTGCGACCGGATCGTGGTGCTGAACCTGGGCCGGGTGGTCGCGGTCGGCACCCCGGCCGAGATCGAGCGCAACGACGAGGTCAAGCGCGCGTACCTGGGCACCACGCACGCGGGCGTGGAGTCCGCGACATGAAAGCAGAGGCGGTCCGATGAGCCCCGTACTGACCTGCAGCGGCCTTGACGCCGGCTACGTGCCCGGCCGCCCGGTGCTCCGCAACATCGACATCAGCCTGGAGAAGGGCACCGTGCTGGCCCTGCTCGGCCCGAACGGCGCGGGCAAGACCACGCTGCTGCTCACCATCGCCGGGCTGCAGCCGCCGCTCGGCGGCCAGATCGGGCTGGGCGGCACCCCGGTGCGGCCCGGCTCGCCCCGGGCCGCCGTCAAGGCCGGCCTGGTGCTGGTGCCGGACGACCGCTCGCTGTTCAAGGGCCTCACCGTGCTGGAGAACCTCAAGCTGGCCGGGCGCCGCGGCGGCCGCACCACGGTGGACACCATCTTCGACTACTTCCCCGACCTCAAGCGCCGGATCAAGGTCAGCGCGGGCAACCTGTCCGGCGGCGAGCAGCAGATGCTGGCCATCGGGCGGGCGCTGATGCAGGACCCCAAGGTACTGCTGCTCGACGAGCTGAGCATGGGCCTGGCGCCGGTGATCGTCGAGTCGCTGCTGCCGGTGATCCGCCGGGTGGTCGACGAGACCGGCGCCGCCTGCGTGATGGTGGAGCAGCACGTGATGCTGGCGCTGGAGATCGCCGACACCGCGATGGTGCTCGCCCACGGTGACATCGCGCTGCGGGGCGACGCCAAGGAGCTGGCGGCCGACGAGTCGCGCATCGAGCGCGCGTACCTGGGCCGGGCGGCGGAGGCGGCCGGCTGACCCACGCCGGGCAGTGGCGGCGCACCCTTTCCGCCGGGCGACCACCGGGCTGCATGTTAGAGGCTGTGCTGATCGCGGACGTCGACGCGCAACTGAAACGGTGGCGCCGGCAGTACGCGGGCCGGCCGGAGGCCGAGCGGTCCCGGCTGCGCGGGACCCGGGCCCGGGCCATCGCGGGCGGGGACGTCTTGCTTGACGCGCACTACCGCTCGATGCTCGACTACCAGGCCGGCTGCTACGCCGACCTGGCCGGCCTGCTGGCCTCGGCGCCCGGCGGGGGCCGGGCCGACCTGGACGACTACGCCGACGACATCGCCCAGGTCTCGCTGGCCGCGACGCCGTTCATCGAAACGTACCTGACCAGGGTCATCACCCAGACGCGGCCCGCACGGGTACTCGACGCCGGGTGCGGCACCGGCGTGTACGCCCGGATCGTGGCCAGCCTCAGCCCGCAGGTGCTGGTCGACGGCATCGACCTGGCCCCGGCGGTGATCGACGCCGCGCGGGCCGAAGTCCGCGCCGCGGGCCTGGACGGGCGCATCCGGCTGCAGGCCGGGGACGTCCGCACCTGGACCCCGCAGGCCAGCGTCGGCTATGACCTCATCTTGCTGCTCAACAACATCTACTACTTCCCGCGCGGGGAGCGGGCCGCGCTGTACCGCAGACTCGGCGGCCTGCTGACCCGGCCAGGGCACCTCGTCGTCACCACCCTGGCCGCGCCCGGCTCGGTCGCCGCCGCGCACCTGAACTTCATGCTCACCTGCCAGACGGGCGCGGCCGCCCTGCCGCGCCGCGGGGAACTGGAGGCCGACCTGGCCGAGGCGGGCTTCACGGGCATCCACGCTCAGCCCATCGTCCCGGCCGAGCCCTTTCTGGCCGTGCGCGCCGCCCTGCGCTAGCCGCCAGCGCCAGAGCCAAGGCGGCCTCCTGGTGACCAGGCCCGTGCGCGAGCCTGGCCGGCTTTTCAGGCTGACAGGACGCGGCGGAGCCGCCAGGCGGCGAGGGCTAGCAGGACCACGGCGTAGGCGGCCAGGATTCCAAGTTGCGGCAGGATGCCGGCGATGGACGCGCCGTGGCCGACCAGCTTCGCGAAGGCGTCGTTGCCCCAGGCCTGGGGCGTTATGTGGGCGACCTGCCGCATCGTCGGGGAGAAGACCTCCAGCGGCACCATGCAGCCGCCGAGCGCGCCGAGCCCCAGGCCAAGCAGCAGGGATATGCCGGTCGCCTGCTGCTCGTTGCGGAACAGCGTGCCCACGAAGACGCCGGCTCCGGCCGCCACCAGGGCGAAAGCGACCACCACGGCGGCCACCGCGGCTGGCTGGCCCCAGTTGACCCCGAACAGCAGCGCCGAGCCAAGGATGATCACCAGCGCCTGGACGCAGGAGATCAGCACCCGGCCGAGGGTCTCCCCGATGATCACCGTGGTCGGTGACGTCGGGGTGGCGAGCATCCGGCGGGACAAGCCGAGCCTGCGGGTCTCGATCAGCGCGACCGAGCCGGTCATCGCAGTGAGGAACAGGAACAGCAGCAGCTCGGTCCAGGCTCCCTCGTCGAACTGCCCCAGCGTCCTGGAGAACAGGGTGGTCCCGGCGGTCGTCTGGGTCACCGAGACCGCGGGAACCGCGGGCGAGAGCCTGGTGGCCGCGGCCAGGGCCGCGCTGAAGTCGGGGGCGGCGTGCCGCGCGACGGCGAACCGGGCCGCGCCGAGCAGCGCCGCCTGGCGCGCGACCGCCCCGCGGACCGTCTCGCCGAGTTGCTGGGAGGACTGGTCCGGCCGGGCCAGGTAGCGCAGCGTCGCATCATGCCCGGCGCGGACGGCGCCGTCGTAGCCGGGGGGAACGATCACGCCCGCGGACAGGTTGCCCCGCTCGACCTGAGTCAGCAGGGTCGCGGGGTCGGGCACCGTCACCACCCGCAGGTGCGGGGTCTGCTCAAGTTCGCCAAGCAGCGCCGTGCCGAGCGGCCCGGACCCGGCGCTGACCACGCCGAGCCGGGGGCTGGACGAACCGCCGAAGGTGGCCCCGAGCACCAGGATCAGGACCATCGGGAAGACGAACACGAAGAAGATGTTGGTGCGCGCCCTAAACATCCGGCGCAGGTTCGTCAGGCCTATCCACAACGCCTTCATCGGTCACACCTCCGCCAAGCGCCTCAGCCGGAACAGGGCCAGCCCCCCGGTGACCGCGGCGAAGGCAAGCATGGCCAGCGCCGGCCCCCACACCGCGGAGACGCTGCCGCCGCGCAGGTCGCCGAGCCCGCGCAGGAACCAGGCCTGCGGCGCGACGAAGGTGATGCGGGACAGGACACCAGGCGCCTGGGAGACCGGGAAGAACGTGCCGCCGATCAGGCCCAGAATGACCGCCACGACCGACTGCCAGTTGGCCGCCTGCTCGGCGTTCCTGGCCAGCGTGGCGATCAGGGCCATGATCCCGGTGGCCGCCATGATCGCCGTCACGATCAGCACCGCGACGCCGGCCGGGTTCCCCCACGCCGCCCCGAACAGCAGCGTCGTGGCCACCACGAGCACGGCCATGCTGATGACGCCGAGCAGGAAGCTGGTCAGCAGCTTCGCGCCGAGGATGGCGGACCGGCTGATCGGGGCGGCCAGCAACCGGGCCAGGGTCCCGTCGATGCGTTCCTCGAGCAGGCTGGTGACGCCGAACTGGACGGTGAAGAACAGGAAGAAGACCGCCATCCCAGCCGCGAAGAAGGACTTCTGGTTCAGTTCCTTAGTTTGCGCGGACACATCCGCGATCGTTACCGGCGCCGACGCCGCGGCCGCCTGGGCGGCCAGCGCCTGGATCCGCGCTGACGAGAGCGGCGTGGGCCCGGCGGCGATGGCGACCGACAGCCGCACCCGGTTCAGGTCAGCGACGTAGCTCTCGGCGATCGACCGCGCGATCTCGGTCGAAACGGGCGCGTCGGCGTTGCCGATGACCTGCATCGAGGCGGGCTGGTTGGCCTGGACCCGGGCGGAGAAGCCAGCCGGAATGACGATGACCGCGGCCAGTGCCCCGCTCGCCGTCAGCACCCGGGCCCGGGCGAGCGACGGCTCGGTGTGGACGGTGATCAGCCCGCTGCGGCCAACGGCCGGGAGGACCTGACTGGTGAACTGCTGGCTGGCCACGCCGTGATCCGCGTTGACCACCCCGAGGCTGATGACGTTGGAGGCGCCGGAGATCCCGCTGAAGATCGAGTTGAAGATGAACGCCAGGCCAAGCGGGACCAGAATGCCGATCAGCAAGGCCGAGCGGTCGCGCAGCCGGGCCCTCAGGTCCTTGGCGCAGATCAGCCAGGTGGCGCGCATCGCGGCTCAGTCCCGCAGGGCGCGGCCGGTAAGCTGCAGGAAGACCGCCTCCAGGTCCGGTTCGGTGACCTCGACCGACCTGATGGCCACCCCGTCGGCGGCCGCATCGGTCAAGATGGCGGGAAGCTCGCTGCGCGCGTTCTCAACCACCAGGTCGATGCCCCCGTCGACCGCCTTGGCTCGCCGGACCCACGAACGCGCGGACAGCTTAGCCGCGGCGCCGGTCAGGTCGCCGGCCGCCGACAGCCGCACCTGGTCCCCTTCACCCACCATGCTGACCAGTTCGGCGCGGGTGCCCTCGGCGATCAGCTTGCCGTGGTCGATGATCCCGATCCGGTCGCACAGGCGCTCGGCCTCCTCCATGTAATGGGTGGTGTACAGGACCGCCATCCCTGCTTCGGACAGCCCCTCCACACTCTCCAGGATCGCGTTCCGGCTCTGCGGGTCCACCCCGACCGTCGGCTCGTCCAGGATCAGCAGCCTGGGCCGGTGCAGCAGCCCGATGCCGATGTTCAGGCGCCGTTTCATCCCGCCGGAGTACTGCTTGGTCTGATCGCCCGCCCGGTCGGCCAGGCCGGTCAGGGCCAGCACCTCGTCGCTGCGGTGCCTTGCCTCAGCGGTGGACATGCCGTAGAGCCGGGCGAAGAACATCAGGTTCTCGCGGCCCGACAGGTCCGGGTAGATGGCCAGGTCCTGAGGCACGTAGCCGAGTGCCCCCTTGGCCCGGACCGAACGGGTCGTCATCGGCTCCCCCGCCACCACGACCTTGCCCTCGTCGTGTTCGAGCAGGCCGGCGATCATTGAGATGGTGGTCGTCTTGCCTGCCCCGTTCGGCCCCAGCAGCCCGTAGGTTTCGCCGGGATCGATATGGAATCCCACTCCGTCAACCGCGAGGAGCTTGCCGAAGGACCGCCGCAGGCCGCGGCATTCGAGCACGTGCTCGCCGAGCGTGGCCCCGTCCATGGGGCTCAGCCCACCACACCAGGACCGGCCGTGGCAAGGGACTTCAGACCCTGAGGGCGGCCGCCGGCCGGACGTCCCAGGCACGGGCGGCGGGCGGCACGCTACGATAACAGTGCTCGCCTGCGCGGCCTATCGCATGCTCGAAGGGGGTAACGCATGAGCGTGGACATGATCGCCCCGCAGTGGATGCACTCCCAGGTCACGGCGGAGGAATACGAGTCGTGGTCGCAGGAGCAGTGCGCGGGCATCGAGATCGTGGACGGGATGGTGGTCGTGAGCCCGAGCGCCTCTAAGCGGCACAACCGCCTCGCACGGGTGCTCGCGAACGCCCTCGACGCCGCGGCCGGCCCGGACTGGAACGCCGACACCGACTTCGACGTCCGGCTCCAGGACGTGCCGCTGACCAACCGCCGCCCTGACGTCGTCGTGTACCGAGCCGACACCATCGACATCACCCCTACCCGTCCGGAGCATGTCCTGCTGGCAGCGGAGATAGTCTCACCGGGGTCCGAGACCACCGACCGGGTCGTCAAGCTCGACCAGTACGCGAAGGCTGGCATCCCTTTCTACTGGCGCGTTGAGTTGACCCCGACTCGCATCCCCGTCGTCTACACCTACCTACTCGACTCCGCAAGCAGACGATACCGGGATGGCGACGTATATACCGGGTTCGTCAAGGCCATCGCGCCCTTTTCGGTTGAGGTCGACCTAGCCACCCTCGCGTAAACAGTGGGCGTGGCCTGCAACGCCGGTTAACCCAATATGCCAGCGAGCCGGATGCCCGGCTCTGCTGGCCCGGGCTCGGCGCGGTCGCGGCGGCCGCCGGAGCGTCACGCGTCCGGAGGGGTCGGCTGGCCGGGGCCGCGGCCGTCCCGGACAGCGGTGTTGATGAGGTCGATGACCCAGCTGACGGCGCCGGTCGCCTGCCGGGTATCGAGGTCCCAGGTGTTGATCATGCGCTCGAAGACGGAGACGCTCCAGTAGGCGTCCACCGCGGCCGCCGCCATCTTGAGCTGGTCCCCGGTCCAGCCGGGGGCCGCCTGCTCCAGCGCGGCCAGCAGCGCGGTGCGGCGGCGCTCGTCCAGCGCGGCGAACGTCGGGTCGTTGGTGGACGCCCGGGTGATCGGGAAGTTCGACAGGTAGGCGAAGGTGTGGGCGACGACTTCGCCGAAATTCTCCAGCCGGAGGTTTTCCAGCTCCACCCTGGACTCGGTTTCCAGGCGGCGCAGGACGGCGTCGCGGAGGTTCCGCTCGGTCGAGAAGTGCCGGTAGACCGTGCTCTCGTCCACGGCCGCCCGGCGCGCGACCGCCCGGACGGTGAGTTCCCGCCAGTCCCAGTCGGGCAGGGCACGGACGATGTCGGCGGCGGCGCCGAGGATGCGCTCGCGCGTCGCCGCGGCCTGGCCGGACCGCTGTGAGTTCTCGTAGGAGCGCCGTTTCGGCGGATGGCCGCCGCCGCCGGCCTGCGGCGGCTTACGGCCGCTGTCCCGCCCATCGGCAACCATCGGTCTCCCGTCTCCCCGGCACCAGGCACGGCCCACGGTACGCCGCCGGTACCGGGAGCTCGGGGCTGGGCTCGCCGGGCGTCCGCGGCACGCGCGGCGGACAGGAAACTCATGCAAGACATCTTGCACGAGATCGGTTACCTTGAATGGGTCAGTGCTTTACCCGCAACCTCCTAAAGCCCCCAGGAGCCGACCGTGACCAGTACCGACGTTCCGGCCTGTCCGATGGGCCCGGCCCGCGACGACCGCAAGTCCGCGGCCCTGGCCGCCCAGCGGGTGCACCCCGATCCCGGGGCACGCGCCGTCACCAGCTTCGAGGCCGGCCGCTCGGTCCTGCGCAGCGCGCAGATGCGGCAGGCGGGCGCGGGCTCGGAGCAGCTGAAGGCGGCGTACACCGGCGGGTATTCCCCGGTCTTCTTCCTCGACGGTGACCCTCACCGGCGGCAGCGGACCGCGATCGCGCGCTTCTTCACCCCCAAGGCCATCAGCACCCGCCACCGCCTGGTGATGGAGCGGACCTCCGATGAACTGCTGGGGCAGCTGCGGGCCAACGGCGGCGGGCAGCTCGACGACCTCAGCTACCAGCTCGCGGTCGCGGTGGCGGCAGAGATCGTCGGCCTGACCAACAGCAGCCGCAGCGGCCTGGCGAAACGCGTCCAGGGCACCCTGCTCGCCACCCGGCTACGCCAGCTGAACCCGGTCGTCCGGGCCGGCGCCCAGCTGCTCACCGGCGCACTCGTGCTGCGGTTCTTCCTGCGCGACGTGCGCCCCGCGATCAAGGCGCGCAGGCGGCAACGGCAGGAGGACATCATCTCCCACCTGATCGACGAGGGTTATCCCGACCGGGCCATCCTCATCGAGTGCATGACCTACGCGGTGGCCGGCATGGTGACCACCCGCGAGTTCATCGTGATGGCCGCCTGGCACCTGTTCGACAACGAAGCACTCCGTGCCCGCTTCACCGCCAGCGACGAAGCTGGGCAGACCGCGATCCTGGAGGAGATCCTCCGCCTCGAGCCGGTCGCCGCGATGCTGCACCGGCGGGCCGCCGGCGACTGCGACCTCGGGACGGACTCAGCCAAGAGCGGGGAACTGCTCGCGGTCGACATCCGCGCCGCCAACGTCGACCCGGACGTGGTCGGCGAGTGCCCGCACACGGTCGACGCGGACCGAGCGGCCCGGCTGAAGACGGTGGGCTCGTTCATGAGCTTCGGCGACGGCAGCCACCGGTGCCCCGGCTCGCAGGTGGCGATGGCCGAGACCCGGGTCTTCCTGGACCGGCTGATGCGCGTGGGCGGCCTCCGGCTGCGGCGCGAGCCCGACATGACCTGGTGCGACGGGCTGATGAGCTACGAGCTGCGCGGGGCCGTCGTGAGCTGCGCGCGGGGCTGACGTCGTCCTGATTCCAGCCATCGGACGGCGGCGCATCCCGCCGTCGCTTTCACAAGCGGCGACCAGTTCGCGCTTGTCCGGCGCCGGCCGCGGGCCTACAGTAGCGGGCGTATCCCTAAAGTACTACGGCGTACTTTTGAGATGGGCGGCGGTGCGCTATGTTCAGGATCCCGGCTCGACGGCGGGTAGTCCCCCAGCTGACGGTAGCCGGACTCACCCTGGCGGCCCTGGTCGCGGCGGTGCTCACGGTGAGCGCGGGTGCACGGCCGGCCACCCGGACGGCAAGCCCGGTGGCGGTCACCGCCGACGGGGCGGTGCGCGGGGTGGACAGCGGGGCGGTCGAGGAGTTCCTCGGCCTGCCGTACGCCGCGCCCCCGGTTGGCGCGCTGCGGTGGCAGCCGCCGCAGCCCGCGTCCAGCTGGCGGGGCGTGCGCGACGCGACCAGGTTCGCGCCGCACTGCCCGCAGCCGACGTCGCCGTTCGGTCAGGCCAGCACGTCGGAGGACTGCCTACACCTGAATGTCTTCACCGCCAGCCACCGTGCGCCTGGTGCGGGCAGCCCGGTCATGGTCTGGATCCACGGCGGCGCCCTGGTGACCGGCGAAAGCGACGACTACAACCCGGCCGGGCTGGTGGTCGACGGCGTGACCGTGGTCACCGTCAACTACCGGCTCGGCGCGCTCGGCTTCCTGGCGCACCCCGTCCTGGCCGACGCGCGCGGCCAGTCCGGTGACTACGGGCTGGAGGATCAACAGGCCGCCCTGCGCTGGGTACAGCGCAACATCGCCCGGTTCGGCGGCAACCCGCGCGACGTCACCCTCTTCGGCGAGTCCGCGGGCGGCCTCTCCGCCCTCTCCCAGGTCGCGTCGCCGCAGGCCAGGGGGTTGTTCCAGCGGGCCATCGTGGAGAGCGGCGCGTACCAGCTCACCCAGGCGCCGCTCTCGGCCGCCGAGGCGGCCGGCCAGGCGTTCGCGGCCAGGGCCGGCTGCGCCAGCCAGACGGCCACCTGCCTGCGCAGCCTGCCCGTCTCGACCATTCTGGCCAGCGAGAACACCGGCACCGGGGGCTATACGCCGAACCTCAACAGCGAGGTGCTGCCGGAGTCGCTAGGGACCGCTTTCAGCACCGGCCGTTTCAACCGCGTCCCGATCATCAACGGCACCAACCACGATGAATGGCGGCTGTTCGTCGCGCTCAGCCAGCTGGAGGGCAACCTGGTCACGACAGCGAACTACCAGGGCATGATCTCGTCCACCCTCGGGGTTCCCGCCGCGGCGGCGGCCGCCATCGCGGCCAAGTACCCGCTGAGCGCGTTCGCCAGCCCGCCCGTCGCCCTGGGCGCGGTCGGCACCGACGCCATCTTCGCCTGCCCCGCGCTGACCATCGACCAGGACGTCTCGCGCTTCGTGCCGACCTTCGGCTACGAGTTCAACGACGAGAGCGCGCCGGAGAACTTGCTGCCCGCGGTCAGCTTCCCCTACGGCGCCCCCCACGCGTCCGAGATCCAGTACCTGATGGGCCTGCCGACGGCAGTCTTCGGCGGGCCGCTCTCGGCCGGGCAGCGGCAGCTGGCGGCGACCATGAAGAAGTACTGGACCGACTTCGCCAAGCGCGGGTTCCCGTCCTGGCTCGGGGCCCCGTCCTGGCCGGCCTTCGGCAACCGGACCGCGGCGATGGAGTCGCTGGCGCCCCCGCGGCCGCAGCCGGAGGCCGACTTCGCGCAGGCGCACAACTGCGCGTTCTGGACCGCGCTGGCAGCGGAGCGCGGGTGACGGCCGGGAATCAGGGGGATAAACCGCCATCCCGCAGCTGGGCGGCGGAAGCGGCCACGTCCACCACCGACTGGCTGCCCGGCCGGTACTTAGCCGGCGCCCTGGCGGCCGCCGTCCACGATCGCGGCGAAGCGCCGCTCGACCTCGGGGATCCGGTCGGCGTGGGTGAACGCGACCGGCTGGCGGCGGCCGACCGCCGCGAACGCGATCCGGGCCGCCTCGGCCGGGCTGATCGCGTCGGGGTAGTCGGCCCGGCTCATCCCGGTGGCCACCTTGCCCGGCAGCAGCAGGGTGACCCGGACGTCGGCGCCGTCCTCGGCCAGCTCTTGGTTGACGGTCTCGCACAATCCGAGCAGGGCGTGCTTGGCCGCCACGTAGGGGCTGATCCCGGCCCGGGCGGTGACCGACGCCATCGACCCGGTGACCAGCAGCTGGGCGGGCTGGCCGGCCTCGATCAGCCGGGGCAGGGACGCGCGCATCAGGTGCACGGTGGCCGTGAAGTTCACCGCCATGACCCGGTCCCAGTCGCCGGCCGGCAGCTCCCAGGCCCGGCCGGACGGGACGATTCCGGCGTTGGAGCAGACCAGCTGGACCGGCCCGACCCGGAAGGCGGCCTCCGCCACCAGCTCGACGTCGTGCTGGCGGGACACGTCGGCGTTGATCGCCAGGACCGCCGCCCGGTCGTCCGGCCGGGCGGCCGCCACCCGGTCGGAGGCCTCGTCCAGCGCGTCGGCCCGCACGTCGGCGATCACCACCCGCATGCCCCGGCTGGCCGCCTCGACCGCCAGCGCGAGCCCGATCCCGCTGGCGCCCCCGGTGACCAGCGCCACCCGTCCCGGCTCGATTCGCACCGCCTGCTCCTCACGCTGTGGTCCCCGGTAAGCTGTGGTCCCGGTCACCGCTGGTTCCGGTTAACGGCGAGGAGGGAAGCCGAAGGTGACGGTTTCCCGGTAGGCCAGCCGCCACTCCCCTTCGTCAAGCGCCCAGATGTCATCGTAGGTGCCGTAGCCCTTGAGCACCGCGACATCCGCGTCCGTAAGCGACAGGAAAGACGCGTACGACCGGCACCGTATCCGCCCCTCGCCGGCCGGCTCGGTGGCGCAGCTGCCGATCTGGTGGATCATCGAGCCGGGGTACCAGGTCGCGGCGGTCCGCTCCCAGCTCGCCACGACGACGCCGACTACGTCGTCTCGCCCGCGGGCCCGGGCGACCTCCTCTCTCCCCCGCGGGCCGCCGCGGTAGGTCACCTGCTCGCAGTCGGCCGTGTACAGGCGGCGCAGCAGCTCGGCATCGCGGGTGTCGACTGCCCACTTCTGCAGGCTGAGCTGGCTTAGCACCTGCTCGACGGGCGACATTGGTACGGTCACGTAGCGTCGACGCCACCGTCCACGTGGATGGTGCTGCCGGTGATGAAGGCGGCCATGTCGCTGGCCGCGAACACGGCCGCGCGGGCGATGTCGTCGGCCTGGCCGAGGCGGCCGAGCGCCATCTTGGCGATGGTGTCGTCCAGCATCCGCTTGGCCTGCGCGGCGTCCGCGCCGGAGAACTTGGTCGGGGCGACCCGGTAGCCCGGGGTGTCGGTGGCGGCCGGGGCGATGGCGACCGCCCGGATGCCGGCCGGGCCCAGTTCCAGCGCCAGGCTCTTGACCAGGCCGAGGGTGCCGTGCTTGGCCGCCACGTACTGGTAGCGGCGGGCCCGGCCGTGGTGCGCGCTGCCCGAGGTGACCAGGATGATCACGCCGCGCTTGCCCGCCGCCAGCATCCGCTGGGCCGCCTCGCGGGCGGTGTAGAAGGAGCCGTCGAGGTTGACCCCGATCCCCTTGCGCCACATCTCGTCGGAGTACTCGGCGATGCTGCCGCTTGAGCTCAGCCAGGCGGTGTTCACCCAGATGTCGATGCCGCCGAACTGGTCATCGACCGACTGGCCGAGCGCGCGGACCGAGTCCGGGTCGGTCACGTCGACCGTCAGCGCCACCGCCTTGGCGCTGGGCGTGCGCTGGCCGATCAGGGCGACCGTCTCCTCCGCCTTGGCCCGGTCGATGTCGGCCACCACGGTGGCCGCGCCCGCCTCGGCCAGCCGCAGCGAGGTCGCCTGGCCCATCCCGCTGCCGCCGCCGGTGACGACGGCCACGCGGCCCTCCAGCGACCACAGCTGGTTGAGGGCGGAATCGGTGAAGTCAGGGATCATGAGTGCTCCTCCTTGAGGCTTGGGGTTATGCTCGCCCGGGCTCGACTGACACCCCGATGGCGTCGGTGCCCGCCACGTCCTTGTAGATGAGCTCGTCGGTGACCAGGCCGGGGACCGGCTCGCCGCGCTTGAGCCCGATCAGCACGATGCGCCCGGTGACGTGGCGGACCACGTCCACCACGTCCTCGCGGTCGACGTCAACCGTGACGTCCACCCCCCAGCGCCGGGCGGCCCGCGGCCCGGCCGACTCGACCGTGCCGACGAAGACGTGGCCCAGGATCACCGGGTAGACCGTGCTCGACGGGCGTAGCTTGCCCAGGTACTGGGTGACGTCGCTGCCGCCCAGGCCGCATACCTCGACCCGGATGAGGGCGTCGTCCTCCCCCAGCGACGGCACCGGGAAGGTCTGCGTTTTCAGCGTCTGCGCCGCGGTCAGCACCGCCGCCCGCACGCCGATGGCCGGCTCCGACATCAGGCTTTCTTTCCCGGCTTTCCCGAACGGGGGCGGTCTGGCTCGATCCCGAACCGCTCGGTGTAGGCGGCGAAGCGGCGCTTGACGAGGGCCGGGTCGAAGCCGAACTGCTCCGGCGTGTACTGGTGGGCGCCGTGCTTGCCCTGCGGGTTCTCCTCCTGGAAGTCGCCCACCCGGCGCAGCGTCTCGTCGTCGGCCGGGATGCCGAGCCGTTGGTAGATCCGGCCCACTTCGGCCACCGGGTCGGTGATCAGGTCGCTGTACTGCACGTCGACGAACTGATGGTCGCCCGCGCTCCTCCGGACCTCGAGGCCGCGGTGCAGGGCCATCTCCTCCAGGGCGCTCCACTCGGCGCCGAACCGCCGCGGGTCGAACAGCGGGCTGTTCATCGAGCGCAGGGTGCCGACGAAGCTGACCGCGGACGGGACGACCCGGACCGGGTCCCGGTGCGTCCAGACGATGCGGGCGTCCGGGTAGACCTCGAGCAGCGCGTCCAGGCCGAACAGGTGCTTGGGCCACTTGAGCACCCACTCCCCCGGGTTGCGGAACTGCAGGTGCTGCAGGAACCGCTTGTGGTGCTCGTAGACCACGCGCTGGTCCACGTTGAGGTACCACTCGTAGTAGCTGGGGATCCGCTGGTAGGCCAGGTAGGTGTTGTTGGCGAAGCTCCAGTCGATGAGGCCGAGGCACTGCTCGGGCCGCCGGGCGCCGTACGGGTGGATGCTCTGCAGCCGGGCGGCGCCGGCCCGGCCGTCGATGGCCGCCTGTACCTCGGCGATGCGCGGGTCGGTGTCAGCGGTAGCGGCCTGCGGCGGCGGGGACGGCAGCCGCATCTCCCACTCCTGGGGCGAGCGGGCACCGGGGCGGGTGGCGAGCAGCGCCTGCAGGTGGGTCGAGCCGGTGCGCGGCAGGCCGGTGATCACGATCGGCGCCCGGACCTGCTGCCCGGCGATCTCCGGGTAGCGCTTGCGGTCGTCGACCAGCCGCAGCCGCTTCACCAGGGCGGGCAGCAGGAGGCTCTCGGCCACCGAAGCCACCCGCTCGGGCGGCTGGCCCGACTCGTGCTGGAGAGACCAGAGCAGGACGTCGATCCCCTCGCGGAAGGGAAGGTCGCCGAAGTCAGTCAGCCCCACCCGTTCGGTGGCCTGGTCTAGGAACTGCTCGGAGCCGACGGTCACGGTGCTCACGAGCTGGCCAGCCGGCCCGGGAAGCGGTCCTCGATGATCCGCTTGAAGCCGTCCTGCCACTTCACCTTGCACGGGCCGGTCAGCGAGATCCGCTTGGCGGGGTCGAGGTTGCGCGGGTAGGCGATGATGTCCGTCATCCCGGTAAAGGAATACGAGGTGCCGAGCAGCCCGGCCACCCACGGGACGTACTGCTCGACCGAGATCGCGTCGTCGCCGCCCCAGTTGGTGACCGTGCCGCCGACGCTGGCGCCGGCGAAGAACGGCTCCAGGTGCTCGGCCATGTCGTCCTCGTGGATCGGGGAGCCCACCATCTCCCAGTCCGGGTTGACCGGGACCGGCTCGCCCTGGGCCACCCGGGTGATCACCCGGGTGGGGGCGCCGCCGAAGCTGACCCGGCCGTAGGACCAGTTCATCCGGGCGATCGTCAGCGGCACCCGGTGAATCCTGGACAGCGTCCGGGCGACCGCCTCGCCCGCGAACTTGCTGGTGCCGTAGGCGAAGCGGGTGTTGATCCGGGTGCTGCCGCCGCAGCGGTCGGTCTCCTGGTAGGCGTACCACGGGTCAGGCTGGTCCCAGTAGACGCCGCTGGTGGAGACGTAGATCCAGGCCTTGGCCCGGTTCAGGTGGTTCAGCAGCAGCCCGGTGCCCTCGGCGTTCTGCTTGAGGCCGGTCTCGATGTCGGCCGGGAAGACGTCGGCCGCCGCGTGAAACACGTAGTCGAAGTCGTTGGGCACGCCGGTGAAGTCGCCGCTGGTGTAGTCGCAGGTGATCGGGGTGATCCCGAGTGCTTCCACCGCTTCCCGCGAGCCGGGCTTGGAGTAGCGGGCGAGGCCGTAGATCTCGTTGTGCGGCGCCAGGATGGCGGCGATCGACCCGGCTAGCTGCCCGGTCAGGCCGGTCATCAGCAGTCGCGCGTTCTTCAGCATTCGTTCGCACCTCGTTGTGGGCAGTCCGGTAGCTGCCTCCACGCTAAAAAGCAGCCGTCTTAAAGTCAATACGTGTTTATCGTTTGCAATACAAGTGTTCGGGAAACCATCAGATACGATTGAGCCTGTCATGACTGAGACCAGCCTTACCCTCGGCCCGGCCGACCTCGCCCCCCGCGCGCGGATCCGCGAGGCGGCGCTGCGGCTCTACGCGGAGCACGGCCTGCGGGCCACCTCGATCCGGATGGTGGCCGAGGAGGCGGGCATGTCGCCGGGCGCGGTCATGCACCACTTCAAGACCAAGGACGAGCTGGCCGAGGCGGTGCAGCACGCCGTCATCGCCAAGATCCACCAGGTGGTCAGCGAGGTCGGCCTGGGCGAGCCGCCGCCGGTCGCCACCCGGGCCCGCCGGCAGGCCTTCGACCAGCTAGTCAGCGAGAACCCCGCGATCGCGGGGTACCTGCGGCGGGTCATCCTCGACGGCGGCCCGGCCGGGGTAGCGCTGTTCACCGAGGGGTTCGAGCTGGTGCGCAGCGAGATGCAGGCGCTGGTGGACGCCGGGACCGCCCGCCCGCTGCCCGATCCCGAGGTGGGCCTGGTGCTCTACCGGGCGGTGCACCTGGCGCACATCGTGTTCGGGCCGCTGGTGGAGCAGATGCTGGGACTGTCGCTGTCCGACCCGGTGGTGCTGAGCCGGTTCCGCGACGCCGCGGTCGACCTGCTGACCCGCCCGGTGTTCGCGGACGGGGCTGATAACGGTGACCAGCCGGGCTAGCGGCGTCGGGTGACGCCGGCCGCTGGGCTTGACGTGCGTTTCCTGTGCAGATAAATGAAATTTAAAGCGCACGGGATCAAAGGGAGCGTCGCGATGTCACTACAGGTATCAGCGGAACTGCAGGAACAGGCTCGCAACGGCGAGGTAGACGATGACGTCTTCCTCGACTGCGTCAAAGACTCGCTGCCGTTCGCGTGGGGCGTGATCACCGGCCTGATCGCCAGCCTGCGGGCGGGCGGGGGCGAGTTCACCGAAAACCAGGAGCCCCCGCCCGATGCCGCGGCCCGCGGCCAGTTGCTCCGGCTGATGGCCAGTGACGCGATGCGCGGCGCGATCGAGCGCCGCTACGGCATCCGGCTGGCGTTCCAGAACTGTCATCGCGTCGCTGTCTTCCGGCCCGACGCCACGGCCGCCTTCGGCCACTTCGTGTCGTCCCGGTCGCAACTGCTCAACCAGCGTCCGGAGCTTGTCGACTGCTGAGCCGCTGACCGGCCGCCCGTCCGGTGACGGCGGCCTGCCCGCGGGGTCCTCGCGCTACCCGCCCACCCGGACCGTCGCCCAGGTCGTCCGGCGACCGGAAGCGGACTGGGCGGCCCCCCAGCGTACGCAGAGCATGCTCACCAGCAGGAGCCCGCGGCCGGAGTCGTCATCGTCGTCCGGCTGCCCGACCGCGGGCCCCGTGGGACTGACTCCTTCGTCAGTCACCCCAACGTGCACCAGGCTGCCCATGAGCCGCAGGTCGCAGCAAATGGTGGCGCCGCCGCTGTGCACTACCGCATTGGTGACGAGCTCGCTGACGATCAGCAGCACGTCGTCGGCGACCGCTCCCCTGGTTGCCTGTCGCAGCCAGTCGAGTGCCTGGTGCCGGGCCTCGGCGACCGACTCCAGGCGGGCCGCTAGCTCAAAGCTCACGCATGTCACGTCAGTTTTGATCTGTGACACACGCGTCACCCTTCAGCCTCGGCGCTTCGGATATATGACACTATCGGCCAAAAGAACATCACCATGCAACGTCCATCATGATAATTTCATGAAGAACTTATCCACCGGAAGGAGGGCATGTGCCTCAGGCGCAGTCCGCGAACGCGGCGACCGTGCGCCTCCTCGTCCTCGGCAAGCGGCTGCGGGACCTCAGGCAGGCCGCGGGCAAGTCGCTCGAGGACGCGGCGGCGGTGCTCAGCCTCACCCCGCTGGCGATCCGCCGCATGGAGCAAGGCCAGGTCAAGTGGCGGCTGCCGTACATCAAGCTGCTGCTGGCCGACTACGGCGTTCCCGGCGACGACGCGCGGGCCTTCCTCGCCATGGCTACCGAGGCCAACCAGCCCGGCTGGTGGTACCGCTACCGGGACGCGCTACCCGACTGGTTCCGGGCGTTCGTGAGCCTGGAGGAGGAAGCCAGCTTCATGCGCGCCTACGAGCCGCACTACGTGCCCGGCCCGCTGCAGACCGAGAACTACGCGCGGACCGTGCTGCGGGCCGGCATCCGGGACGACGCCGAGATCGAGCGCCGGGTCCAGTTGCGCATGGAGCGCCAGCATCGGCTGCTCCGGCCAGGCGGCCCGGAGTTCTGGATCGTGATGGACGAGACGGTACTGCGTCGCCCGGTCGCGCCGCCCAAGGTGATGCAGGAGCAGATCGACCGGCTGATCGAGGCGGCCGCGCTGCCCAACATCACGCTGCAGGTAGTACCGTTCGCGCTGTTCGTGCACGAGGGAATGTACGGACCTTTTCATATTTTCCGTTTCCCGTTCGACGAACTGCAAGACATCGTGTACGTCGAGACCGTGTTCGGCGCGTTCTACGTGGACCAGACCGACGACGTGTCCGCGTTCGGCGAGGCGTTCGACCGGATGAGCGCGCAAGCGCCGCCGCCGCAGCGTACCGAGGCCATCCTCAGTGCCATCCACCAGGAGGTCAGCGCGTGAACCACATCACCAGCGCCAGCCGCAAGCTGGGCGCCGACGGCTGGCACAAGCCGTGGAGCGGCCACAACGGCGGCTCCTGCGTGGAGATCAAGGCGCTCGGGAGCGGGCGGTTCGCGCTGCGGCAGTCGGCCGACCCGGAGGGACCAGCGCTGGTCTTCACCGAGGCTGAGCTCGATGTCTTCGCCGCAGGCTGGAGTCCGCACAAGGCAGGCATCGGACGCACCGACAGGAGTTAGCGGCGAGATGTCGAACAACATGCACTGGACGACCCGTCAGCTTGACTACGAGCCGCCCGAGGTCGACACCAGCAGCGCGCAGTCCGCACGGGTGTACGACTACCTCCTCGGCGGCAAGGACAACTACCCGCTAGACCGGGAGGCCGCCGAGGGGCTGATCAAGAAGATGCCCGGGGCGCGGGTGAACGTGCAGCAGAACCGGCTGTTCCTGGCGAGGGCCGCCCGTTACCTGGCGGCCGAGGAAGGCGTCAGCCAGTTCCTCGACATCGGCGCGGGCATCCCCACCTCGCCGAACCTGCACGAGGTCACCCAGCAGGTCAACCCGGCCGCCCGGGTGGTGTACGTCGACAACGACCCGATCGTGGCGGCCCACATGGGCGCCAGGATGGTCAGCACGCCGACCGGCCAGGTGGGCTACCTCCGGGCAGACCTGCGGGACCCCGCGGGCATCCTGACGGCACCCGGGGTGACGTCAACCCTGGATCTCAGCCGCCCGCTCGCGCTGCTGTTCCTCTGCTCGCTGGCGCAGGCCGCTGCCGTCGACGAAGTGCCCGCGCTGGTGCGCCGCTACCTGGCCGCGCTGGCACCGGGCAGCTTCCTGGTGCTGTCGATGGCCGACCATTTCCCGGACCCTGATGGGGACAAGCAGATAGTGGCCACCGCCGCCGCCTACGGCCTGCGCGTGTCCCCGTGGAGCCACGATCAGGTGCTCGCGCTTTTCGGCGGCCTCGACCTGGTCGAACCGGGCTTGGTCCTGGTCCACCAGTGGCGGCCGGACGCGGCCGACGGCCCCGCTGATTACCCTGAGGTCGGCATACTCGGCGGCGTCGCGCGGGTGCCCTGACTCAGGGCGGCCCGGGTTACGGCTTGCGGGCGACGCCGACGTTGGTGCTGACGTCGGACGGCCGCGCGTCACTGTGCGGGCCCAGCTCGGGGCGCCACTTGGTGGTCATCACGACCCCGGGCGGCACCAGCTCGAGCCCGGCGAACACCAGGCGGCCGAACTCGTCGGCCGTGCGCAGGCAGACGCTCACCCCGCCGCCGGAGTACGCACTGCTCACGCCGTCGGCCGACTCCGGCGGGGGATACTCGTCGGTGCCGTGCGAGGCGGCCAGGTAGCTGCCCGCGGGCAGCGCGCCCGCGAGCGTGCCGATGATGCGGGCGGGGTCGTCGGCGGGGATGAGGAAGTGGACGACCGCGGCCAGGATCAGCGCCACCGGTCGGCTGAAGTCCAGGGTCTCCCGCACCAGCGGGCTGCCGATGATCTTCTCCGGTTCCCGCAGGTCGGCCTGGATGTAGGCGCAGCTGCCCTGCGGGGTGCTGGCGAGCAGCGCCCGCGCGTGCGAGTGCACGATGGGGTCGTTGTCTACGTACACCACCCGGGCGGCCGGGTTGATCCCCTGCGCGACCTCGTGCACGTTGCTGGCGGTCGGCAGTCCCGAGCCGATGTCGAGGAACTGGTCGATGCCGGCCTCGGCGGCCAGGTAGCGGACCGCCCGGCCGATGAACGCCCGGTTCTCCCGGGCGGCGACCCGGATCCCCGGCCAGGCCGCGATGGCCTGCTCGGCGACCGCGCGGTCGGCGGCGAAATTGTCCTTGCCGCCGAGGAAGTAGTTGTAGATCCGGGCGGAGTGCGGCTTGGTCGGATCGATCGCGGTGACAGCGGCTGGGATGGCCGACTCGCTATGACTTGCCACGGCTCGCACCCTATCGCGTCCGGGGTCCCGGACCGGCTTGGGCGGGCTAGAAGTCGAGGAGCTTCGCGGGGTCGAAAGCCATCGCGATGGGCTTGTCCGCGTCGATCTGCGATCCGGCCTGGGCGGCGGCGCCTTCAATGATGCGGGCGAAGGTCCGGAGCGCCCAGTTGTGTCGTGAGCTTGCCGCCCTCTCGACCAGCCAGCCGTCCTCGAGCTCGAACCCTTTACCGTCCTCCGGCAGCGCGCGCAGGTCGAGGACGGTGCACGGGCCGAACTGAGTGCCGTGGGCCGACGTCCGTGCTCGCATCGCCCCACCTCCGCCGTCAGCGTCGCACGCTTCCACTCTATCGCGGCAGGTGCTCGACGGCTTGGAGCAGCAAGGGCACGGATGGAGGCAGCGGGACCGGACCTGGCAGGCCGGCGGAAGTGACTAGCCGACCCGGGGCATGACCTCTTCCGCCAGCCAGTGCATCCGCTCGAGGAACTGCTGGTAGCTGGCCAGCCGGGGCAGCGGCGGGGTGACCTCGGTGACGCCAAGCTCGCGGATCCAGTTGAGCTGGTCGACGAGCTGCTGCACGTTCCAGGTGTCGAAGTCGTGGTCGTCGTCCTTGGACTCGTGCCCCTCGCTGAGCCGCAGGTTGGCCAGGTTGTAGAAGACTCCCAGCGGCTGGCCCTGGTAGTCCGGGTGCGCGCGGATCTGCTCGACCTTGTGGGCGATCTGCTCCGGCGGCGTCAGGTACGGTGACCAGCCGGCTCCCCAGCGGGCGACCCGGGCCAGGGTGGCGGGCACGTCGCCGGCGAACCAGATCGGCACCACCCCGCCCGGTTGCAGCGGTTTCGGCTCGGCCGCGATGTCGCGGAACTCGACGAACTCGCCCTGGTAACTGGCCAGGTCCTCGGTCCAGATGCGGCGGATCGCCTCGATGTACTCATCCAGCAGGCGGCCGCGGGTACGGAAGTCGACCCCGAGCAGCTCGAACTCTTCCCTGAGCCAGCCGACGCCGACCATCAGGTCAGCCCGGCCGCCGCTCAGCCAGTCGAGCACCGCCCACTGCTTAGCCTGCACCACCGGGTGCTGCAGGGGCACGATGCTGACGTTGGACGCCAGCCGGATCCGGGACGTGCGGCCGGCCAGGTACGCCAGCGTCGTCGGCGCGTGCTGGTAGTGCGCGCCGGACAGCTCGACGTGCTCCTTGGGGATCGCGAAGTGCTCGCCGACGGTCAGCCGGCTGAAGCCGAGCTTGTCCGCCAGCGCGGCCACCTCGCCGATCTGCTCGCCGCCGACGCCCTCCTGCCACGGCTGCAGCAGGGCCTTCACCTTGTGGTTGTTGGGGATCGTCTGGCTGATCAGCACCCGCTGCTCCTTTGCCCGGGAAACTGCCCGCGTTAGCGCGCCTAGGCCTTAACGAGGGGGCATCCGGATCGCGCCGTCGAGGCGGATCGTCTCGCCGTTGACGTAGCGGTTCTCCAGCAGGCTGACCGCCATGTGGGCGTAGTCGTCGGGGTCACCGAGCCGCCGGGGGTGCGGCACCGCGGCGGCCAGGCCGTCGCGGATGTCCTGCCGCAGCCGGGCGAGCATCGGGGTGTCGAAGGTGCCGGGGGCGATGGTGTTGACCCTGATCTGCTTGCTGGCGAGGTCACGCGCGGCGACCAGCGTGATGCCGTGCACGGCAGCCTTGGTCGCGGTGTAGGACGTCTGGCCGATCTGGCCGTCGAAGGCGGCGACCGAGGCGGTCAGCACGATCGCGCCGCGCTCGCCGTCGACCGGCTCGGTGCGGGCGATCCGGGCCGCCCCGAGCCGCAGCACGTTGTAGGTGCCGATCAGGTTCACCCGGACGACCTCGGCGAACGTCTCGAGCGAGCCCGGGTTGCCCTCCTTGTCGAGGATTCGTACCCGGTCACCGCCGCGGCCCGCGCAGTGCACCACCGCCCGCACCGGGCCGTGCGCGGCCTCGGTGGCGTCGAGCGCTTCGTTCACCGCCGCCTCGTCGGTGATGTCGGTCTTGGTGTACACCACGCCCGCCCCGAGGCTGGCTAGGTCCTCGTCCGACGGCGGGTTCAGGTCGGCGATGCCGACCTTCGCCCCGGCCGCGAGCAGGCGGCGCACGGTCGCCAGGCCGAGCCCGGACGAGCCGCCGGTGACGAAGGCGGAGACGGATTCGAGTTGCACGGCTGGGCTTCTCCTTTGATGAGTCCGAACGGGTGCTAGCTGGCTGTCAGTCGGCCAGCAGCTCGATCACGGTGGCGTTGGCCATGCCGCCAGCCTCGCACATCGTCTGCAGGCCGTAGCGGATGCCGTTGTCCCGCATGTGGTGCACCATCCGCGTCATCAAGATCGCGCCGGAGGCGCCGAGCGGGTGGCCGACCGCGATCGCGCCGCCGAGCGGGTTGAGCTTGGCGTGGTCCGCCCCGGTGTCCGCCTCCCAGGCCAGCGGGACGCTCGCGAACGCCTCGTTGACCTCGTAGACCCCGATGTCGTCGATGGTCAGCCCGGCCCGCTTGAGTACCTTGGCGGTGGCGGGGATGGGCGCGGTGAGCATCGTCACCGGGTCGTCCCCCACCACCGCGCCGGAGTGGAAGCGGGCGATCGGCGTCCAGCCGAGCTCGGCCGCCCGCTCGCTGGTGGTGATCAGCAGGGCGGCTGAGCCGTCGGAGATCTGCGAGCTGTTGCCGGCGTGGATGACGCCGCCCTCGAGGAAGGCGGGCTTGAG
>Ga0265338_10002121_pt1 | contig 30468 bp, 25 predicted proteins | sample 42126metaG_FD_193579 | JGI IMG/M metagenome (GOLD analysis project Ga0265338, IMG submission 193579) | Rhizosphere microbial communities from Carex aquatilis grown in University of Washington, Seatle, WA, United States - 4-21-26 metaG | ecosystem: Host-associated > Plants > Roots > Rhizosphere...
CCGGCGGCCGACGGGGAAAATGTGGGCCTTGATGAACTGTTCACACTGGCCGACGTGGTGACCTTGCATTGTCCGTTGACGCCCGAAACGCAGCAGCTCGTCAATGCCGGTCGGCTTTCCCGCATGAAACCGGGCGCGTTTCTCATCAACACCGGCCGCGGACCGCTCGTGGATGAACCGGCGCTGGCCGCGGCGCTCAACACCGGCCGTATTGCCGGGGCCGGGCTGGATGTGCTCAGCCAGGAGCCGCCGGCGCCGGACCATCCCCTGCTCGCCGCGCGCAATTGCATCCTCACGCCGCACATCGCCTGGGCAACGCTCGCGGCGCGGCAACGGTTGATGGACATCACCGTCGCCAACGTGCGCGCCTTTCTGGCCGGTCAGCCCCAAAATCGGGTCGGTCCGGCCATCCAGCCCCGTCAATCGGCATGATTTCACCCATGACTTTTTCTCTTCAACAGAAGTCGGCGATTGTCACCGGTGGTTGTTCCGGCATCGGGCTGGCCATTGCCCGAAGGTTCCGCGAACAGGGAGCGCAGGTGCTCATTGCCGACCGGCAGCGCGACGGCGGACGGGTGGCGGAAGAAATCGGCGCCCAATTCCAGCCGACGGACGTCTCCGTGGAAGCGGAAGTGGCGGCGATGTTTGCTGCGGCCAGGAACGCGTTCGGCCAGGTGCATATCCTGGTCAATAACGCCGGCATCCAGCCGCTGGGGGTTGGTTTTCATGAGATCACCGGGCCGCTGCTGGAACGAACGTTCGCGGTCAATGTCAACGGTGTGGCGTTTGGGTTGAAATACGCGGGACGGCATCTGGCGGACAGCGGACGCGTGATCAATCTGGCGTCGTTTGTCGGCATCATCGGCGTGCCGGGCGGGACAGCCTATGCGGCCTCGAAAGCGGCCGTGGCGCATCTGACGAAACTTGGCGCCATCGAACTCGCGCCGCGCCGCATCACCGTCAACGCCATCAGTCCGGGCACAATCCGCACCCCGGCCGTCTCCGGGATTGCGGACAATCCGGAGATTCCCTTCATCGAACGGCGGACGCCGCTGGGCCGGCTCGGGCAACCGGAAGAAGTCGCCGCGCTTTGCCATTTTCTCGCTTCCGACGAAGCGGCCTACATCTCCGGGCAAAACATTGCCGTGGATGGCGGACTCACCACCGGCTGGATGGAATATGACGTGGTCCCGCCGGCCAATATTCAGAAAGGCAGGTGGGTGGATGAGATATGAGCCGAATGCCATTCGGCTGCCCGAATCGCTTGAAGGTGAAACTCCAAACGCCTGGCGTGATGCGGAGGGCCTGCCGCTCATGATGGAATTGCCAGGCGGTGAGTTTGTCATGGGCGAAAACGCCGGTGACCGGTTTGCAAACGACACCGAGCGTCCGGCGCATCACGTCCGGATCCCGCCGGGTCTGGCGCTGGGTTGCTTCCCGGTGACCGTCGGCGAGTTCCGCCGTTTCCGTCCGGACCACGCTCCGGATGAATGGGCGGACCTGCCGGTCGTGCGGGTGAACTGGCATGAGGCTGGCGCTTATTGCAACTGGTTGACGGAGCAAACCGGACATGAATACCGTCTGCCCAGCGAAGCGGAATGGGAATACGCCTGCCGCGCCGGATCCACCGGGCCGTTTGCCGTCGGCGATGAAATCACCCCGGCTCAGGCAAATTTTCTTTTTGACGAAAGCGGCATTCGGATCGGCATCGGGCGCCGCTCCCGGGTTGGCAGCTATGCGCCCAACGCCTTTGGTCTTTGCGACCTTCACGGCAATGTCAGCGAATGGACGGCCGACCACTGGCATGCGGGTTATCTCGGCGCGCCGGAGGATGGCCAGGCCTGGATCGGGCTGGCGGACCCGCGCCGGGTGGTGCGCGGCGGGGCATGGGATTACCTGCCGCGCTTGCTGCGCAGCGCGTGGCGCGACCGGCGTCCGGCGGATCACCGCACGGATAACATCGGATTTCGCGTGGCGGCCAGCCATTTGAAAAAACGGGCGGAACAATGATGAAACTACATATTTTCAAAACGCTTTGGGGTCACACCGGCAGCCGGGATGAAGCGATCGCTGCCTGCCGCCAGCAGGAGTTTTCCGGACTGGAAGGCCCGGCGCCGGAAAATCCGGCTGAACGAAAAAAGTTCCGGACCAGGCTGACCGGCGCCGGACTGGAGTTCATTGCGGAGATTTGCACCGCCGGCAGCTATGTGCCCGACCGGCAGGCATCGCCCGCCCAACATCTCGAGTCGTTGCGCCAGCGGGCGGAAGCGGCGCTCGAATGCCGGCCGCTGTTCCTCACCATCATTGCCGGTTGCGATGCCTGGAGCCTTGGTGAGAGCGTGGACTTTTTCGGCCAGGCCATGGCCATCGGCGAGGAATTGGGGGTGACCGCCAGCTTTGAAACCCACCGCAGCCGGTCATTTTTCAATCCCTGGACGACCCGCGACATCCTGCGGCAGCTTCCGGAACTCAAGCTCACCTGCGATTTTTCGCACTGGTGCGTCGTATGTGAACGGCTCATTGACACCGAGCCGGAGGTGCTTGCCCTCTGTGCCGAACGGGCCCATCACGTGCACGCCCGGGTCGGCTACGACCAGGGTCCGCAGGTGCCGCATCCCGCTGCGCCGACGTACCAGGCAGCGCTGGAGGCCCATGAACGCTGGTGGACGCAAATCTGGCGCAGCCAGTCGGCGCGTGGAATGATGGTCAGCACGATGACTCCGGAGTTCGGGCCGGACGGTTATTTGCACTGCCTGCCGTTCACCAGCTTCCCGGTCGCGGATTTGTCGGAAATCAACCATTGGATGGCGAAGCGGGAGGGACAGTTGTTTGCCGAAAAGATGGCGGCAACACGAGGCCGGAACATTTCACCGGCGAAAGCCATTTCCCTGGCCCGTTGAAAGGAATGTCCGCTGAAATCTATGTTTAAAAAAGTGCTCATTGCGAATCGCGGCGCCATTGCGTGCCGGATTGTCCGGACCCTCAAGCGGCTCGGGGTCGGCTCCGTGGCCGTCTATTCCGACGCCGACGCGAATTCGGTGCACGTGACGCAGGCCGATGAGGCGGTGGGCATCGGCGGTTCCAGTGCCGCCGAGAGCTATCTCAATTTCGGGAAGATCTTCGCCGCCGCCCGCCAGACCGGCGCCGAGGCCATCCATCCGGGCTATGGTTTCCTGAGCGAGAACGCCGATTTTGCCGAGGCTTGTGCCCGCGAAGGGTTTGTCTTTGTCGGACCGACGCCGCAACAGATGCGCGATTTCGGACTCAAGCACACCGCCCGCGCCCTGGCCCAGGCGCACGGGGTGCCGATGTTGCCCGGCAGCGAATTGCTCGACAGTCTCGACCACGCCAGGACGGAAGCGGCGCGGATCGGCTACCCCGTCATGCTCAAGAGCACCGCCGGCGGCGGGGGCATCGGCATGCGCATGTGTCCTGACGAGGCGGCGCTCGTTGACGCCTACGAATCGGTGAAACGCCTCGCGGCCAGCGCCTTCAAACAAAACGGGGTTTACCTGGAAAAGTTCGTCGGCGTGGCGCGGCATATTGAGGTGCAGATCTTTGGGGATGGCAAGGGCCAGGTCGTCGCCCTCGGCGAACGCGATTGCTCCGCCCAGCGACGCAACCAGAAGGTCGTCGAGGAAACGCCCGCACCGGGTTTGTCAGCGGAGCTTCGCCGGTCGCTGCTGGACTCCGCGGTGCGACTCACCCGCGCCGCCGGCTATCAATCCGCCGGGACCGTCGAGTTCGTCTTCGACGTCAAGGAACTCAAATTCTATTTCCTGGAGGTGAACACCCGGCTGCAGGTCGAGCACGGCGTGACGGAGGAGGTCACCGGCGTGGATCTGGTGGAATGGATGATCAAGCAGGCGGCGGGCGAACTCGACCTGAAGGATTTCAAGCCGGTGCCGCGCGGCGCGGCCATCCAGGTGCGCCTGTACGCCGAGGATCCGAACAAGAATTTCCAGCCCAGCTCCGGCGTTCTGACCGAGGCGGTCTTTCCCGTTAACGCCCGCGTGGAAACATGGGTTGAATCCGGATCGGAAATCCCGCCGTTCTACGATCCGATGATTGCCAAGATCATCGTGAAGGGGGAAACGCGGGCGGCGGCGGTGGCGGCCCTCCAGACTGCGCTCGCAGCAACGAAGCTGGCCGGCATCGAATGCAATCTCGAGTATCTCCGGCAGGTGATTGCCAGCGCGGAATTTGGCGCCGGCGACATCCATACCAAGTGGCTGGCGACCTTTCCCTACCGGCCGGCCACGATCGATGTCCTGGCACCGGGCACGCAAAGCAGCATCCAGGACTATCCCGGCCGCGTCGGATATTGGGCGGTCGGCGTGCCGCCCTCGGGGCCGATGGATGATTATGCGTTTCGCGTGGCCAACCGGCTGGTCGGCAATCCGGCCGCCGCCGCCGGCCTGGAGCTGACGCTCAGCGGTCCGACGCTGAAATTCAACCTCGACGCAACCGTTGCGCTCACCGGCGCCGCCATGGAGGCGGATCTCGACGGCAATCCGGTGGCGTTCTGGCAGAGTCAGCATGTGCGGGCCGGCAGCGTGCTGCGGCTGCGGGACATCAAAGGCGCCGGCTGCCGCACCTATCTGGCGGTGCAAGGCGGGTTTGACGTGCCGGATTACCTCGGCAGCAAGGCCACGTTCGGCCTCGGCAAATTCGGCGGACACGCCGGGCGCGCCCTCCGCCTCGGCGACGTGATCCATGTGCATCGCGCAGCGCAAGCCTTCGCGCCGTTGCGGACGGCGCCGCCCGCGATCATTCCCCGCTATGGCGCCCAATGGGAGATTGCCGTTCTCTACGGCCCGCACGCCGCGCCGGACTTCTTCACCGGGGAGTTCATGGCCACGTTCTTCGCGACCGATTGGAAGGTGCACTATAATTCCAGCCGCACCGGCATCCGCCTGATCGGCCCCAAACCCGGGTTCACCCGCACGGATGGCGGCGATGCCGGCCTGCACCCGTCCAACATCCACGACACGGAGTATGCCATCGGCACGATCAATTTCACCGGCGACATGCCGGTGATCCTGGCCAAGGACGGTCCCAGCCTGGGCGGTTTCGTCTGCCCGGTCACCGTCATCAAGGCGGAATTCTGGAAGGTCGGCCAGCTCCGGCCCGGCGACACCATCCGGTTCCTTCGCGTTACGTTTGACGAAGCGCTGGCGATGGAATGTCGACAGGACAAGTCCATTGCCGCGCTGGATGCTGAACCGGCCGCCACCACCCCGAAAACGTTCGCCAGGACATCCCCCCCGGCGGACGGGGCGGTGTTGCACGAACTGCCGCCATCCGGGAATTGTCCCGGGGTCGTTTACCGGCAGGCGGGTGACAAATATCTGCTGGTCGAATATGGTCCGCTGGTTCTCGATTTCGGACTGCGCTGCCGCGTTCACACGCTCATGGAATGGTTCCACGCGCATCCCGTGGCCGGCGTCATCGAACTTTCTCCCGGCGTCCGCTCGCTCCAGATCAATTTTGACGGCCGCGTCATCCCGCTCAAGCAGCTTCTCGAAATCCTGGTCCGGGCGGAAGCCGAACTGCCGTCCATCGAGTCGCTCGAGGTGCCCACGCGCATCCTGCGCCTGCCGCTGGCTTACGACGAAAGCGGCATCCGGCTGACCATTGAAAAGTACCAGCAATCGGTCCGGCCGAAAGCCCCGTGGCTGCCGAGCAACATCGAATTCATCCGCCGCATGAACGGCCTCGACACGGTCGAGCAGGTGCGCGAAACGGTCTATGCGGCGAGTTACCTGGTGCTGGGCCTGGGCGATGTCTATCTCGGCGCGCCGTGCGCGGTGCCGGTGGATCCCCGGCACCGGCTGGTGACGACCAAATACAATCCCGCCCGCACGTTCACCGTCGAAAATGTCGTCGGCATCGGCGGCGTTTACATGTGCATCTACGGGATGGAAGGTCCCGGCGGCTATCAGCTCGTGGGCCGCACGGCACAGGTGTGGAACACCTATCGGAGCACGCGCGAATTCCAGCCCGGCAAACCCTGGCTGCTCCGGTTCTTCGACCAGATCCGTTTCTTCCCGGTCACGGAAAAGGAACTCCTCGACTTCCGGCGGGCGTTTCTGAGCGGCCGGGCGCAGCTCGACATCCAGGAGGAGACTTTCAGTTTCGCCAACTACCGGAAATTCCTCCGGGACAACGAGGCCGCCATTGCCGCTTTTCGCGGGAAGCAGCAGCAGGCCTTTGCCGAGGAGCGCGACCGTTGGGCCGCCGACGGCTCCGCCAGCCTCGGCGCGCTCGAGCCGGCCGTGGAGGCGGCACCGGACGAAATCGTGGCGCCGCCAAACGGCCAGCTCGTCGCCTCGCCGATCGCCGGCAACATCTGGGCGGTGCTGGTGAAGGAAGGCGAACGCGTGACCGCCGGCCAGAAGGTCGTGGTGGTCGAAGCCATGAAAATGGAGGTGGGCGTCGAGGCGCCGATGGCCGGCATTGTCAAGAAGATCGCCGCCGGCCCGGGCAAACTCGTCACCGCCGGCCAGGCGCTGGCTGTCATCGAAGCGGAGGCAACCCCATGAGCCTGCCCAAGTCTTTTGATTTGTCATCCCTTCGGCGCGCTTATGCCGAGGGCGCCGTCACACCGGAACAGGTGGTTGACGAAGCCTTGCGCCGGTCGGACGACAAGCGATATCCCAACGTCTGGATTACGAAAACTACCCGCGAACAGCTGTTGGCGATGGCGCGTGCCCTGCCATCCAAGCCGGACGGCCAGCTGCCGCTTTATGGCGTGCCATTCGCCATCAAGGACAACATTGACTTGGCCGAAGTCACCACGACGGCGGCCTGCCCGGAATTCGTCTATCTGCCTTCAAAATCAGCCACGGTCGTTGAACGACTCATTGCGGCCGGCGCGTTGCCCATCGGCAAGACCAACCTGGATCAATTCGCCACCGGCCTGGTCGGCACGCGGTCGCCCTACGGCAACTGCCAGTCGGTCTTTGATGCCCGTTATATCTCCGGCGGCTCCAGCTCCGGTTCGGCGGTGGCGGTGGCGGCCGGCATGGTGACGTTCGCGCTGGGCACGGACACGGCCGGCTCGGGCCGGGTCCCGGCAGCATTCAACCACATTGTCGGTCACAAGCCGACCCGTGGGATGCTGAGCAATCACGGCGTCGTGCCCGCGTGCCGGTCGCTGGATTGTGTGTCCCTCTTTGCCGGCAGCTGCCACGACGCGCAGTTGGTGCTCGATGCCGCGGCGGAATTCGACGCGGCCGATCCGTATTCCCGTCCGCGCCCCAAAAGCGGTGTGACCATCCCGGCGGCGTTCCGCTTCGGGATCCTGCGGCCGGCCCAGCGGGAATTTTTCGGCGACACCGAGGCGGCGGAGCTTTACGAATCGGCCGTCGCCCGGCTGTGCAACTGCGGCGGCGAGCCGGTGGAATTCGATTACACGCCGTTCGCCCAGGCAGCGGCGCTGCTCTACGCCGGACCGTGGGTGGCGGAAAGGCGCGCGGCCCTGGGTGAATTTTACGACCGGCATCGCGACGGGGTGCACCCGGTCGTGCGCGAAATCATCGACGGCGCGGCAAAATATGACGCGGCGGCCGCGTTCGACGGCCAGTACCGGTTGCAGGCATTGTCACAAATCGTCCGTGAAGTCTGGCGGAGGCTCGACGTGCTGCTCCTGCCCACCACCGGCACCACGCATCGCATTGAGGCCGTGCAACTGGATCCCATCCGGCTCAACAGCCAGCTCGGTCATTACACGAACTTTGTGAACCTGCTCGACTTGGCCGCGCTGGCGTTGCCGGCAGGGTTCCGGCAGACCAACGGGTTGCCGTTCGGCGTCACGCTCGTCGGCCCGGCGTTTTCCGACGATGCCTTGCTCGCCTTGGGCGCGCGTTATCACCGCAGCCTGGGCGGGACCATCGGCGCCACCCAGGCAAGAATCGACCGGCAACCGCTGCCGCCGGAGAAAAACGAAGGCATCCAGCTCGCCGTCGTGGGCGCGCATCTGCGCGGACAGCCGCTCAACGGCCAGCTCACGTCGCGCCGCGCCCGCTTCGTGCGCCAGACCCGCACCGCGCCGTGGTACCGGCTGTATGCCTTGGCCAACACGCAGCCGCCCAAGCCGGGATTGCGGCGCGTGGCAGAGAAATTGGCGCACGGCATCGAAATTGAAGTCTGGGCGCTGGACGAGGCCGGGTTCGGTTCGTTCGTGGCCGAAATCCCGCCGCCGCTGGGAATTGGCACCCTCGAACTCGAGGATGGAACCAGCGTAAAAGGTTTCCTCTGTGAACCGATCGGACTGGAAGGCGCGTGCGACATCACCGAATTTGGCGGCTGGCTCGCCTACCGGCAGGCGGCCGGCAAAGGAAAACCATTATGAACAGCACTGAAACCATCCTGTTTGAGGAAATGCTGCCGGGCGGCGGCCTCTGGTCGTGGCAGCTGCGGCGGCACACGACGCTGCGGCTCACTGACGTCGAAGGCGGGGCCAATGTCGGTCTCATGGCCTACAACGCCGGCCAGCCGCTCGACCGGCTGAACCTGCCGGACACGCTGAAGGCGCAATACACCGCCAAGCTCACCCGCGGGCACGTGCTCATGAGCGACCTGGGCCATGCGTTGCTCTCCATCACCGCCGACGCGACCGGCTGGCACGATCCGTTGGGCGGACACGCCAACGCCGGACAGGTCCAGCGCAAATACGGCACGGCCACCTACCAGGAAAAACGCAACGACTGGCATCGCAACGCCCACGACAATTTCCTCATCGAGCTGGGCAAATACGGCCTGGGCAAGCGGGATCTCGTGGCGAACGTGAATTTTTTCAGCCGGCTGGACGTGGACGCCGAAGGCCGGATGCATTTTCACCCGGGAAATTCCAAGGCGGGCGACCACGTTGACCTGCGCGCGGAAATGAGGGTGTTGGTGGTGTTGAACACCTGCCAGCATCCGCTCGACCCGAACCCGACGTACGAGCCGAAGCCGGTCCGGCTCACGGTGCTGCAAACCCCGCCGCCGGGGCCGGACGATTTTTGCCGCAATTTCCGCGGCGAAAACCAGCGCAGTTTCATCCTCACCGAACGCCTGTTTATGGGAGCCTGATCATGAGCACACTCATTCATCAAGAAAGCAAACTGGACCCGGCCAAAGCCATTTATGACCTAACGCTGCCCGCCGGCGATGGCTGGATGAGCGAAATCAAGCGCGGCCAGACCTTCCGCATCGTGGACCTGGAAGGCAACCAGGCCGTGGACACCCTGTTTTATAACGCGCAGGACCTGTCCGAACGCTACTCGGCTCAGGACACCATCCGCGAGCAGAGCTCGATCTATCTCACCACCGGCACGAAACTCATCTCCAGCGAGGGCAACGTGCTGGCGGTGATTGTCGCCGACACCTGCGGGCGGCACGACACCCTCGGCGGCGCGTGCGCCGCGGAGAGCAACCAGGTGCGTTACGCCCTGGAAAAGCGCTGGATGCACAGCTGCCGCGACACGTTTCTGCTGACCCTTTCGCGCTGGGGACGGGGTGTGACGAAATGCGACCTTACTCACAATATCAATTTTTTCATGAACGTGCCGGTGACGCCCGCGGGAGGCCTGTCGTTCGAGGACGGCGTGAGCGCCGGCGGACACTACGTGGAGCTGCGCGCGGAGATGGACCTGATTGGGCTCATCTCGAACTGTCCGCAATTGAACAACCCCTGCAACGCCTACAACCCGACCCCGGTGCGGCTGTTGATCTGGGATTGAAAACGGCGAATGAAAAAGCCGTTGCGCAATCTGAGTGCCTTGCTCTTGATTTCGGCGCTGGCGGGGACGGCCGCTCTGCTGATGTTCGATGGCCTGAATCACCTGCGCCTGACCTCGCTTCATCAACGGGCTGGCGCGGTTTCCTTCATGCTGATTGGCGCTTCCTACATCAGCCTGCAACTGAGCGCCAGACGGCAGTGGCGGGAAAGATTCAAGGGTGTGCTGCTCGGCACCGGTTTTCTTCTCTGGGGCTGCGAGCAGTTCGTGCCGCCCAGTTCACTGGTGACGGTCATGGACAGCCTGGTGGTGCTGATATTTGTGTCGGACCTCGGCTTTATCATTGTCGGCCGCCTGAGACAAAAGGATGATGGAGCCCCTTGAGGAGGGACGACGGAACTCCCTTTTTGCTTCGTTTCCCTGTGTGCTTATGGTGAAATCCCACCACAAGGCTTTTCATGAACATCACCAATCTGAATCCCGACACGGACATCGGCGCGAGCGCCTGGCTGGTGGAGGTGGACGGCCACCGCATCCTGCTCGATGCCGGGATGCACCCCAAACGCGAGGGCCGCGACGCGATGCCGCTGTTCAGCAAGGCGGGGAACGCGGACCTGGACGCGATTGCGATCTCGCATTGCCATCATGACCACGTCGGCGGGCTGCCGGTGGCGTGCCGGCATTTTCCCAGGGCGCATGTGCTGATGAGCGAGCTCAGCTATTTCATCGTCGAGCGCGTGCTGCACAATTCCGTGAATGTGATGACGCGCCAGCGCGACGAGCTGGGCATCCGGGAATATCCGCTCTACACGCATGACGAGGTGGACGACATCGCGCCGTTGTTCCAGGGTTTCAAATACAACCGCGAGGTCGAGTGGGCGGCGTTCCAGAAAACGCGCGCGGGCTTCGTCTCGCCGACGCTGGAGTTTTTCGACGCCGGCCACACGCTGGGTTCGGCGGGCATCCTGATCCGCGGCAAGAAGGAGACGCTGTTTTACACCGGCGACGTGTGCTTCCACGACCAGACGATTTTGCGGGCCGCGCGCTTCGAGGACGTGAAAGCCGACGTGCTCATCATGGAGACGACGCGCGGGAATCGCGCGCTGCCGCCGGGTTTTTCCCGAGAAACCGAGATCGAGCGGCTCACCGGGTCAATCCAGCGCGCGCTCAAGCGCAAGGGCTGCGTGCTGATCCCGTCGTTTGCGCTGGGGCGCACGCAGGAGATCCTGGCGCTGCTGGCGCTGCTCATGCGCGAGGACAAATTGAAGCCGCAGCCCATTTACATCGGCGGGCTGGGTCGGGTGTTCACGGAAATCTACGATCTCGAGGCGCACCGGACGCACCGGCAACACACGAGCCTGCAGCTGCACGAGGCGTTGCAGCTGATCGTGCTCGAAAAGGGCCAGGCGGAAAAAATGAAACTCAGCGGCGGGCGTATTTTTGTGATCACCGCCGGCATGATGAGCGAGAACACCGCCGCGCACGACCTGGCAGCCCGCATGGCGGGAGATGAACGACAGTCCATTTTCTTCGTCGGCTATGCCGACCCGGACACGCCGGGCGGACGGCTGAAGGCGGCGAAGCCGGGCGAAACGTTTGTCTTCAGCCCCAGCGCCGGACGCATCACCCGCAACTGCGAAGTCCTGGATTTCGACCTGACCGCGCACGCGAACCGCGGGAATTTGCTGGATTTTGTCGGGCAGGTTTCTCCCCGCGCGATTCTGCTCGGCCACGGCGGAGACGAGTCGCGCCGGTGGTTCGAGGACCAAATCCGCGCGCGCCATCCCAAGATCAAGATCCTCCAGCCGCAACCGGCCAAAACGGTTTCGTTGTAAAATCAAATCCGCCGGACGAATTGAATTCGCCGGCGGTTGATTTGTTTGGCGCCGCCAATTACCCGCCGTTGACAATGTTGGCCAGGTTGAAGATCGGCAGGAACATGCAGATGACCATGCCGCCGATGACAATACCCAGGAAGACAATCAGCATGGGTTCGAGCAGCGACATGAGGCCGGAGAGCGTGGTTTCAATCTCCTCGTCCAGAAAGTTCGAGACCCGCTCGAGCATGTTGTCGATGTTGCCGGTTTGTTCGCCGGCGCTCAACATGCGGACGATCATGGTGGGGAAGATCGGGTTCTTGCCCAGCGCCACGGAGATGCCCTCGCCGCGTTCGATGTCGGTGGCAGCGGTTTTGATGGCTTTTTCCATGATGACGTTGCCGACGGTCTGGGAGACAATTTGCAGCACTTCCAGGATCGGCACGCCGCTGCGGACGAGCGAGGCGAGTGTGCGCGTAAAGCGGACCAGGCAGATTTTGTGCGCGATGGGGCCGAAAATCGGAAGCTTGATGCGCTTGGAATCCCAAAAGATGCGGCCCGCCTTGGTTTTGATGAAATGCAGCCACCCCCACACCGCGACGCCGGCAGCAATGATAAACAGGATAAAATACTTTTGGACGAGTTCGCTGAGGCTGATCATTAATTCGGTGGGTCCGGGCAGCTTGGCGCCAAAGCCGGAGTAAACGTCCTTGAACGTGGGAACGACCTTCACCAGCAGGAAGATCGTGATGCCAATCGCCACGAAGGTCACGGCCGACGGGTACATCAACGCCGTCTTCACCTTTTTGCGGAGGCGTTCGGCATTTTCCAGGTAGGTGGCCAGCCGCGCGAGAATTTCAGACAGCAAACCGCCTTTTTCGCCCGCCGACACCATGGAGTAATACAATTTGTTGAACGTCTTCGGATGCTTCTGCAACGCCTCGGAAAAACTTTCGCCGCTTTCCACGCGCGTGCAGACGTCCCGGATCACGTCGCGCATGACCTTGTTCTCCGTCTGGTCCGCCAGCGCTTGCAGGGACTGTACAATGGCAATGCCCGCCTCAATCATCGTCGCCAACTGGCGGGTAAAAATGACCAGGTCGCGCAGGGCCACCGCGCCGCCCTTCGTTTTTCCCTTTTTGGAGATTTTTTCCTGGATGGACACCACCAACAGGTTGCGGTTAAGCAATGCGGCAATGGCGGCCTGTTCCGTCACGGCCTCGACCGAACTGTTGATTTCCCGGCCGGTGGCTGTCTCCCGGGCTGTGTAGGCAAATGATGGCATACGTTTATTTTTTTATAAAACCGCTCTCAAAACGACCTGCCCGACTGCAACCTTGCAATCAGACTTCTGCCGTCTGACAAAGCACGATTTGTTCCATTCTGTGGCTTTAAAACCCGGCGGTGGAATCCATAACGTGCAAAGCCCTGCGCGGCTATGTGTGCCAGAACTCCACACTTCCCCCGCTTATAATTGGGTTAACAACGACGGCAAACGATGCAAGTCATTGGTTTAAAATAGGTTATAACAACATGATTCCTAAAAAAATTTGTTGTCAATTTTTTGGAATTCTCCTATTTTCCTTGTAATTGCACCGTTTGGTGCCGGGGCAAACGGTTGTTTGCCCTGTAGTGCACAGGCACTAAAATAGTAAACAAACAACATCGGAGGAACCAGATGAAGTTTAATAAATGGACATTGGGTCTCGCAGCACTCGGGGTGGTCAGTCTCGCCTCAGCCGCTCGCGCAGACGAAGCAAAATTGAGCCAGGTACAAACCGCGCTCTCAAATACCACCCTCAGCGGTTACGTTGACGTGGCAGCAGTATGGCGACCGGGCACAGACAGCGGCCCCGTAACAGCAGGAGCAACACCACCGTCACCGGGAAATATTCCCGCCAGCAGCTTCTCACAAAACGATGGCTTCTACCTGAACGCCGTTGATCTCGCCTTGGACAAGCCGGTGGATGAAGGTCCTTGGGCTTCCGGATATCACCTCGAATTGATGACCGGTCCGCAATCGGTGCCCGCATCGTCAGGCGCCTTTGGCGTCCGCCAGGCTTACGTTGTTTTGCGCACCCCGGTGGGCAAAAACGGTCTGGATTGGAAAGTCGGCGTGTTCGACACCATCATCGGGTATGAATCCAACAGCAGCCCGCTGAACCCGAACTACACCCGCTCCTATGGCTACACCATCGAGCCGTCGACCCATACGGGCGTTTTGGCCACCTTCAAGGCGAATGATGTGCTGACCTTGGCCGCGGGCGTCGCAGACAGCTCCAATGTGAGCGCCAATGCCCCGACCGCGATCAACGGAATGTCCACGTATGAGTCGCAAAAGACCTACATGGGCTCAATCTCCCTGACCGCGCCGGACAGTTTCGGCGCGTTCAAGGGCGCGACCCTGAATCTCGGTGCCATCGATAGTATTGATTCATCGCTGGCGGCCAACGGCACAGGCACCAAAAATAGCTATTACGCCGGGCTGACCCTGCCGACGCCCAGCTCCGCTTTGAAACTGGGTGCCTCGTTCGATTACCTCAACTTCAAGGACAGTGGCGCTGGCGACGTTTGGGTGGCTGGCCTCTTTGCCACCATCCAATCCTCGGACAAGTTGTCCTTCAACTTCCGGGGTGAAATCGTGGACGCCACCAAGCTGCCCATGGCTACTTCACCTTTTGGTGCTACCACCGTGTTTGGCAATCCTGCCTACGCCGGGCACTACGCGGGCGAAGTTACCGCCACCATTCAGTACCAACTGTGGAACAATGTGCTGAGCCGCGTGGAATTCCGCTGGGACCATGTAGACAGCAACGCCTTCGGCTATTCGCAGGCCGCCGGCAATGTTGGCGCTCCCATGAAGGAAAACGACTTCCTGTTGGCGCTCAACCTGGTCTATCAGTTCTAATTTAAATTGGAACTCCAGGCCCCTTCCGGCAAAACCGGAAGGGGCTTTTTGTTTCTCCCGGAACCTGGAGCCAGGGCTTCGGGCCCCGTTTCCTTTCAAATTCCGGATCTCGCATGATCGAAGATCTGGATTTCTCACATCTGCCTGTACTTCCCGTGATTTCGACCAAGAGCGCCCAAGGATTGGCGCACTCCAGGATGCTTCGCGTGATCCTTTCTTCGATGTTCGCGCCAGCATCCTGGACTGCGGCGGCCCTCCGCCGCTTTCCCACAGAATATTTCATGTCTTCGGCCCAAAGCGGCGGGAACTTGGACTCCTTGTGTCCAACCGCTGCATTTCAAAACTTGGCTTCTGGCCGCGTTCCACCGATAATTCATCTTCCAAATGCAATTGATTCGTGACATTTACGCAGCCAGGCAGGCCGCCAGCCGGCCGGTCATCTCCTTTGAATTCTTCCCCCCGAAAACCGACGAGGGCGACCGCAACCTTTTGGAACGGCAGATTCCCGCGCTGTGCCAGTCGCAGCCCGATTTTTGTTCCGTCACCTACGGGGCCGGCGGCACCACGCGCGACAAGACGCTCCGGATTGTGGACCGCATTCAGCGGCAACAGGGGCTGACCGCGCTGGCGCATCTCACCTGCGTCGGCCATACCCGCGAAGAAGTGGGCGGGCTCCTGGAAAAAATCCGCGCGTTGGGTTGCCGCAACATTCTGGCGCTGCGCGGGGACCCTCCCGGCGGCGGTGAATTCAAACCGACGCCCGGCGGCTTCGAATTTGCCGCGCAACTCGTCCGGTTCATCCGCGAATCGGGCGATTTTTCCATCGGAGTCGCCGGCTTTCCCGAAGGCCACATCGCCTGCCTGGAAGGCAAACACGCCGACTGGCGCCATTTGCAGGCCAAGGCGGAGGCCGGCGCGGATTTCATCCTCACCCAGTTGTTTTTTGACAACTCGGATTATTTTGAATTCCGCGACCACGTCGCAGGCAAACTGGGCGTCCGCGCGCCGCTCGTGCCCGGCATCATTCCCATTCTAAGCGCCGGGCAGATCACTAAATTCACGCAATTGAGCGGCTCGAAAATCCCGGCGCCCCTCCGTATGAAACTCGATCAGCTGGCGGGCAACGACGAAGCGGCCGCGGAGTTCGGCATCGAATACGCCACCCAGCAGTGCGAGGAGCTGCTGCGAGCCGGGGCGCCGGGGCTGCATTTCTACACGCTGAACAAATCCCGCTCCACCGTGCAGGTCTTGAAAAATCTCGGCCTGGCGTGAGGCCGCAGGCGTTCGGGACGACGGCGTGCTTCAAGGACGACTAAACCGCGCAGAGCAGCTTGGAGTGCGCCAGCCGACGGCAGATCGCGACCCCCGTCCAGGGGGTGCAGGTTAGACACCATCTCCGTTTTGGAACACGAAGCAAGAGGCTGCGGTTACCGGCAGCCAGGGATGGCTGCCTCTATACTGTGATGGCACGCTTCCCAGCACCAGTCAGGCGGCATCCTGCCGCCAGTAAATGCGGCGTCGGCTTTGCACCACGGTCTTGGTCCCCTTCTTAAAGCCCAAGATTGTTCGCCATGATGCCAATGACACTCAACGGCCCCTGGTCCTCCAATCCGTCGGCCATTTTGTCCATCTTTTGCAGCGTGAGCTTGGCATTCTTGTAGAATTCCTGGTCGTTGACCAGCTTGCCGATCGTCCCCTGACCCTGATTGATCTTCAGTAGAATCTGGTTCAGATTGGTCATCGAGGCCGCGGTCGAGTTGTAAAGGGTCTCGTCGGTCACCAGCTTGCCGATCGTCCCTTTGCCGTCGCTGATGCCGTTGACCACCTGGCGGACTTCCACCACGGCGTCCTGCAGATTGGTCACGGTGACCAGCGCGGACGTGTAAAGCGAATCGGAATAAATGAGTTTTCCCACCGTGCCCTCACCTTTCGCAATCTGGCCGGAAATGTTCTCGATGTTGGAGATGGCCCCGCCGATATGGCCGCTGTTTTGTTTGACGAAATCAATCAGCGGACCCATCAAATTATTGATGGTGTCGGGCGTAAAACTCTTGGTGAGGTTCTGAATCCCGGTGGTGGCGCCATCCAGCTTGGTCATGATGGCATTGAGGTCCGGCTGTTCCTCCGTCACGAGCACCGTGCCATCGGTGGCGCGGGGCGCATCCGCCGAGCCAAAATCAACGGCCACAAAATTCTGTCCCATCAGGCCCGTGAATTTGACGACGGCCTTGCTGTCCGTTTTCACCACGGCGTCGGAATGCAGTTTCATCGTGACCCTGACCTTGTTGCCGGTAAGCGCGATCTTCTCGACGCGGCCGACATCCACGCCGGCCATCTTGACGCTGTTGCCCACCTTCAAATCCTGCACGGTGTCAAACAGGGCATTGAGACGGTAGCCGCTGTGGAAGGATTCGATGCCCCCGAGGGTCTCGGTGATAATCCACGCGGCAAACGCCGCCAGAACGACAAAATAGCCGAGCTTGGTTTCAAGTGAATTTTTCATAATGGGAAAATCAAGGTTCGCGTTTAAAGTCTGCGTGCAGAAATTTTTGAACGAGCGGGTCGCTGTAACGTTTCACCTCATCGGGGGTGCCGATGACGAGGATGCGGCCTTCGTTGATGACGGCAATGCGGTCAGCCACGCCAAACGCGAGGTCGCGGTCATGCGAGACCACGAGCGACGTGACCTGAATGCGCCGCTGGAGATGGAGGATCTCCTCGCCGATCACGACGGATGAAAGCGGATCCAGCTCGCTGGTCGGCTCATCGTAAAGAATCAGCTGCGGTTCGATGACCAATGCCCGGGCAATGGCGACGCGCTTTTTCATGCCGCCGGAAAGTTCATTGGGCATTTTATCCTCGGTGCCCTTGAGCCCGACGTCATCGAGCATTTCCGCCACGATGCGGGCGATTTCCTCCGGCGGTTTGAGCCGGTGCTCGCTCAGGTAGAGGCCGACATTCTCGCCGACGGTCAGCGAATTGAGCAGCGCGCCGGACTGGAAGACCATGGCGAGCCGGTATTTGGTGGCGGTTTCCGGCGATTGGATGGATTCGCCGTTGATCAGGATTTCGCCGGCGTCGGGCGGTTCGAGCCCGATCAGGTGTTTGAGCAGCACGCTTTTGCCGCTGCCGCTGGGCCCCATGATGACAAAGATTTCACCCGGCTGGACGGAAAAATCAATGCCCTTGAGCACCTCCTGCCCGCCAAAACTTTTGCGCAGGCCGCTCACTTGGACGCTGACGCCGGAATGATGATTGGTGGAAGGGTTCATTATTTCAACAGGACACGTGTCAGCACGTAGTCAAAAATCACAATCAGGACGATGGAATTGACCACGGCCTTGGTGACCGAGCGGCCTATGCCGCGCGGCCCGCCGATGGTCGCCAGGCCTTGATGGCACGAAACCACCCCGATGATCAGCGCGAAACAAAAGCTCTTGAACACGCCGTTGACCACATCCTTCACGGCCACCACGTCGCGCAAATTGGCCCAAAAGGACTGAAACGGAATCGCGATGTGGCTGTTGGTCTCGGCCACCACCGCGCCGCCCAGCCAGCCCACCAGGATGGCAAAAACCACCAGCAGCGGCAGTGCCACCGCAATGGCCAGGAGGCGCGGCAGCACCAGATAATGCACCGGGTTGATGTTCATGGTGCGCAGTGCGTCCACTTCCTGATAAACGCGCATGGAACCGATTTCCGCGGCCATGGCCGAGCCAATCCGGCCGGCGATAAGGATGGCCATCATCACCGGCGCCAGTTCCTTGGCCAGGGCGATGCCGACGATGCCGCCGACGGCGCCGGCCAGACCGCGGTCAACCAGCACCGGTCCGGTCTGCAAGGCGATGACCGCGCCGATGAAAAACGACAGCATGCAAACCATCAGGAGGCTGGCATTGCCGATTTCAAAAAACTGGTCGAAAACCTTCTGGCGCTGCCGCCAGGCCAGCGGCAGCGACACCAGCGTGCGCCAGAACAGCAGGACAATTTCGCCGATGTTTTCAAACATAATTCATTTCGCCGCGCGGCCGGCCGGCGCTGGCCAGTGGAACGCCGGAAGGTAAAACAGCCGCAGCCGGCTCATTTTCGCATCTGATTGATACTGGAAAAACCCGAACAGGAGCGAGCATTTTTTGGCTGCCGGGGCCGTCTCGCGGCGATACAGGTTCCAGAGCAGCGACTGGCTGGCGGCGCCGGACCGGGGGTTGTTTTCCACCCGCCACAGCGACCACAATGGCGACCAGTTGCGCTCGACGCCCCGGTTGTTGGGCACCGCCGTTTCAACCAGCGCGAGAATTTGCAGCCGGGTGTTGCCATTAAATTCCTGGTGCCAGGTGTATAGCGGCCAGAGATCCACGCGCTTCCGTTCCGCTCCAGTCTCGAGGTTCTTTTCGTTCACGTCCTGAAACAGGTAGAACACCACGCGGGTGTGTTCCCGGTCCAGCGTGTCGGTATGCAAACGGTTGTATTTATATATCGGCCAGAGATAAAAATCACTTTCCATCGTCTCACTGTGCGCCCGGCTGAAGAAAGGAAACACCCGCGTGGTGGTCTTGCCTTCTCCCCGCGCGACGACGACGAACGGAAACGGGCCCTCCCATTCGTGATATTTCTTCTCGCGGTCGTCGATCCAGGTGAAAAATGGCCAGAGCACCGACGTGGAATCGCGCTTCGGCGAACGGGACAGCGCGTAAAGCGGCAGCGTCGCACGAAATTTTTCCGGATTCTCGGTTCCCAAGCCGTTGTTCTGGTGAAAATAAATCGGCCAGAGGGTGAAAAAACGGTCATGGCCGCCGCCAATCTCGGTTTCGCCGAAACCGTTGGTGCTCAAGGTCACCGCCTTGTGTTCATTGCCAACCAGCGGCCAGAATTGCCAGCCGCGCAGCCCGTTTCCGTGACGCAGATGGAAAATGGGAAACAGGTAATTGTCCGTGACCACGTCATGTCGGCGGGTTTCAATGAACAGGGGGAACAGAACCATGAAAATGTCGTCGCGGAACAAGCGGTCCTTGATATGGCCGTAAAACGGGACCAGCGCGGTGTAATTTTTGTTGGTGTCCGGCGACCGTTGTTGAAAATATAGTGGGAAGATGGTGAATCGCCTGGACATGGATTCATCCTGGTTGCGGCCGCCGGAAAAACTGAGCAATTGGGCGAGCTGCCAGCGATATTCCATCCCAAAACATTCGTAGGTCATCACCGGATAAAGCAAATCGAATTCCTTCGATTCAGTAGCGGGATCGGCATCATAGGAAAGCAGCGGCGGGACGGCCCAGGTCTTTTCCGAATCGGCGTGCTGATCATAAAAAAATGGTCCGGCGGCTTCGGCCCGGCGGCCGGATCCCAGTGTCAGCGCAAATTCATCGAAGAGCGGTCCGGCATGAAAATCGTTTTCAGCAAGAGCCGCGGAAGAACCACTCACGATCAGGGCCAGACAACAGCATTGCCAGCGATGAATGAATGTTGTGGATCTAGTGAACATGACGGTGCGCCTAAACGGGAAGATTAGATGAGAAACAGGTATTAACAAGGAATTTGAAGCCTTGCGTTATCGTTATTGAAAACAATATATGCCTGTTTTCCTGCCGCCGGAGGTCAGGTTTAACATTGATATTGACTTCCAATGAATTTTCTCTATGCTTTATCATAATTGAGGTTTTACCTCGGTTCCTCCTGACCCAGTGCCGACGGCGAGTTGTCGGCGCTGGGTTGTTTTATTAACGGACGCCACCGGCCCAGTAAGTTCAACAACGCCGGCAAAAGAGTCAGTCCCGCAATCATGCAGGCCGCAATCCCGACCGACATGACGCATCCCAGACTGTGAATGCCGCGGTCCTTGGCGATGATGAGGCTGCCGAAACCGGCGACGGCCGTCAACCCGGACACCAGCACAGCCTTGCCGGTGCTCCGCGACAAAATATTTGGCGTACGCTCCTCGGCGTAACGATTCAGGATGTGGATGCCATTCGTCACCCCGATGCCGATGACCAATGGCAGCGTCATGATGTTCGCCAGATTGATGGGAATGCCGAACCAGCCCATTAATCCGGCCAGCCAGAGCGTGCCGATGCCGACGGGAAGCAACGCCAGAATCACCGCCCCGACGCTTCGAAAGTGGATCAGGACCAGCAAGGCTATTGCCGCCAATGAGTACTGGGCCGCCTGAAGGTAGCTGTTTTTAAGCAGTTCCTCCAGTTCGTATAGCTGCACCGGCGTGCCCGTCACCTCGGGATCCACCGTTCGGAGTTCGGTGATGAACTTTTCCTGATTATCGCGCTGCCACATGTTTTCCCGGGGGAACACCTGCAACAGATATTTTCCGGTCACGCCGACAAACTGGTTGCGGAAGACCGAGGGCAGATCTTCCACGTGCAGCGGCGCCCGGTCATCCTGGTTCTTCAGCAACTGGAACGTCGTGCGCATGTCGTTGAACAGCGCCTGCTGGAATTGCGCCAGTTTGTTTGCGTGCTCCGCGAGCGCATTGGTGTCGCCCTGCAACATCGTTTTGCGCAAATTCTCAATCGCCTCGCGCAACGAAACCATGTCCCTCTTCAATTCCACATCGGTGTTGTCCGGGTCGTCCTTGGCCAGGCCCAGATAGCCGTAAAGTCCGTACATCGTCCGGCTGAACACATTGAGGTCCACGGGGCTCAGGTCCGGCGCGCCGGATTGCAACGGTGCCAGCTTCTGCTTGATCTGGCCGATCAACCCGAGCTTGGCCTCATTGCTGGAATTGAGAAAGTTTTCAAACAGGCTGATGGGCGGCTCGACCTTGGACACGGTGGGCAGCTGCTGAATCTTTTTCTCAAGCAAAATGGCCTGGTCAAGATTGGTGGCCACCACCGCGCAAAACAGCAGGGACTGGTCCGCCGCCATCAGCTTGTGCTCAAACTCCACCGACGGCAGCCCAAGGCTCTGCAGTTTCTCCAGATTGTAATCGAAATAGACCTTGCGTGCCTGACCCAGCGCCAGCCCGCACAGAACGACCGTGATCGACATCACCAGCACGGGCCGTTGCAGCCACAGATTCTCGATCCGCGCGCGGGTGACGTCCTCCGTGACGCGGTGGTCCATGACGTTTTGCCGGCCCCGCAACAGCAGTGCCGGCAGGAGCGTGATCATCGGAACAAGACAGATCAGCAGGCCGCCGCCGCAGATGACGCCCAGTTCCTGGATGCCCTTGAAACGGGTGAAAGCCATGGCCAGGAACGCGCCCGCCGTCGTCAACGCCCCGGTGAATATGCCCTGGCCGGTAAAGACCATCGCTTTCATCAACGCGGCTTCCGCTGTCTTGCCGTGCCGCAGTTCCTCCTCGTAGCGCGTGATCAAATGCACGCCATAATCAATCGCCAGACCGATGAGCATCGGCACAAACGGCAGCGTCAGCACGTTCAAATGGCCGACGGCCAGCGTGGTAAAGGCCATGGTGTAGGCCAGCCCGACCACCAGGCAAATCGTCGCCTTCACCGGCCGCCCCGTCTCATTGTAGCCGTAGATGAAAATCATCGCGCAGAGCACCAGCGACACGATGCTGGCAATGGTGATGTCCTTGGTGGACTGGATGGTCTCGTCGTAATTCAGCACCGGTTCCCCGATCAATCCCACGTTCAGGCCGGGCACCTCCCTCTGGGTCTCCTTGACCAGCTGGCGCAGACGTTCGATGGCCGGGCTGTTGAGGTCATCGCTGGGAGCGTGCGATTTGACCAGAAAAATCCGGCCGTGGTCGAAGGTGATGTAAGTGTTCGTTTCCCCGCCGGAAATGAAAAGCGACGCGACGCTGGGCGAAGGTGGCGTCCCCGGCAGGCCCAGGCTGTCGGTGGCCTGGGTCACAATGCGCGTCAAGGCCGGCAGCGCCTGGATCAGGGATGCCGTCTGGGCGTTGGTCTCCCGGGGCGCGGTGCGGAAGGCGGTGTTGACCTGTTCAAAAAAAGAGATGAGGTTCGTTGTCGGTGTAAACTGGCGGATAAACGGCAGGACATCGTCGAGGATGTTTTTCAGATCCACCAGATCCTGCCGGCTGGCAAACAGCAGCGCCTTGGGGCCCAGCACCGACAGGCTCTGCTGGTAAAAAACGTCTCGGAACAGGTTGGTTTCCGCCTCCATCTTTGCCGCGATGCGCTCGATAAACTGCCGGTTCTTTTCGAGATTTTCGCTTTCCACCACCACCACCAGATCGTTGCCCTGCTGGGGAAACTCCTTTTGCAGGCGCAGGAAATTCTGGTGATACTTCTGGTTGGCCCCGACCAGGTTGTCCCGGTCCATGTCGGTCTTCAGGTAGGCCGTCGTGTAAACCACGCACACCACGAACAGCGCCACCTGGGGGAAAATGAACCATCGCGGATATCGAAAGATCGCCGTCGCCAGCCGGGCCAGCAACCGGGCGAGAAAGGAATCGGCGCTTAATGCTTTCATGCCTCAGGTCGCGCCGGTCACGTTTCGAGAAACTCGGCGTTGGAATAGACTTCCTTCACGTCGTCGTGCTCCTCCAACGCCTCGATTAATTTGTTGACGGCAGCGATGGCCCCCGCGTCAGCCAGCGGCACGGTGAGGGTGGCCAGCGACGTGATTTCCGCCGCTTCGCACCTGATGTCTTTGGCTTCAATTTGCCGGTGCACAGCCTCAAATTTCCCCGGTTCGGTCAAGATTTCATAGCCCTGCGGCTCGGCCTGGAAATCCTCCGCCCCCGCCTCCAGCGCCAGCTCCATCAACTGGTCCTCGCCGGCCGCCGCGCGGGAGACAATGATCTGGCCCCGGCGCTGAAACAAACGGCTGACCGAACCCGGCGTCGCGATGCTGCCGCCGCTTTTCGTCGCAATGCTGCGTATGTCCGAAGCCGTGCGATTCCGGTTGTCCGTGCTGACCTCGACGAGCAACGCCACGCCGTTGGGCCCGTAAAGCTCGTAGGTCAAATCCTCAAAGCTCGCGCTTTCGCCGCCGCCGGCGCCCTTTTTGATGGCGCGCTCAATGTTGTCGCGCGGCATGTTCGCCGTGCGGCACTTGAGCAGGACCATGCGCAGGCGCGGATTCATGTCCGGGTCCCCGCCGCCGATTTTGGCGGCGATGGTGATTTCGCGCCCCAGCTTCGCGAAAATTTTCCCGCGCTTGGCGTCAATCGCGCCCTTGAAGTGCTTGACCTTCGCCCATTTGCTGTGTCCGGCCATGGTGTGCGTTAAAGTGTTGAATGGTTGAACCGCCAGTTCATTGAACCAGCCGTCGCAACGGTTGAACGATTCAACCGGCTAACCGGTTTCCGCCTCCACAAAAACCGCCGTGCCGTAACACAACACTTCGGTGATGCCCGCGGCGATCTCCGTCGCGTCGTAGCGCACGGCCACCACGGCATTGGCCCCCAGTTCCCCGGCATGGGTCAGCATCAGATTGAAGGCATCTTCCCGCGTGCGTTCGCACAGGCTGGTATAAAGCGAAATGTTCCCGCCAAAAATTGCCTGGATGCTCGCGCCCAGGTTGCCGACGACCGAGCGCGACCGCACGATGATGCCGCGCACGACGCCGAACGATTTCGTCACGCGATAGCCGGGCAGTTCAAATGTCGTCGTGGTCAATGGATGGGTCAGACTCATAGTTCAACATTGAACACGACCGCGCGCGCCGACAAAAGCGAAAAGTTCCCGCGGCTTCAGGGTGAAAGCCAGGCAAAAGCCGGCAAATTCCTCAACACGGTGAATCCCAGGGTGACGACCAGAAACGCCCATAACACCTTGGGCGGCACGACCAATACCATCGGTTGTTTCCGGATTTTTCGCACGGCCTGCCGCACGCCCTGCACCGCCACCGCCGCGAGCGCCACAATGAACAGGGCGTTGTCCCGCAGCGCGCGCAACAGATGACCGTGCAACAACTGATACGCCGCCCGCGTCGCGCCGCAGCCCGGACAGTTCCAGCCGGTCAGTGAATGGAACAGACAAAGGGGATAAAAACCATGTTTCGCCGGATCAAAGAAAAACAAAATCGCGCCCGAACCCAGCGCCGCCACGACCAGCACCACGCCCGCAAAAAACGCGGGCGACGATGCCGGGGCGATTTTCGGCGGCGCGGAAGGGGATCCGGCGTGCAGGGTGTCCTTCAAAAGGTTTTGAATTGCCAGGTAAAATTTTCCGGGTGGAGGGCCAGATTGAGCAGGCCCAGCCCGAATCCCAGGACCAGGCTCGCCGCCGAGAGGATCAGCCCGGTGATGGCCAGGCCGCGGCCGGTGTAAAGTTCAGGATGGCGGTTGATTTGCGACATCCCGACCAGCGAGCAGACCAGACCGACGATGCCAAAGGGACAACAGCACCAGCAGCACGTGACCGACAGGATGCCGAAAATCAATCCCGCCGTCGCAAAGGAATTGGTCCGGGGCAGCCATCCCACCGGCGAAGCTCCCGGCAACGGCCCCATCAACGGGGGGACCGGCGGCACGAATTGTCCCGCAAATTCCGGCAGCGCGCCCAGGGGCTTCCATCCGGTCGCACCGGGGGCGAACGTTTGCGTCTGCCCGCTGACGCGGCCTTCGGCAAGCCACTGCCGCAACTGTCCGGCGGACACCGGACCGTATTCCCTGCCATCCACGCCGATGATTTTATACATAAATCAATGGTGCCTCATCTTTAAAAAAATCAAAATCGCGGCTGTCACCGCCAGCAAAAACAAGCCGAGCCAGGCCAGCATCCGCCCGCGCCTCTTTCGGGCGGAGACCCCGGCTTCCGGCTTCGGCGAAGAAGACGCAAAGGTCTCCGCAAATTCCGGCAGGGCCCCCAGAAAAACCCAGTCTTCCGCATCCTCAGGCATGACGGGTGTCTTTTTATCCACCCGGTTTTCCCGGATCCACTGCTTGATTTTCTCGATGGGAATCGAGTCGTATTCAACTCCGTCTGAACCAAGTATTTTATACATACGTGCTTCGTTATTCGTCTTCGTCCTTGCCGGCCGGGCCGCCCGGGTCCGCGCAGACCCCGCGCCGGGCGCCCGCCACAAAATCCAGTAAAACCTTCGCCGCCGGGCTGGTGAAGCTTTTTTGCGCGGCTTCCAGGGCCGCCCGCAAATTTTTTCCGCCGCGGAACAAGACGTGGTAAAGCCGCTTCAATTCCAGCCGCTGCGCCGCCGTGAAGCCCGCCCGGCGCAGGCCCACAACGTTCAACCCGCAAATCCCGTTGTCCCCCCGCGCAATGGTGAAGGAGGGCAGGTCCTTGCTGATCGCCGAACCGCCCTGCATCAGGGCAAGCGTCCCGACGCGGCAGAATTGATGGATGAGGCAGTTGCCGGAAATGAACACCCGGTCCCCCACCTCCACGTGCCCCGCCAGCAAGGCGCCGTTGGCAATGATGACCTGGCTGCCGACGATGCAATTGTGTCCGATGTGCGCGTTGGCCATGAAAAAATTGTGCGCGCCGATCACCGTTTCCGTGTCCGGCCGGTTCGCGCGCTGCGCCGTGAAATGTTCGCGGAAGACATTGTGGTCGCCGACGCGCAGGCGCGTTGGCTCCCCGTGGTATTTCAGGTCCTGGGGCGCGTCGCCGATGACGCAGCCGGCGTGAAATACATTGTGCGCGCCTATGGTCGTCAGCCCGGTGAGATAAACGTGGGGCCCGACGACACAGTGCGCGCCCAGCCCCACCCCCTCGTCAATCACGGCATACGGACCAACAACGACGGTCGGATCCAGCTTCGCTTGCGGATGCACGATGGCGGTCGGATGAATCACAGGATAAAAGTGGCCCATTCGCCCAGATTGCCAAGTTCAAAAACGCCACCCGGGCACGAAGATGCTTTGTGCCGTCGGGCCTTCGTGGTAATTTCCCATGGTCAAAATGAACATCAAAACCCAATCCGGACCGGCGGCGGGGTGCACTCCACACTCCAGACCCCGCACTCCGCCGTGGCCCGAGCTGCTCGCGCCCGCAGGGGATTGGGATTGTGCCCGGGCCGCCGTTGAAAACGGCGCGGACGCGATTTACTTCGGCCTCGACAAATTCAATGCCCGGATGCGGGCGCACAACTTCACCGGCGCCGACCTGCCGGAGCTGATGGCCTTTCTCCACCGGCGCGGCGTGCGCGGTTATGTCACCCTCAATACGCTGGTCTTCGAGAACGAGCTCGCCGAGGCGGAAAATCATCTGCGCCTGATGATGGCCGCCGGCGTGGACGCGGTGATTGTGCAGGACGCCGGCATCTGCCGGCTCATCCGGCGGCTCTCGCCCGATTTTCCCATTCACGCCTCGACGCAGATGACCATCACGAGCGCCGCCGGCGTGGAATTTGCCCGCAGCCTCGGCTGCCAGCTCGTCGTGCTCGCCCGCGAATGTTCCATCAAGGAAATCAAAAAAATCCAGGAAGAGTGGCAAGTGGCGGGTGATCCCTCGCTACCCGCCACCCGCCACCCGTCACTCCCGCTCGAAGTCTTTGTCCATGGCGCCCTGTGTGTCGCCTATTCGGGCCAATGCCTCACCAGCGAGGCGCTCGGCGGCCGCTCGGCCAATCGCGGCGAATGCGCGCAGGCGTGCCGCATGCCTTACGAACTCGTCTCCGACGGCCGGCTGGTTCCGTTGGGCGACCGGAAATATCTGCTGAGCCCGCAGGACTTGGCCGGGCTGGAAGTGTTGCCGGACCTGGTCCGCGCCGGCGTGGCCTCGCTGAAAATCGAAGGCCGCCTCAAATCACCGGAGTATGTCGCCAACATCACGCGCATCTACCGCCACGCGCTGGATGCGTTGGGTGACACGTGGCAGGTGACCGGTGACGAGAAAAAACCTGCATCCGATGCAACCCCTCGACCTCCGCCACCCGTTTCCCGTCACGATCAGTACGACCTTGAAATGGCATTCAGCCGAGGTCTGCACACCGGCTGGTTCAGCGGCACCAACAACCAGAAACTCGTCCATGCCCGTTTTGGCAAAAAGCGCGGGGTGTATCTCGGCGATATCACTCGGGTGCTGCGCGATGGCGTTGCCCTCCGGCTCCAAGGCCCGCTGAAACCGGGCGACGGCGTGGTGTTCGACGCCGGCAAACCGGAGGAAATTGAAGAGGGCGGGAGGGTTTACGAAGTGCGAAACGCGAAGGCGGAAGCGCGAAGCAAAAATTACGCATCCCCCGAAGTCGAACTCTATTTTGGCCAGGGTGACATTGATTTCTCCCGGATCCGCACTGGCGACCGACTGTGGAAGACCAGCGACCCGGAACTGGACCGGCGATTGCGCCAGAGTTTTGCGGGCGAAAAACCGAGGTTTCAGCGGCCCATTGGAATCGAAGTGCATGGCGTCGTCGGCAAGCCGCTCACGCTCATTGCGCAGGACGAATTGGGAAATGTGGCCAAAGCCGGATCCACCATGCCGCTGGCGAAAGCGGAAAAACAACCGCTGACGACCGAACGCTTGCGCGAGCAACTGGGCCGGCTGGGCGGCACCCCTTTCAAACTCGGCGAATTGACAAACCACCTGCCGGACGGGGTTTTGTTGCCGGTGAGCGAACTGAATCGTCTGCGCCGCGAAATCGCAGCGGAGCTGGAGCGCCAACGCTTGCAGCCGAAGCGCTGGAAACTCAATGATTGTAGCAGCCGAGGTAACGAGGCTCATTCTTCAATTCCATTTAGTCAGAGCCTCCTCACGTCGGCTGCTACAAATTCGGAACTCATCGCGCTCGTCCGCAACCTCCCGCAACTCGACGCCGCGTTGAAATGCGGGGTCACGACCGTTTATTGTGAATTTGAAGACCCAAAGAAATACCGCGAGGCAGTGACGTTGTTTCACACGGCCCGCGGCTGTCCCGCCTCTCAACCCTCAACTCTCAACCCTCAACCTGGCCTTTTCGTCGCCCCCCCGCGCATCTTCAAACCGGGCGAGGAATGGACGCTGGAGCAGGTGCGCTCCTGCAACGCCGACGGCTATCTGGTCCGCAATTACGACCACCTGAAGTTCTTCGCCAACGACCGGCGCATCGGCGATTATTCACTCAACATCGCCAACCGGCTGGCGGCGGATTATTTCAAGAATCAATTTGGCCTGGAACGGGTGACGACCAGCTACGATTTGAATTTCCAACAGCTCGAGGCGCTGCTGTCGGCCGCCTCGCCGGAGTGGTTCGAGGTGACCATCCACCAGCACATGCCGATGTTTCACATGGAGCACTGCGTGTTTTGCGCGTTTCTTTCGACGGGCACGGATTTCCGGAACTGCGGCCGCCCGTGCGACGTGCATGACGTGCGGTTGCGGGACCGCGTGGGCGCCGAGCACCCGCTCAAGGCGGATGTGGGCTGCCGCAACACGGTGTTTAATTCCATGGCGCAGACCGGCGCGGAGTACGTGGCTCGGATGATCGAGCTGGGCGTGCGCCATTTCCGCGTGGAATTCCTCAACGAAACGCCCGAGCAGGTGACGCAGACCATTTCCAAATACCGCCAGCTGCTGCGAGGCGAAATCGCCGGCGCCCAGCTCTGGCGCGAATTGAAACTGATGAACCAGCTCGGCGTCACCCGCGGCCAGATGGGGAAGTGAGTTTCGGCGGTTGTTCCGCCGGTCTTGCCAGCCAGACGCCCAGAATCACCAACCCATAGCCCATCCAGAGGGCCAATACCACATACGATGCAGAAAAGTATGTCTGGCTGAGTTCCCAGGTCTGGCGATCCCTGCTCGTATGCAAGATGGCTAGCATCAGAAAGGCCACGCTGACGTAAGCCGCCAATGAGCCGAGCAGCCACCGCCGCACAGCGGCAGCCAGCCGGCATAACCGGCAAAATGGAACCAGGCATGACAGCAGGTAAGGCCAGCCAAATTCCTTGCCGGCCGATACATAATACCAGCGAACCTGTTCGAGAAACGGCCACAGGTTGGATAAAGGCCACAAATCGGATGAAACTGCCTTCTCATACTGGCCACGGGTCACCACATGAAAGAAGCCTTCGACTGTACGGGGATGGCCCCAGTCGATCGGCGGAGTCGTCATCGAGGTGATCGGCAGATAAAAATAGAACGTCAGTCCCAACAAAAACAGACCGCTGCAAATCAGAATGGCTTTCCATTCTGAAAATGCGCGACGCGTCCAGACCACCAGTCCGATGCCCATCAAGCCCGCGACCAGACCCGACAGAGTGACCGCGGACAATCCCGGATCATAGTAACTGATCCATGGGAAATAATTCGGCCAAAACCCGCTAAACTGAACGAAAAACAGTATGCCCGCAGCTAGAAACATGTCCCGGCCAATCTTCCGATTTCCAAGCATGACCAGAAACGAGATGGCCGGCGCCAACACGAGTTCAATCTGGCTGTTGGTCAATAACAGTCCATAAACAAAGGCCGCGGCGTAAAGGGATCGCCGGTTTTCCGGCTGGAACGTCCACTGCATGAGCAGACACAGAATAAGACAAAGCAATAAAATGCTCAAAGGCCAGACCGCCACCTTGACCGCCTGCGGCCAGAATGCGCCATCCAAGCCAAAAACCATCCCCGCCACGTAGCCGCAAATCACGCGGAGCCATTTCTCAACTTTTGGCTTTAATCTCTGACCGTCGGGCATCTGGTCCAAGATGGCCTTGCCGCCCCGTGATACCATCAAGGCAATCACGCCGCAAGCCAGGGCGCCCGCCACGGCCGAGGAAACGGCCACGCGCCAGGCGAGGTTCGAAAACGGCAGCAATTTGGTGAACCCCCAGGCCCACAAGGTCCAAAGCGGATATCCGGGTGGAGACGACACGCCCCCATAGGCGGCCGCAGTGGACCAGACTCCTGAATTGTCCAAACCCACATCCGGAGCGAGCGTGAAAAGATAAACCAGCAGCGCCAGCAGTGTGGTGGCGCCAAAGCTCAGCCAATCCGCTTGTTGAAAGAACCGCGCGTTCCGCGGCGCGGAGGGCACCACGGCAGACTCGCCGGCGGACATGTCCGACGCTGCGAAATCGCAATCTGCATTCATTTGGCGCGCTTAATGTCCGCAATACCAACCCACCACACAATAGACACCACCAAAGATAAATTTGTATGCCCTTTTTGAAACAAGCACCAACCGCGCCTACTGGTAGAAGTACCCC
>Ga0265338_10002122_pt1 | contig 30467 bp, 39 predicted proteins | sample 42126metaG_FD_193579 | JGI IMG/M metagenome (GOLD analysis project Ga0265338, IMG submission 193579) | Rhizosphere microbial communities from Carex aquatilis grown in University of Washington, Seatle, WA, United States - 4-21-26 metaG | ecosystem: Host-associated > Plants > Roots > Rhizosphere...
CATAGCGTATCTCAAAGAAAAAAAAGCCAAGACGATTATCATAAGCCACATCGACGACGACCCGACGACGTCTCTTGCGCCGGTGGCGAAATATCTCGGAGAGCTCTATACGATTGCCGCTTTCGTCCCTCGCATTCCCGACACGCCGAAAGTCGTGGCGACGATGAAGGACGGCGACACGATTATCGTAGAGAATATCCGTTTCGACAAAGGTGAAGCCGAAAACAGTCCGCAGTTTGCCGCTTTTCTCGCGTCCTTGGCGGACATTTACGTCAACGACGCTTTTTCCGTATGCCATCGCGCGCACGCTTCTATCGTCGGCGTGCCGAAATTACTACCAAGCTATGCCGGACTTTTGCTCCAAAAAGAAATCGCCGCTCTTTCCGAAGCTTTCAATCCGCCCCGGCCGTTTCTTTTGGCGCTCGCCGGAGCGAAATTCGAGACCAAGCTCCCTTTGGTGGAGAAATTTCTCGATATCGCCGACAACGTCTTCGTCGGCGGCGCTTTGTCGAACGACATTTTCAAGGAACGAGGATATGAAATCGGCCGCTCGAAAGTTTCGAAAGTTTATGTCAATCTCCGTCGCGTCGTAACCAGTCCGAAACTCATTGTGCCGACAGACGTCATAGTCCAAAACACGTACGAATCCGGCGCTCGGTCCGCGACGGCCGTCGCTCCGGAAGACACGATTGTCGATGCCGGCCCGCGCACATCCGCCGAACTCTCCGATATCCTTGCCGATATGAAATTCGTCCTTTGGAACGGACCATTCGGAGATTACGAAAAAGGTTTTTCCCAATCGACCATAGATTTCGGCCAAGCCATCATCGATTCGGGCGCGAAATCCGTCGTCGGCGGGGGAGACACGGTCGCGGTCATTGCTAAAGCAGGAATGCTCGATAAATTTACTTTCGTCTCGACCGGCGGCGGCGCGATGATTGAGTTTTTGGCCAACGGCACTTTGCCGGGAATCGACGCTTTGAAATCCTGATATACTTCAATCATGAAAAACCAAAAAGTTTCGGTAGTTTGGGTTTTGATTCTAATTGTGTTGGTTGTTGTTGGCGGAATTTACTTTTATTACAAAAGTCCGTCGGTCTTGCCGTCAGCGGTTTCTAATATGGCAACGACCACTTCTTCCGGGCCCATATCCGAAGCATATTACACGCTTGACTACCAATTCTCATATCCAACCACACCCACGAAGCAGCAAATTATCGGTGCTACTCTTACGTCTCAAGAAGGGAAGGTGGTGTCAATGCCTCAGAGCGTCTGGTCTATAATGAACGGCCCCTTATCAAAAGGATATGTTACTGGTCGGGCCTATGTGAATCCGGAAAATCCCAACGAAGTATTTATGAGTTCCGTCGGCGACAATTTGGATCCCGTGAGAGTTTATTCTTATGACATGTCGACCCAAAAACTTACAGAGTTGTATGAAAAGAAGATTCAACTTCCAGACGCGAATATTATTAACATAGTCGGTGTTTCCGGAACGAGTATAATATTTTATTGGCACGATGGAGGAGTTGATGGTCCTGGACCATGTAGTAGTCCTTTGGCTTTTCCCGGTCTTCTTGCTCTAGATTCAACCACAGGTGTTGTTTCAAACTTTATAACCCCCCAGTCAATAGTAGAAAAAGCACAGGCTAAAGATGCAGAGTGCGAGAAAAATTACGTTGCCCCATAAATCATATATTTGACATAAGTATTTAGTTGTGCTATTTTCTATTTAGATAGCACAGAGCGTTTTCTGTGTTCGTAAACTCCAGTTCTTCGACTTTATGAAAAAAACAAAAAGAAAGACCTCGACTCCCTACAAATGGGTGCCGGGGGTCTCACTTATGCTCCTGATTTTTGGACTCGCGGTCTTGGTTCGTCACGATAGAAATCAAGACAACATAGTTAGTCACTCAGAAGCGGAGTATCAGGAGAGGTATGATTACCTTCTTGAGCATGTGGCGCAAACCAACGTTCATCCTTTACTGCGGGCGGTTCATTTCACTATAGGCAAGTATTTTGACGCCTGCGGGACGATGGTATTGAATGCTGATGGGACGCCGTACTTCATAGTGACGGCTAATCATTTATTTTCGGAAACCCAACCGGGATCCGACTATTATGATTATCATGTTCTTGGTCCAAGTGGATATGGCGAACAAGGTCACATCTCTCGAGTCGTTCTCGACAGCATTCGTTCGTCAAATGTGCCCGAAGGGATTCAGGACGTCGCCTTTTGTTACATAGGTGAACCCGCACCGATTTCCAGGACCTCAAAGGTTTTAGTTTCTGCATCGTCACCTTTTTCACAGAGTTTTCAGGTAGGAAAGCTTGCGGAACAGGTCGATGCCGTATCAATCACTACGGGTGAGCATTGTAAGATTATCGGTCAGATAGTGAACAATCAGAATGTTCCTTACTTTATAATGCTTTACAAGAGCGTAAATGGTGAAAGTGGGAGTGGTTTCTGGGGGAGCGACAAGAGGCTCTACATTATTTCTGGAAATGTCGTCGTGAGTCCAGAGACGCGCAAAGAGTTACTAATTCCTAGCACTTACGACTATGTCACTGTATTGAGTGCCGTAAATGTTCATTGGTAGCCATTTTTCCCGGACCCAGCACAATTTGTGCGGGGTCTTTTTTATTTCAAAAACTTTCTTATCTTTTCCGCGTTTCCTACGAAATCTTTTTTGTCGCCTTTCACTTCTCTGTCGGGATACACCCAAATGTGCGCGTGAGGCACGTCTTCGCCGACGATTTTTGAGAGGACAAAATCTGTTTCGAAAGCTTTCATCTCCGCCAAGGCGATTTTTTTGGTAACCTCAAAAAAATCGCCGGCGTTCGGCACGTCCCAGACCCAGCGGTAGTGTTTTTTCGGAATGACGAGCGTGTGGCCGGGCGACAATGGGTTAATCGAAAGAAAAGCCAAGAAATTTTCGTCCTCGTAGACTTTGTTCGCCGGGATTTTTCCGGCTATGATTTTGCAGAAAACGCAATCTTGCATAGGCTGATTATAACAAATACAATGTTTACATGAATACAGAACAAAAAAATGCTTTTTCCGTGCCGGCGGCTATTCTTCTCGGGGCCATTATCATCGCTCTTGCAATCATTTGGGCGGTCCACCCATCAGCTGCGACGTCGCCGACTACTGCGGCGCAAAATGTCGCCAACCCCGCCCTTCCCACCGTCGACCCATCCAAAATCAACACGGTGAACGAACCCTTCATAGGCAACCCAAACGCTCCCGTCACCATTGCTTACTGGTACGACTACCAGTGTCCCTTCTGCAAACAGGATGAAGAGCAAACCGAAGGCAACGTCATCCCTCAAATCATCACCAATTACGTAAACGCGGGGAAAGTGAAGCTCATATTCAAAGATTTTCCATTCCTTGGAGCTGACTCGGAAACGCTCGCCATCGCGGCTCGCGCTGTCTGGGACGTCGCCCCAAGTCAGTTCTACAACTGGCACAAAGCCATATTCGACGCTCAAGGACAGGAAGGCTCGGGTTGGGCAAGTCAGTCAGAAATCATGTCAGTCACCACGGCAGTTCTCGGTGCCGCAGACGCAGCCAAAGTATCGTCTCTCATGGCCTCAAACACCACAACGTATCAAAACGAAATCGCCGCCGACAAGACCGAGGGCAACTCCTTCGGCGTCAATGCCACCCCTTCCATGATTATCGGCAAGCAACTTGTCATCGGAGCGGAACCCTACGCCTCCATACAGACGGCGATTGAGACGGCGTTGGGAAAGTAATCTATGGCAATTGATCCGCAAGGACTCGTGGATTTTCTTCTCGAAAAGAGAGGGGTAAAAACGGCGTCCGAAAAAGAAAAGTTTTTGAACCCCGACTACGATTCGGGGACAAACGACCCATTTCTTTTCAAAGATATGGAAAAAGCGGTTGCTCGTGTATACAAAGCGGTCAAAGCTAAAGAGCGGATTGCCGTTTTTTCCGACTACGACGCCGATGGCATTCCGGGCGCTGTCCTCGCTAAGGATTTTTTCGAAAAAATTGGCCATACGAATTTCGAAATATACATTCCACATCGCCACGACGAAGGATTTGGTTTGAATAAAAGCGCGATCGATGAAATAGCCGAGCGCGGAGCAAAGGTTTTACTTACTATCGATTGCGGTATTGCGGATGCCAAGGAGATTTCCTACGCGAAATCGAAAGATATAGACGTCATCGTTACCGACCATCACGAAGTGCACGGTCCGCTTGAGGCGATTGCCGTCATCGACTCCAAACAACCTGATTGCGCCTATCCAGACAAAAATCTGTGTGGCTCGGGGGTGTTTTTTAAATTCGTTCAGGCGTTTCTTCTCCGTCACGGAGAAGAATTTGGCGTACCGAAAGCGTGGGAGAAATGGCTTCTCGATATGGTCGGTATCGCCACGCTTTCCGACATGGTGCCGCTTGTCGGAGAGAACAGGGTTTTCGCGCACTACGGACTTGTGGTCATGAGAAAATCTCCGCGCCCGGGATTAAACGCCCTTTTTTCCAAGTTGCGGCTCAATAAAAAACATCTTGCCGAGGACGATATTGGTTTTTCCATAACACCGCGCATAAACGCCGCTTCGCGTATGGGGACGCCTCTCGATGCGTTTGATTTGCTTTCCACGAATGATAATAGCGCCGCGGAGAAACTCGTCGAAAAACTCGAACACGTGAACAATGAACGCAAAGGCACGGTCGCTTCTCTCGTCAAAGAAGTCAGGAAAATCGTCGCGGAAAGGCAATGGACGGAGAAAAAAATAATTGTTCTTGGCAATCCAAACTGGAGGCCGTCGCTTTTGGGACTCGCGGCCAATACTTTTGCCGGAGAATTTTCCTGCCCGGTATTTCTCTGGGGCAGAGACGGCGACAATGTGATAAAAGGTTCGGCTCGTTCGGGAGGAGGAATAAATCTCATCGAACTTATGCGCGCGGCGAAGCCGGGTGTGTTCACGGAATTTGGCGGTCACGCATATTCCGGAGGGTTTAGTGTCGCAAACGACGCCATTCTCAACCTCGAAGGCGAGCTCGAGACGGCTTTGGGTAATTTGCCTCCTGCCGCTTTGGGCGCGGTTGCCGAAGCATATGATACGGAAATTTCTTTGGACGATGTGTCGGCGACGCTTTACGACGCACTCTCAAAACTTTCTCCATACGGCGTCGGAAATCCGAAACCGACATTTCTTTTCAAAGACGTCGTTGTTACCTCAATAAAAAAATTCGGCAAGGAAAAAAATCACACGGAAATAATGTTTCAGAAAAAAAACGGCACGGTCAAAGCCATTCAATTCTTCGCCGGCGAGGAATTTTCGAAAATTTCCGAAGGAGACACACTTTCTTTTATTGGAAATTTGGAAAAATCGACGTTCGGAAATAAAACAGAACTGCGTGTTAGAATTTTAAAGCTCATATGAACAACATTTTGATTTTTACCGATGGAAGCGCGAGAGGCAATCCGGGACCGGGCGGTTGGGGCGCTATCGTCGTTTGCGATGGGAAAGTCCATGAACTTGGGGGTAGAGACGTGCACACGACGAACAATAAAATGGAGCTCACCGGCGCGATAAAAGCACTCGAATTTGTCTCCGCGAGAAATATTTCCGCGCCGATAGTAATTTTTTCGGATTCGGAATACGTCATCAAAGGCATGACAGAGTGGCTTGTTAATTGGCAAAGGAAAAATTGGCGAACGGCCGCGAGAAAACCAGTTTTGAATCAGGAACTGTGGCAAACACTCGCGGCTCTCGCGAAAGATTTTAAAATAGAGTGGCAATATGTTGCCGGTCATTCCGGTCACGAAGCGAACGAAAGGTGCGATGTTATTGCCACATCTTTTGCTGACGATCTTCCTGTGCCGCTTTACAGCGGCGATATGAAAAAGTATTCAATAAAAATATAAACAAAATTTATGGCGGCGGCCATTTATATTTCAATTTTAGGATTTGCTTTAGGCGTTTTATTCGAAACTTTTTCAAACGCCAATCTATTTTTCTTGGTTTTTATTCTGGTTACCGGATTGGCAATAACAGCGGCAGTGTATACTTTCGAACGAGAACCGAACCGAGAGCGCGGGAAGTGTGGCAGTTTCGAGCGCGTAAGTCGGAGCGAAGCGCACAAGCGAGAAACTGCCACACTTCCCGCGCTCATTTCTCTTTTTTTGATATTTTTCTTTCTCGGAGCTTTGCGTTACGAGACATATTCAAAAACTCCAGACCCGATTCTTTCAAGTGCGAAAGGAAAAATCGAAATCACGGGCTTTATATCTGAAGATCCCGATGTCAGGCAAGACAAACAACTTCTCACGTTTCGCGTCGAATCCTTGGGTGGAAAAAAAGTTTCCGGCGAAAACAACATTCTCATCGAAGCGGGACTTTTTCCGAAGCGCTCGTATGGAGACGAGCTCGCCGTTTACGGCCCACTTGTTTCGCCACGGAATTTTTCTGACGACACGACGGGTGAGACATTCGATTACGTTTCGTATCTTCAAAAAGACAGAATTTATTTCGTTATGTACCAGCCGCAAATGAATATCATTGCCGCAGGCGGGGGCAATCCGATTATGGCGGCGCTTCTTTCGGTAAAACACGCTTTTGCGGACAGTGTCGATAGAGGTATGAGCGAGCCCAATTCGTCTTTGGTCAACGCTATTATCCTTGGAGAAAGACACAGTGTGCCGCAAAATATTCTCGATATGCTTCGCACGGTCGGCATTATTCACATTGTCATCCTTTCCGGTTACGCCATTACCATCGTTGCCGAATCGGTGAGGCGTTTTTTTTCGCGTTTTGGTTTCCGGACGTCCATAATCCTTGCGTCGGTCTCGATAATTCTTTTCGCTTTGATGACGGGAGCAACAGCTATGGTCGTCAGAGCGTCAATAATGGCGCTTTTTGCTTTTCTTTCGAGAGCTTTGTCGCGAAAGCACGATGTTGTCCGAGCTTTGGCTTTGACCGTTTTCCTTATGGTCCTTTGGAACCCGATGATTTTGGTTTTTGACGTGTCTTTCCAAGTTTCGATACTTGCCGTCGCCGGTCTTGTGTTTATTTCGCCAATTTTCGAGAAAAAATTCATCAATATTTCCGACAGATTCGGTTTTAAAAGTATTTTAATATCAACTCTGTCGGCGCAAATCGCCGTCGTGCCGTATCTTTTGTACGTGACGGGTTCTTTTTCGCTCTATTCCGTTCCGGCGAATATCTTGGTCTTGGTTGTCTTGCCCATGACGATGTTTTTTGGATTACTTTCTGGCGTCTTCGGTTTCGTATCGCCGATTCTGGCTTTTCCGTTCTCGGCGATGGCGTATTTTCTCACCTCATACGAGCTTTTTGTCGCCAGAATATTTTCGTCAATTCCTTTTTCGTCGATTTTGATACCTCTGCCGTTTTGGGCTGTTCTTCTGATTTACTTGCTTGCCGCTTTGAAATTGTTTTCTATGACCTCCCAATTTAGGTTGGCGAAGAAATCTTCGACGTAATTTTTCTTTCCGGAAGGCTGGTAGTCTGCGACGAACGAGTGTTCCCACATATCGAGAGCGAGGACAGCCGCCGAGTTTTGAAGTTGGCCTAGATGTTGTTCATCTACCCACGAGGTGATGAGCCGTCCAGATTCAGGATTGTAGTAGAGCATTGCCCATCCGATGCCGCGGGTCATTGCGACTGATTTGAAGTATGCGAGCCAGCCATCGAACGTGCCGCCCTCGGATTCTATTACTTCTTTGAGCTTTGAATTTTTCGGAAGTGATTTTGGTCCGCCTTCAAAAGAAGAAAAATACACTTCATGATTGCGCATACCGTTGAATTCGAAACTGAATCGTCTGCGGATTTCGCTTACGGCGTAGGCATTTGCCGGATCAGCCCCAAGCGTCGCGATTTTTTCCATGACAAGATTGGCGTTCGTCACGTAGCCACTGTAAAGCTTCAAGTGCTCCTCGATTGTTTTTGCCGAAATACCTTTTAATGCCGGAATATTAAACTTTTTTTCTTCAAATTTTTTCATATGAAAATTGTATCATAGGCGTGCTAAAATCATCACTATGCGGCGGCTTGCTTTAGTTATTTTAATAATTTTGGTCTTTATGTGCGTCTTCGGAGTGTATGCCGCACTGAAAAGACCTTTGTTACACATAGCGTTTCTCAATGTCAGCAAGGGGGACGCTATTTTAATTACGACACCATCGGATAATAGGGCGCTTATTGACGGCGGACCGGACCAATCGGTCCTATTCGCCCTCGGAAGAGAAATGCCTTTCTATGTCCGCTCTATCGATATCGTCCTCGCCACATCGCAAAAAAGTTCCGACATAGGCGGTTTACCTTTTGTTTTTGACCGTTTCAATGTCGGAGCATTCGTCGATTCGGGACTTTCGTCAAAGACGACGACCTATAAGACAGTTTTGAATGACGTTTCTCAAAAAAATATTCCGCGTATTACGGCTAATATGGGCGATGACATCAATTTAGGCAACGGCGCACACTTTCTCGTTCTTTCTTCCGGCGCAGAAATCACGGGAAAGATAATTTATGGACAAACCTCGATTTCAATTCCCGCCGATATTCCAAATCTCGCGTCATCGACGGATGACATCGTCTTTGAATCCGACGGCACAAATATTTGGAGAAAATAAAAAAGGGACGCGCCATCGCATCCCAAATTACTTTTCCTCGGTCCATTCCAGAATAATCTTCCGAAAGAATCCTCCGCGTTCTTCCAACTTTTTCTTGCGTTGTGCTTCGAGATCGTTGGCGGAATGCCCGATAGTACCGGGCAGATTGAGGACGACCTCCAGTATGTCGGCGAGTTCGTCCAGATTCGGATTCTTTTTGAACTCAGCAACCTCCTCGCCGAGTTTGTCGAGAAGTTTCCTTTTGTATTCGTCCAGAGAAGCTGGGTGATACTGCGCCGCGATTCCTTTTTGAGCAAGAATGTCGGGGATTTTGTCCCGAACAAGTTTGTCGTATATTTTTTTCATTTGTGCACCTATGAGAAACCTTACTCTTTCGCGAGTTTCTGTCAAACAAAAGCGGCGCGGCACAAAGTGCCGCGCCGCTTTTGTTTCTTATATGATTCCTGCTTTTTTGAGAGTGGCGTAAGCCCCGTTTTTGTTTATGGTTTTGATGGCGCGAGTCGAGAGGGTGACGATGACCGACTTCTTGAGTTCGGGAACGTAAATTCTCTTTTTTTGCATGTTAAGTTGCTTCCGGACTTTTCCTGTCGGATTGTATTGCGTCGCGCGGGTTCGGTTACTGAATTTTCCGCCGACAAGCGATGTTCTTTTTGATACGGGGCACGTTCTTGCCATAGACTAAAGAGGTTATCACATATGATAAAATGAATCAATGCTCGATAATTCCACGCTGACATTTATATTTTCGCTTATCATTCTCATATTCTCCGTCGTTATACACGAAGTATCTCACGGTTACGCGGCTCTTTTTCAAGGCGACAGGACGGCGCAGGAGCAGGGGCGACTGACGCTTAACCCAATCAAGCATATCGACCCAATCGGCTCCATCATTTTTCCGGCACTATCGCTTCTTCTCGGCGGTTTCGTTTTTGGTTGGGCAAAGCCGGTGCCGTTCAATCCGTACAATCTGCGAAACAGGAAATATGGCGAAGCAATCGTGGCAATCGCCGGTCCGGCATCGAACATTTTCATCGCTTTGGTTTTCGGACTCATTCTTCGCGCCTCGCCCGCGCTCGCGGCAGGGAGCGTCGGCTCCCTTATCGCTTTGATTGTTCTCATCAACCTTATGCTCGGCATTTTCAACCTCATTCCCATTCCGCCTCTCGACGGTAGCCGCCTTCTCGGTGTGCTCTTGCCTGCTCGATTTGAAAAAGCTCGTCATATTTTCGACCGCTACGGCCTTGTCGTTGTCATTCTTCTGATTTTTATTCTCGCTCCTATCGCGAGCATCGTCGTGTCTTGGCTTTTCGCCTTGATTACCGGTATAAGTTTTTAAAAATATGAAAACAGCTTTGATAACTGGAGTCGGAAAGGGAATTGGCAAGGCTTTGAAAGAGAAATTTCTTTCCGAAGGATTTTTTGTCGTCGGGACATACAATTCCGAGAAGCCGAATGAAGAAAAAAATTTCGTTTCTCTCAAGCTCGACCTGTCGAAAAAAGAAAGCGTGGCGAATTGCATCAAAGAAATTTCAAAATTAAATAAAAAAGTAGATATTCTCATAAATAATGCCGGCGCGATGTTCGACGAGGACAAAACGGCACTTGTGCCGGACAAACTTCGTCAGACGCTCGAGGTCAATCTTATCGGCACGGCCGATTTCACGGAAAAAACTATTCCGAATCTTTCGAAAGACGCACATATAGTATTTGTTTCGTCCGAAGCCGGTTCGATCACACTCACGGAAGAGGGAATAAGTCACGAACCGGGACATTATCCGGCGTATAAAATTTCCAAAGCCGCACTCAATATGTATATGGCGACTTTGGCGGACCGAACAATGAAAGAAGGTTTGATTGTTTCCTCCGTTCATCCCGGATGGGTGAGGACGGCTATTGGTGGTGATGAAGCACCGATAACTCCACAGGAAGCTGCGGCGGATATTTTCACATTGGCAATTTCAAAACCACAAACCGGTGGTTTCTGGTTCAAAGGCAAACGCGAACCGTGGTAGTCGATATCTTGTTTTAGTTAGCATTCCATAAAATGGCTCAATACAGTCGCATTTTTGAATTTCAAAATAGAATCGCATAAATTAAATTGACTTTAATTTATTTGTATGCTACGCTTAAACATAAGGTAGGCTAGTTTGAGCTTGAATATGTCTACCCGTATGTTCTTTGAGTTCTAAGAAGGTCTAATGAAAAGGAGCGTTTAGCTCTGAACGGACTAATATCAATCCAGTAGCCTGGTTGCTGGTTCTTGGGAATCGGTTATAAGCCAGTTATATTGAATCCGTATCTAACTTAGAAAACATTTGGATGTACGAAGTAAAAGCTTATTTTGTGGCATTTCGATATTTTGCGTTAAATCGCCAGTCGGTGTCACGAAATTAAAGACTAGGGCACCCCCCCTGGTCTTTTCATTTGCCGAAACTTGCCTCTTTCTTATACATATAGTAATCTCATCTCTGCGTCCTAGACGCTTGTTTTATTGAGACAGGTGAGTAATCGAGAGGGAATACATCTAGTTTCCTCCGGTGAATAAATCACGCTGTCTCGCAATTTAGCCGGTTAATAATCACATAATGCCCACAATCAATCAGCTCGTAAAGAGAAAGAGAGTTTCGCTTAAACGCAAATCAAAGTCGGTCGCTTTGACGCGCTCGTTTAACACCATCGAAAACCGCCCGAAATATTTCGATTCGCCTTTCAAACGCGGCGTCTGCATCAAAGTTACGACCAAAACTCCGAAAAAGCCGAACTCGGCTATCCGCAAAATCGCTCGCGTTCGCCTTTCAAACGGCATGGAAGTCACGGCATACATTCCGGGAATGGGACACAATTTGCAGGAACACGCAGTCGTTCTCCTTCGCGGCGGTCGCGTCAAAGATGTCGGTCTTCGCTATCAAGTCGTGCGCGGTAAACTCGACGCCGCAGGCGTAGAGAAGCGCGGAAAAGGCCGCAGTCAGTACGGCACAAAGAAACCTAAGAAAGAAGCAGCTAAATAAAATACCATGCGAAGAAAAATAAACACAAAAAGAAATCTTGACGCCGATCGCGTCTACGAATCGGAAAAAGTCGCAAAACTCATCAACTACGTGATGGAGTCAGGCAAGAAAGCCACGGCCCGCGCCGTCGTCTATCGCTGCTTCGATACGATAAAAGAAAAAGCCAAAGTCGAAAATCCGGTTGAGGTTTTCGAAAATGCGCTCAAGAACACCGCGCCGAACGTCGAAGTCCGCTCACGCCGCGTCGGTGGCGCCAACTATCAAGTCCCTGTCGAAGTTCGCCCCGAACGTCGCCAGGCACTCTCGATGAAATGGATTATCGATGCCGCTCGCTCAAAGAAGGGCACGGAAATGCACAAGAAACTCGCCGATGAAATCATCGCCGCTTCGAAAAACGAAGGTGAAGCAGTCAAGAAACGCGAAAACGTCCACAAAATGGCCGAATCCAACAAAGCTTTCGCTCATTTTGCCTGGTAATATAATTTTTCATCTATAAAAATCACATACAATATATATGAACAGAGATTATCCGCTTGATAAGGTTCGCAATTTCGGAGTTATCGCCCATATCGATGCTGGCAAGACGACGACGTCGGAGCGCATTCTTTTCTACACGGGAATGACGCACAAAATCGGCGAAGTCCACGAAGGCGACACCGTCACCGACTGGATGGAACAAGAACGTGAGCGTGGCATCACCATCACCGCCGCCGCCATCACGTGTTTCTGGAGTCCTTCATATATGCCGAAAGGCGACACTTCAAAAAAAGTCCGCTTCAACATCATCGACACCCCCGGACACATTGATTTTACGGTCGAAGTGAAGCGCTCGCTTCGCGTCCTCGACGGCGCGGTCGTCGTTTTCGATGGTGTCGCCGGAGTCGAACCGCAATCCGAAACCAACTGGCGCTATGCCGACGAAAGCAAAGTGCCGCGCATTTGTTTCATAAACAAAATGGACCGCATGGGCGCGTCTTTCGAAAATTCCTACAAATCGATTCTCGAACGCTTGAGCAAATACGCCGTGCCAATTCAACTGCCCATTGGTTCCGAAGAAAATTTCGAGGGCGTCATAGACCTCATCAGGATGAAGGCCTATCACTTCGAAGGTGAAATGGGTATGGACGTCAAAGAATTCGAAATTCCGGAAAAATTACGTGCCGACGCCGAAAAATGGCGCGCTCAAATGATAGAAAGAATCGCCGAGACGGACGATTCGCTCATGACCGCGTATCTCGAGGGAAAAGTTTTCGATTTGGAAACGATAAAGAAAGGTTTACGCAAAGCCGTGCTCGGCAACCACATCTTCCCCGTGATGACCGGCTCGGCTCTCAAAAACAAGGGTGTCCAACTCATCCTCGACGCCGTCGTAGATTATCTTCCGTCGCCTCTCGACATTCCGGCCGTCAAGGGTACCGACCCGAACACGGGCGAAGAAATTTTCCGCCACGCCGACGACTCTGAACCATTCTCCGCGCTCGCGTTCAAACTTCAAAACGACCCGTTCGTCGGCGCTCTCACGTTTTTCCGCGTTTACTCCGGAACACTCGAAGCTGGTTCGTATATTTACAACTCATCGACGGGCAAGAAAGAACGCCTTTCGCGCATTGTCCGACTTCAAGCCGACAAACGCGAAGAAGTGAAGAAAGTTTTTGCCGGTGAGATCGCCGCCGCCGTCGGTCTCAAAGACGCGCTCACGAGTAACACACTCTGCGACGAAAATAATCCGATTCTTCTCGAAGTTATCAAATTTATCGAGCCGGTTGTGTCGCTTCGCGTCGAGCCTAAGACAAAAGCCGACCAGGAAAAAATGGGCATGGCTCTCCGCAAACTCGCGAATGAAGACCCGACCTTTAAAATCACGGCAAACGCCGAAACGGGCGAGACGATTATTTCCGGCATGGGAGAACTTCACCTCGAAATCATGGTTGACCGCATGAAAAGAGAATTCGGCGTCAACACCACCGTCGGCAAGCCACAAGTCGCTTACCGAGAAACGATTCTCGGAACCGCCGAAGCTGAACACAAATACATCAAGCAATCCGGTGGTAAAGGTCAATACGGTCACGTGAAAATTATTCTCAAACCTCTGCCGGCTTTGGTTGAGGGCGAAAAAATCCCGAAGAACGTCAAACGTTACGACGATTTCGAATTCATCAACTCCATTAAAGGTGGCGTCATTCCAAACGAATTTATTCCCGCCGTCGAAAAAGGCGTGCGCGAAGCCATGGACCGCGGCGTTGTCGCCGGTTTCAAAATGGTCAACGTCTCTTGCGAACTGACGTTTGGTAGCTATCACGACGTCGACTCGTCAGAAATCGCCTACAAGATTGCCGCGTCGCAGGCTTTCCAAGACGCGTCGAAACGCGCCAAGGCCGTCATTCTCGAACCGATAATGAGACTTGAAGTCGTCGCGCCGGAGAAATTTATGGGCGATATCACGGGTTCGATCGCGTCAAAGCGCGGCATGATAGAAGGTACCCAGCCGAAAGGACCGGTCCTCTCGATTCTCGCCAAAGTGCCTCTCGCGGAAATGTTCGGATACACGACGCAACTTCGCTCAATGACCTCTGGACAGGGAAGCGCCCAAATGGAATTCGACCACTATGAAGTCGTCCCTCCGAACGTGGAAAAAGAAATCGTCGAAGCTAGAAAATAATTTCAGCAATTTTTTGCAAAGAAAAAACGGCGGTTCGCGCTAGCGCGAACCGCCGTTTGAGTTTCCCGTTCCCGGAAAACTATCCTTTCGCCGAATCAGTCGGCAGAGGACCGTCGGGTACTTCGTATATCTCAACGAGAGCCGTTCCCACCGTGCCGTCCGAGCTTGTCACTTCCGCGGTGTAAGCTCCCGGCGCAAGTGAGAGTACGAGCGCGGCATCGAGACTTCCCGGACTAAATCCGAATGTTCCCGTCGCCACCTCCGCATTTTCCACTGCCGTCACATCAGCTCCCGTGGACCATCCTTCGTTTTGCGCAACGATGAGTCCGGAGGCGTTGTAGATCGTCAGATACGGATGACCGAGGACGTTGGCTACACCAAACGCCGAAAGCGTTGGACCGACCGCTCTGACGAGGACCTTCATCTTGTCGGCATTGTCGCTTGAGATGACGAAGCCGCCGATGAGCGGGGACTGCGCCGTGACCATGCCGCGCGCCGAAATATTCAATAACGAGTTTTTCTGCGCGAGTTTGGTGACCACGGCTTGCGGATTTCCTTGTGGCCATATCGGAACATTGACTGTGGTATCGGCGCCATAGCCGATGCCAACGAGGGCAACGTTCGCTGACTGCCCAGCGCCATCGGTGCTTATTCGCACGATAACGGTAAGTTCCTGGAAGGAATTTGCCGGAACAACGAACGGATAGAACCCAAACCCTATCCCAGAATTAGAATTCAAAGGATAGACGTTGTCCGGATGATACACTGTGCCGTTTGTGCTTTCCATGACAAGGGAAGTAACCGGTCCGGTTGCGTTTAGTGACAAATCGATCGTGTCGTCGGCATTTCCAGAGTTCTGGATATCAAACGTCAGTATCTTGTTGCCGCCCGTTCCAGCTTTAAACGCTCCGCCTTCAGGTGAATTTGAAGATGTGGTGATGGTGATTTGCGCCTGCGCCCGTGCGACCGATGTGAAAGCGGGGATAAGACCCGCGAAGATGAAAGCGCAAAGCGCCTTCGAAACTGACAATGTGCTCTTGTTCATATGCTTTTCAATCGTTGCTGAAGTTCCGGTTTGTCTGAAACAGCTTACAAGCTAACATATTATTGATTTATTGTCAATAATATGACAAATCATATACAAGATATCCACCAACAGAAGAGATTTCTTTTTTCCGGGCATGTTCTATAATGGGAAGGTCCCTTTTAGTAGAAAATAATTTAACGTACATGCAAGAGAATAAAGGTTCGAGTAGTACGGTTATTTGGATCATCGTCATTATCGTGGTCTTGCTCGGCATCTGGTGGTACTGGAGCGCTTCAAGCTCCAGTACAGCAGCTCCGGTAGTCCCAGCAGCACCTGTAACGACAGCAGCCCCGGCGACAACGCCAGCCGCTGCAGCAGTAACTCCATAATTTCCGAAGCTTATTCAAAAGTGGCGCGCCCAAGGGGCGCGCCACTTTTGTTTGACTTCGAAACACCTTTCGCATATACTTTCGGCTACGCATTCTCTATGCGCTTTTTTCGTCGTTATTAGCTAGGCATTATTAATTTATTTAAAACATATGGCAGCAGAATTCAAAAGAACAAAGCCGCACGTAAACGTCGGCACCATCGGTCACGTTGACCACGGCAAGACGACTCTTACCGCGGCAATCCTCGCGGTTCAAGCTCGCGATGGTCTCGCGAACGTCAAAGCGTATTCGGACATCGCCAAAGGCGGTACGGTCCGCGACGCTTCGAAAATCGTCACTATTTCTCTCGCTCACGTCGAATACGAATCGGCGACGCGACACTACGCGCACATCGACTGTCCAGGACACGCCGACTTCATCAAGAACATGATTACCGGCGCCGCCCAAATGGACGGAGCGATTCTCGTCGTCTCCGCCATTGACGGCCCGATGCCACAAACCCGCGAACACATTCTTCTCGCGCGCCAGGTCGGCGTTCCGAAGATTGTCGTCTTCCTCAACAAGTGCGACGCCGTCGAAGACAAAGAACTCATCGACCTCGTCGAAGAGGAAGTCAAAGGTCTTCTCGCCAAACAGGGTTACACCGATTGTCCGGTTATCCGTGGTTCGGCCCTCAAGGCTCTCGAATCAAAAGACAACAATGACGAATGGGCGAAGAAAATCAAAGACCTCGTCGCCGCTCTCGATTCCTACATTCCGATTCCAGAGCGCGCCATTGACAAACCATTCCTCATGCCGATAGAAGACATTTTCTCGATTGAAGGTCGCGGCACGGTCGTTACCGGTCGCATCGAACGCGGTCAGGTCAAAATCGGAGACGAAGTCGAAATCGTCGGTCTCGTTCCCACCTCAAAGACCACCATTACCGGTATTGAAATGTTCAACAAACAGCTTCAGAGCGGTTTGGCCGGAGACAACGCCGGAGTCCTCCTTCGCGGCACGGCCAAGGACGCCGTTCATCGCGGACAAGTTCTCGCGAAGCCCGGTTCGACCACTCCTCACACAGAATTTGAAGCGGAAGTCTACATCTTGAAGAAAGAAGAAGGCGGACGACATACGCCGTTCTTCAACGGTTACAAACCGCAGTTCTACGTCCGCACCACGGACGTGACCGGCGAAGTTACTCTTCCGGAAAAAGTTGAAATTGTTATGCCGGGAGACACCATTACCTTCAAAGTCAAACTTGTCGCTCCGATCGCTCTCGAAGACAAACAGCGCTTTGCCATTCGCGAAGGTGGCAAGACTGTCGGCGCCGGAGTCGTGACAAAAGTCGTAAAATAAATCTGTGGAAGCCGTAAAACCGAAAGAAGTAAAAAAGAAAGCGCCGACGAAGAAAGCGGTAGCCAAAGTCACGAAGACGGAAATCGTGCCGAAGCTCCGCATTCGCGTCCGCGCCTACGAATCGAAAATCCTCGACGCGTCGGTCAAACAAATCATCGACACGGCGCTCCGCTATGACGTCGAAGTCATCGGACCGATTCCGCTTCCGACCGAAATCAAAAAATACACGGTCAATCGCGCTTCCTTCGTCTACAAAAACGCCCGCGAACAATTCGAAATGAGAGTCCACAAGCGTTTGATAGACATCATGAATCCGAACCAAAAAATCATCGAAGCTTTGACCAACCTTTCTCTTCCGTCCGGAGTCAACATCGACGTAAAGATGGCGTAAAGAAATCAAAAGCGGCGCGCACGAAAGTGCGCGCCGCTTTTGATTGTCGTGACCAAATCATCCATCAAGATGTTATAAGAATTAGAAGGAAATTTTATGAACACAAAAGACTTAGAACTCGTTCTTCTCGCTACAGGCGAGTCGCTCAAGATAAAATCCGATGAACTTCTTGCCACCGGCGCAATCATTGCTCAGATGTGGGCAATAGAGGCTTGGGTCAAGGATAATCCAAAAGTCCAAGATATTTCTCCGATAGTAATTGCCGACCCTACGGCGCAGGCGCGGACATATCTTCATGGTGCAATAGTCCAAGTCCCAGCATATGCAATTACAGAACCGGGTAAACATTTTCCTGGAGGCTGGATAGACCTCAATGTGCCAATGTGGCCCAAAGAAAGAGGCGGTCAGTTGGCAGTCCTCGTTATCAGAAATCGTTAGTTGGGGCGCGGTTCGCTAAAGCGAACCGCGCCTTTTTATTTTCTGAAATATTTTCCGTATTCCCACGGCATACACGGTATGCTAATATACACGATATGCTAACAACAATAGGAATCATTTTGGTCGTTTTGTGGCTTGTGGCGGTTATCACGGGATTTACGCTTGGCGGTCTTATTCATATTCTTCTGGTCGTGGCTATCATTGTCTTTCTCGTTCGCGTCATCCAGGGAAAAAACCCGCTCAAGTAGTTTTCTTGCATTATTTTTGGCTTTCCTGTAGTATCTTCCTCACTAAGCAGGGAACTGCTTTTTTGTTTTAGAGAGCCTACAGGACTCAAATCCCGCGCTCGCGCTATCACGAACATGAAATTCATTCTTGGAACAAAAGAATATATGACTCAAGTTTTCGACGACACCGGTCGCGCTTTTCCTGCGACTGTGATTTCAGCAGGACCTCTCGTCGTCACGCAGGTCAAGTCGAAAGAAACGGACGGCTACGAAAGCGTGCAGGTCGGTTTCGGCGAGCAAAAAGAATCTCGTCTTTCGAAAGCGGTCAAAGGTCACCTCAAAGGTCTCGGCAATTTCCGACACCTCGGAGAATTTCGCACGGAAGTCGGCGCGATGAAAGTCGGCGATAAGATTGACCTCTCGACATTCAAAGTCGGAGAGAAGATTTCCGTCCGAAGCGAATCGAAAGGCAAGGGTTTTGCCGGCGCGGTCAAACGTTATCACTTCAAAGGTGGCCCGCGCACGCACGGTCAAAAACATTCCGAACGCGAGGTTGGTACGATTGCCGGCGGCGGTCGCGGCGGCTCGGGACGCGTCGCCAAAGGCAAGCGCATGCCGGGAAGAATGGGTAGCGACCAAGTGACCGTCCGAAATCTTTCAATTCTTCAGATTGACCCAGCGACGAACACCCTCGTCGTCAAGGGATCGGTTGCTGGCAAGCGCGGCAGTTTGGTTCGCATCATCCAAAAATAATATGGAAGCAACAATTTACAATACAAAAGGCAAGGAAACGGGGAAGATACAACTTTCCGAAGAGGTCTTCGGCTTGCCGTGGAATGCGGACCTTGTCCATCAGGTTGCGACAAGTATGCAGTCGTCCGCCCGCCAGCCTATCGCTCACGCCAAAGACCGCGGCGAAGTGCGCGGCGGTGGCAAAAAGCCGTGGCGACAAAAAGGCACGGGTCGCGCTCGTCACGGTTCCATCCGATCGCCGCTTTGGGTCGGCGGTGGCGTGACGCACGGACCTCGCAAGGACAAGAAATACGACCGCAAAGTGAACAAAAAAGCCAAAGTAAAGGCCTTGTTCACGATTCTCTCGAAGAAATTCAAGGAAGGGGAAATCCTTTTCGTTGATTCTTTTTCATACGCGACTCCAAAGACGGCCGAAGCCAAGTCGACACTCGTCTCTCTTTCGAAAATCAAAGGATTTGAGAGGCTTTCGACAAAGAAAGTGAATGCCGCCGTCCTCGCTCTCTCGTCAAAAAACGTCACGACCGAAAAAAGTTTCAGAAATATCGCAAACGTCCGAGTCGAGGAAGCGAGGAACTTGAGCCCTCTCGACGTCCTCAATTCGACGTTTGTCGTCTTCGAAAATCCGGAGAAATCCCTTTCGGCTTTCGTGGCGAAAGTAAATAAAAAATAATTTTATGGCGTTTTTTGGAAAAAACAAGACGGAAAAGAAAGTAGAAACGACCGCGAAAGCGGGAAGGGCGACGTCAAAACCGTCCGCGGTTTTGAGGCCGAAGAATCTTTCGGTTTCCGCCGCGCAGGTGATTATTCGTCCGCATATTACGGAAAAAAGCGGAATGCTTTCGCAGTCCGGCGTCTATACCTTCGAAGTCGTCAAGGGTGCGGGTTCGAAAGCTATAGCCGAAGCGGTCGAGGCCCTCTACAAAGTCGTCCCGACGCAGGTTTCCGTGACGACCATTCGCTCAAAAAAAAGAAATCTCCGCGGTAAGCCTGGCAAAACGGCAAGCGGCAAGAAAGCTTACGTCTACCTCAAGAAAGGCGAGACCATCGAATTTATATAAAACCATGAAATCCTACAACCCACGTTCAAACGGCAGACGCCAAATGCAGACAATCGAGTTCAAGAAATTTTTGACTACCCAGAATCCCGAGAAATCCTTGACCTACGGAGGCAAACGCGACGTCGGCAGAAACAGCTTTGGCCGCATCACTGTTCGTCACAAAGGCGGCGGTCACAAGCGTCTCTATCGAGACGTCTCTTTCTCGTTCGACAAAGTCGGCGTTCCGGCTACCGTCAAATCAGTCGAATACGATCCGAACCGTTCCGGTTTCATCGGCCTCGTCGCCTATCGCGACGGCGAACGCCGCTACGTGCTCCTTCCGAAAGACGTTAAAGTCGGCGCGACCATCGTCGCTTCCTCCGACGCGCTTGTCGCTCCGGGCAACGCACTGCCCTTGAAGAAAATCCCCGTCGGCACCTTCGTTTATAATATCGAAATCAAACCAAAAGGCGGCGCCAAAATCGCCCGCGCGGCCGGAATCTTCGCCCAAGTCATCGGTAACGACAGTGGTTACACGCAAATCAAAATGCCGTCGACCGAAGTTCGAAAAATAAAAGAAGAATGTTTTGCCATGGTCGGTCAAGTTTCAAACGACGAACACTGGCTCGTTTCTTCCGGTAAAGCCGGTCGCTCAAGATGGCTTGGCATTCGACCAACCGTTCGCGGTTCGGCAATGAACCCTGTCGATCATCCGTACGGCGGTGGTGAAGGACGACAAGGTAGAGGTCTCCGCCGCCTCAAAACCATGTGGGGCAAACCGTCGGGCAAGGGACAGAAGACTCGCACGCCGAAAAAATACTCAAATGTCTTTATCGTTTCACGCAGACAAGTTGGCAAGAGAAAGAAGACGGAATAAAACAAGCAAAAAATTAAAACACACAAAAAACGGCACAAGTGCCGTTTTTTGTGTTAGAATTTACAGTAACAACATTATGAAAAAATATTTAAAGAAAAAATACACCATTCCGGCCGGTATTATCGTCGTCATTATTCTGTGCGTTGCCATTTTCGGTAACCACGGCGGCGCGCCGAATTTCCAATCGGCGCCGGCTGTTGTCGGCAACGTCGTCGAGACGGTTTCCGTTACCGGCACGGTTTCTCCCATAGGCAAAGCCGCTCTGGCTTTCGAAAAATCTGGCGTTATTTCGCACATATACGTTTCCGTCGGACAGACCGTTGCCGCAGGTGATCCGATAGCGTCACTCGACAGTTCCTCCGACCAGGCGGCACTCGAGAGCGCTCAGGCGACACTGGCTGACATGACGTCGTCTTCGGCGCAGGCAACTTCCGGCGGGACAAGCGTCTCTTCCGCCGCGACGTCTCTTTCGTCGGCGCAGACGGACGCGGTCAATGCCGCTCACGATGGATTCGCCAAAGCCCAAGCCTCGCTCGTCAATTACACCGATTCGTTTTTCAACAATCCTCAATCCCAAAATCCGACGATTAACGTCCGCACCGATACGACCGACACGGCGACCGCCGTCAATTTCGAACGTTTGAAAATTTCCGAAACGATATCGAAATGGTCGGGTGAGTTGTCGACGTCGACGCCAAGCGACGCCTTGCAGCTCATTTCCGATTCCTACAACTATCTCACGACGATAAAACAATTTATGAACAATCTTTCGGTCATCATGAACGACCTTAGTCCGACCAACTCGGGATTGTCTCAGACGCAAGTCACCGCGGATGTCGCGACAATGAATTCCGGACTCTCGACTTTAAACACGGCGGTTGATTCCGTCACGGCGGCACAAAGTCAACTTTCTCTCGCGGGCAACTCGTCCGATTCCATCGCCGCCCAAAAGGCCAGAGTCGACGGTGCGCAGGCGACCCTTTCGGAAGACACGATTGTTTCTCCGATAGACGGCATCGTGACGGAGGAAGACCCGAACGTCGGCGAATTCATCGCCGCGGGAAATTCCGGATTTGCCGTTCAGTCGAATGGAGCGTTTAAGATTGAAGCGTATGTCGCCGAGGCGGATATCGCCAAAGTCGCCGTCGGCGATTTGGCGTCGACGACTCTCGACGCTTACGGTTCGGATATTGATTTTCCGGCGAAAGTCACTGCTATTGACCCCGCGGAGACCGTGCTTGAAGGCGTGCCGACATACAAAGTCACTTTGGAGTTTCTCCAAAACGACCCACGCGTTCTCTCCGGCATGACGGCAAACTTGATAATCCTCACGCACGAAGCCCGTAATGTTCTCACTGTTCCGTATCGCGCGGTCATAGACAATAACGGCGCCAAATCTGTCCGTCTTGTGAGCGCAAACGGCGCGTCATACACGACTGTTCCCGTGACCGTCGGACTCAAAGGTTCCGAAGGCACGATAGAAATAGACTCCGGTCTCTCTGCCGGTCAAAAGGTCGTGACATACGTCCAAGGTCAATGAATATCATAGAGGTTAAAGACCTGAAGAAGTCCTATGAGGACGGCGAAACGCCGACTATCGCTTTAGCCGGCGTGACATTTAACGTCAGGAAAGGCGAATTTCTCGCCATTATGGGACCGTCGGGTTCCGGTAAGTCCACACTGCTTCATCTCCTCGGACTTCTTGACGAGCCGACCTCTGGCAACTATCACTTCAACGGCAAAGACACGTCGAAATATTCCGGAAACGAAATCGCCGGCTTGCGCAATCGCGAAGTCGGTTTCGTTTTTCAAGCCTTCAACCTCTTGCCGCGCACGACCGTTCTCGAGAACGCGAAATTACCCCTTGTCTATTCCGAAATTCCGGAACGAGAGTGGAATGACCGCGCCATGAAAGCCATCGAGTCCGTCGGGCTTGGAAATCGTGCCGGACACCAGCCTTCCGAACTCTCCGGAGGAGAAAAACAGCGCGCGGCTATCGCTCGCGCCCTTGTCACCGACCCGGAAATTATTTTTGCCGACGAGCCGACCGGAAACCTCGACAGCAAATCGGGCAGAAACGTCATGTCCATTTTGCAGAAGCTCAACGAAAAAGATGGAAGGACGATTATTCTCATCACCCACGAGACGGCGACGGCCGAACATGCCGAGCGCATCATTCATTTGATGGACGGCGCGATCGAAAGCGATGAAAAAGTGACGAATCGCCTTTCCGCCGATTCGGATTACGTGAAATAATTTTATGACTTGGAAACATTTACTTAAAACTTCGACCACGGGACTTTCGACAAACAGGTCGCGTTCGATTTTGACTATTTTTGGCATCGTCATCGGCATCACGTCCATAATGCTCGTGATGTCACTCGGCGCGGGAGCGCAGAATCTCATCTTGGGAGAAGTCCAAGGGCTCGGCACAAACACAATTGCCATTATTCCGGGCCAAGTGTCCACGAGTCCCTCAAACGTCTCGGCGCTTTACAGCGACTCGCTCAAACCTGCCGACGTGACGGCACTTGAAGACAAAGCCAACGTGCCGGATTTGGAATCGATTATGCCCGTCGTCATGGGTTCCGAGCCGGCTTCATACGGTCCAAACACCTATCAAGTCACCATCTTCGGCGGCACCGACCTTATGGCGAGTATTTTCAATATCGTACCTTCCGAAGGACAATTTTTCGACCAGACCGACGTCGATGGACATTCGGACATGATTGTCATTGGCGCCGATGTTGCGAAATATCTTTTTGACACGCAAGACCCGCTCAATCAAAACATCAACATCAAAGGACACAATTTTCATATCGAAGGAGTCCTGTCGAAATCCGGCGGCGGCACGCTCTTTGATTTCGATTCGATGGTCATCATGCCGTACACTTCCGCCCAGACATATGTCACGGGACAAAAATATTACAACCGCATCATCGCTCAAGCGATTTCCGACCAAGCCGTGCCGGTAACCGCCGCCGACATCAAATTGACACTCGAAGAATCGCACAACATCACCGACCCGACGAAAGACGACTTCACCATCGAAACTCAACAAAGTTTGGCGAATACGCTCGGCACCATTACCTCCGCCCTCACATGGTTTCTCGTCGCCGTCGCATCCATCGCGCTTTTTGTCGGCGGCGTCGGCATTATGAACATCATGCTCGTCTCCGTGACTGAACGCACGAGGGAAATTGGTCTGCGCAAATCTCTCGGCGCGACCGACCGAGACATACTTTCGCAATTTTTACTCGAAGCCATACTTTTGACGTGCATTGGCGGTCTCATTGGTATTATTTTAGGAGCGATTCTCGCTTTCGGTATCGCCCTCATCCTTTCGACGGCTCTCGGCATCAATTGGCAATTTATATTTCCGTGGAACGGCGCAATTCTCGGCTTTACCGTCTCGGCGCTCATCGGTCTCATCTTTGGCGGCTATCCCGCCCGCCAAGCTTCCAAGAAAAGTCCGATTGAAGCCCTTCGCTACGAATAATTTGACTTAATTCGGCATTTTGTTAAGCTGTCCAAACCAGCTCGGAATAGGCACTATGCTGATTCTAGCCCTTGGCTAGTTTTTGTTTTCTTACAGTAGTCATAGCTACTATAGTCTAAACGCCCGAGCAGTATTGATTTTCACAAATGACAAGATCACTTTCAAAAGGACCCTACGTTGACCCGCGAGTTTCAAAGAAAATCGCGGGCAAAAAGCCCCAGGAAACCGGGGTTATTAAGACGTGGAGCCGAGCGTGCCAGATTGCGCCGGAATTCGTCGGATTTAAGTTTGGCGTTCATAACGGAAAAGATTTCATCGAAGTATTGGTCACCGAGGACATGGTTGGACACCGCCTCGGTGAATTTTCGTTAACGCGCAAGTTCGTGAAGCACGGCGGCAAGATGCAGAAAGAGCTCGAACAAGCGAAGAAAGACGCCGAGCTCGCTGCGGCACAGGCGGCAAAGGCCTCGACGACCGCCGCAAGTGCCTCCGCCAAGCCGGCAGCAAAATAATTTTATGGTTACCGCACAACTCAACAACCAAAGAACGTCTCCCCGCAAAATGCGCCTCGTCGTGGACCTCATTCGCGGCAAAAACGCCCTTCACGCTCTCGATTTGCTCTCGATAACGCCAAAAAGAGCGACCGGTCCTCTCGCCAAACTTCTAGGAAGCGCCATCGCGAACGCAAAGGTGAAAGGAATGAACGTCGAGACGCTTACCATTTCCGAAATCCGCGTCGACGCCGGTGCGACCTTAAAGCGCATGATTCCTGGCTCGCGCGGCTCCGGTTTTCCGATAAAAAAGCGCACAAGCAAAATCATAATCACGCTCGACGAGGCGAAGAAAAAAATCGAAGCGCCGAAAAAGGTGAAAAAAGTAAAGGCAGCCAAAGTTACGAAATAATTTTATGTCACACACAGTCCATCCATACGCTCACAGACTCGGCATCATCAGGGATTGGAAATCCCGCTGGTTCGCCGAGGGCAAAACCTACCGAAGCTTCTTCAAGTCCGACACCTTGCTTCGCGAATGGTTCGACAAACGTTTCCGCGGCATGTACGTCTCGGGCGTTGAGATAGAACGCTCGGTCAAATCTCTCCGCATCGTCATTCGCACGAGCCGTCCCGGCATGCTCATCGGCCGCTCGGGCGAGGGCGCGGTCAAACTTCGCGCGGACGTCCTCTCTTTCATGGCCAAAAACAAAATGGCGCTTCCGAAAGGCGTTGAACTCAAGATTGATATCGAAGAAATCCGCTCTCCGGAATCAAATGCTGCCATCGTCTCCCAAATGGTTGCCGAAGCTCTCGAGAAACGCCTTCCGTTTCGCCGCGTGATGAAGCAAATGATAGAAAAAGTCATGGCCAACCGCGACGTCAAAGGTGTTCGCATCTGCCTCGGGGGCCGTCTCGGCGGAGCGGAGATGGCGCGCGTCGAGGATATGAAAAAAGGTCAGGTTCCGCTTCAAACATTTCGCGCGGACGTCGATTTCGCCCGCGAAAAAGCCCATATGACCTACGGCGACATCGGCATCAAGATTTGGATTTACAAGGGCGAAGTCTTCAATAAGAAAGCATAATTTTACTATCATGTTACTCCCGAAAAAAGTTAAATACAGAAAGTGGCACACGATGCGAAAGAATCCGAAGAAAATCGGATTTGATTCGCGCGGCACCACTCTTTCTTTCGGCTCGTTTGGCCTCAAGGCGACCTCGGCCGCTCGCATCAAAAGCGAGCAGATAGAGGCCGCCCGCAAGGCCCTCTCGCACGAGGCTGGCAAGAACAGCAAAATCTGGATTCGGATTTTTCCGGACATGCCGTACACCCAGAAGCCGGCCGAAGTAAAACTCGGCAAGGGCAAGGGCGACCTTCAGGGTTACTGCGCTCCGGTAAAGCCGGGACGCATCATCTTTGAGGTCGATGGCGTCGATGAAGCGGTCGCTCGTGAGTCGCTTCGCAAGGCCGGCACGAAACTTCCGGTCAAGACGATGATCGTCGACCGCACGCTTGCGTAAAACACAATCAAACGTAATATCAAATTTATGGACACGACCGAACTTATGAAACAAACGACCGCGGAACTCTCGAAACTCTTGGCTGACAAGAGAGAGGCTCTCCGCGCGTGGCGTTTCGGTCTCACGGGCAGCAAGTCCAAGAATATGAAAGAGGGGAGCGCGACGAAAAAAGACATTGCCCGCATTTTGACCGCTTTGAACCACAAAATAACCGGCGAGAAAATGGCGACAAAAACAAAATAATATGAAAACGAACGAAACAGAAGTAAAAAAGACAATTTCAAATCCGAAGAGACTTTCGGGCATCGTCGTCTCGGACAAAATGAAAGACACTGTCGTCGTCAAAGTCGAGCGTTTCGTCAAAAACTCCAAGTATCAGAAATTCGTCAAAATTTCGAAGCGATACAAAGCGGACGATAAAGGCAACACGAAAAAAGTCGGCGACAAGGTCGTTATCGTCGAATGCCGCCCGCTTTCCAAAGACAAACATTTCACCGTAGCCAAAGAATAATAAAAGAAACATGATTCAACCTCGCTCAATCGTTCAAATAGCAGACAACTCCGGCGCCAAAGTCGGCCGCATTTTCAAAGTTCTCGGTAGCTCAAAGAAGCGCTACGCGACACTCGGCGAACTCGTCGTCCTTTCGGTCCAGAAAGCCGAGCCGCGCAAGGCCGTGAAGAAGAAAGACGTCCTTCACGCCGTTGTCGTCCGCACGAAAAACGCTTTCAGGAGAAAAGACGGCTCATACGTCCGCTTTGACGAGAACGCGGTCGTCATTTTGGAGAAAGGCAAGAAGGAGCCATTGGCCGGTCGCGTCTTTGGACCGATTCCCCGCGAACTTGCCGAAAAAGGTTTCCAGACCATCGCCTCGCGCGCGCCGGAAATCGTATAAATAATTTTATGCATATCAAAAAAGGACAACACGTCATAATTCTCGCGGGCAAGGACAAAGGAAAGTCCGGTGAGGTAGTCGCCGCGTTCCCGAAATAGAACAAAGTCGTCGTCGCCGGAAGAAATATGGTCAAGAAGCACCAGAAGCCGAGAAAGACCGGCGAGAAAGGTCAGGTCATCGAGATGGCGATGCCGATTCACGCCTCAAATGTCGCTTTGACGGACGCTTCGGAGAAGACCAAGACGGAAATGAAAGCTAAAGCGGTCAAAGCGCCGAAAGTCGTGAAGGCAAAAGCGGTTAAGAAATAATTTTATGTCTTCAAAACACATTACGCTCGTAGAAAAACAAAAAGAAGCTCACGCGGTATTCGCGAAAGAGTTTGGATATAAAAACGCCATGCAAGCGCCGCGCATTTTGAAGGCCGTCGTCTCCGCCGGCGTCGGTTCGTTCAAAGACAAAAAGAAAATAGGACTCGCCGCCGACCGCATAGGCAAAATCACCGGACAAAAGCCGGTCCTCCGCGCGGCAAAGAAATCGATTGCCGGATTCAAATCCCGCGAAGGCGACCCGATGGGTTACCAAGTGACTTTGCGCGGCGACAAGATGTGGCAATTCCTCGAGAAACTCGTTCATATCGCCCTCCCGCGCACGAAAGACTTCCGCGGACTCTCGCGCCGCGCCGTAGACTCTATGGGCAACTACACTCTCGGCATCAAAGAACACACGATTTTCCCCGAAGCCGCCGATGAAGAACTCAAAGACGTCTTTGGTCTCTCGACGACCATCGTCACCAACATAAAAAAGCCAAACGAAACTCTCAAATTCCTCGAACTCCTCGGTTTCCCGATTCAGAAAGAAAAGAAATAAAGAAAAAAGCGGCGCCGACAAAATGTCGGCGCCGCTTTCGTTTGTCGATTTTCTGAATAAACCCCTTGACCGCTTTGGGGTATGCGTCTACCATCGATGGGAGAAAGGAAAAAATGACGCTCATCATCAGAGACCAATTAGTTCTTCCGCCGACATGGTTCAGTTCGTTTCGCGATTTGACTCTTTTTTCGGAAACTTTTTTGAAGATTGAAGTGATAGTGGAGACCGAAGACCGCGACATCTACTGGCGGTGGTTGCGTCCGCGCGGCGGGATGGATTTCGTGAGAGATTTCGTCCCGACGGGCAGGGAAAACGGCATACGCCTCGATGTGAAGCACAATTATCCGCTGACCGTCGTGACCGACAGGATAGCTCCGGAAAATATCCACGACCTTTTGAGAAAGATTCGATATATGAGAGGAATAGCTGCCTGAACATTTTTCCAAAGCGCCGCAGTGAAAACTGTCGGCGTTTTTTATTTAAGATTTACAGGTTTCCCGATTCAGAAAGAAAAGAAATAATTCAAAATACCGCGCGAACTTTTGGTTCGCGCGGTATTTGTTTGCGGTGATATAATTTGTTATATGGAGAATGCAAAAACTCTCGGACACTTGAATGGTAAGTCTTGGTACAGGCTTTTGAAGGTTTTTTATTTTTCTACAATTGTAATTGTTTCTTTAGCATCTGTAATAGGGGTCTTTGTTCTTAATCAACCGTCTGAGAATGGAAATTATTATTCGTACGCGCAATGCAAAAACGGAACGACTGTTGATCTGGAAGGGAATGGTATTTATTCTTTTAATGGATACATAAGTTCTGATGATTCGAATACCATAGAACAAAAATGTGGCATTAGTCATACTGATACAAGTGCTAATTTTCAAGCTGGGCAAAGAGTGCCTCTGTCTGCTTTTCTTCAGAACAACTATCAGTTAGTTGTTTCACCTACAAATTGGTTTCTTATAATTACATATTCTCTAATAACCATATTGGTTATTTTGGCCTTCTTTGAATTATTGAAGAGACTATTTTATTACGTTATTTTGGGTAGTTTCAGGCCAAAGAAATAGATACGATATTCCGCTTGACTCTAAAACATCTATAAGTATACTAGTTAGTACTTCCTATTTATGAGAAATAACTTCATTTCAACGCGGAAACGGTAAACGATTTCGTCGTTTTTCTGTTCTCCGCTCGAAAGAGCGGTTTTTCTTTTAAAAAAGGAAAGTTTTTTGTAAAAAATTCGAAAGTAAAGTTCGAATCATCCCGCCCCTAGCTCTGAAAGACGGGCTAGGAGACGGAGTTTAGATTTACGTTAGATCGTGAGTCTAAGCGAAGCCAAGTCCTTACAGAACGAGAAGGACTTGGTTGTATCAGGAAACAAATTGTATTGCGGGAAATTTTCGCAAGAAAATTTCCCGCATACGAGCAAGCAAAACAAACGTAATGTGGTGTAAAGATTTCCTAATGGGAAATCAAGGGCGTATGGTGGATGCCTTGGCTTTTTATGGCGATGAAGGACGTAGCGTAGCTGCGATAAGCTTCGGGGAGCTGCTGAGCAAGCTTTGATCCGAAGATTTCCGAATGGGGAAACCCTATAGGACGAACTCCTATAATATGTGCGCTTGACGTGCATATGCAGACCCTGGGAAGTAAAACATTTCAGTACCAGGAGGAACAGAAAACAAACTCGGCGCAAGCCGAGAACATTTCGTCAGTAGCGGCGAGCGAACGCGAAATAGCTCAAACTCGGTCTTAATCGTGCGGCGTATCGAAAGATATGTCACGCGATTAAGACCGGGGGTTGTAAGGCGGAGATATTGCCTTTACGGCAAGAAGAGTTACAAAACGTAAGGTTAGGAGAACAGGCTGGAAAGCCTGACCCCAGTGGGTGATAGTCCCGTAACCGAAAATCTTATGTCTCTTTCGTCTCCGTTCTTGAGTACCTCGAGACACGAATACCTCGAGGGAATCCGCCGGAACTAACCGGCAAAGCTAAATACATAAAAAGACCGATAGTGAACTAGTACCGCGAGGGAAAGGTGAAAAGCAGCCCGTTGAGGGCAGTGAAATAGAACTGAAACCATATGTCTACAAAGAGTCGAAGAGGGTATTTATATCCTCGACGGCGTGCCTATTGAAGAATGAGCCAACGAGTTTTTGCATTGTGCGAGGCTAAGCTCTTGAATGAGTGCAGCCATAGGGAAACCGAGTGTTAATAGCGCGACAACAAGTACAATGCAAAAGACCCGAAGCCGGGTGAGCTTGCCATGGACAGGATGAACCCTGACGAAAGTCAGGGGGAGGTCCGAATGGTAGAGACGTGCAATACTCTCCAATGATCTGTGGTAAGGAGTGAAAAGCTCATCGAACTCGGTAATAGCTGGTTCTCTCCGAAATAGCTTTCGGGCTAGCGTCG
>Ga0265338_10002123_pt1 | contig 30460 bp, 20 predicted proteins | sample 42126metaG_FD_193579 | JGI IMG/M metagenome (GOLD analysis project Ga0265338, IMG submission 193579) | Rhizosphere microbial communities from Carex aquatilis grown in University of Washington, Seatle, WA, United States - 4-21-26 metaG | ecosystem: Host-associated > Plants > Roots > Rhizosphere...
CGGGCTGGCTGACGACGACATAGTCGGAACCTCCAAAGTCTCGAGGCGCCCCGATGGCGTACCCGGACGCTTCAATAATCGCACCCCAGGGGCGTGGGAGGATACACGGGTGCCTAGTGATTTCGCCGCCAGCGCAACCGCCAGCCCGGCCGACAGCGTGGCGCCCGCCCTTGACTTCGCCGCCGCTGATGACATCGTCAGCCGGTTCCACCAGCGCGGCGGGCAGCCCGCGATCAGCTACGGCATCGTCCGCGACGGCGTGCTGCTGCACGCCGCGGGCTTCGGCGCCCGGGCGCTGGGCGGGGCGGCCCCGGACGAGCGCACCGTGTTCCGGATCGCGTCGATGTCGAAGTCGTTCACCGCGTCCGCGATCATGCTGCTGCGCGACGCGGGGGCGCTTGCCCTGGACGACCCGGCCGACGGCTTCGTGCCCGAGCTGGCGGGCTGGCGCTACGGCGCCGCCGACGCCGCCCCGGTGACGGTCAGGAACCTGCTGACGATGACGGCCGGCTTCCCCACCGACGATCCGTGGGGCGACCGGCAGCAGGGGCTGCCGATCCCGGAGTTCCGCGCGCTGCTGGCGGGCGGGGTGGGCTTCAACTGGGCTCCCGGCACCCGTTTCGAGTACTCCAACCTCGGCTACGCGGTCCTCGGCCTGATCGTAACGGCCGCCTCCGGGCTGCCGTACGACGAGTTCGTCCGGACCCGGCTGCTGGCGCCGCTGGCGATGACCAGGACCGGGTTCGCGGCGCGGGAGTTTCCCGCCGCCGAGCTCGCGGTCGGCTACCGCCGTGGCCCCGCGGGCTGGCAGGAGCTGCCCTATGACCCCTACGGCGCGTTCGCCCCGATGGGCGGCGTGTTCTCCTGCGTGGCCGACCTGGCCACCTGGACGGCCGGGTTCGCGGCCGCGTTCCCGCCCGGCCGCCCGGCCCAGGGCCTGCCCCGGCCGCTGCCCGCGCACCCGCTCAGCCCGGCCTCCCGGCGGCAGATGCAGCTGCCGCAGGCGGTGACCGGCTGGCGGGCCGCCGACCGGCTGCCGGCCGGGCCGCCCGGCGTCCCGCCCGCCTACTACGGGTTCGGGCTGTTCGTGGACGAGGACCCGGCGCTCGGCCGGGTGGTCAGCCACAGCGGCGGGTACCCGGGCTTCGGCTCCAACATGCGCTGGCACCCGGCCACCGGACTGGGCGTCATCGCGCTCGGCAACGGCACCTACGCGGCCATGTCCGGCCTGGCCGAGCAGCTCATGCGGGCGCTGCTGCCGGAGCGGCCGGGGCGGCCGTCCAGCCCGCGCACGGCGCTCGCCCCCGTCACCCCCGCCCTGCCCGGGGGCGGGGCGGTGGCCGGCCAGCCGTGGCCGGAGACCCTGGCCGCGGCCGACGCGGTCAGCCGGCTCCTGGCCGGCTGGGATGACGCCACCGCGGACGCGCTGTTCAGCGAGAACGTCGCCCTCGACCGGCCCTACCGGGAGCGGCGAGACGACCTGGCCCGGCTGCGGGACCGGATCGGCCCGTTCACCGCCGACCAGGGCCGCCCGGCCGAGTCCGACACCCCGGCCCACCGCCGCTGGTGGCTGGCGGGCGAGCGGGGCACGGTGGCGGCCGCCATCCAGCTCAGCCCGCAGCTCCCGCCGCGGGTGCAGTCGCTCAGCTTCGCCCTGCCGCCGGCCCCGGGCTCCCCCCTGGCCGAGGCGCTCGACGCAGTGACCGGCTGGCTCAGCGCCGGGGCGCCTCCCAGCCCGGACGGCGGGCTGCCCGGGCCGCTGCGCGCCGCCCCCGGGGCGGACGCCGGCCTGATCGCCCGGCGGCTGCGGATGGCGGCGGCCTGGGCGGGCGCGGTGACCCCGGGGGCCTACCACTCGGGCGACGGCTCGGTCGGAGTGTCCCGCGAGCTGATCGGCGAGCACGCCACGGTGGTGCTGTCATTGCTGGTCAACCCGGTCACCGGCGAGATCCGCCAGCTCGACGCCACCCTCTAGCGTCGCTCCGCGCGTGGTTGGGGCAACCAGGGCGTTATAGCCCCCTGGTCGGCACAACCACGGGGTGCCGGTGGCCCGGAAAATAACCGGTGGCGCGACCGGAATACATTCCGATACGGTCCTGTTCCGTATCGATAGTGCGGCCCGGGTGCCCGTTTGCGGACGACGCCTGTTCCGGCCGCGCGGACACGCTTCCAAGTCCTTGAAGGGGCTCATGGACACTCAGACGATTCAGCGCAGGCGGTGGGTCATCCTCGGCGTGCTCGTCGTGGGCCTGCTCGCCATCGTCATCGACAACACGGTGCTCAACGTCGCACTGAAGACGATCGCCAGCCCGGCCGACAAGGGCGGCATCGGCGCCAGCCAGTCACAGCTCGAGTGGGCGATCAACTCCTACACGCTGGTGTTCGCGGGCCTGCTGTTCACCTTCGGGGTGCTCGGCGACCGGCTGGGCCGCAAGCGGGTGCTGATAGGCGGCCTGGTGCTGTTCGGCCTCGGCTCGCTGTTCTCCGCCTACTCGCACTCGCCCGACATGCTGATCGCGGCCCGCGCCGTGATGGGGCTGGGCGGCGCCGCGGTGATGCCGCAGACGCTTTCCATCATCGCCAACGTCTTCGAGCCGGCCGAGCGTCCGAAGGCCATCGGCATCTGGGCCTCCGCGGTCGGCATCGGCGTGGCCATCGGCCCGGTGCTCGGCGGCCTGCTGCTCACCCACTTCTGGTGGGGCTCGGTCTTCCTGATCAACGTCCCGGTGACCGTACTCGGCGCGGCCGCGGTGGCTTACCTGGTACCCGAGTCGCGTAACCCGGCCCCTGGCAAGATCGACTTCATCGGCGTGCTCGCTTCCATCCTCGGCCTGGTCCTGCTGGTCTACGGGATCGTGGAGGGCGGCGACGGCAAGTCGTGGGGCAGCCTCGGCGTGCTTGGCCCGGCGCTCGGCGGCCTGGTCGTGCTCGCCCTGTTCGCCTGGTACGAGAGCCGCATCGACCACCCGTCGCTCGACGTGCGGCTGTTCAAGAACCGCACCCTGTCGGCCTCGGTCGGCTCGATCGTGCTGCTGTTCTTCGGCATGGGCGGGGTGTACTTCTTCACCAGCTTCTACCTGCAGAACGTGCGCGGCTACAGCCCGCTGGAGACCGGCCTGCTGGCGGTGCCGTTCGCGCTCGGCCAGCTTGCGATGGCGCCGCGCAGCGCGGCCCTGGTCGAGCGGTACGGGGTGCGCGCGGTGATGGTCGCCGGCATGGCCGCCAACGCGGTCGCCATCGGCGGCTGGGCGTTCCTCAGCGCGAGCTCGCCGATCTGGATCGTGGCGGTGCTGTTCTTCGTCCAGGGCTCCGGCCTCGGCGTGGCGGTGACGGCCGCGACCTCCAGCGTGATGCAGGCGCTGCCGCGGGAGAAGGCGGGCGCGGGCTCCGCGCTGACCAACACCGCCCGTCAGGTGGCGGTGGCGCTCAGCGTGGCGGTGCTCGGCTCGATCCTGTCGTCGGCGTACCGTAGCTCGCTGAACCCGTCGCTGGCCAAGCTGCCGGCCGGGCTGCGGGACACGGCGGGCTCGTCGATTACCGCCACCCAGGCGGTCGCGGCGCAGCTCGGGCGCGCCGGGCAGTTCCTGCTCGACCCGGCCAACACCGCCTTCGTGGACGCCATGCGGGTCGCTACCGCGGTCGCGGCGGCGCTGGCCGTCATCGGCGGCCTGGCGGTGCTGCGCTGGATGCCCGGCCGCAGCCGGCCTAACATCGATGAGGTGGTCGCGGCCGAGGTCGCGGCGGCTGAGCGCGACCTCGCGGCCGGCCTGGCCGACAGCCCCGAGCTGTCCGAGCGGTAAGAAGAACGCGAACGGAAGGAGGGTTCCCGGCTATGGCAGCTCAGCACACTCACGTCCCTGGTGACGTGATCCCCGAGACGGTGGCCGGGGACCCCGCCCCGGTGGCGAGCGACAGCATGGCGGCCAACGCCCGGGTGGCGCCGGCCAGCACCCACCACGCCCCCGGTTCGGCCGCCCGGCCCGGGGCGGGCGGCTGGGACTGCGGCGTCGGACCGGACAGCGCCGCCCAGGACAACAGTGCCGCCCAGGACGGCGGTACCGCCCAGGACAACATTGCCGCCCAGGACGGCGGTACCGCCCGGCGCCCCGGCCGCCCGCGCAGCGAGCGGGCCGAGCAGGCCATCCTCGAGGCCACCATTGAGGCGATCGGCGAGCGCGGCATCGACGGCGTGCACTGCGAGGACGTCGCGACCCGGGCCGGCGTCGGCAAGGCCACCCTGTACCGGCGCTGGCCAGGCAAGGAAGACCTGCTGATCGCCGCGTTCGCCGCGATGCGCTGCCCGCTGCCCGACCCCAAGGGCGAGTCGGTCCGCGACGACCTGACCGCACTGCTCAGCGTGCTCGCCGCCGACGCCGCCGACCCCCGCTTCGCCCAGCAGTACGCCCTGCTGCACGGCGCCGGCGCGCGCTACCCCCGGCTGGTCGCCCGCTACAAGGAGCAGGTGATCGAGCCCCGCCGTGAGCTGGTCCGCTCGGTCCTGCGCCGCGGCATCGCCACCGGCGAGCTGCGCCGGGACACCGACGTCGAGGTCGCGATGCTCATGCTCAGCGGCGGCGTCATGGCCCGCGGCAAGCACGACTCGGCCCCGGCCGAGCCCGGCTTCGCCGCCCGCGTGGTCGACGAGCTGCTGCGCGGAATCGCGGAGGTCGGTGCCCGCCACCCGGCGGGCTGACCCGGGGCTTGCCTCAGATCATCCGGAGTTCTTGCGCGCGGCGTACCGCCTCGCCCCGGTGACGCGCCGCTAGCTTCCGGTAGATGCTCTTCAGGTGCGACTTGACGGTGTTGACCGAGATGTAAAGCTCGTCGGCGACTTCCGCGGTCGTCAGCATTCCGGCCAGGAGCCTGAGCACCTCGCGCTCGCGCTCGCTCAGTTCGTCGACGACGACGAGATCCGCCGCGTCGAGGGGGCCGTCGCCGGCCGGGTCGTGCGCCAGCAGGTGCCGGCAGGCCTCGGCCAGTGGCGGGTCAGCTCGCAGGGCCGGCCGCATCCAGGTGCCCTCCAGCGCCAGGGAGAGCCGTAGTCCTTCTCGCTCACCGAGCTTGACCGCCTTAATCAGCGCTTGCCGCCCGTGGACGTCGTCGTCGTGGCCGAAGGCGAGGCGCGCTTCCGCCAGCCACCAGTCCATCCGGCTGACGGCTGGCGTCCCGCTGGTGATGCCCGGGCCGCTGCCGAGGGCGCTGCCAGCGGCGCGGAGGTCCCCGGCATCGAGCCGCGCCTGTGCCAGCGCGGCGGCCGAATCCGGCGATACCGCCGGGTCAGCCCGTTCGGCGGCGGCGACCGCGGCATCGGTGTCGCCCGCGGCCGCACTCGCCCGCGACTCGAGCAGCGTCAGCCGGTGGTCGAGCCATCCGGGCGGCGACCAGCCGAGCCGGGCACGGGCTGCCAGCTCAGCCACGGCGCTGGGATGTCCCTCGGCGAGGCGGCAGCGCGCGGCCGCGAAGCAGGCCAGCGCGGCCGCCAGCCGGTCCGGGCGGCTCCGCAGGGCCGCGTCCGCCCGCTTGAGAGCGCTCCTGGCCTCCTGCCGGTCGTTGCGTTCCAGATGGATGAACGCGATTGCGACCTCCGCCGCCGGGCTGAGCCGCCGGCCACCGCCGTCGGGCGGGCAGGTCGTCTCGATGATCCGCGCGGCGGCGGGCAGCCGGCCCCGGAACGCCTCCGCCAGCGCGAGGTGCCCGTGATAATCAGCGCATTCCGGCCCGTGCTGATCCGACGCGGAGTGCCCGGCGCTGACGCTCGCGGCCGCGTCGTCCGGTTGCCCCGCCCGCAGGAGCAGCAGCCCTCGTTCCGCCAGTAGCCGCCGGGCGAGCCGGGGCTCACGCGCCAGCGTCTCGTTCCGCAGTTTCCGCGCGTGTCCCTCCAGTTCCTCGACCGAGACGGCGGCGAGGCCGCTGTCGCCGGTCCGCCGGGCGAACTCAAGCCGCAGCATGGCCAGGCAGATCCTCGCGGCGGTCTCCTCGCCGGCGGGGACGTCGGCGAGCGTGCCCTCGACGGCGTCCAGGGCGGTCTGAGCACCGCTTTCCCGCCGGTCCGCCAGCGCCACGGCCGCCGCCACCAGCAACGGCTGCGGTTCCGCGCCGGACGCCGCGTTCGGCCCGTCCCGGAAGCACCCGGTAAGCGCGGCGCCGTCGGGCTCCTCGAGAAGTGCGGGGACCGCCAGGTCGTCCACGACCATGCGGGCAGCGGGCAGCCAGTCGCCGGCCGCCGTTGCCTGCCGGACGGCGTCGAGCAGGCAGCGCTGCCGGCGGTACCACCGGGCGGCCCGCCGGTGCAGGTCCGCCACCTCGTCCGGGTGGTCGAACCGGAGCCTGGCCCGCAGCACCTCCGCGAACAGCGAGTGGAACCGGTACCAGCCGTTCCCGGCCGGCTCGACGAAGGCGTTGGCGCGGGCGAGCGCTCCCAGTACGTCCCCGGCTCCTTCGTCGCCAGTCATCTCCGCGGCGAGGCTGGCGCTGACCCGGTCCACGATGCTGGTCCTCAGCAGCAGGTGACGGGAGCGGGCAGGCTGGTGGTTGAGCACCTCGTCCATCAGGTAGCCGGCCACGGCGCCGTCGGCGGCGGCGAACTGCCGCACGAGCTGCCCGGGGTCAGGCTCCGCGCGCAGCGACAGCGCGGCCAGCCGGAGCCCGGCCGCCCACCCCTCGTTAAGCTCGGTGAGCTGTGCGAGCAGCCCGTCCGGCAGCGTGACGCCGTGCCGCGCCATCAGCAGCCGGGCCTCGGCGACGCTGAACGCGAGTTCGGCCGCGCGGATCTCGGTCAGTTCGCCGGCCAGCCGGTAGTGGTGCAGCGAGATCACCGGGTCAGCCCGGGAGCAGATCACCACCCGCAGACCCGGACGCGTGTTCCGGATGAGGTACTGCAGCCCGTCATCGAGGTCGTGCCCGGTGATCTGGTGAAGGTCGTCGAGCACCAGGGTGGCCGGCGGATCCTGCACCGCCAGTTCCGCCGCCAGCCGGAGCAGGAACGGGTGGTTGTCGGTCCGGCCAGGCGGCGGGAGCGGGCGGCCGAATTCGACGCCCGCGCACCCGAGCGCGGTCACCACGGCGGGCCAGAAGACACCCCACTGGCTGTCGTAACGGTCGAGGGTGACCCAGGCGACCGGGCCGTCGGTACCAGCCGCCCACGACGCGGCCGCCGTCGTCTTGCCGGCCCCGGGCGGTCCGGTAACCACCGTCAGCGGGGCGGCCGCGATCCGCTGGTCGATCCGGGCACGCCTGATGACCCACTCCTGGCACGCGGGCGGGAGGGTCTTCGACAGCAGCACGTCGTCCGCGGGGCTGGGTGCAAGCTCCGCTTGGGCTGCTGGCGTGGGCGTTCCGATGAACACCACAGTGCCGAGATACGACCCTCCCGGCATCCCCCGCGGGGGGTGATGTGCTCAGCGCGGGCACGTGCCGGACGGCCTGGCTATTCGCCCGGCGGGCGCTGCCTGCGGCTCGTCCCGTAGGCGCTGACCAGCCGGGCGACCAGGGTGGCGAGGAACACCTGGCCGCTGATGGCTTCAAGCACCGCGACCGCCCGGCCGAAGCTGCCCGCGGCCGTGAAGTCCCCGTAGCCCAGGGTGGTCAGCGTCGTGAAGCTGAAGTACTGCACGTTCGCCGTGCTCACCGGCTGGCCGTCCGCGAAGAACGGCCCGGCCACGAAGGAGGCGATCGCGGCGAACCAGCCGGCGAACATCAAGCCGATCAGCAGGTAAGCGCTCAGTGCCCCGTAGATGCTCTGTGCTGTCACCTGGTCCAGGCGGAGCACCCGGCCAATGATGACCACCACCGCCAGCAGCAGCACCAGGCCGTCCCAGCAGTCAGCCAGTCCCATCGCGAGCTTGCTCTCCGACGCGGCGCCGAGGCCGGCCGCGACCCCGGTCGCCAGCAGGGCAGCGGCTGCCAGCCAGGCGGTCGGCGGCCAGGGCCGGGTATGCCGCACGGCGAGCAGCGCGACGGCGGCGACGAAGGCAACGTGGATCGCCCCGCCCCAGCGGGTCGACGTGACCGCGGAGACGAGGTAAGCGGCGATCAGGGTGATGAGGAGAAGGCCGTACCGGGCCGGAACGCTGGTCCGCTGGTCTTCTTCCATGCCCCAGCCTGTGCCCGGCCGATTATCAGGCGCGTCACCTTCCCTGGGTGATGTCGCCCCGCTGCCAGGCGGGAATGCTGGCAACCGCGCGCCGGCCAGGGCCGGCGCGCGGTTGCGCGGATCAGGCGAGCACACCGGGGGCGGGCAGCATGACCAACGAAGAGCAGCGACGACTTGAGCAGGCGGAGACCGGCGTCAGGTGGCGGCGGTGGGGCCCGTACCTGAGCGAGCGCCAGTGGGGGACCGTCCGCGAGGACCCTACCCACGGGGAGAACACCTGGGGAGCGTTCCCGTTCGAGCAGGCGGGGTACCGGGCCTACCGCTGGGGTGAGGAGGGGCTGGCGGGCATCAGCGACGACAAGCAGCTCCTGTGCCTGGCGCTGAGCCTGTGGAACGAGCGCGATCCGATCCTCAAGGAGCGCCTGTTCGGCCTGACGAATTCTCAGGGCAACCACGGCGAAGACGTGAAGGAGTCCTACTTCTACCTCGACGCCACCCCGACCTCCTCGTACCTGAAGATGCTGTACAAGTACCCGCAGGGTGAATATCCCTACGCCGACCTGGTCGCCGTCAACGGAGCGCGGGGGAAGCAGGAACCGGAGTACGAACTGCTCGATACCGGGATATTCGACGACAACCGTTACTTCGACGTGTTCGTGGAGTACGCGAAGGCGTCGCCCGAGGATGTGCTCATGCAAGTCACCGTGCACAACCGGGGCCCGGACGAGGCCCGGCTGCACGTGCTGCCGACCCTGTGGTTCCGGCACACCTGGTCCTGGGCGGGCGGTGCGGAGGAACCGGTGCTGCACACCGACTCGCACCTTCCCGGTGTTAGTGCCGTGCGGGCCGAGCAGGGCGAACTCGGTTCACGGTGGCTCTATGCCGAGCAGCCGGTGCCGGTGCTGATGACCGCCAACGAGACGAACAACGAGCGCGTATTCAGTTCACCGAACGACGCGCCCTTCGTCAAGGACGGCATCGAGCGGGCCGTCGTGCACGGTGAGAGCGGCACCGTCAACCCGGAGGGGGCCGGCACCAAGGCCGCGCTGCACCACATCCTGGTCGTTCCGGCCGGGGAAAGCGCGACCATCCGCCTGCGGCTGACCGACATGCGCATCCCGCGTCCGTTTGACGGCTTCGACGAGCTGATGAGCGCCCGTCGCCGGGAGGCGGACGAGTTCTACGCCGACGTGCTGGCAGGCGATCTCAGCCAAGAGGACCGGCTGGTCAGCCGTCAGGCCCTGGCCGGCATGCTGTGGTCCAAGCAGTACTACGCGTTTGACGCGGAGGGCTGGCTCACCGAGCACGGCTCCGACCCCCTGTCACCCGATCCGGGGCTGCGTAACCACGACTGGCAGCACATGGACGCCCGCGACATCATCTCCATGCCGGACAAGTGGGAGTACCCGTGGTTCGCGGCCTGGGACCTGGCCTTCCACGCGGTGGCCCTCGCGGTCGTCGATACCGCGTTCGCCAAGCAGCAGCTTGAGCTGCTGCTTGACCGCCGCTACCTGCACCCGAACGGGCAGCTGCCGGCCTACGAATGGAATTTCAGCGACGTCAACCCGCCGGTGCACGCCTGGGCGACCTGGTTCGTGTACCAGCTCGAAAAGGCGACGACGGGCAGGAGCGACCGGCTCTTCCTGGAGCGGTCCTTCGGGAAGCTGATGCGGAACTTCGGCTGGTGGCTGAACCGCAAGGACGCGGACGACCGCAACATCTTCCAGGGCGGGTTCCTCGGCCTTGACAACATCGGCGTGTTCGACCGCAGTGCCCCGTTGCCTGGCGGCGGCCGGATCGACCAGGCCGACGGGACCGCCTGGATGGCCCTCTACAGCCAGAACATGTTCCAGATAGCGATCGAGCTGGCGCGCGAGAACCCGGCCTACGAGGAACAGGCGGCAGCCCTGCTCGAGAACTGGGCCTGGATCGCCGCCGCCACCAACCACGTCGGCCCGCAAGAGGCGGGGCTGTGGGACGAGGAAGACGGCTTCTTCTACGACGTGCTGCGACGGCCGGACGGCAGCGCCATCCCGCTGAAGGTGCGCTCGCTGGTCGGCCTGATGCCGCTGGTCGCCGCGAACGTCATCAGCGGCGCCTCGCGCGATGAATTTCCCGGGCTGGTGCACAGCATCATCGAGTTCCTTGACCGCCACCCGGCGCTGGTCGCCGCGCTGCCCGGCCGCGGACAGCAGCGGGACGCGGCCGGCCCGGTCGTGTTCGCCCTGTTCAACGACGAGCGGCTGCGCCGGATCCTGTCCCGGATGCTCGATGAGGAGGAATTCCTCGGGCCGCACGGCATCCGGGCGATCTCCAAGTGGCACCAGGAGCATCCCTACGTGCTGAACCTGGAGGGCCAGGACTACAGCGTCGGCTACCTGCCCGCCGAGTCCGACACCGGCATGTTCGGCGGCAACTCCAACTGGCGCGGTCCGGTCTGGGCACCGATCAACCTGATGCTCATCCGGGGGCTGCTCAACCTGCACGAGTACTACGGCGACGCGTTCACGGTCGAGTGCCCGACCGGCTCGGGGCAGCAGATGAACCTGTACCAGGTGGCCAACGAGATCAGCGAACGGCTGATCAGCACCTTCCGCCGGGACTCCGGCGGGCGCCGGCCGATCCACGGGGGCCAGCCGATCCTGCAGACCGACCCGCACTGGCGTGACCTGGTGCTGTTCTACGAGTACATCCACGGCGACAACGGCGCCGGCATCGGCGCCAGCCACCAGACTGGCTGGACCGGCACCATCGGGGTGCTGCCGCTGCTGTTCCGGGGCGCGATGGCCCGCGCGATCCGGGAGAGCCGGGTCCCGGCTCCCCGCGCCGGGGAAAGCACGGCGCCGGTGGCCGGGCAGACGACGGCAGCGCGATGACCGGGTGGCCCGGCCAGCCGGTCATCTACGAGGTGAACACCGCGGTCTGGCTGGCCGAGCTGACCCGGGCGGCCCGGGCGCCGGTCACCCTGGGCAGCGTGACCGAGGCCGGCTGGGACGCCATCACGCCGGCCGGGGCCGACGCGGTCTGGCTGATGGGCGTGTGGGAGCGCAGCCCGGCCGGGCTCGAGCTGGCGCGGGCGAACGCCGGACTGGTCGAGTCGTTCCGGGAAGCGCTGCCTGACCTGAAGGAACAGGACATCATCGGCTCGCCCTACTGCGTGCGCCGCTACGTCGCCGACGAGCGGTTCGGCGGCCCGGCCGGGCTGGCCGCGGCCCGGGCGGCCCTCGCCGCCCGGGGGGTCCGGCTGATCCTGGACTACGTGCCCAACCACGTCGCACCCGATCACCCGTGGGTCACCGAGCATCCAGAGTTCTTCATCCAGGGCGACGACCACGACATCAAGGCCGACCCGGCCGGCTGGCTGCGGGTCGGCGGGCACGTGCTGGCGCACGGCCGTGATCCGTATTTCCCGCCGTGGCCGGACGTCGTGCAGCTGAACGCGTACGCCCCCGCCGCCCGGGAGGCGACCGTGCGGACGCTGGCGGACATCGCCGGCCAGTGCGACGGAATCCGCTGCGACATGGCCATGCTCATGTTCAACGACATCTTCGGGAAAACCTGGGGGAGCCGGGCCGGGCAGCGCCCGGGTGAAGAATTCTGGCCCGCCGTCATCGCCGGGCTGCGCGCCAGGCACCCGGACACCGTGCTGATCGCCGAGGCCTACTGGGATACCGAGTGGACGCTGCAGCAGCAGGGCTTCGGCTTCTGCTACGACAAGCGGCTCTACGACCGAATCCTCGAGCAGAACCCGCCCGATGTCCGCGGGCACCTGCTGGCAGACCTGAGCTACCAGTCGCGCATGGTGCGCTTCCTTGAGAACCACGACGAACCGCGGATAGCGGACAAGCTGCCTGCCGTCCTCGAACGGGCGGCGGCGGTCACCATCGCCACCCTGCCCGGCGCGACCTTCTGGCATGAGGGGCAGTTCGAAGGGCGGCGCGTCCGCGTTCCCGTCTTCCTGGACCGGCGGCCGGACGAGCCGCCCGACCAGGAACTGGCCGCCTGGTACGGCGACCTGCTGCGCCAGGTGGCCGGCCACCGGGTGCGGTCTGGTGCCTGGCGGCTCCTCGAGACCGCGGGCTGGCCCGACAACCAGTCCTGTCAGGACTTGGTCGCCTGGTCATGGACGCCCGGCGGCGACGACGGGGGTGTCCTTGGGCACGTGGTCGTGGTCAACCTCTCCACGGCGCGGGCGCAGGCCCAGATTCCGTTGCCGTGGCCGGGCCTGGCCGGCCGCCAGTGGAGCCTGGTCGACCTGCTGAGCGGGGACGAGTTCACCCGCGAAGGCAGCCAGCTGGCCGGCCCGGGGCTGTACGTCGAGCTGCCACCGGGGCAGTCCTACCTGCTGGCGGTGCGCGCAGCGGGCTGAACTGCCATGACCGCCAATCAGATTCTCATCGGCCTGGGCCTGACCGTCTTGCTCGCGGTCGGGTCACAGGTCCTGGCGAGCCGCCTGCGCATCCCGGCGATCATCATTTTGCTGCCGGCTGGCTTCGCCGCCGGGGCGCTGACCAGCGACGTCAATCCCGGCAAGCTGCTGGGCCCGGTCTTCCAGCCGATGGTGTCGCTCGCGGTCGCGGTGATCCTCTACGACGCGGGCCTTGGGCTTGAGCTGCGGAAGCTCACCGGGCACACGCGCCGGGTGGTCTGGCGGCTGATCGCCCTCGGCGTGCCGCTCAGCATGGCGCTCGCTACCTGCGCCGCGCTGCTGCTGCTAGGCATGCCGGAGCAGTCGGCGCTGATGACGGGGGCCATCCTGGTCGTCTCCGGGCCCACGGTGGTGGGCCCGCTGCTAGCCTTCGTCCGGCCGAGCGAGCGGGTCCAGCGGATCCTGGCCTGGGAGGGCTCGCTCATCGACCCCATCGGGGGCATCCTCGGAGCCGTGGTGTTCCATGCCGTCGCGGCGGGCACCCGCGGCAGTTTCGGCACCCAGATCGGGCAGTTCCTGGCCAGTATCGGGGTCGGCGTGGCCGGGGGCGCCGTCGGTATCGTGCTGCTCTTCCTGCTGCTGCGGGTGCTCCGGCTCGGCGAGGTGCTCGGGACCACGGCCCAGCTGGCCGCCGTGATCGCGGTGGCCGCGGCCTGTGACGTGCTGCGCGACGATACCGGGCTGATCGCCGCGATCGTGATGGGCCTCGCCGCGGCCAACCTGCGAAGCTTCGATATCCCCGCCCGGCGGCCGTTCTTCGAGACGCTGGTCCAGCTGATCATCGGCCTGCTGTTCGTCTCTATCTCGGCCACGGTCACCCCCGCGTCGGTCCGCCACCTGATCCTGCCGACCGTGGGCCTTGCCGCCATTCTCGTCCTGGTCGCCCGCCCGCTCGCCACCTGGGCGGCGACCCTGCGCACCGACCTGACCGAGGGTGAACGCGGCTTCGTGGGGTGGATGGCCCCCCGCGGGATCATCGCCGCCGCCACCGCGTCGACGTTCGGGATCGCACTGACCGCCCAGCACGTCGCCGGCGCGCAGAAGATCCTGCCGGTCACCTTCCTCACGATCGTGCTGACGGTGACGCTGTACAGCCTCACCGCGGTGCCGGTTGCCCGGCGGCTCGGCGTCACCCGCCCCGCCCGGACGCGTCCGCTCCTGGTGGGCGGCGATCCCTGGGTGATCGAGCTCGGCCGCGCACTGCAGTCAGCCGGGCTGCCCGTGCTGATGTGGGCTGGCGCCGAAACGCAGCGTACCCAGATCAAGGACGCGAAGCTGGAGCTGGCGGGCGGCGAGCTCCTCGCCGCCGCCGCCGACGGTGCGCTGCTTGAGGGAGTCACCACGGTTCTCCTGCTCACCGGCGAGGCCGACTTCGACGCGCTTGCCTCGACGATGCTGCAAGGCAACGTCGACGGTCCCGTCTACCGGCTGCGGCCGTCGTCGCCCGGTAACGGGGTCGTCGCGCCCTATACCGGCGGCAAGACCTTGTTCGGGCCGGAGCTGACCGGGTCGGCCGTCGCCCGGCGGTACGCCGGCGGGGAGCATATCGCCACCCGCCACGGGTGCGATCCGCCCGCGGCAGCCGCAGTGCTCTTCGTGATCCGGGCCGACGGCCAGCTCGTCCCGGTCACAGAAGACTCCACGCCGCCCGGTCAGGACGGGGACACCATGGTGCTGCTGGTCCCGCGGCAGGTGCCGGTACCGGGAGCACGCGTCCCAGGGCATCCAGCGGGCCAGCAAGCGCCGTAACCGCGTGCCTGACATCATCCCCGGCAGGTGAGGCGCTGGCCACGGCTACCGCCCACGATGATCGTGATGACGATGCCCCAAGATCCGCAGGCCCTGCTGCGGAGCAAGAGCTACCTGAGATTGCTGATCCTCGCCGCGGTGCTTGGCGCGCCAATCTCCGCCGCGGCCTACGGTTTTCTTGCCCTTGTCGCCTACCTGCAGCCCGAGATCTTCACCCACCTGCCCAACGGGCTGGGCTTTCACGGCGCGCCACCGTGGTGGCCGCTGCCCGTCCTCACGGTGGCCGGCCTGCTGGTCGCGCCGGTCATCCGGTTCCTGCCGGGGAAGGGCGGCCACTCGCCCGCTGACGGGTTCAAGCCAGGCGGCGGCGCGCCCACGCCTGCCCAGCTTCCCGGGGTAGTGCTGGCGGCCCTGGCCACCCTGAGCCTCGGCGTCGTGCTGGGGCCGGAGGCGCCGCTGATCGCGCTCGGCGGCGGCCTGGCCGTGCTCGCGGTCCGGCTGGCCAAGCGCGACCTGCCGGCCCAGGCCACCGCCGTGGTGGCCGCGGCGGGCAGCTTCGCCGCCGTCAGCACGCTGCTCGGCTCGCCCATCGCGGGGGCGTTCCTGCTGATGGAGGCCTCGGGCCTCGGTGCGCTGACGGGGGTCGTCCTGCTGCCCGGCCTGCTCGCCTCCGGCGTGGGTGCCCTCATCTTCGTCGGCCTTGACTCGCTGACCGGGCTCGGCACCTTTTCCCTGTCGGTGCCAGGCCTGCCCCATTTTGCCCGCCCCGACATCGCGGAATTCGGCTGGGCCCTGGTCATCGGGGTCGCGGCCGCGATCGTCGGCACGGCGATCCACCGGCTCGGGCTGTTGATCCGGCCCTACGTCGAGCGGCGGATGCTGCTGCTGACGCCGGTCGTCGGCATGGTCATCGCGGGGCTGACGATCGCCTACACCGAGGGCACCGGACACAGCTACTCTGATGTGCTGTTCTCCGGGCAGTCGCAGCTGGGCCCGTTGATCACCAACGCGGCCGGTTACTCGGTCGGCGCACTCCTCCTGCTGCTGGTGTGCAAAGGGCTTGCCTACGGTGCTTCGCTGAGCAGTTTCCGCGGCGGGCCGACCTTCCCGGCGCTCTTTATCGGGGCGGCGGGCGGCATCGCGCTTTCCCACCTGCCCGGCCTGCCGCTGGTGCCGGGGGTGGCGATGGGGATCGGCGCGATGTGCGCCGTCATGCTCCGGCTGCCGCTGACGTCGGTGCTCCTGGTGACCCTGCTGCTGTACTCGGACGGGATCGCCGTCATGCCGCTGGTCATCGTGGCGGTGGTCGTGGCGTATGTGGTGGCGGCCAGGCTGGCCCCAGCCCCAGCCCCAGCCCCAGCGGCCCCCGGAGCGGCCCCGGCCGCGACCGCCACGGTGCCCCCGCAGGCCCCTGCGGCCGAGCCGGGTACCTCCCCGGTTCCGCCGGGCCGACCATCGGACCGGGGCGCCGGCCCGAGAGGATGACATGACGAAGCCGTCCGACCGGAGGCTGCTGCGCTACGCCCGCCCCGCCCGGCCGGCCCCCGCCGAAGGCCGCACGATCCTGCTCGTAACCCACCGCACGGCCGGGCTGCCGCAGGTGGAAGAGATCGCCTAGTCCGGGCTTAGCCCGCCACCGCGGTGGCGGGCCCGGGCAGGCCCGCCGGGCGTCACCGGCTGCCCCGTCGCGGACGGCTCACCAGTCCTGGCAACCGGGATGACGGCCGCGTAGACGTCGGCCACCTGGCCCACCTCCGACGTGGTGAACGCGCGCTCGCGACGGCGGTCGCGGGTGAAGGCCGACCACCAGGTGAGGATGGCCCCGAGCCGGTTGCGGTACCCGGTCAGGAACGCGATGTGGACAAACAGCCAGCCCACCCACCCGGCGAAGCCGCTGATCCGCAGCGGCCCGGCCGACATGACGGCGTTGCCGCGGGCGATGTAAGCGGCTGAACCCAGGTCGCGGTACCGGAACGGCTTGGCCGGGCCCCGCCCGGCCGCCGCGTGCTTGATGCGGTGCCCGGCGTACAGGCCGCCCTGCATGGCGACCTCCGCGACGCCGGGCAGCTTGTCCAGGCTCATCAGGTCGCCGATGACGGAAATCTCGGGATGGCCGGGGATGGTCAGGTCCGGCTGCACGACGATGCGGCCCGCCCGGTCGGACTCGGCTCCGGTCGCCTGCGCCAGCGCCCGCACGAAGGCAGGTGCCTCGACGCCGGCCGTCCACAGCACCGTGCCCGCCGCGAACTGCGTGGTGGCGCCGTCGTGATCGCGGACGGTCAGCCCGCCGAAGTCGATGTCGGTGACGATCGACCCCATGTGCATTTCCACTCCCAGCTTGCGCAGGGCCTTCTCGGCCTTGCCGGACAGCTTCTCGCCGAAGGCGGCGAGCGGGGCGCTGCCGCCGTCGAACAGCAGCACCCGTGCTTCTTCCGGCTTAGCCTTGCGGTACTCGGCCCGCAGCGTCTTGGTGGCCAGCTCCCGGATCTGGCCGGCCAGCTCGACGCCGGTCGGGCCCGCCCCGACGAGGGCGAACGTCAGCCAGCGGCGGCGCTCGGCGGGATCGTCAGACGTCTCGGCCATCTCGAACGCGCCGAACACCCGACGGCGGATCGTCAGCACGTCAGCGATCGTCTTCATGCCCGGTGCGAACTTGGCGAACTCGTCGTGCCCGAAGTAGGACTGCCGCATGCCGGCCGCGACGATGAGGTCGTCGTACTCGAATTCGATCCGGCCGCCCCCCGGGCGCACGCAGATCACCCGCCGGCGGTCGGTATCGATGCTGGTCACCTCCGCCATCGCGCAGTCGACGTTCTTGTGTCGCTTGAGCACGCTGCGCAACGGCGCGGCGATCTGCCCCTCGGACAGGATGCCGGTCGCGCACTGGTACAACAGCGGCTGGAAAAGGTGGTGGTGCGCCCGGTCAACGACCGTCACCGAAACATCGCGGCCGAGCGCGCGGGCGGCGAACAGCCCGCCGAAGCCGCCCCCGATGATCACCACCCGGCGCGGGCCGCGCTCGCCCGGCCTAGCCGCCATGCCCGTCATCGCCGCGACGGGGACGGGTCATGCCAGGCAAGCCCCCCGGTCAGCAGGCGGTCCGCTTCCTGCGGCCCCCAGCTGCCCCGCGCATAGGGATGCACCGGGGTGGCGTCCCCGAGCACCGGATCGACGATCTCCCACATGGCTTCCACCGTGTCCTGGCGGGCGAACAGCCACCGGTCCCCGTCCAGGGCCGCCCCGATGAGCCGGTCGTAGGGGCGGATGTCCGACCCCGGCTGCTGCGCGAACGCCACTTCCTCCGCCTGCGGCTTCCAGTCGGCGCCGGGCTGCTTTCCCTGCAGGGTGAGGCTGACCGCGGTCTCGGGCCAGATCCGGAAGCCGAGCCGGTTCCCGGCCGCGGCCGGCCCGGTCCCGAACACGTCGCGCGGAGGCTGCTTGAAGGTGACCGTGACCTCGGTGGCGGTGACCGGCATGCACTTGCCCGCCCGGATCAGGATCGGCACCCCGGCCCACCGCCAGCTATCGACGCTCAGCCGGATCGCCACGTAGGACTCCACCGTCGAGTCAGCGGCGACGCCGTCGACCTGCCGGTAGCCGTCGTACTGCCCGCGCACCGTGGACTCAGGGGTCAGCGGGCTCAGCGCCTTCACCAGCTGGTACTTGGCGTCCGGCCAGGAGGCCAGGCCCGGTCCGCTCGGCGGCTCGGCCAGCGTGGTCGCCAGGACCTGGAGCATGTGGTTCTGCAGCACGTCCCTGATGGCCCCGGTCTTGTCGTAGAACCGGCCGCGGTCGGCCACGTCGAACTGCTCCGCCATGGTGATCTGGATGTTGTCCACGTAGGTGCGGTTGAGCAGCGGCTCGATCATCGAGTTGGCGAACCGGGCGAACAGCACGTTCTCGACCGGGTCGAAGGCCAGCCAGTCGTCCACCCGGAAGATCGCCTCTTCCGGGAAGTGCTCGTGCATGGTGTCGTTGAGCTGCCGCGAGCTGGCCAGGTCGGTGCCGAAGGGCTTCTCCACCATGACCCGGGCGCCGCGGGCGCGGTCCGCGGACGCGATCCCCTGAGCGATCCGGCCGAACAGGAAGGGCGGAACTTCCAGGTAGTACAGCACGTGCTGGCCGGCGCCGATCTCATCCGACATGGCCTTGTAGGTGGCGTCGTCGCCCAGGTCCCCGTCGACGTAGCGCAGCAGCCCGAGCATCTTGACCGCGGCCGGCTCGGCCGGATCCATCCCGTTGAGCTTCAGCGACGCGACCGCGTAGTCACGGAACTGCTCAAGTCCCCAGCCGCTCTTGGCCACCCCGATCACCGGGACGGTGAGGACGCCGCGCTTGACCAGGCCCACCAGCGCGGGAAAGGTCTCGATCTTGGCCAGGTCACCAGTCGCGCCGAAGATGACAAGCGCGTCGACTCGCTTTGCTGCCACGGTTTCTCCTAGGAATCGAGGTCTGGCTCAACCCGAACACGGGCCGGACGGCGGCGCGCCACCCCGCGCGGGTGAGAAGCCGGCAAGTCACCCGGTTCAGACGATGACCAGCCGCGCCCGGCCTGCCACGCTGCCGGAATGACCGATCTCACGCTCAGCGAGGCCGAATTCCGCGCCGTCTACCAGCGGCTGCGGCGCACGTCCGCGCAGGGGGCGGCCGACCGCCGGGGCACGCTGAACAACATCTCAGCGGCGGACCTGGTGGCAGCGGCCAGTGATGTCAGGACCGGCCGGACGGTGTCGCTGGCGGCGCCGATCGACAGCCATGCGACGCCCGACAACCCCGCTCCGGCGGTGCACCAGATGACCCACTGGGCCGACGACCCGGGCGCCGCCGGGTTGTCTTTCGCCACTGACCGCCTGGCGATGAACGTGCACGGAAACGCGGACAGTCACATGGACGCGCTGTGCCATGTGATCTTCGACGGGGAACTCTACAACGGGATCCCCGCGGGCTCGGTGACCATGGCCGGGGCGGCCGAGCTGTCCATTGACGCGGCCGGCCAGGGGATCGCCGGCCGCGGCCTGCTGCTCGACATCCCGCGGCTGCGCGGAGTGCCGTGGCTGGAGCCGGGCGAGCACGTGACCGCCGATGACCTGCTCGCGGCGGAGTCGGCCGTCAGCGACCGCATCGGCCAGGGCGACCTGCTCTTCCTGCGGGTCGGCCACCGCGCCCGGCGCCGGTCGCTCGGGCCGTGGAACGCGGCCGAGGCACGGGCCGGACTGCATCCGGCGGCGGTCGAACTGCTCGCGGAGCGCCAGGTCGCGGTCCTCGGCAGCGACGGCAACAACGACACGGCACCAAGCGCGGCCGAGGGCGTGGACTTCCCCGTCCACGTCCTCGCGATCAACGCGATGGGCCTGTACCTGCTCGACTACCTGGACCTCGACCCCCTGGCGCAGGCATGCGAGGAGATGGGCCGCTGGTCATTCTTGTCCGTGGTGGCGCCGCTGCGGTTGCTGGCCGGGACCGGCTCGCCGGTCAACCCGATCGCGGTTTTCTGAGGCCGCGGCGGACGGGACCGCGTTGAACCGGGGGGCCTAATCACCCCACGCGGGCGATGCCGCCCGCTCGCCGTCCACGTGACACTGATGCCTGAGCAGGCCTCCGGGCTTCCACGGTGACCGAATGGAGCCGCATGTCGCTCGACCTCGCACGCTGGCAGTTCGCGTTCACGTCGATCAACCACTTCCTGTTCATCCCGATCACGATCGGGCTGGCCTTCCTGACCGCGCTGCTGCAAACCTCATGGCACCGCAGCGGCCGCCCCGAGTACCTGCGGCTGACCCGGTTCTTCGGGACGCTGCTGGTGATCAACGTGGCGATCGGCGTGGTCACCGGGATCGTGCAGGAGTTCGAGTTCGGGATGAACTGGGGCGCGTACTCCCGGCTGGTCGGTAACATCTTCGGCGCCCCGCTGGCGATGGAGGGACTCGCCGCGTTCTTCCTCGAGTCGACGTTCCTTGGCTTGTGGCTGTTCGGCTGGGACAAGCTGTCGAAGCGGGTGCACCTGCTGTGCATCTGGGCGGTCGCGTTCGGCAGCGCGCTGTCGGCCGCGTTCATCATGGCCGCCAACTCCTGGATGCAGCACCCGGTCGGCTACGTCATGGTCAAGGGCAAGCCGGTGCTCAACGACATCTGGGCCGTGTTCACCAACCCGGTCTTCGTCTGGGGCTACTCCAAGGTCCTGCTGGTGTCGCTGGTCACCGGCGCCTCGGTCATGCTGGCGGTCTCCGCCTGGCAGCTCCGGCACGGCGCCGACCGCGGCGTGTTCACCCGCTCGGCCAAGCTCGCCCTCATCACCCTGGTCCCGGCGACCTTGTTCACCATGCTGGTCGGCGACGAGCTCGGGGTCATCGAGGGCACGTACCAGCCGATGAAGATCGCGGCGGCCGAAGGCCAGTGGACCACCTGCCAGCCGTGCTCGTTCTCGCTGTTCCAGATCGGCGGCGGCAACAACGACCAGACCCCGACCCAGATCATCGCGATCCCGCACCTGCTGTCCCTGCTGGCCACCAACCACTGGAACGGCAAGGTGATCGGGATGAACCCGCTGCAGTCCCAGTACAGCAGCCAGTTCGGGCCCGGCAACTACGTGCCCAACGTGTTCATCCAGTACTGGGGCATGCGAACGATGGCCTACCTCGGCGTCGTGGTCCTGCTCATCGCGCTGTGGGGGCTGCTGCTGATCCGCCGCGACAAGCTCGCGAACTCCCGGGCGTTCCTGTGGGTGGGGGTGTGGGGCGTCGTGCTCCCGTTCCTCATGAACACGGCCGGCTGGCTGCTGACCGAGAGCGGCCGCCAGCCGTGGATCGTGCAGGGCATCATGCTGACCAAGAACGGTATCTCGCCCACCGTCAGCACCACCTGGCTGTGGATCAGCGTGATCGCGTTCGTCGGGCTCTACGGCGTCCTCGGGACCGTCGACCTGCTGCTGATGCTGAAGTACGCGCGCAAGGAGCTACCGCCGCCGCCGACAGAAGCTGACCTGGAAGCCCCAGTGCCAGCCGTCCAGTACTGAGGTCAGTGATGAGCGCACTTGTCCCGTTCTGGTTCATCGTCATCGCGGTCTTGTGGACCGGCTTCTTCATCCTGGAGGGATTCGACTTCGGCGTCGGCATGCTGCACAGCCTGGTCGGACAGGACGAGCCCGGCCGCCGGGCGGCCATCAACACGATCGGCCCGCTGTGGGACGGCAACGAGGTCTGGCTGATCGTGGCCGGGGCCGCCATGTTCGCCGCGTTCCCCGGCTGGTACGCGACCATGTTCTCCGGCCTGTACCTGGCGATGGTCCTGCTGCTGATGTCGCTCATCATCCGCGGCGTCGCCTTCGAGTACCGGGGCAAGCGCGACGCCGCCCGCTGGCGCCGCACCTGGGACTGGTCGCTGACCGTGGGCAGCCTGCTCGGCCCGCTGCTGATCGGGATCGCCCTGGGCGACCTGCTGCACGGCCTGCCGATCAACGCCGCCCAGAACTTCACCGGGACATTCTGGGACCTGCTGCAGCCGTACGCGCTGCTCACCGGGGTCACCCTGGTGCTGATCTGCCTGCTGCACGGGGCGACGTTCCTGTCCCTGAAGACCACCGGCAGCATGCGCGAGCGGTCCGGGATGCTAGCCCGCCGGGTGGCGCCGTTCACCGCCGCGGCGGTGATCGCCTTCGTCGTCTGGACCCACGTTTCTTCCGGCAGCACGTTCTTCCTGCGGCCGCTCGAGCTGCTGGCGATACTCGCGGTCCTGGCCGCCGTCGCGCTGGCCTACTCCCGCCGCGAAGGCTTCGCGTTCGCCGCCACCACGGTCACCATGGCGTCCTGCATCGCGTCGATCTTCGTCGCCCTGTACCCGAACGTCATGGTGTCGAGCACCAACCCGGCGTTCAACCTGACCGTGGGCAACACGGCGTCGGCGCCGTACTCGCTCAAGGCGATGACCGTCGTCGTCGTCATCTTCCTGCCGCTGGTCCTGGCCTATCAGACCTGGACGTACTACGTGTTCCGGCGGCGGGTGAGCCGGGACCAGTTCATCCCGGCTCCGTCGGCCTCGGTGCCGCCGCAGCCAGTGCGCGCGGAAGAAGTCCCGCCGCCCGTACCCAACCGCCACAGAGGAGCCTGGCATGGCCGCAAGCTATGACGTCATCGTGATCGGAACCGGCGCGGGCGGCGGCACGCTCGCCCGTCACCTCGCCCCCTCAGGCAAGCGCATCCTGCTGCTCGAGCGTGGTGACTGGCTGCCCCGCGAGCCGGCCAACTGGTCCACCCTGGACGTATTCGAGGACGGCCGGTACATCTCGCCCGAAAGCTGGTATAGCACCGAGGACAAGTCCTTCTTCCAGCCGCAGGTGCACTACTTCGTCGGCGGCGCCACCAAGCTCTACGGCGCCGCCCTCTACCGCATGCGCGAGCAGGACTTCGGCGAGCTGCGGCACCACGACGGCCTGTCGCCCGCGTGGCCGATCAGCTACCAGGACATGGAGCCGTACTACACGGCCGCCGAACGCCTGTACCAGGTGCACGGGGCCCGGGGGGAGGACCCCACCGAGCCGCCGTCAAGCGCGCCCTACCCGTACCCCGCGGTCGCCCACGAGATGCGGATACAGCAGCTCTCCGATGACCTGGAGAAGTCGGGCCACCATCCGTTCCACGCTCCGTGCGGGATCCTCGTCAACGAGCAGCACCTGCCGGAAAGCAAATGCGTGAAGTGCGGGAACTGCGACGGTTTCCCGTGCCCGCTGCACGCCAAGTCCGACGCCGAGGTGCTCGGCGTCCGGCCCGCCCTCGAGCACGCCAACGTCACCCTGCTCAGGAACGCCCAAGCGGTGAAGCTGGAGACCAATCCGGCCGGCACCGCCGTCACCACCGTGGTCGTCGAGCGCGAGGGCGAAACCGAGCGGTACACGGCCGGCCTGGTGGTGGTGGCGTGCGGCGCCGCCAACTCCGCCCAGCTACTGCTCGCCTCGGCCAACGACAAGCACCCGAACGGCCTGGCCAACGGCTCGGACCAGGTCGGCCGCAACTTCATGTTCCACGACAGCCAGGCGGTGCTGGCGGTGTCGAAGGAGCCGAACCCGACCGTCTTCCAGAAGACCCTCGGCGTCAACGACTTCTACTTCAGCGGCCCCGACTTCGACTACCCGATGGGCAACATCCAGATGATCGGCAAGTCGCAGGCGGAGATGTTCCGCGGCGAGAAGCCCCTGGAGACCAAGTTCGCGCCGAGCTGGATGCTGCGCGATGTCGCCTCGCATGCCGTCGACTTCTGGCTGTCCACCGAGGACCTGCCGCAGCCGGACAACCGGATCACCCTCGGCCCGGACGGCAGCGTCCACATCTCCTACACGCCGAGCAACCCGACCGCCGCCAAGAGACTGTTCGACCAGCTCAAGTCGATGCTCGGTTCGCTCAACATGCACGAGGGGCACCTGGCCCGCCGGTCCATGTACATGAAGACCGACATCCCGATCGCCGGCTGCGCCCACCAGGCCGGGACCGTCCGGTTCGGCGCCGACCCGGAGACGTCGGTGCTCAACTCCGACTGCCGGGCCCACGAAGTCGACAACCTCTACGTGGTCGACACGAGCTGCTTCCCGAGCATCAGCGCGGTCAACCCGGCGCTCACCGCGATGGCCAACGCCGTCCGGGTCGGCGACCACCTGCTCAGCCGGCTCGGCTAGCGGCGGGCGCCTAACCGGGGATCAGGGCAGCCTCCGCATGCTGCACGTCCGGGTCGTCAGCCCGCCCGGCTCAACCGAGGACCTGCTCGAGCGCCTCACCAGCGGCCCCGGCGTACGGAACCTGGTGGTCATGCGCGCCGCTGCCCGCCGCCCGGACGGCGACGCGGTGCAGTTTGACCTGGACACCCAGTTCGCCAACCCGGTCCTGGCGGAGGTCCGCGCCCAGCTCCGCGACCGCGGTTCCGTCGTCATCGAGAACGTCGACGGGGCCGCCAGCGGGCCGGCCGGCGCCGGCGGCGCCGGGGAGCCTGGCGGCCCGCAGGCAGGCAGCATGGCTGCCGACGGTGAAATACCGCCGGTGTGGGAGATGGTCGAGTCGAAGATCCGCGCGGGCGGCGTCTACCCGGCCAGCTTCTACGCCCTGCTGATCATCGCGGGCCTGATCGGCGCGGTCGGCATCCTCACCAACTCCCAGATCCTCATCGTCGCCGCGATGGTGGTCGGCCCGGAGTACGGCGCGATCATGGCGACCGCGCTCGGCATCGACACCAGGGACCGCCGCGCGGTCAGGCACAGCCTGGCCGCCCTGGCGGCGGGGTTCGGGCTCGCGGTGATCGCGACGCTGGCCTTCGGGCTGCTCATCCGGTGGTCGGGTCAGACGCCGCACCTCTACGAGCTGGGCATCCGGCCCGTCTCCGACCTCATCAACTCGCCCAACGTGTTCTCGGTGATCGTGGCGGTGCTGGCCGGCATAGTCGGTGTCGTCTCGCTGACCGAGTCCCGGGCGAACGCGCTCATCGGCGTGTTCATCTCGGTCACCACGATTCCGGCCGCCTCCGACATGGGCCTGTCGGCCGCCTACGGAAGCTGGCCCGAGGCTCGCGGGTCGACGTTCCAGTTGCTGCTCAACGTCGTGCTGCTGATTGCCGTCGGCGCCCTCGGGCTGCGCCTGCAGCGGTCGGTGTGGCGGCGCCGGACCGCGCGGGCCGCCGCGCGTGCGCGGCGGCCCTCACCCAGTCGGTAGCGGATCAGGTTGTAGTGGCCGACGCCACCGGGCTCACCGCGTTGACTCCGTGGTCGAGCTGGTTGTTGAGGTTGATGGCGGCGCTGATCAGCGCCAGGTGGCTGAACGCCTGCGGGAAGTTGCCGAGCTGCTCGCCGGTGCTGCTGATCTCCTCGGAGAACAGCCCGAGGTGGTTGGCGTAGGTGTGCATCTTCTCGAACGTCAGCCGCGCCTCGTCGAGCCGCCCGGCCCGGGCGAGGGCCTCGACGTACCAGAACGTGCACAGCGAGAACGTGCCCTCGTCGCCCGCCAGCCCGTCGGGCGACGCGCTCGGGTTGTACCGGTAGACCAGGCTGTCCGACACCAGCTCCTTGTCCATCGCGCTGAGCGTGGAGAGCCAGCGCGGGTCGTCCGGGGCGATGAACCCCTGCAGCGGCATCAGCAGCAGCGACGAGTCGAGCACCTTGGTGCTGTAGTGCTGGGTGAAGGCGCCGACCTCGCTGTTCCAGCCGCGGTCCATGATCTGCTGGTAGACCGCGTCGCGGGCGGTGGTCCAGCGCGCCAGGTCGGCCGGCCGGGCCCGGTGCCGGGCGATCCTGATCGCCCGGTCGAACGCGACCCAGCTCTGGAACCGGCCGTAGGTGAAGTCCCGCTGCCCGCCGCGGGTCTCCCAGATGCCCTCGTCGGGCCGGTCCCAGTTGTCGCACAGCCAGTCGATCATCCGTGACACCTGCTGCCAGCCCTCGTGGTAGACCTGCAGCCCGTTGACGTCGCCCAGGTAGGCGGCGTCAAGCAGTTCGCCGTAGATGTCGAGCTGTAGCTGGTCGGCCGCGCCGTTGCCGATCCGCACCGGCCGCGAGCCGCGCCAGCCTTCGAAGTGGTCGAGCGTCTCCTCGATCAGGTCGGAGGTGCCGTCCACCCGGTACATGATCTTCAGCGGATGGTCGCTCCCGGCCGTCGTCGCCTCGGCCCGGCCGCGCAGCCAGCCGGCGAAGGCCCTGGCCTCCTCGACGTAGCCCAGGCCGAGCAGCGCGTACAGCGAGAACGAGCCGTCGCGGATCCAGGTGTAGCGGTAGTCCCAGTTGCGCTCGCCGCCGGCCTGCTCGGGCAGCCCGGTGGTCGGCGCGGCGACCGGCGCGCCGGTGGGCTTGTAGATCATCATCTTCAGGGTGATGGCCGACCGGGTCACCATCTCGCGCCAGCGGCCGGCGTAGGTCGACTGGTGCACCCAGGCGCGCCAGAAGCCGGCCGTCTGGTGCTCAAGCCGCTCGATCTCCTCGGGCTTCATCAGCCGCGGCCGGCCGCCCATCGACTCCAGCACCAGCCCGGCGCTCTCGCCTTCCCGCAGCGTCCGGGTTGCCCGCACCCCGTCCTGGTGCTGCTCGATCCGGTCACCCGCGTCGCGCGGCGCGGAGTCGGCCGGGCGGGCCCAGTGCAGCGTCAGCTCCAGGCCGTCGGACTCGAATACCGCGCCGTTCTCGGACATCTCCACCTTGTGCGGGGTCCGGGCGTAGTCGAACGCGGGCTGGATGTCCATCACGAACCGCATCGTGCCGCGGACCACCCGAAGCTGCCGGACCAGCCGGTGCCGGTCGGTGGCGCCGCCGGTGATGACCGGCATGAAGTCGTGCACCTCGCCGACCCCGTCCGCGGTCATGAACCGGGTGATCAGGATCGCGGTGTCCGGGAAGTAGAGCTGCTTGCTGACGTAGTCGTCGCGGTCAGGGGCGATACGGAAGTAGCCGCCGTGGTCGGCGTCGAGCAGCGACGCGAACACGCTGGGCGAGTCGAAGCGCGGGCAGCAGAACCAGTCGACCGTGCCGTCGGTCGATACCAGGGCGGCGGTCTGCAGGTCACCGATCATGCCGTGATCGCTGATGTTGGGGTAGCGGGCCACGGGTTCTCCTCTGAGATTGCGCACGCCAAGTATTTGGCCTGCTATCAGAGGCATCGTCCGTCTCCAAGAGTGCCTATCGCATCACCCGGAGTAGGTAGTTCGGGCCCGCTAACGCTGCCCGACCGGCTGGGCCTGCCCGGTTGGCTGCTCCTTCAGCCACACGGCCGCGCCGGCGTTGGCCGCGTGCTTGACCGCCGACCAGTGCTGCCGCGCGAGCTCGCCGGGCGGCACGTCCATCTGCTGCACCCGCTGCCGGAAGGCCGTCACCAGCGCCGTCCCCGCCATGGCGGCCCCCGCCAGGACGATCGCGCCGCCGACCCCGATCAGGACGGCGCCGGCGACGACCTGTTCTTTGTTGAGCGGGAAGCTGGACTGCGCTGCTTGGTCGTGGCTCATCGGGACCGTCCTCACGATAGTGGCTGACGACCGCAGCTTCCCCCGCCGCCCGCGTTCGCGCACCGCCCGCCGCGAGTGATATCGAACGCTAGCCCGGCAGCGACTCCCGCCAGCGGCTGGTGATCGGCAGCCGCCGGTCCCGGCCGAAGTTCTTCTGGCTGATCTTGGGCCCCGGCGGGTACTGCCGCCGCTTGTACTCGGCCAGGTCGACCAGCCTGATCACCCGGGCAACGAGGTCGGGGTCGTGGCCGGCCGCGATCAGCTCGGCCGACCCCATGTCCCGCTCCACGTAGTCGTCGAGCAGCGCGTCAAGGACCTCGTAGTCCGGCAGCGAGTCGGTGTCGAGCTGCCCGGGGGCCAGCTCGGCCGACGGCGGCTTGCTGATCGAGTTAGGCGGGATCGGGGGAGTGCGGCCCAGCCGCTCGGCCTCCGCGTTGCGCCACTTCGACAGGTCCCACACGAGGGTCTTGAGCACGTCCTTGATCGGCCCGAACCCCCCGGCCGAGTCGCCGTACAGGGTGGAGTACCCGCAGGCGATCTCGCTCTTGTTGCCGGTGGTGAGCACCAGGTGGCCCTCGTTGTTGGAGACCGCCATGTTGATCACCCCGCGCACCCGCGACTGCAGGTTCTCGGCCGGCAGCCCGGACACCGGGAAGTCCGCGCCGAGCCCGGCCTCGAGCGCGTCCACGGCCGGCTGGATCGCGATCGTCCGCGCGTTGATGCCCTGCCGCTTCACCAGGTCCTCGGCGTCGCCGACGGAGTGATCCGATGACCACTTGCTCGGCATCAGGATCACGTTGACGTTCTCCGGGCCGAGGGCGTCGGCGGCGATGGTCGCGACCAGGGCCGAGTCGATCCCGCCGGACAGCCCGAGCAGCACCGAGCGGAAGCCGTTCTTGCGCACGTAGTCGCCGGTGCCGAGGACCAGCGCCGCGTAGACCTCGGCCAGGTCGTCCAGCCGCGGCCACCGCGGCCCCGCCTCGTCGGCGGACTGGTCAGCGGAAACCGCGGGCAGCGGGATAACAGGCAGCGCCACCCGTTCGATGGAAATGACGGTGCCATCGCCCGCGTCCACCGCCTGGCCGGCCCCGGACAACCGCGGCAGCGGGCTGCCCGCGGCGGGCTGGATGTCGCCGCGGCCGGGCACCTCGTCCGGCCCCGGGCCGGCCGCCGCCGACGGCAGCTCGAGGTCGGCCACGATCAGCGCCTCCTCGAACTGCGGCCCGCGGGCGAGCAGCTCACCGGACGCCGCCACCAGGATCGAGTCGCCGTCGAAGACCAGCTCGTCCTGGCCGCCGACCAGGTTGCAGTAGGCCAGCGCCGCGCCCGCCTCCCGGGCCCGCCGCTGCACCAGGTCGAGCCGCACGTCGTCCTTGCCGCGCTCGTAGGGCGACGCGTTCGGCACCACCAGCAGGGCGGCCCCCGCGTGCCGGGTCACCGCCACCGGCCCGCCGTCCTGCCACAGGTCCTCGCAGATGGCGACCGCGATGTCCACCGCCTCGCCGCCTGCGCCGGCCGGCAGCCGGAACACCGGCAGCGTGCTGCCCGGCAGGAAGTAGCGGGCCTCGTCGAACACGCCGTAGTTGGGCAGGTGGTGCTTGGCCGAGGTGATGACCACCTGGCCGCCGTGCAGCACCGCCGCCGCGTCCAGCGGCGCCCCGGCCGGCAGCCCGGTGCGCGGGGCCACGCCCGCCCGCCGGTCCAGGTAGCCGGCCACCACCGCGACGCCGCCGAGCCCCTCGGCGCTGAGCCGCGCGGCCACCTCCCGCAGCCCGGCGACCGACGCCTCCACGAACGACGCCCGCAGCGCCAGGTCCTCCACCGGGTACCCGGTCAGCGCCATCTCCGGGAACAGGGCCACCCGGGCGCCCCGCGCCGCCGCCCGCCGGGTCCACTCCACGATCAGCTCGGCGTTACCCGCCAGGTCCCCGACTGTCGCATTTACCTGCGCCAGGGCAATCCGCAACATAGCCACCCCCCAAGCTTAGGTCGCGGTCCGCCGCCCCGCCCCGCCGCCACCGCCCGTGATCATCCCGAACGGGGTACGGCTGGCTCCCTTACCGCCCGCTTACCTCGCCCCGGCGGCCGGCCTAAACCGGGGGCAAAGGCCGGCGGAACGACATATCGTGAATACACGGGGAATACACGATCAGAGGTGATGTATGCGGACACACCTCCCCAACGTGACGGGGCATGCCCTGGCCCAGCGGGCCGCCTGGCGGTCTCGCTGGCTTGAGCTGAGCACCCTGGTGCTGCTCGTCGTCGTGCTGCTGAGCTGCTTCGACCGGCCGTGGGGACGGCCGCCGATGCTCGAGCCGCTGCTGGCGGTGCCGCCCGCGCTGGCCGGGATCGGCGCCGCCTCGGTCCGCCGGCCGCTCGCCTACGGCGCGGTCTGCCTGGTCGTGGCGCTGACGGTGCTGGCCAAGCCGACCGAGTACGCGGGCTGGCTGCCGGTGACGAGCATCTTCACCGTGGCCGCGATCACCGCCGTGGCCACCGTCGGCACCGCACTCAACGGCCGCCAGGAGCAGCGGATCGCCGACGTCAGGTCGGTCGCCGAGGCGGCTCAGCGGGCCGTGCTGCGGCCGCCGCCGCCGCGCCTGGGACCGCTCGGCCTCGACGTCGTCTACCTCGCCGCCGCGGCGGAGGCGAAGGTGGGCGGTGACCTCTACGAGGCCGTCGTCACCGCAGACCACGGCGTCCGGGTGATCATGGGGGACGTGCGCGGCAAGGGGCTCGGCGCGGTGGAGCTGGCGGCCGACGTGCTCGGCATGTTCCGCGAGCTGGCGCACGTCGCGGGCACCCTCGGCGAGCTGGCCTTGCGGCTGGACGCCGGGCTCGGCCGCGACCTGGGGCGGCACGAGGAGTTCGTCACCGCGGTGCTGGTGGAGATCGACCCCGAGTCGGGCCAGGCGCTGGTGTTCAACTGCGGTCACCCGTCGCCGCTGCTGATCCGGCCGGCCGGCGACGGCACCTGGACCGGCTGCGTGACCGCGGTCGACGTGCCGCAGCCGGCCCCGCCGCTTGGCCTGCTCGCCCTCGGCGACCACGCCAGCGCGCAGCTTTCCCTCGCCCTGCGGCCGGAGGACCAGCTCCTGCTGTACACCGACGGGGTGACCGAGGCGCGCGACCGCGCCCGGGCGTTCTACCCGCTGCCCGAGCGGATCCCGGCCCTGGCGGCCAGCGCGGGCCCGGCCCCGCTGCGGCCGGCCGCCGGCCGGGGCCCGGACGGC
>Ga0265338_10002124_pt1 | contig 30457 bp, 21 predicted proteins | sample 42126metaG_FD_193579 | JGI IMG/M metagenome (GOLD analysis project Ga0265338, IMG submission 193579) | Rhizosphere microbial communities from Carex aquatilis grown in University of Washington, Seatle, WA, United States - 4-21-26 metaG | ecosystem: Host-associated > Plants > Roots > Rhizosphere...
GGATCGGCTGCCATTCCAGTGACCAGGAGACTGTCCCCCTGCGCGACCGCGCCGGTGCCCCCAGTGGCGGCATCCTTTACCGGGAGTGCCCAGCCGAAGGGCAGAGCCGGTTTCGTTACATCGAACAGACTGCTGACAATCGAAAGCACAGGCGAGTGCGAGGAGATCGCCGGGTTCAAGGCCAGCGTCGCCTTCAGCGTGTCACTGGATTTTGCTTTGGTAAAGATCAGGTTACCGAAAGTGGCATCACCACCTGCGGTGCTCGCCGTTGCCGGTGTTGAGGTCAGATCTCTGTCGGCGTCGGTAATGCTCACGCTCGCTGAGGCCGCCGCAAACGGCGTTCCGCCCTCGGTGAGCGTGACAACAGGCGCGGGGTTCATCGCCACGCCCGTATTCACGCTGGATGGCGGTTGGATTTTAAAGCTGACGGCGTAGTCGGTCTGAACCGCGCCCGCGTCCACACAAGTTCCACCCGTGTTCGAGTAGGTAGAATTTGTATTCGGATCGCCGCGCTGATCGGTGGTCAAAACCAAGCCATAGTTGGCGAACGCGTCAGAGATGCCCGCAACAGTTCCGGCGCAGATGGCCGCGCTGCCCGGAAGCGGAATCATGGTCTGTGTCTGGCCGCCGTTGACGCCCAGAGCTGACAGAGTGGCTTTCGGATCAGAAACTACGTCGCCCACTACTAACTCCATACCATTGGAGTCGGGAGATATGCCATCTGCGGAGGCAGTGGAATCTGTGGTCTTGTTGCCTGTAGCGATGCTGTTTTCTATGTCCGACTCGTCGCCGCTGTCGTCGAGCATCGCTCCGAAGTATCCAGAGTTGCCGGTGAGAGTGGTGTTGAAGGCGGCAACATATCCGCCTTCCGTGCCCAAATCCATGATGGCGCCTGCGCCCGTTCCAGATGTGGACGAGTTTTTGAAGATGGTGTCGTATCCCAGCAGCACGGAGCCTCCGAAGAGTGCATTCACTGCGCCACCATCGGGGAAGGCTGGGCCGCTCGAGCCACCTCCAACAGATTTGTTATTGCTCATCGTGCTGGCCACGACCTGGGCTTCTCCACCATCCACCGCGAATACTGCGCCGGCGTACCCTCCGACGTTGCCGGAGAAAGTGCTATTGCTCACAGTTGTGAATCCGTCATCGTCCACCAGTAGAGCGCCCGATCCTTCGGGAGCACGGTTGTTTGTAAAAACAGACCCGGCGATGGAGGCATAATCGCCCTCATCGAAAATTGCTCCTGCTTCTTGACCGATGTTATTTGTGAAGGTCGAATTGGTAACTGTGACCGTCGGGATTGAGAAGAAAGGCGAGGGGCCCGCCAGCGGAGTCACCAAGCCGGAGCTGTGGGTCGTGGACAACGGACTGATACCGCCTGGCGGTGCGGAATGGCCAGATTGCAAAGTTCCAAGTTTGTGGCCGCCCATTGGCCGCACGCGACTGGCGAAGCCTGCGCGCCCACCTAAAGCGGTTCCAAAGAATCCGGATTTGGTTCCCGGCTTGGAATTGGAAACCTCGGCATGCGCGCCAGGACCATAGGTTCGCCCTGATGTGAAGGGATGGTCTTTCACGAACTTCGGCGTACCGGTCAAGGTGTCGCTGAAGATTGCTGCTGCGTCGGGTCCGTTGAGACCAGTGGATATGTTTCCTGAGAAGGTGCTGCCGGTGACTGTCAAATTGCCGGCGTAGTTATAGATCGCCCCAGCCGCATCGCCGATGTTCCCGGTAAAGCTGCAATTTGTCACCGTCAGATCGGCTTCGGAATTAATGCCTCCTGTGCCCGAGTTATCTCCCCTGGCCTGCGTGCCGTCGCCATTCGCGATGTTCAAATTAGTGAGCGAATCGGGGCCGAAGATCGAGCCGGTATAGGGTGTGCCGTAGGCATAAAACACTGCGCTGCCGGTTGCCGGCCTCGTGGCGTGAGGCCCGTTGATGGTAACGAGATTGGTCGCGCCCTGGGTCGGTCCGGTAATGCTGACATTGGAGCCCAGCGGGAGACCGCCAAACTCCCCGCTCGAAGAGTCAGGCGAAGTGAGGTTAATGGTGGTGGCGCCATTAAAGACAGAAGGCGAGAAGGTGACGTTGCCGGCTCCAAGAAAGGCCGCTGCCCATACTGCGTCGCGCAGGCTGCAACTTGCGTCAGGCGTTGCTCCCGACTGACTCTGATCAGTGCAGTCTGCGGCCGTATCCTGACCGTCGGTTGTGTCGGTGCCCACTGTAACAACGAACGACGGCATCGGCCCGATCATGATGCCGGTTTGGGAGCCACCGGGGAGGCCCGTCGCCGAGACACTGATGGTTTGCGTTCCCTGGGTCCCAAAAACTACCGAGTAAGCCACTACGCCGTTTTCATATGGTGTTAGCTGTGTCACCGTTGCAGCGCTGTCTGACGTGGTCACCGTCACTGGGCCAGTGAATCCGCTCGCTGGGTTGCCGTATTGATCGTAAGCGGTAATGAAGGCCTGCGCTGTTGCGCCGGCATACCAGGGGGTTGGATATTGCGCTACTCCCAGGCTCACTGCCGCCGCGCCCCCGACATAGAAGTCTGTCTGGCCGATGATGCTGTTTACCGCGTCGGTTGCGGTAACGGTTTGGTAGCCCTCAGTGATAAGGGTTGCACTGAAGGTGCCCACTCCATTCACCAACGTGCTGTCCGCAGGCAAAGAAACGCCCGTACCCGTGTCTATAGTTGAGAAATGCACCGTACCTGAATAGCCGGTGACGGTATTGTCTCCAGCGTCTTCGGCCGTGACCGTGAGATTAAACGGAGTGCCGGCTGTAATGGCCGTAGAAGTACTAAGAACGAGCTGGGAAGCGGGTCCAACTACCGTGAAGTTGTTGCTTGTTGCAGTAAGCGTGATGGAACCGTACACCGGAATCGATGTGCTCAAGGAAGCGCTGCTGGTTCCGGCTCCGGGCGCAAGATCGCCGTAAGTGGCTACGCCGCCGGCGGTGGTCTGCATGAGCCTTCCGGAGATGAGATTGCTTGCCCCGTCACTATAGGTAAGCGTGATGGGCACACCATTCACCGCATCAGTGTTGTTCGTGCTCAGCAGTGTATCGGTTTCGAGAATCGAAACAGTTGGCGCGGGAGAGATGAAGCTGCCCATGCTGGTGTTGGAGGGTTGCACGCCGAACTGGACACCAGTGAAGTTGGTCTGCACTGCTCCCGAATCGACAACTCCCAAAGAACAATAGCCGCCAGTCGGATAAAGGGAATAGCCGCGCTCGTCCGTCGTGATCCATGCGGGAAGGTTCGCCGCCGTTCCTGCGCATATAGCCGGGCTACCAGGCAGCGGAATCATGGTTGGCACAGTCGCGCCGATACCGTTGGATTGCAGTCCGCTCAGCCACGGCGTACCACCAATCTGGTTGGAGCTGTCCGGTGAGCCGCAGTTCACGCAATCGCCGCTGTTGGCCGTGCCCATGGTGTTGTTCCCGGCCACGATGCTGTTTTCCGCGGCGAACGTGCCGCCATTTAAAATGCCGCCGCCGTTGCCACCCAGACAGCTTGGGCCGCCAGGGCAAAGCTGGGCGGCTGTGTTGCCAGAAACCGTGCTTCCCGCCAGCGTCAACGATCCTACTGCGACAAAGATACCGCCGCCCCCGCCAGACTGGAATGGAACGGAGTTGTTAGCCACGGTGCTCTCCGTCAGTGCCAGCGTGCCGGTGCTGTAGATGCCGCCACCGCTGCCGGGGCCGTAAAGTATCTGATTCCCAGAGACGGTGCTATCGTTCAACGTCAACGCGCCACTGTTGAAGATGCCGGCGCCGCTAAGGCCGCCGCTGGTCAGGTTGCTGGAGACGGCGCCGTCCATTAAAGTCAGCGTACCCTGGTTGTAAATGCCCCCACCACCCGGGCTAACGGCCGTGTAGCCCTCGGGGATTGTGAGGCCATACAAGAATGCCTGAGCGCCGGAAGGGACGATGAGCACCGTGCCGACGATTGTATCGTCATCGCCGGAGATGGTGAGCTGGTTGGCGCCGGGTCCGAGGATGTTCCCCCCGCTGACCGTTAGCGTGCTACCCGTTCCCGCAGGGGTGGCGCCCGTGCTGAGGTTGATGGTTCCTGGCAAGCTGGTGCTGGTCAGGCAGGGTAGAAACGTAACGTCGCCGCCGGAACTATTCGCATCGCCAATGGCGTCGCGCAGCGAGCAGGTGGTGCCCGAGCCGATCGGACTGCAATTGTCGGAACCGTCGCCGGTGTCGACCAGCGAGTTGACCACGTACTGGTTGGTCTGCACGGCGCCGGCGTCAACCAACCCGGAGGCACAGGTGGCGTCCATCGCAAAGCCGCGCTCGTCGAAATGGAGGGGATTGCTGCTCGCGTCGACGGCGTCAGCTCTGAGGCCGGCGCAGATTGCCACGCTGCCTGGCACCAGTTCCATGGTCTGCGTGCCCCCGCCGTAGTTGCCCAGTGGCAGCAGGCCGATGCTCGAAACCGACACGCCCACCTGATTGCCGTTAACACCGTTCGTGAAGCATCCTGTACCCGTCCCGTCGCACTCGCTGACGCTATCTCCACCAAGAGTGTTATTGTCCCCGTTCAGCGTGCTGTGGTTGTAGATGCCGCCGCCGGTGTACGCGAAATTGCCGGTGAAGATGTTGTTGTTTGCCGTTGTCGTAAAAGTGCTGTCATAGATCCCACCGCCGCTCCCAGAGGAATTGCCGGAGAATGTGCTGTTGGTCACCGTGAAGTTGCAGCAGAAGATAGTAATGGCACCGCCATTGGAGACTGAGGAATTGCCGGAGAATGTGCTGTTGGTAACCGACACCGGCAGCGCGCTACCGTTCGAGGCGCCGCTGGCGACGGCGCCGCCATAAGTGGAGGAATTGCCGGAGAAGGTGCTGTTGGGTATCGGAATCGAACCGACACGAGATTGCTCTCGGGGGTTTTGAGCCCTTTTTGTAAAACATAAGTCTTTTATTATGAATAATTTATGGTAGATTTCGAGGACAGTGTGTAAGAAAATGTGTAAATTTCATCTTTATTTCGGAATCGACACCGGGAGTTCAAGAACACCGGGAGGTAGGCAAATGGTCCGAAACATCGCCTACTGATAGAAGGAAGGCGCAATACCCTCAAAATATTTGAGGTATTGGGTACCAGATGCTACTGGCCTCTAGAGCTCCGACTTAGACATGATTCATAAAGTCCTATATATTGGTCCATATAGGGCCATAAGGATTTATGTATGGAGCTTTAAATGAGATCGAGCGTCTCAGATGTTCTCCCTCCCGCTGTCAGGCGGTCGTTGATCAAGTTCGGCAGCGATCTTGCGACCGCGCGGCGTAAACGGGGACTTACAGTCCTGACTGTAGCCGAGCGGATGGGTGTCTCCAAAAACACTTACCTCCGCGCTGAAAAGGGAGACCCCGGAGTCGGTCTCGGCGTTTATGCGATGGCGCTCTTCGTCCTGGGTTTTGGCGATCCTCTGAGAAGCCTTATTGATGTGAGCCGCGACGATGTCGGCCTTCTTCTGGATGAAGAACGTCTGCCCAAGCGCGTGCGCATGAAGAAAGCGCGGGGACCAAAGCCATGAAGCGCACTATTGACGTAGTGCTGGGAGATGGTCCGCAGATCGGCACTTTGCGTTACGACCTGCAAGGACGCCGCGAAAACGCTGCTTTCGAGTACGCAGCAGACTGGCTTGGCGACCGCGCGCGTTTCTCTCTCGGCCCTACGCTCCCGCTCCAGGCGGGACCACAGTTTCATCGCAAATCCAAAGAGGGCTCTCTATTCCATGCCGCGATTGCGGATACCGAGCCCGACGGGTGGGCAAAGCGTGTCATCATGCGCGATCACGTCAAACGTAGACAGGAGCTGCGACGTGAAGGAAAGGAAGACGAGGCGCAGCCGCTCAATGCGCTTGATTATTTGCTGGCTGTGGATGATATCAGCCGCGTCGGTGCGCTTCGTTTTCACGACGAAAACAATGTGTTCCAGCGCGCACACGGAGAAGGGCGCCGGAAGGATCCACCACTCATCGAGCTTGGGCATTTGCTTAGCGCGTCGCGCGCCCTTGAGGCCAACAGAGAGACAGCGGCAGACCTGGCGTACCTGCGTGGGCGTGGAACGTCACTTGGCGGAATGCGCCCGAAATGCACGGTCGCTGACGAGGATGGCGCACTTTCCATTGGCAAGTTCCCGAGCATTACGGACGAGCGCGCCGTCACCAAGGGCGAAGTGCTCGCTCTCACCCTTGCCAGGCAGGCTGGGATCAATGCAGCCGCTGCGCGCATCGTGATGAGCGAAAATTTGCCCGTGGCACTGATCCGCCGTTTCGACCGGCGAGGCCGCGGAGATCGAATTATGTATATCTCCGCGGCGACAATGCTAGGTATTGAGGTGACGGAAGCCGATATCCATTCGTACACAGAGATCGTGGATGCAATCCGCGTACATGGGGCCGAAGTACAAACCGATATTGAAGAGCTATGGCGGCGTATCGCCTTCTCGATTCTGATTACGAATGTTGACGACCATCTGCGCAATCACGGCTTCCTGCATGAAGACCGGGAATTCTGGCGGTTGTCGCCTGCATTCGATATCAACCCGTCACCCGAACGCGTGCGCGAATTGAAGACATGGATCTCCGAGGATGCAGGCCCCGAGATGACCATAGACGCCCTTATGTCCGTGATCGCTTATTTTCGAATCAAGCCTGCAAGAGCCAAGGAAATATTGAGTGAAGTCGCTCGCGCCGTGGACAACTGGCACGGGGTAGGACGCGGCCTTGGCATGAGCGACGAAGAGCTTGAGCCTTTTGCAGACGCCTTTGAACATTCCGAACGGGACGCCGCAAAGAAAGCGATCTGACGATATCTAACGGCGTATCGAAAGAACAGCCATAGAACAGCCAGTGGGGAGCCATAGACGATGATTTGGATAAAAATCCGCTGTGGAGGTTAGCTTGAGCTCGGCGTCTCAGCCTGACTTCAAGCTTGGTCAGAGCCGAGTTCCTCAGATGGAACGTGCTCGCTGCAATGCAAACCTGCCCGCACACGTTTGGCAGCTAGAGGTCGATCACGCGAATCTTGCCAGCGGGATGTTTGGGCTCATAGCGCTCATTCAGGTATGCGGCATTCACGAAACGTATACCTTCCCGCTCCAACTCGCCCGCGCCACCATGGATGTGCCCAAACAGATGCACCTTTGGCTTCTTGCTCCGGACGGCATCGAGCAGCTCGGCGCATCCGAGATGCACCATGTGCGGCGCGATCTGATCGAGGATTCCTAATGGGGGCCCGTGTGTGATCAGCACGTCGAGATGTTCAGGAATGCTGTCCCAATATCTCGCAGCGGCAGTTCCGCGAGGATACATGAAGGCCCAGTCGAAGAACTCTGGAGTATACGGTGAACCCCAGAGCCGGACTCCCTCAATCGTGATCTCCGAGTTCTCCAAATAATGTGCATTCGAGAGTAGGGCTCTCGCCGTTCCCGGATCGGACTCGAAATACTTGTCGTGGTTTCCAGCGCACACCACGCGATGTTTGAATGGCTGCTGTCCCAACCAGCGATTGAACGAGATGATCTCTAGCAAGTCAGTGCCGGAGTTCATGAAGTCGCCAGCATGGAGCAGGACATCACCTTCAGGCATGTTTTTGATCTTGTCGTGTTGGCCGTGTGTATCGGAGAGAAGTACGAGTCGCATTGCTTACGTGCCTTTTTATCGGTCCGCAGAAGCGATCATCCAATTTATCGAATACGGATGGCTTGGGAAGCCTGCACCCGTGCCGGAGTCTGAGACTCTTTGGCGAACCTTTGCAATGATTTTAGGGGATTTTATGGTGGCGGGTATCGGAATCGAACCGATACGAGATTGCTCTCGGGGGTTTTTGAGACCCCTGCGTCTGCCAGTTCCGCCAACCCGCCAATGCTTCTATTAGACCACAATAAAGCGCTGATTCGAAGACGGTCTACCTTCAATTCCAACCATGTAACGCGGTCTGATTCCCGCAGGGGAAGGTGCAGGAGGAGGAACTTGACTCCTGCCGCGCAGCCGGCGAGCGGGGCCGGAAGCAGCCGGAAACGGGTGCAGGGAGAAACCGAGCGGGTTTCTCCCTGCCGCGCGATGAGCGCGCCAGAAAACAGTGAGGCCGCAGTTTCGCGGCCTCACCGAGACGCCTTGTTTAGCCGAGAATGCACTTGTCCGTGAAGGCTTCTTCGTAGCCCTGCAAGCGCAGCTTGTTGTCCCACGTCGCGGCAAACTTCTCATGCTGCTTCTGCAATTCGAGAAGGGCTACATAGTGGTCACGGATGATGGCGCGTGAGACCTGCTCCACAGCAACGAAATCATTGCGCCAAAAGTACGGAATCAGGTGTGGACCTCCCGCGAAGCCAAGCTCGAAACACATTTCGGGGTCGCGCATGGCGTCGCCGTTCTGTTCGCCGTAGTGACAGACAGAGAGAGCACGAAGTCCCAGCGGGCCTGACTCATCCGCTGCCTCAATCACCAACGGCAGATAGGGTGGGTTTTCAATTCTGACGTAGAGGTTGGGTCGCCAGCCTCCGGCTTTCTTGAGGATGTTGAGAATGGTCTTCATGCCGCCACCTCCGCGAGTTCCGGGGCTACGGTCGAAGCCGTTTCGTCTTCCGCAATGGGCGGCTCTAACGCGGCAAGAATGACCGCTGCCGTCTTCTGGATGACTTCCAGCGATTCGGCCAGCAGAGAGGCGTTCCCGTGGTACAGGTGGATGTAGTCGGCAGATGCCGTGCCCGTCACCAAACCAACCGCCTTGCCCACAACAAAGGCAACGGCCTCGGCCTCGGCCTCTTTCTCGCGCACGGTTTTGGTGGTGGCTGTCCTGCGCTCTGCCTTGTGCAGCAGTTCAAGCGCCGTCTCATGCACCAGCGTCGAAAACTCTTCGGCCTTCGACTGTCCGGGCAGGATGGCGATACGTCCGCCGTAGCTCATGCCAAGTGCAGGGGCGATGTTGGGGTTATAGACAAGGGTGTGTTATGCGCCGGAGGCTTGCCACGTAGCTCCTTCGATTCCTCAAGGCGATGGATGCGGTATTCATTGATCTTGCCAGCGGTGATCTCAGGGAGAACCATGCTGCTAAAGAACGGCACGAGATGCCCATTGGTTCGCGCGTGCTGTCCACGCGCGTACGTCGCGTTTCGCTGTCCCTGCGTCATGATGTCGAACTCACGCAGATACAGCTTGGCAGCCTCACGGAACGGCTTGCCGCTCTTCAGGTTGCCATCGCGGAGTTTGCCACGCAACTGCAAGTACCAGTCTTCGGCGAACTCCTTCGCTTTGGAGAGGCCGTCTTCTTTGGTTGTTGTGCGTCGGTTCTTTCCGGCTAGATACGTCGCGCATTGCCAGCTTGAGCTATTCGGCCGTTTGTAGACGTGGACCTTGCCACCGAGGATGGTGTGATGTTCGGACATGCGAAAGCACCTCCTGACACATCCAACATACTACGAAAGTGTGGAAGAGTTGCGTAAGGAAGGCGCTGGCGCTTGAACCGGTATAAGTTGTTTATTGTTAGTAGTTTGAGTGGCTAGCGCATGATGTCTTTGACGATTTTGAGTCCGCTGCGTCTGCCACCTCCGCCATCCCGGCCAGGTTGGTGGGCCTTCAAAGTATCGCATAGAGCCGCAACACGATTCCACTTCAGGCACCATGAGTTTTAAAGCACTCAAATGCCGGCCGCCAGAATACCTCGACTCTGGAATCGCCCCAGTCAACACTTCAATGCGCTCGAAACCGGGCGAAGCCAACAACATTGCACAATCAGTGAATCGGTTCAAGTGAGGCGGACTCGGTGCCTGATTGCCTTTTTGCGAATTACAGGCATTCAGCCGGCCGTCCCGCCCAACTGCGGGCACTCCAATCGATGCCACACTGGAACCTGCGGAAAAGTGGTCCTCAAACAGCGGAAAACTGTTTCTCAGACTCCGAATGGCCATCTTTGCAGCCGTGCGACAATTAAGGTGACCGCGATGACAACTGCCCCTTCCGCATCTGCGCCTCAGCCTGCAACGGTAACCCCTGAATTGCTGGCTCAACATAGCATCACGCCCGACGAATACGACCGAATCCTGGCCGCGCTTGGCCGTGTCCCATCTCTCACTGAGCTGGGCATCTACAGCGTTATGTGGAGCGAGCACTGCTCCTACAAGTCCAGCCGCGTCCATCTCAAGCGTCTACCTACTAAGAGCGATCGCGTCGTCCAAGGCCCCGGAGAAAACGCCGGCATCATCGACGTAGGTGATGGATGGGCCTGCGCATTCAAGATCGAGAGTCACAATCATCCCAGCTACATTGAGCCCTATCAGGGCGCGGCCACCGGCGTTGGCGGCATTCTGCGCGACATCTTCACCATGGGCGCGCGGCCCCTCGCTGTAATGGATTCGCTCCGTTTCGGCCCCATTGAGCCGGGAACCGCGGAGCGCGAAGTCGTCCACAAAAATCACTCCATCCTCGAAGGCGTAGTAGGCGGCATCGCCGGCTACGGCAACTGCTTCGGCGTACCCAACCTCGGCGGCGAAACAAAGTTCGACCCCTGCTACAACGGCAACCCGCTCGTAAACGCTTTCGCGCTCGGCCTCGTCCGCAAAGATGAAATCTTTTACGGCAAAGCCAGCGGCGCCGGCAACCCTGTCATATATGTAGGAGCAAAGACCGGTCGCGACGGCATCCACGGCGCAACCATGGCCAGCGAAGAGTTCCACGAAGGCACTGAGGCCAAGCGCCCCAACGTGCAGGTCGGCGATCCCTTTATGGAAAAGCTCCTGCTTGAGGCCTGCCTTGAAGCCATGAAGACAGGAGCCATCGTCGGCATTCAAGACATGGGCGCAGCAGGCCTCACCTGCTCCACCTGCGAAATGGGTGCGCGCGGCGGCGTTGGCCTCGACGTTGAGCTCGACCATGTGCCCCAGCGCGAGACCGGCATGACCGCCTACGAAATCATGCTGTCTGAAAGCCAGGAACGCATGCTTCTCGTCGCCGAAATTGGCCGCGAGAACGAAGTCCTCAGCGTCTTCTCAAAATGGGGCCTCGATGCCACCATCGTCGGCACCGTTCAGCCCCAGCCGCGCCTCCGCATCCGTCATCACGGTGTGCTTGTCGCCGACATTCCCAATCAATCTCTCACTGACGACGCTCCGCTTTACCATCGCCCTGTCGGCGTGTGGAACTCTCCCGCACCGCTCGAACCTCCCGACTTCATCGAAACCGAACTCGAATCCCAGCGCGACTTCACTGCGGACCTCAAACAGCTCCTCGCCTCCTCCAACGTTTGTTCCAAGCGTTGGATTCACGAGCAGTACGATTCCATGGTGCAGACCAATACCGTAATAGGCCCGGGCGGCGAAGCCGGCGTGATGCGAATCAAAGGAACAGGCAACACCGAGCAGGGAAAAGAAAAGCCAGAACGCGGCCTCGCAATGGCCCTCGATGGCAACGGCCGCTGGTGCTGGCTCAATCCCAAACTCGGCGCAATGCACGCTGTGGCCGAGTGCGCTCGCAAGGTCGCTTCTTCCGGCGCCGTTCCCGTAGCCGCCACCAACTGCCTCAATTTCGGCAACCCTGAAAAGCCTGAGATCATGGCGCAGCTTTCCGCAGCCATCGACGGCATCGCAGAAGCTTGCACGGCGCTCGGCACGCCCATCACCGGCGGCAACGTCTCGCTTTACAACGAGACCCGCGGCGTCGGCATTAATCCCACGCCAGTTCTTGGCATCGTCGGCATCATCGACGACGTCACCAACGCCGTGCCCGCTCACTTTCAACGCGCCGGCGACGCCATCATCCTGCTCTGGCCCGTTGCGCCCGCCAAAACTCCCGATCCCAACCTCGAAGTTCCCATCGAGCCACTGCCAATGAGCCAACTTCCGCTCCCCGCGTACGAAGATCCATCAGCGCCAAAAGATGAGCCGGATGCCTCTGACGCCGATGCCACCGCTAACCTCTCCGTCTTCGGCTCTTCGGAGTATGCCAAGGCCGTCCTCGGCGGAATATGGGGCCAGCCCCCCTCTCTCGATCTCGATGCTGAAGCGCGCCTCCACAAACTGCTCGTGCTTTTTGCCGAGCGCGGCATCGTTCATTCGACCTGCGACATCTCCGATGGCGGCATCGCGGTAGCCCTTGCCCAGGCGGCCTTCCAGCGCTCCATCGGAGCCACGGTCGAGCAGGACCCCTCGCTTCTCGCCCATCCGCTCTTCGGCCTGTTTGCCGAGCCCGCTACCACCATGCTCCTTTCCGCCGCGCCCAACGATTTTTCTGAAATCGAAAATCTCGCTTCGAAACATGGATTTATTGCTGCCCGCATCGGCACAACCGGCGGCGTGCGCCTTGAAATCTCGGTTGATCGCGAACCCTTCATCTCCGCACCCATATCTGACCTGCGCAAGATCTGGTCCTCGTCCTTGGAAGCCAACATTCATGAAGAGGTACATGCGTGACACAGTTGCTCTTTCAGGGAGTCGAAGGCATCGCCGACGAATCGGAGATGGTGAAATCCAAAAGCCGTGCAGCGGCCTCCCTGATCCCTGTTCCCTGTTCCCTGTTCCCTGTTCTCGAAGCTGACAAGCTCCACGAAGAATGCGGCGTAGTAGCCATCCACGGCCACCCCGACGCTGCCCGCCAGGCCTACCTCGCCCTATACGCTCTCCAACATCGCGGTCAGGAATCAGCCGGCATCGCCACCGCCGACGGCCTCCATCTGGCCAACATCAAGGGCATGGGCCTCGTCTCTGAGATCTTTACAGACGACGTGCTCCGCAAGCTGCCTGGCCCCATGGCCATCGGCCACACGCGCTATTCAACCACCGGCGACTCGGCCCTGCTCAATGCCCAGCCCATCCGCGTTGAATCCACCAAGGGCCTCATCGCGATTGCGCACAACGGCAACCTGGTTAATCTCGGCAATCTCCGCGCCCGTCTTGAGCGCGCCGGAGCCTACTTCCAAACCACGTCCGATTCCGAAATCATCGTTCAGCTAATCGCCCACTCACAGGCCTCAACCCTGGTTGACGCCATTGCCGACTCGCTCGCCCAGCTTGAGGGCGCATTCTCCATCGTCATGCTCACCCGCGACCGCATCTTTGCCGCGCGCGATCCTCGCGGATTCCGCCCGCTCTCCATCGGCCGCATTCGCAATCCGGGCGAGCCTGACACCATCATCTTCGCCTCTGAATCCTGCGCCTTCGATCTGCTCCGTGCCGAGTATCTACGCGACGTTCTTCCCGGCGAGCTCGTAATGGTCACCGGCGACGGCCTCACCAGCCGCCAGTACTCCACCGGCACCCCGCAATCAAGCTGCATCTTTGAGCACGTATACTTCGCGCGGCCCGACAGCAAAATCTTCGGCCGCTGGGTGCAGGAGTCGCGCGACCAGATGGGCCGTCAGCTCGCTCGCGAGTCCCACGTCCCCGCCGACGTCGTCGTGCCAGTTCCCGATTCCGGAGTCACCGCCGCCCTCGGCTACGCTGAAGAAGCCGGCCTGCCCTTCCGCCTCGGCCTCATCCGCAACCACTATGTCGGCCGAACCTTTATTGAGCCAGAGCAGCGCGTTCGCGACTTCGGCGTCCGCCTCAAGCTCAACCCAGTCCGCAATCTACTTGAGGGCAAGCGCGTCATCCTCATCGACGACTCCATCATTCGCGGCACCACTTCGCGCAAAATCGTGCGCATGGTCCGCGGCGCGGGCGCTGCTGAAGTACATCTCCGCATCAGTTGTCCGCCCACCATCTCGCCCTGCTTCTACGGCGTCGATACACCCAGCAAAAAAGACCTCATCGCCGCCAACAATTCCGTAGAAGAGATTCGCCAATATATCGAAGCCGATTCCCTCGCCTATCTCTCGCTCGAAGGCCTGCTTCAATCAGTTCAGGACGAGAAAAAAGTGGGCTACTGCACCGCCTGCTATACAGGCCAGTACCCCACCCAGTGGGTAGACGTAGACGAAATCCTTCCCGCCACCGTAAGTCTTTAGCAACCGCGATCCCTGCAGCTTTCCCGCACTGCTCTTTTGTGTGAGTGACAAAGCCCTTCCTCAGGTGTGAAATATACTGGCACAACAACCAAGGGAGCCAAAACCGATGACGCCTTCAGGCGGCTTGCGCAAGTTTCCGTTTCTCTCCGGCGTCTTCCTCATCAGCTTCTCCTCTCTGCTCTTCCAGATTCTCCAAACCCGCATCATGTCGGTCATCACCTGGTATTACCTGGCCTTCTTCGCCATCAGCGTAGCCATGCTGGGCATGACCGTGGGCGCAGTCTGGGTCTATCACTGGCGCGAGCGCTTTGACACTGAGCATTTGCCCATCACGCTTTCAAAGTTCGCACTCTATACCGCGCTGGCAATGCCGGCGTCAATCGTGGTGCAGTTTTGCCTCATTACTGCGCCCGCATGGACGCTCACCACGGTAGTCGCGTGGGCGTTGCTCCTTGCAGTCATGGCCATTCCGTACGTATTCGCCGGAGTGGTAGTCAGCCTCTCGTTGACCCGCAGCCCTTTTCCCACCGGGCAGGTTTATGGCGTCGATCTCCTCGGCGCTGCGCTGGGATGCATCGCAGTCATGGCTCTGCTGAACGTATTTGACGGGCCCACGGCAGTCATCGTGGCCGGCGCCATCTCCGGCCTTTCCTCGGCAGCCTTTGCCGCCAGTTCCGGCGCACGATATGTGACCGGCAAAACATCAAGGCCTTTGTGGGAAAAACCCGCCGCAGTCACCTTCGCAATGCTGACGGTTGCTCTATTCAATGCCTTGTCGCCCTACGGATTCAATCCCATCCTCACCAAGGGCCTCATCGATCCTCTCGGCAAAATCGACAAGTTCGAAAAGTGGAACTCATATTCCCGCATCAGGGCCACGCGTCCTGCTACCGCCGCTCCAATCCTATGGGGCCCATCTCCCAACTTACCTCCCGATCTGCGTGTCTCCGAGGCTTATCTCGATATTGATGGATTCGCCAGCACCTGCATCTTCCACTACGACGGCACTCGCGACTCCATTGACTTCCTCAAATACGATCTGGTCGGCCTGGCATACCGCCTCCCCGGCATCCATAAGTCCGCAGTCATCGGCGTTGGCGGCGGCCGCGACGTTCTTACCGCTCATCTCTTCGGCGTCAGCGACATCACCGGCGTCGAGCTGAATCCCATTTTCATCAATCTCATCACTCGCAATCCGTTTTACAGCAACTTTTCAAATATCAATGCGCTGCCAGATCTAAAACTGCACGTCGACGACGCTCGAAGCTGGTTTGCCGCCACTCATGAAAAATTCGACCTGGTGCAGATGAGCATGATCGACACCTGGGCCGCGACCGGAGCGGGCGCATTCAGCCTCAGCGAGAATGGCCTCTACACTCTCGAAGGCTGGCGCGCTTTTCTTAAAACCCTCAACAGCAACGGCATTTTCACAGTAAGCCGCTGGTACAACCCCAGCAATGTCGATGAGACGGGTCGCATGATCGGCTTGGCCACGGCTGCATTGCTCGACGAGGGCGTCACAGACGCTCGCCCCTACATATTCGTCGCCAGCCACGACAACATCGCAACCCTGGTGCTATCCAAATCGCCCTTCACCCAAGAACAGCTGAAGGTGCTGCACGACGCCGTGCGCGCTGGCGGATTCAATGAGCTCATCTCTCCCGACCGCCCAACAGATTCAAGCCTCCTTCAGCAAATCATTTCGAGTCACGATCTCCCTTCTCTGAATCGAGTGCTCGATTCCACCTACCTCGATCTCACCGTGCCCACTGACAACCGGCCATTCTTCTTCAACCAAATGCGTTTCTTCGACATGACCGGCGTCCGCATGTTCTTCACCAAATGGCAGAACGGAGAACCTCAATACGGAGTTTTCGTAGGCAATCTCACCGTCTTCGCCGTGCTGCTCCTGATTCTGTTCATCTCTATCGTCGCGGTCGTATTGACTATCCTCATGCCTTTAAGAAGCGCCGCGCGCCAGTGCTCTCGATCGCTGGCCATTACCGGCAGCCTTTACTTCTCGCTCATCGGTATGGGATTCATGCTGGCTGAAATCTCGCTCCTGCAATACTTCAGCGTGTACCTGGGGCATCCCCTCTACGCTCTGGGCGTCTGCCTCTTCAGCCTGATTTTGTCTACTGGCATCGGTAGCCTGGCCTCCGATTGGCTCAAGCTGAATTCAAGAACAAAACTATTCGCTTGGGGCGCTCTCGCCGCAGCCTGTCTGGCCGTCATGGCGTTCATTCTGCCGTCGGTCTTTCATGCCACTACTGACCGCGAGCGCATCGTCCGCATCGGCATATCGCTCGCGGCCATCATGCCGCTGGGCTTCCTGCTCGGATTCGCGTTCCCCACCGGCATGCGCCTGGTGAACGCGATCGACAGCCAACCTACTCCCTGGTTCTGGGGCATCAACGGCGCAACCGGCGTGCTCGCCTCGGTACTGGGCGTAATACTCAGCCTCGCCTTCGGCATCAACGTCACCATGACCATCGCCGCCGCTTGCTATCTCCTGGTCATACCCACCAGCTTCGCGCTGTTGGCCATGCGACCCACGCAGCCGGCGTGATTGGATGACCGCATCAAGTCAGGTGCCCGACGCTCTTCAGTTCAACACTGATGACACGCAGCTCCGACTGGCCCACGTTCTCAAGCGTGTGAGGCCCCAGCGGCCCTGACCACAGCGCGCTTCCCGCGGGCGCTGAATTAGCTGCGCGGCTGTCCACCAGCACTTTTCCCTCGCCGTCGCGGCGTACAAAATTGCTCCAACTCACTACGTAAAGAGCACTCGGCCAGCAATGCGTGTGCAGTGGAACAGTTTCGCCCGCTGCTACCAATGTCTCGAGCACGCGCACAGATTCATTCTCAAAGAGAAGATGGTGATGTTTCGGCGCGGCAGTCAGAGCGTCCAGTTCTGCCGCCCACGCAGGATCACTGGCAGCCATATGCGTCCTGGTCTCGCTCAAACTTAAACAAACCTTCCCATTGAATCTACTTGATCCCCACCACCATCGAGTCAGGCCCGGTAAGGTGTTCAACGCGCGTCTCCCTGAATCCCGCATCGCGCATCCAGTCCATGCAATCGGCACCCGTGAAGTCAAATCCGCCGTCGGTTTCAATCAGCATATTCAGGCTCATCATCAGGCCAAACGCATTCTTGCTGCGGTCGTCGTCAATAATCGCCTCATACACAATAAACGCGCCGCCCGCAGGCAACGCATCGTATGCCTTGCCAATCAGCATCCGCTTCGTCTCCAGATCCCAATCGTGCAATATGTGGCCCATCACAATCACGTCCACCTTCGGCAGCGGAACTTCAAAGAAACTTCCCGGCGTAAATTTCAGCCGCTCACTCAACCCCAGGTGCTCGACATATTCCTCGAAAATCGGCCCAACCTCTGCCAGGTCGAATCCCGTTCCGCTCAGGTGCGGGTGCGCCAACGCAATCTGTGACGCGGTATCGCCCTGCGCCGTACCCACATCGGCATAGGTCCGGTAGTCCTTCCACGGAAACTGAGCGGCAATCGCCAGCGCCGAGCCGTGACTGATGCCGCTCATCGCCTTCAGAAACAACTTCAAGCGAGCCGGGTCGGCATAGAGCACCTCAAACTCGGACTGACCCCCGCCCCGTGCTTCACTTTGTGGCTTGCCAGTCCGCAACGCCTCTGTCAAATGAGACCAGTGTCCATACAGTCTCTGGTTGGCCATCTCCAGCATGCCGCCTATATACGATGGCTTACGCTTGTCTAGAAACACATCGCTGGCCGGCGTGTTCGAGTAGACGCCATCCTTCCGCTCCAGAAATCCCAGCGCCACCAGGGCATCCAGAAAATCGCGCGCCGCTCGCGGATGCAGCCCAACCCTCCCCTGCAGCTCTGCAAGGGCTTCAGGTCGATGCGCAAGCTCTGTAAAGAGCCCCATCTCAATCGCGCTCAATAGTGTCTTCGAAGCCCAGAAACCAAGGCCTACCTGCATAATGTGTTCGGGCGAGGGTGCACCCGCGGATGCTGACAAACTCATCGTGACCTCTGTATTACTGCTTTGGTGTTTTCTTGATATGAAGAAGAGCCCACAGAATTCCTGTCAACCTGTTGAAACCTCAATGCGCAGGGAAGCCGCAAAAACTTGAACCAGTTGAGTCTAATTCACCGCGATACGTGCGTGAGATGATTTCTCCGCTGACAGAATAAAGCAAGGCACACCACAATCCCTCACACCGTTTCCGCCGCCAGGTTTGCGGGATTAACCACCGGTCGCCGCGCGAGGGTTCGCGTCAACGCATACATCGTCCCCGCAGCAAGCAGGCAAGGCAGCACCAACCCCCTCAGCCCAGCTTGGTAACTTCCTGTGTAATCCTTCATTACACCCATCCAGTAGGGCCCCACAAAACCCGAGAACATGGTAATGGTATTCATCGCCGCGAGACCCGCCGCAGCCGCGCGACCGGCCAGAAATTTCATGGGAACCGCATTCGCCGGTCCCAGCATCGCCGTAAAACCTAAGTAAGTGCAGGCCAACGCAACCACCACCAGCCACTGTGCGCTCGCAAAACTCGCAACCAGAAAACCGGCCGCCATCACCAGGCACGGAACGATGCAGTGCATCGAACGCTCACCACTGCGATCGGAGTGCGCGCTGTTCGCCAGCATCGCCGCAGCCCCAGCCAATCCAAAACACGAAACAAGGTAGCCGACATGCGTCGTACTCCAGCCAGTCACTCCCTGCAAAATTGCGGGAGCGGAAAATCCGTAAGCGTAATTGGCGGTAAGCGTGCAAAGGAAAAATGCGCCGATCAGCCACACCTTCGGCGAAAGCAGCGCCTGCGTCACTCCGGCGCTGTGCCCGAGGTGCGCCTTTTCGCTGTCAGCCTTCAGCTTGCGCGCGAGCCATGCCTTTTCGTCGGCCGTCAGCCATGTCGCCTTTCCGGGATTGTCCGGCAACATCTTCCATATAACCAGACTGAACGCGGCCGCCGGCAATCCCTCCAGCATGAAGAGCCACTGCCAGCCGGAGAGTCCCATCTTGCCGCCCAGCCCCAACAGCCATCCGGCCACCATGCCCATTGCGACTGAGCTCAACGGCAATGCAATGTAAAACCGGCTCACCGCCCGCGCCCGCATCTCCAGCGGGAACCACAACGTCAGGTAATAAATCACGCCGGGATAGAAGCCGGCCTCGGCCATGCCCAGTAAGAACCGCAGCACGTTGAACTCGAGCGGCGTGCGCACAAACATCATCGCCGCCGCCAACAATCCCCAGGTCAGCATGATGCGCGTCAGCCAGTTCTTGGCTCCGAACCGCAGCAGCATCAGGTTCGATGGCACCTCGCACAACGCATACCCAATAAAGAAAAGCCCCGCGCCAAAGCCGTACACCGACGCGCTGAAGTGCAGATCGCGGTTCATCTGCAGCGAGGCAAAACTGATATTGATACGGTCCATGTAGGCCAAGCCATAGCCCACGCCGATCACCGGAAGCAGCCGCAAGCTCGCCTTTCGCAGCGCCGACTCGCCAACCTTCTTCAAACGTAACTCTTCGTCGGCCGCCGCGAGTGCAGTCTCATACACGTCGTGCGTGGAGTCGCCTGTCATCGGCGCTTACCTCGTGCAAATTTCAATTTTCAACAAGAAGAATCGGGGAATAATGAAGGATGAACCGTTAGCACAATGTATCACGCCGCACGCACAATCCCTCTGCACCACTGCAACGTCAAGGTATCGCGAAATGCGTCCTGCGCTCGATGCAAACGTCGCTGCACCCATAGTGCAACCCTGCTCCAGCCCGCGAAACGGGCGCAAGAAGGTAGCCCCAGGCGCAAGCCTGGGGGGCAATCGTGCAATCCGGGCACAGCCCGCGTTAGCGGGCGTAAGACCTTCACAATCGCGGCCAAACAAAAGCCCGAAGCGTAAGCTCCGGGCTTCCTATTCCCTATTCCCAAGTCCCTAGTAGATTTTGAACTCCCCGCTGGCGTGCAGCATGCTCATCATGTAAAGCATCCCGTCGTAATAGCGCTGTTCGCCGCTCGGCACCGGCACATTCCACAGCGCGTCCACAAAGGCCTTCTCAGTCGCACCATTTGTCGCGGCCAGGCCTCCCACCGCCGTCGTTGAAAGCATGCCAATCGAGTGCCGGTCCGATAGCGGCTTTCCATCCAGCGAGTAGCGGTCATCGAATTTGTCGATGCCCTGCCCGTATAGAAACTTCTGAATCCGGTCGCTCAGCACTGTCTCGTCCGCGTCCTTGTGCCACCACGAGTAGTCCACGCTCCAGTTGCTCACGCTGCGCCATGAGTCGTAACTGAACGGCGTCGGCTTTCCATCCCACCCCGTCATCGGCGACAAATCAAAGTTGGTCGTGTCCGGCGTCAGCCCCGTCTCCGGCCCCGTGACCTTTGCGAACAAGTCACGGCTTACATCCGCAGCTTTCGCCCAGAACGCGCGATCCTCTTCAGGCCCCCAGCGCGACCATAGCTCATAAAACGCCGGCAAATGGTACGACGGATCGGTATCGCCGCCCGGCAGGTCGGGCACAAACTTGATCATGAAGTGGTCTTCATCCACCATAGGCCCAATCGTCTCCTTTTGCGGCCCGCGCGGAAACCGGAACCTCATCATCGGCCTTCCGCTCGCTTTGGCTTCCGCCTCCATGCGCCGGTTGTTGGGGCTCGGCCAAGGCTGCTCAGGCTGCACAAACGGCTGGTCCCCGGGGTGAATCTTGAACGGACCCTCGCCCGTCATCTCCGCATGATGCCGCATAGTATGCAATAGCTTGTCTGCCTCAGCCTTGTAGTCGTAGATGCCCTTGCCATTGCCCCAGCGGTGCGCGGCAAAGTAGAGCGACATTACAAAATACGATTCGCCGTCAGGTGCCGGCCCCGTCGATCGCGGCGTGCCATCCGTGCTCATCGACCACGCAAAATAACCCACCGACGGATTCGCCGAGTCTGTGATCAGCATGTAAGTGTGCGCCCAGTTCCATATCGCATCGAACTCGCGCTTTTTGTTCATCTGGACCGCGATCATCATTCCGTAGCTCATGCCTTCGGTGCGCGCATCGTTATTCGCCCAGTCGGTAATATAGGCCAGCGGTCCGTTCTCGTTAGCGCCGTTCTCAAAGTAAACCCGCTCTTCCTGCCCGTCACCGTGATAAAGCCCCTGGAACGCCTTCTCAATCTTTGCCTTTTCCTCTGCAGGCGTGTGCCCAGCCTCGGCAAACAAATCGCGATATTTTCCAGTCTTGTAGGCTCCATCGCCGTCGCCGACGTAGCGTTTGATCTCGCCCAGCGGCGCGTTCACATGCGGAGGCGGCATGCTATACCGCAACCGCATCGCCTTGAATTCCGCGCTTTCGTCTCCCGACTCGGTCCCCAGCGTAAAAGCAATCGACTCTCCGTCAGCCGAAACCGTGCCGTGACACAAAACCTTGTATTGCGTTCCCTCGTAGTCGGTGTTCAGCCAGAAAGTGATGTTGTTTCCGTCGATCTTTCCGTCGTGGATCTCCGCCGGCGTAGTCGGCAATCCCTCCACGCTGCCCGTCAATGCATTTCCATCCAGGTCGAAGTGAAACGTCAGAGTCCAGCTCTTCCCATCTCTGTCGAAGGACCCCCTCCAGTTCCCGTTCACGTCCGCGGCCCGCGCAGCCGGCACCGCCGCCATCAGCACAACCAGTCCCATCAATTGAAGCAGTCTTCTCATCCGTTCCCCCAAACGTCCAGAGTCTAACATCCGCCACTCTGTGCGAGTATCACCCCTCCAAATCGATCACGAACATGGGTGCTCCAGGTCTCGTCCGCCGCGGCGGAAGCCTGGGCGGCCACAATCCTCAACCCACCCATCAAAATGGATTAAGAATATGAGTGCCCCGGGTCCCTCGCACCTGGCGACCCGGTAAGTTACACACACCTTCGCATTGCAGGCTATGAATCTAATGACGGACCTCCCTTCCTCAAAGACGCCTTCCCCTGTACAACCGTCCCACTGCGCGCTCCAGAACAAAATAATAGTTGACTAGGAAATAGTTGACAAATAATATTACTTCTATGAGCCAGTCAAAAGACTCCGCCATGACCGTCAGCGACCTCAAAATGCATGTGGGATTCTGGCTGCGATTCGTCTCCAACCACGTCTCCCACGCCTTCGCCCGCAAGCTTCAGAAAAGCGGAGTCACTGTAGCCGAGTGGGTCATCCTGCGCGAAATGTTCGACGAAGAAGAAATCATCCCCAGCACCATCGCCGAACGCATCGGCATGACGCGCGGAGGCGTCTCAAAACTAGTCGACCGGCTCGTGAGCAAAGGCTTCGTCACCCGCCACGAGCGCAGCGACGATCGCCGCTTCCAGTCCATCGCGCTCACTGTCCCAGGTCGGCGTCTCGTCCCGAATCTCGCCGCCTTGGCCGACCAGAACGACGAACAGTTCTTCCATCCCCTCTCAGCCCGCGAGCGCGCGGCGCTCATCGCCACCATGAAAAAGCTGGTCCTGGCCCACGGCCTGCAATCACTTCCCACCGAATAAGGAGAATTGAAATGTCAAAGCAATCGATTCACGAAGCAGCCATCCAAACCCAGCTCGGCAACATGACCTTCCCCCAGGTCGTCCAGGCAATGCTCGCAGCCGGCGTCGAGTCTTACCAGGTGGACTACGTCACCGCCGAAAAAACCCACTACCTCGCCGACGGATCCACGATAACCATCCCCATGATTCTCGATGTTGGTCCCGTCGCCGCAGAGTTCGATGCCGAAGCGCTCAGGGCCGCCATTCGCGGCGCGCAGACCGATACTGTCCGTTACCCCGAATTCGTCGAGCGTGCCACAGCCGCCGGCGTAACCAGCTATCGCGCCTTCCTCACCGGCAAGCGCGTCATCTACGTCGGCCGCAAAGGCGAGCAGCATATTGAAGAGTTCCCCAGGCCGAAGCAATAGGCCACCCCTGTACCCCCGCGTGCGGCTGCACTCCGTATTTCAATACACTCCCGGAAACAGCCGCTTGGTAGTCCTGGCGTAATCCTCGTATTCCGCTCCAAACGCGCTCCGCAAAGCGACCTCCTCTACATGAATGCGATAGAGCACCGCCGCCGTCGGCAGCACAACCATCACGGCCATCGCACCCCAGTTGTGGCTCCCCACCCCCACCGACAGAAAAATGATCTCCATCCCCAGGTACGATGGGTGCCGCACAACGCTATAGAGTCCGCTCCGTTGTAGCGTCTGCGACGAGCGGATCGCCACATTCGCGCTGAAAGCCTTGCCCAGCGTCACGATCGCAACAATGCGAACCACCAGCCCCAGCAAGATGAGCGCAATCGCCACAATGTGCAGCGTGAAATGGCTGAACGGCATTTCCAATCCCGGTGCCGCCACCCACCCCGATGCAAAAAACGAGAACGTAATCACCACCCAGAGCAGCACCTGCGAGCCACGGTCATGCACGCCGCCCATGCTGCGGCGCGTCCGCGTCGCAATCGCAATCACGGCTTCAAGTCCAACCCATCCCCAAATCAGGAACTCCAATAATCTTCCCAGTGTCATCGGCAACCTCCAAACGATTCCCCGCAGTATACGTGTACAGTAATGCGCCCGTTCCGCGCCGCGTCGCACCTGTGAAATACTGAGCCTGCCCCGCTGCTTCGGGCGCGATTCCCCTTATGCCCAACGTACCCAATCCGGAATTCCTGCGCCGAGCCATCGCTCTCGCTACGCAGAATGTAGTTTCCGGCTCGGGCGGCCCGTTCGCCGCCGTCATCGTGCGCGACGGCAAGATAGTCGGCGAGGGCGTAAACACCGTCACCGCAACCAGCGACCCCACTGCCCACGGCGAGGTCAACGCCATTCGCGCCGCCGCCAAAGCGTTGGGCACATTCACGCTGGCCGGCTGCGAGCTCTATACCAGTTGCGAGCCATGCCCCATGTGCCTCTCGGCCTCTTACTGGGCTCGCCTCGACGCAGTGTATTACGGCGCCTCCGCATCCGACGCCGCGCGCGCCGGCTTTGACGATGCCTTTCTCTACGGCGAACTCCGAAAGACCACTTCACAGCGCCAACTGCCCTCAAAGCAGTTGCTCGGCGACGAAGCCTGGGTCAGTTTTCAAGCCTGGCTCGACTCCCCCAACAAAATCGAATACTAAGCCACAAACCATCTTTGGATATAGCGCACAACTTCCCGCCCCTCCAAAGAGTCCGTTCCCTGTTCCCTGTTCCCTGTTCCCTGTTCCCTGTTCCCTGTCCCCTGTTCCCTGTTCCCTGTTCTCTGTTCTCTGTTCTCTGTTCCCTGCTCTCTGTTCCCTGCTCCCTGCCTCTCAACCCCCACCCGCTACAATAAAACGAAGCGCCCGGCAGCCAGCGGCTTCTCTTCGCTGTTCCTGCGGGCGCGTCATACCATTATGCTGGCTCAAAACTTGATTGAAGCGCTTACGTTCGACGACGTGCTGCTGGTGCCCGCCGCAAGTGATGTTGTGCCCGTGCAGGTAAGCACGCAAACTCAGCTCACCCGCGAAATCACTCTGAATACGCCGCTCATCTCCTCGGCCATGGACACCGTAACCGAGTCCAGAATGGCAATCGCCATGGCGCAGCAGGGTGGCATCGGCATTGTGCACCGCAATCTCACCATCGTCGACCAGGCCGGCGAAATCGACAAAGTTAAGCGCTCTGAAAGCGGCATGATCGTCGATCCCGTTACCATCGGCCCAGACCAGTTGATCGCCGACGCGCTCGAAGTAATGCGCCGCTACAAAATCTCCGGCGTACCTGTCACTCAGGGTAAGCGGCTCGTGGGCATCCTCACCAACCGCGACCTTCGCTTCGAAACGCGCACCGATATCCCTGTCGGCGACGTGATGACCAAGAAGAACCTCATCACCGTTCCCGTTGGCACAACACTCGAAGAGGCCGAGCAGATTCTGCACGAGCACCGCGTTGAAAAGCTCCTCGTCGTCAACAAGGACTACGAGCTCAAGGGCCTCATCACCGTCAAAGACATCCAGAAGAAACTCAAGTATCCCAACGCCAGCAAAGATTCGCAGGGCCGTCTCCGCGTAGGCGGCGCCATTGGCGCAACCGGCGACTTTATTGAGCGCGCTGCCGAACTGGTGCGCGCCCGTGTGGATGTGCTGGTGATCGACTCAGCGCATGGGCACCAAACGCGCGTGCTCGACGCGGTGCGCGAAGTAAAGAAGGCATTCCCTCACGTGGAGCTGTTGGCCGGTAACATTGCCACCTATGAAGGCGCAGTCGCGCTGATGGACGCAGGCGCGGACGCTATCAAAGTTGGAGTTGGACCAGGATCCATCTGCACCACGCGCATGGTAACCGGCGCGGGCATGCCGCAGATCACGGCCATCGCCGAAGCCTATCGCGCAGCTAAAGAGCGCGGCATCCCAGTCATTGCCGATGGCGGCATCAAGTACTCGGGCGAAGTTACCAAGGCCATCGCCGCCGGCGCCAGCACGGTAATGATCGGCTCGCTCTTCGCAGGTGTCGATGAGAGCCCGGGCGAAACAATCCTCTACCAGGGCCGCAGCTTCAAAACCTATCGCGGCATGGGCTCGCTCAGCGCCATGAGCCAGGGTTCTGGCGAGCGCTACTTCCAGGGCAACGCCGACCTGGCAGATCGCGAACCGATTGAAGGCGTGGTCCAGCGCGAACGCAGCGCAGGAAACCGGCTGGCCAAATTTGTGCCTGAAGGCATTGAGGGCCGCGTGCCCTACCGCGGACCGCTCGAGTCGATGGTGTTTCAGCTTGTCGGCGGCCTTCGCTCTGGAATGGGATACGTTGGCTGCGGAACCATCAAAGATCTCCAGGAGAACGCGCGTTTCGTACGCATCTCCGGCGCCGGCCTGCGCGAGAGCCACGTCCACGACGTGATCATTACTCGCGAAGCGCCCAACTACCATGTCGAGTAACGGGCGCGGCGCCAGGTTCTGGATCAGTGCCTGGCTGCCCGTTGCAATTGGCATCGGCGTAATTGCAATTGAGACTACGGCCTGGTTCGGCTCCGACCACACATCCAGCCCGCTTCGCGCTATTTACCAAGCCATATTCGGTCCCGTCAGCGATGCGCGCTGGGACGTGATTCACCATTACACTCGCAAGTGCGGCCACTTAGTGGGTTACGGAACGTTAGGGCTCACATGGCTACGTGCCTGGTGGATGGTGCTTCGCCCTTCGGCCTTTTTGAGATGTGCGTCGCTCGCGCTGGCATGCACAGCGCTGGTGGCCAGTTGCGACGAGTGGCACCAGACTTTCTTGCCGAACAGAACCGGCACTCCATGGGATGTGATGCTGGATTCCTGCGGCGCAACCGTTGCAATTCTGATGGTATACGCCTATGCACGATCGTTCAGGGCACGGAAACTACACCGCCTCCCGTAGGGAGGCGACAGGTTTCTGATATACCCATCGCTTTGAAAGGGCACGGATTTATCCGTGCCGCTAAGACCGATAAAATGAGCGTGGATTTAGCCGCCGAGGGATGTATTTCAATTCTCGATGAACTTTGTCAGCAGTCTGGCGCCTCCCGTAGGGAGGCGGAGAACTTAGCCCAGGAAAAATTCGCGAAGCGAATGCAGTCCTGGGAAAAGCACCCATATAAGACCGCCGCCCCGAAGGGGAGGCACGAATCGCTCGTGGGCTTCAGGGGCCGCGGACAAACTCCGTTCCGATGTTGTTTTGAAAGGGCACGGATTTATCCGTGCCGATGAATCCAATGGAAACGGTCCGGCTTTAGCCGCCGAGGGATGGTTTTGTTCGCACCCAGACATATCTCGGAGTTCTTTCGCAGCCTGCTCAGCCCGAATGGATTGGAGCAGAGGTCGTTTGGCCTCATTATCGAGCAGACTTGAATACTCGTGGAAGCTTCGTGCTATTCGGTGGGCGCTTGGTTCGGTCCTTTTGTAATGCGAAACTTCTTCGCTATGTTCTGCGACCGACCCTCAAATTCGCGGTGTGCATCTATCACGAATTTTGCGCGGATAATTGACCCGACCTGAACCTTACTGCCTCGCTTGGAAAAACACACCACAAGCCGCCCTTGAGGGTCCGTGTAGTGAAAGCAATTTCCCGGTCCGTTCCGACTCAAATAGGGGAAGACTCCGACGCAACGCAGTTGCATCTCGTGCTCTCCGTCAAGGTACGGGCGGTCGCTCCCGATGTATCCGACGTTCACCTGGCAACCTCCTCAACCATGACGACTCGAGGCGCAAAATATTAACCAAAGCTATGGCCGGGTGCCCCCGGTCCCTTGCAATCGGGGACCGGGGATACCACGAACCTGAACTTCAGATCCGCTCACTGCTGCGAAGCACCTTCGGCTTCCACCTGCAACTCAATCTCGTCGAATCCCTGCAACTTGTAAAACGCGATTGAAACAATCCAACTCAACGCGAAGATGGCGATAATGCAATATCCCAGCATGCCGAAGTTGTCGTTGAGCCGCGCCACAAAACTCCAAAAGCTACCCTGCAGCCCAGCCTGGCCGCCTATCAAGCCCAGCGCTTCAACTCCACCAACAATCAACGCCACAATTACCGAAACAAACGTGATTGTCATGTTGTAGTAGAGCTTGCGAATCGGTTTCACATAGGCCCATCCATACGCGCCCAGCATCAGCACATTGTCAGTCGTATCCACCAGCGACATGCCCGCCGCAAACAGCGCCGGAAACACAAGAATCGAGACTAACGGCAGCCCCCGCGAGGCCTCCGCCGCCGAAATGCCGAGCAGGCCAATCTCGGTAGCCGTATCGAATCCAAGCCCAAACAGAACCCCAAGCGGATACATGTGCCAACTCTTGTTCACAAGCGAGAAGATGCGGCGAAAGATGCGCGCCAGAAATCCGCGATTGGCAAGCAGCAGGTTCAGGTCTTCATCAACGTAAGGCTCGCCATGCCGAACATTCTGGAAGGTGCGAAACACCGAGCACAAAATCACAATATTGACGGCGGCAATGGCCAGCAAAAAGAACGACGAAACCAAAGTGCCGGCCACGGCTCCAACGCTTTTAACCAAAGTAAGGCTCTGCAGCTTTAGCGCGGCAACGGCAATTGCAATCGACCCCACCACAACAACAGTCGAGTGCCCCAGCGAGAACATCAGTCCCACACCCACCGGCCGCTGGCCCTGCTGCATCAGCTTGCGCGTCACATTGTCGATAGCCGCAATGTGATCGGCGTCCACGGCATGTCGCAATCCGAAGCTGTATGCGAGAAACGCGGTACCCAGCAGAACCGGAAAGCGGTGGAACGCAATCAGCGCCCACATCCACGCGCCAACGTTGAACACCGCAAGAAACGCGTAAACGCCGGCAATCCTCCGCATGGTCGTGCCAGGCTTTTGTGTGGGATCAGTTTGGGTGCCCCATCCTCGCGACGTCGTTGTCTTTGTCGCTAGGGTGGGATTGACAGATGTCTGGGTGCCCCATCCTCCTGAGCGTAGGCGAAGCACCTGCTTCTTGAACTCATCCGCGGCTAGGGTGGGATTGGCAGATGCTTCAGGGGCTGCGTTTCCGGTCTGAGACGTCGGCGAGACGCCCGGTCCATCATTCCCCGGCTTGGGCTTTGAAGCGCGCATGAAAACTCAACCATCCGTTCTCCTAGCGCGGGGAACGACGCACAGAAGCGAACAAAATCAGGGTAACACGACCTGGAAATTCATGCTACGACACGCCGGCGCCTCGGCAGGTCAATCGCATTTCAGATTGCGGGATGATTTTGTTTTGAAAGGGCACGGCTTCAGCCGTGCCGCAAGCAAATCCTGATGAATTTCTCCGGCCTTTAGGCCCTGAGGGATGGGATTCAGCGCAAAAGCATCCCTCTCCGCTCAAAACCGATCCACTCTTCACGCCAAGTTTCGGCACGGCTGAAGCCGCGCCCTTTCAACGCTGTTCCTGTCGACAATTAGAATTCCAAATGCGATTGCCCTGGGCACCTCGCCAGCCCGCAGAGCGGGCAAAATCCGGTAGCCCACGGCGCAAGCCGTGGGAAAAAAGGAACCTACAACACCATCCGAAGCCCCCTTCAGCCGGCGAGAGAACCCCCCCAGGGCAATCGCATGAAGTGTTGTCGTTGACTTCAGGAGTTCGGATCGCTTCGCGCAGTAGGCGCAACGTAGGTTAGCCCAGCGTTTCAACGCTGGGAAAGCAGCCAAAAAATTCCTCGGAGTCCCGTAGGGACGGCGCAAGATTGCAATTCCACTTCGAATTTCGCCCTCATGCGATTGCCCTCCCCGACTCCCCAACTGAATGCTATTTCCCTCCTCTACGCTATATTCAAAGCCGAGACCTTGAACCGATTCGATCATTGCGTCGCATCCGCTGCAAAACTGGCACAGGGAATCGGGGATAGTGGGTAATAGGTATTGGAGTGAACCCCCGAAGTGAGACACGATAATTAGGGGACAGGCGAATCGAAAGAGCAGCGATGTCCCAAGTTGAAAAGCGTACCTTCAGTGGGGATTTCAAGCGAGCGGCTGTGAAGCGGATGGAGGGGGCTGGGGGACATTATGCCTATTCACCCCCCGGTGGCGGGTGCCCCGGTTTCATTCCGTAAATTGTCAAGCTGAGGGTGCCCCCGGTCCCTCGCCTTTGGGGCCGGAAATAGAAACTAACCTGCTGATTCGCCTTCCCTTAACTCCGCTAACGCCGCTCACTCCGCTGACCCGCTGCACTTGCAAGCATTTAGCCCCACTCGGCGCACAATCTAAATAGGAAGGATTGCGACCGAGATTATGCCAAACATCACCGTATCCGTCAGCGCAACGCAGGCCCCATCTGACACCCTGAACACCGCGCCTTCCATTCCGAGAAATGAGCCGCCACAGTCAGTCCGTGAAACTGTGCATCACAGCCGCTCAACCGGGCAGCAAGACCCCACAGCTTCACAGTCCAACTGTGAAACTGTGCGCTGTTTCATAGCAAATCAGCCCCATTCCCCGAGGCTCCAGGCAGAAAAGGGGGGGGACCCCCGCCCCCCCCCCCCCCGGGGTAACCAGAAAGTTAACAGGCAAGCGACTCCGCAACACACTAACAAATCAACTACATACAAAAATGTAACAAGCCAAAATCTGTTACATTGATGCCCGTATAGACCCCAAAATGACCGTTTTTGACTTTAGCTGACCTTCCCGTCAAAGCGCGGCCCTTGAGAGAAGCGGATTAGGATCATCTGGAAGGCTTGTTAGTTGGCACGGAGACTCAAATGGGCGAGCTGGTACGGACTGGGATTTCGCTTGAAGAAGCATTGCTGGCGCGGTTTGACGAAGTGATTGCCGCCAAGGGCTATCAAAACCGTTCTGAGGCGGTGCGCGATCTGATACGCGATCACCTGGTAAACGAAGAGGTGGAAGCCAACAAGGAAGTCTTCGGCACGCTCACCATCATGTACGACCATCACCAGGCAGGACTGTCAGAAAAGCTGATTGCCGCCCAGCACCGCGCCGGCAGCCGAGTGCTTGCCACAACTCACGTGCACCTCGACCACCACAACTGCCTTGAAGTGCTGATTATGCATGGAAGAGT
>Ga0265338_10002125_pt1 | contig 30449 bp, 27 predicted proteins | sample 42126metaG_FD_193579 | JGI IMG/M metagenome (GOLD analysis project Ga0265338, IMG submission 193579) | Rhizosphere microbial communities from Carex aquatilis grown in University of Washington, Seatle, WA, United States - 4-21-26 metaG | ecosystem: Host-associated > Plants > Roots > Rhizosphere...
CTCGCTTTCCCGCCGCTGGCTGAACGTAAGAATCTGTTGCACCACCTCCCGGGCGCGTTTTCCCGCCAGAAATATCTGATCCAGAAACTCCCGGGCGGGATGGTCGGCGGCAATGTCCATCTTGATTAATTCCGCGCTCCCCAGGATGGCCGCCAGAACGTTGTTAAAATCGTGCGCCACACCGCCGGCCAGAGTGCCGATGGCTTCCATTTTTTGGGCGCGGCGCAATTGATCCTCCAAAATCTGGCGTTCACGCTCGGCATCCACCCGCTGGGTCATGTCCGTAATATATCCCTCCAAGGCGACGACGTGTCCTTCGCCATCCAGCACGGCCCGCCCCTGCTCCAAAACGGAACGCCATGAACCACCGACATGTTTGACCCGATATTCGAGCGTAAAGCCGCTTTGTTTCCCGTTGGCCGACTGCACCTCGTTCCAAACCTGCTCCTGGTCTTCCGGATGAATCAGGCTGCGGTAACGAATGCGCCCGGCCGTGAAGTCTTCCGGCCCAACGCCGAGCAGATCCCGGCAGCCTTCACTCACAAATTCCATGGTCCGGTCACGATCGTTTTGGCAGCGATAGGCCATGCCCTGCAAATTGGCCAGCAAGGTGCGGTGACGGCGCTCGCTCTCGTGCAGTTCTGCGGTGCGGCTGGCCACGCGTTGTTCGAGTTCCCGGTTCAGTTTGATGATTTGTTCACCGGCCCGCCGTTCCTCGGTGACATCACGGAAAACCAGGACTGCGCCCAGGACTGCGCCTTCCGAGTCCCGGATGGGCGCGCAACTGTCCGCAATGGGATGTTCGCCGCCTGATCGGTCAATCAGGATGGCCTGACCGGGCAGGTCAATGATTCTGCCTTCCGCCATGACTTGAGCCACGGGCAGCAGCATCGGCTGCCGGGTCTGTTCATGGATGGCGCGGAATACGTCGCCTGCCGGACATCCGATGGCCTGCGCGGTTTTCCACCCCGTCAGTTGTTCGGCCACCGGGTTCATGCGCAGCACCCGCCCTTCCGCGTTGGTCACCAGCACGCCATCGCCGATGGAATTCAGAATGATTGACAGATATTTCTCGCCCGCACGCAGTTTCGCCTCGGCGGCGTGGCGGACGGCAATTTCGTTTTCAAGTTCCCGGGTACGGTCCCGCACAATATTTCCCAGTTCATCCCGGGAAACGGTGGCCGTCTGCAAAACATCGAGCATGTGATTGAACGCACCGGCCATGTCTTTGAATTCGTCCGATGATTTCAGTTGCAGGCGGCATTGACGGTTTCCGGCAGCCACATCCCGCGCAGCACGGGCAAATTTTTCCACCGGCTCCAGGATCAACTTGGCGAGGCAGATACCGGCCACCATAACCGCCAGAACCATCAACACCACCAGCCCGAGCATGATATGTTGTGAACGATCGGAACCCTGGAGCAGGTGCTGGACTTGATGAATGGATCCGTCTTCCAGACCCTGGCAGTAATCGGTGAGCGCAGGACGCAGATCTTCATTCAGCACCGGCAGCAGAAAATGGTCACGGATGGACCTGGCCTGCCCGGGTGCGATTGCCAGGCAGTTGGTGTAGTCCTGCCATTTGTGTTCGATTGTGCTGAGCGTAACTTCGATGTTCTTCAGCGCATCAAATTGTCCGGGTTGGGAACCCGTCCGCGCCACGGTTAAATCTGAATTAGTATTTTCCAGCCCGGCGCGGGTAACCCGGGCGGCATCGTTCAAATAACGGTGGAATTCTTGAAACGACTGTTCGCCCTGGCTGCGGATCTGGAGCACCTTGGCCGGCCCGGCCTCCGCGTCGCCCGCGGCGATCATGCACGTTTCCAGTTCCGAAAGCGCATCCAACATGCCGTGGGCGGCGGACGATCCCGAAACCACGATATTTCCCAACTGTTCGACGTCCGCCTCGGTGCCCGAGGCGTAACGCAAATTCATCAACCCTTGCACCACCACCAGCAGCAGTACGCTGGTGAGCACAAGCATTAATTTTGTCCGGATCTTCATCTTTGTGCCAGCGGGCTGCCCGGTTGCAGACAACCTCCGGCCGGTAATTTTCCCGGCAATTCCATCATCATTCGACGGAACCACTTTCCGTGTGCTGGGCAGAATCGGGGTAGTTTCCGGTTCTTGCTAAACTTATATTGTCGAGTAAGGGGCATTTATTGCGAACCGGCGAAAGGTCCACCAGGCCATGCCGCTGGACCGGCAGCGCGCCGGGCCTACCGCCCGGCATCGGCATGGGTCGCTGAGACTTGAGCGGTAATTGAGCCGTTTTGCAGACGATTTCCAAGCAAACCGGCCGGCCATTCGCAAAAATCGCTTCAGTCTTGAATTGATTTGCCGTTAATCATCCTGATCAACTAATAACATGAAGGAAGGCCAAAATCGGGAAACGGTCACTGTTGCTGAAACAGCATCTGGCATGGGACCACTTGACTTGCCGCCGAAAGGCTCGTTCATGCGTAAGGACGGGGTTTTGAAAATATGCGCTTGGTGCCGGAGGATTCCTCTGGGGCCGAATCACTGGGTCCATGTGGAAGAGGTGCCCCTGACACTGGAATTTTTTCCAAAAAACATGGTGGGAGGAGCCACCCATGGTGTCTGTCCGGACTGCTTTCACGATTTTCTTTCCGGAAGGCAGACGCAGACGGCGTCAGGATGAACTTTGTTTTGGGTTACTAAATTGCCAAAAATGGCTAACCTGAACGTCCTTTTGACCGATGTTCAAAAGGCATGAGTGACAATGTTTTACCAGCCGAAGACGGTATTCAAGTGAACCAACCGACGCCGTCTCAAAGCAAACCGGTTTGGGTTCAGTGCGAGAATTTCAGATGTTTGGCACGACAGGACATGCATGGCAAGTGGAGGTCGGTTTTTGGCGACAAAGAACTGCCCACGTTCGTCAGCGTGATCAATGCCCAGGAGAGTGAATGATCTGCCGGTGGCGCGAGACTTGAAATGACTGAACTACTCAGGAAGTGCTCAGTGCAGAAGCAGACACCCCGCTTCCTATCGGCACACCCTGGTCAGAATTTATTTTTATCGCGGAGCCGTGACGGCTTGTTGTTTGGCGTTGGAGGCGGAACCCGGAACCTCGAACGGCAGCGTTAAAAGTTTGATTTCCAAGCGCAATCGTTTTTAATGCGCGGGTCAAATTTTGAAATGAACATTCACGAGTATCAGGCCAAACAACTGCTGGCGAAATTCGGCGTCGCCGTTCCGCTGGAAATTCCCGCCAAATCGCTCGCCGAAGTGCGGCCAGCGGCGGACAAAATCGTCGCCAGCGGCAGTTCGCGCGTCGTTGTCAAATCGCAGATCCACGCGGGTGGACGCGGCAAGGGCACCTTCAAGACCGGCTTCCAGGGCGGCGTGAAGGTCGCCGCGTCGGTGGACGAGGCGGTGGGCTTTGCCGAGAAAATGCTCGGCAACGTGCTCGTCACCAAGCAGACCGGCGCCGAGGGCCGGCGGGTGCAGACGCTGCTGATTGCGAGCGGCGCGAAAATCAAACTGGAATTTTACCTGGCCGTGCTGCTCGACCGCGCCGTGGGCTGGCCGCTCATCATGGCCAGCACCGAGGGCGGTATGGACATCGAGGAGGTCGCCGAAAAATCCCCGGAAAAGATCTTCAAGGAATGGATTGATCCCGCCACCGGCATCATGCCCTACCAGGCGCGCAAGATTGCCGCCGCGCTCGGCCTTAAGGGCGATTTGTTCAACGCCGCCGCCAAGTTCGTCACCGGCGTTTACACCACCTGGTGGGAATGCGACGCGGCGATGGTCGAAATCAACCCGATGTGCGTGGTGGAACTGGCCGACGGCAAGGAATCCGTCGTGGCCCTGGACGCCAAGATTTCGCTCGATGACAACGGGCTGTACCGGCACAAGGACATCCTGGAGATGCGCGATCTGAACGAGGAGGCGCCGCTGGAAATCGAGGCCAGCAAGTTCAACCTGAATTACATCAAGCTCGACGGCAACATCGCCTGCCTCGTCAACGGCGCCGGGCTCGCCATGGCCACCATGGACATCATCCAGCATTTCGGCGGCATGCCGGCGAATTTTCTGGATGTTGGCGGCGGAGCGAGCAAGGAACAGGTGGCGGCCGCGTTCAAGATCATCCTGCAGGATCCGAACGTGAAGGGCATCCTGGTGAACATTTTTGGCGGCATTATGGATTGCAACGTCATCGCCACCGGCATTGTCGCGGCGGTGAAGGAAACCGGGTTGAAACTTCCGCTGGTCGTCCGGCTGGAAGGCAACAATGTCGCCGCGGGCAAAAAGACCCTGGCCGAATCCGGCCTCACCATCATCGGCGGCGATTCCATGGCCGATGCGGCGCAGAAAGTTGTGAAGGCTGTGGGGAAATAATCGCGACCCATGCTCAAAGTCACCGAAATTGCCTTCAGTTGCTACGCCGTCACCGACATGGCGCGAGCGCGAAAATTTTATGAAAGCGCACTGGGATTGAAGGCTACCACCACCCACGATTCGGAACACGGCCAGTGGGTGGAATATGAATTCGGGCCGCATTGCCTGGCACTCGGCTCGGCCGACGCCTTCAAACCGAGTCCCGATGGCTGCTCCGTCGCGCTGGAAGTCGAGGATTTCGACGCGGCGATCGCGCAGTTGCGCGCCCACAACGTGAAGTTCCGCATCGAACCGATGGCCACGCCCGTCTGCCACATGGCGATGATTTTTGATCCCGACGGTAACAGCATCTGCATTCACAAACGCAAGGCGAAGCGATTTGATTGAAAATCGGCAGGCAAAGATTAATTTGAGGACATGATTGACGAAGCGACATTGGCGCAGATGAACGGCGAATACTTCATGCCGCCGGACGCCGGCCCCGCATGGCGCGCGGCAATGGAATATGGTTTCGATATGTCGCTCGTTGAAGATGCGCTGCAATTGACGCCGGAACAACGGCTGGAGCAGCATCAACGCGCGTTGGATTTGATTCTCGAAGTCAAGGAAGCAGGAGAACGTCATGCCGCAAAATGACAAGGCATTGCTGTCCCGGCTCAAAGAGCAGAAAGTGGAATTCGTCATCATCGGCGGTGTCTGCGGAGTTTTACATGGCGCGTCACTGGTCACATTGGACTTGGACATCTGCTGCCGGTTTAACCGTGAAAATCTCCGACGAATCGAAGCTGCCGTGAAAGATTTGCATCCGCGCCATCGTCTGACCTCCAACAAGCTGCCATTTGAATTGACCGCCGAGCTTTGCGGCAGTTTGAAAAATATTTGTTTGAACACGGATTTGGGAGTTTTGGACTGTTTGAGCGCAGTGGCGGGCATTGGTGATTACGAGCAAGTCTGGAAGCAATCAGTTCCGTACAGCATGTCCTATGGCGAATTTAGAATTTTGAATTTGGATGCGCTCATCGCCGCAAAATCCGCCGCCGGACGGCAAAAAGATTTGGACGCGATCCGATTACTCCAAGCCATCAAAGAAAAACGCGGACAACAAAAAGATTTATTTTGAATTGAAATCGCAAATCGTAAATCTGAAATCGTAAATTTTTCATGTCTATTCTCGTCAAACCCAACACCAAGGTTCTCGTCCAGGGCATCACCGGCAGCTTTGGCGCAAAACACGCGCAACTCTCGATGGATTACGGCACGCAGGTCGTCGCCGGCGTCACGCCCGGCAAAGGCGGCCAATGCTTCGAACACGGCGGGAAAAAGGTTCCCATCTTCGACACCGTCGCCGAGGCGATGAAACAAACCGGTGCCACGGCCTCCGCAATTTTCGTTCCCCCGCCCTTCGCCGCCGATGCAATCCTGGAAGGCGCGGATGCCGGCCTCGAACTCGTCGTCGCCATCACCGAAGGCATTCCGGTGCGGGACATGATCCGCGCCAAGCGCGCCCTGCAGGGCCGCACAACCCGGCTGATCGGCCCGAATTGCCCCGGTGTCGTCACGCCCGGTGAAGGCAAGGATTCCCACGGTGGCTGCCGCATCGGCATCGCCCCCGGTTACATCCACAAAAAAGGCCACATCGGTGTCGTCTCCCGCAGCGGCACCCTGACTTATGAAGCCGTCTGGCAGCTCACATCGCGCGGGGTTGGACAATCAACCTGCGTCGGCATCGGCGGTGACCCGGTGAACGGCACGTCGCACCTCGACGTGATCAAGCTGTTTGCCGCCGACCCGGACACGCACGGCATCATTATGATTGGCGAAATCGGCGGCAGCGCCGAGGAGGAGGCCGCCGAGTGGATCCATCAGAATTGTAAAAAGCCGGTCGCCGGATTCATTGCCGGAACCACGGCGCCGCCCGGACGTCGCATGGGCCATGCTGGCGCCATCGTCAGCGGCGGCAAGGGCACGGCGGAGGCTAAAATCGCGGCGTTCAAAGCCGCCGGCATCGGAGTTGCCGCCACGCCGTCGGACATGGCGGACACGCTGCTGAAAATGATGTGAGCGTGGATGCTTGTTGTGTTTCGTGTCACGCGTATCGGACGATCATTGCTTGACGAAACACGCAACCCGTAATACGCATCATGCTTTCATGGGCCTGATTGACTTCATCCTAAACCTCGCAGGTTTGCTGCTGTGGTTGAACTGGCGGTCGGTCCGCTTTGATCCGCTGGGCAAACGGACGCCGGCAACGTTGATTGGCACCCTTCGACGCGCCGAACCGGAGCGGCTGCGGCGCTGGCACCTGCTGGCGGCGCTCGGGGGGCTGTTGCTGTTGCGCGCACTGTTCTACTGGCAGATCGGTGCGATGGCGCACTGGACGGGCACGTTGAATGTGGGCATCATCGCGCTTTCGTTCCGCAGCGATTATTTCAACCGCGTGCTGGTCTATTCCATTTTCAGTTTCGGGCTGACATTTGGCATGTTTTATTTTTGTCTTCTGCTGCTTTCCATACTGGCCGGGCCGGAGCCCTTTCACCGCCTGGTGCGCATGCCCTTGGGTGGCATTGATCGCTGGCCCCGAAAGACCAAACTGCTGCTGCCGTTGATCGTCACGGCGATTCTTTGGTGGCTGGCCAGCTGGCTGTTGGCGGACATGCAAATCATTCCGAAACCGGTCACGACCCTGCAACGGCTGGAAGAGTCGTTGCTCATCGGGCTGGGAAGTTATCTGATCTGGAAATATATCGCCGGTGCGCTGCTCACCCTGCACCTGTTGAACAGTTACATTTACTTCGGTAGGAATCCGTTCTGGTCTTACGTGAATGCCGAGGCGCAAACATTGCTATCGCCGTTGCGGAGGTTGCCGCTCCGGGCGGGCAAGGTGGATTTCGCACCGGTCGTGGGGATGGTGCTGGTTTTCCTGGCGGCAGAATTGGCCGAACGCGGATTGGGTTTTCTTTACGGAAAACTGCCGCTGTGAAGGCCATTCCGGCATCAATCTATCTTCGACTTTGGAAATTTGGCGGTAATGACGGAGCCTGAGCCGGGTTCGCTGACGATGGCCAGCGTGCCGCCGTGCAAGGCAACCAGCCGCTTCGCGATCGCCAGGCCGAGTCCCAACCCCTGCTGTTCCTGCATCGTGCGGTCAAACTGCATGTAAGCCCCGATCCGCGTGATTTGCTCGGCGGAGAACCCACGACCTTGATCACTGATGGAAAGTGTGATGGTGTTGAACGACTCGGCGAGCGTCCAGCGGACCGCCGAACCAGGATCGGAAAACTTGAACGCGTTTTGCGAAAGTTCATCCACGATTTTGCTGAGATATTCCTCGGCCATCGGTATGGGCACCTCCGCCAGCTCGAAAGATAAATCCTGGGGACGCCCCGCGGTGGCAGCCTGGGCGACGGCATGCTTCTCGATCAAGGCCATCGGATGTTCCGTCCGGCCGATGCGCAGGGCATTCACGTTCTTCGGATCGGCGGCAATCAACTCCAGTTGCGCGTAAATGAGAAAGTTTTCGATGAGCCGTTCGAGCCGTTTGCCGGACTGGTGGACGACATGGCCCATCTCGGCAATTTCGGCGGGCTTGAGCTTGGCGGCGTCGGCGGCGAGAATTTCACCGTAGGCGAGGATGCCGTTGAGCGGCGTGCGCAGTTCGTGCGGCAGCATCAGGCTGATGTTGTCGCGCAAATTGGCAAGCTTGCGCTCGGCTTCGTCACGCACGGTTTGGGACTTTTTCAGCCGCGCATCCACGGCGGCGTAAAGCGCATCGGTGGTAAAAGGTTTGGGCAGGTAGTCGTCGGCGCCCAATTCCATGCCGTGCCTCATGCCGGCATTGTCGGCAAGACCGGTCATCAGGATGAAAGGAATGGCGGCGGTGGGCGCTTCCGTGCGCAACGAGGACAGGGTCAGGTAGCCGTCCACCTTTTCCATGTTCACGTCGCAGAGAATAAGGTCGGGCAGTTCCTTGCGCGCCTTTTCAATGCCATCCGCGCCATTAATGGCTTCAACGACTTCAAAGCCCTTTTGTTTCAGCGCGAGGTGAATCATCTCGCGCAGCCATTCCTCGTCGTCAATTACCAGAATTTTCTTCATGCCGATGTGTTCTGAAAATGAAGCAGTTACTATGCCTTTCCGTCAGCAAGGCACCTTTATTTTAAGGCAAAGTCAGCGAATATGCCGTCCATCACCCAGGTATTTATTTGCGTTCCGCCAGCGGCACGTAATGGTTGAGCGTGCGCCCGATGTAAATCTGGCGCGGCCGATAAATGCGGCTTTTGGGCTCCTCCATGATCTCCTTGTAATTTGCGATCCAGCCGGGCATCCGGCCGATGGCAAAGATCACCGGGAACATTTCCATCGGAATGCCCAGGGCGCGCATGATGATGCCGCTGTAAAAATCCACGTTCGGGTACAGCTTGCGTTCGACGAAATACGAATCCTTGAGCGCGGCGGCCTCCAGATGTTTGGCGATGTCCAGCAATGGATCACTGATGTGCAGCTTGGACAGAACTTCATCGCAGGCTTTTTTGATGATTTTGGCGCGCGGGTCGTAATTCTTGTAAACCCGGTGGCCGAAGCCCATGAGCTTTCTGCCGCTGTTTTTGTCCTTGGCCGCCGTGATGAACCTTGAACCGTCGTCGCCTTCGCGATGAATTTCTTCCAGCATCTCGATCACCGCCTGGTTCGCCCCGCCATGCAACGGTCCCCAAAGCGCGCACACGCCGGCGGACGCGCTGGCAAACAGATTCGCCTGGCTCGAGGCCACCATGCGCACGGTGGAAGTGGAACAGTTTTGCTCGTGGTCCGCATGCAACAGAAAAATCAAATCCAGGGCCTTGACGATTTCCGGCTTCAATTCGTAGTCCTCGTACGGAGTCGAAAACAGCATGTGCAGGAAGTTGGCGGTGTATTTGTAGGCCTTCTTCGGATAAATCAGCGGCAGCCCCAGTGATTTGCGGTACGAGTACGCCGCGATGGTGCGGACCTGCGACAGCAGCTTGGCCACATACAGATCAAATTGTTTCGCCTTGCCCCATTGCCAGCGCATCAGTTCCTCGTCGAAACAACTGGCCGCGTTGATCATCGCCGAAAGAATTGCCATCGGGTGCGAACCTGTCGGAAACCCCTCGAAATGAAACTTCATGCCTTCGTGGAGAAACTGGTTCTCCGTCAGCAAATCCGAAAAGCGGCGCAACTGGGCGTGGTTCGGCAAATCGCCGTAAATAATCAGGTAGGCGGTCTCGATGAAAGTGGACTTCTCGGCCAGCTCCTCGATCGCGATGCCGCGATAACGCAAAATGCCCTTGTCGCCGTCAATGAACGTGATTTTGCTGACGCAGGAACCGGTGTTGCCATAACCGTCATCCAGTGTGATGTAGCCCGTGTTCGCTCGCAGCGAGGAAACATCCACTGCCTTTTCGCCTTCGGTGCCTTCGAACGTTGGCAACGCATATGTTTTCCCGTCCAATTCCAGCTTGGCCTCTTTGTTCATGTGCTCCTTCCTTGGTATCGGTTGTTAATAATTTTCGTTACCGAAAGTTTGCTGGGAAAATAAAATCTTGGCAAGACGCGAAAGCAACATTTCTCGGCCGGGCGAACGCACCGATTTGGCTGGCTTGGTGTTGAACTTCATGGCCAAATCCAAAACCATGAAACGCTGGGCTTTCCTGACTGTCCTGCTTTATGCGCTCGTGCTGGTGCTGCTGACCGTGCCCGCCATCTGGATTACCTTCAACGGCTGGTCGGCCAAAGGTGTCAGCCTGCAGGAAGCGGCCGGCATCTTCAAATACTGGACCTATTGGCTCTGGCTGGCCGCGCTCTTGGCCGGACAGGCGCTCCTCCTCCTGCTGCCGATCAATCTCGCCGAACGCCGACTGCCCGCCCGCCGGCCGTTGAAAGTGCCGGTGATCGTCACGGCGCTTTTTCTCGCCAATCTTTGTTTTGCCGGGCTGGTCTCAATTCTTTTTCTCTACTTCAAGGAGGATGGCACCAACTTTTTCGGCTACTTCCTGCCGTTCACGGCCAGCCAGGTGTCGCCTTCCGACTTTCAGACCGAATTTGGAGCCGTCATCACCGGGCTGGCTTTCTGGATTATTTGGGCCGTCATCTTTCGCAGCTTCGCCCGGTCTGACAACCCGGATGCGCTGCTCAAACGCATCACCCGCTGGCTCCTGCGCGGCAGCATTCTCGAACTCCTCGTCGCCGTGCCCAGCCATATCATCGTCCGTCGCCGGGGCGATTGCTGCGCTCCCCTCGGCACGTTCTGGGGCATTGCGACCGGGATCTCCATTATGTTGCTCTGCTTCGGCCCGGGCGTCTTCTTTTTGTTCGTCGAGCGTTGCCGACGGCTGAAACCGCAATTATCAGACCCCGCCAATTCCGCCGTGGAAAAATAAATTCGGCTTTCTTTTCGCGCGATGCAGCTTAATTTGCGCAGACGCAAATGGGATTGAAACTGTTCAACACGCTGTCACGTTCGGTCGAAGACTTCTTCCCGCTGGACCCGGCGGGCAAAAAGGTCGGCATGTATTGCTGCGGACCGACGGTTTATGACTTCGCCCACATCGGCAACTGGCGCACGTTTGTTTTCGGCGATCTCGTCCGCCGCACCCTCGAATTCAAGGGCCACGCGGTCACGCATGTGATGAACATCACCGACGTGGAGGACAAAATCATCAAGCGCGTCCGCGAAACCAAAACCTCGCTCCGGGATTTCACCGGCCAGTACGAGGCCGCGTTCCTCGCGGACTTGAGAACGCTGAATTGCCTTCTGCCCCACCATACGCCGCGCGCCACCGAATACATCGCCGACATCATTGTACTCATCGAAAAGCTTATTGCGCGCAGCCTCGCCTACCAGGCCGCCGACGGCTCGGTCTATTTCAGCATCGAGAAATATCGCGGCTGCGGCTGCACCTACGGCCAGTTGCTCAAGCTCAATTTCGACGAAATGCGGGCGGGCGAGCGGGTCAAGAGCGATGAGTACGCCAAGGAATCCGTTGCCGATTTTGCGCTCTGGAAGGCACGGGTGCCGGACGACGGCGAGGTGTTCTGGCCCAGCCCGTTCGGCGAGGGCCGTCCCGGCTGGCACATCGAGTGCAGCGCCATGAGCATGAAAATCCTCGGGCCGGGCTTCGATCTGCACCTCGGCGGCGAGGATTTGATCTTCCCGCATCACGAGGACGAAATCGCCCAGAGCGAGGGTGCAACCGGCAAACCGTTCGTCAAATACTGGCTGCATGGCGCGCATCTGCTCGTGGAAGGCAAAAAGATGAGCAAATCGCTCGGCAATTATTTCACGTTGCGCGATTTGCTGGCCAAGGGATTTACCGGCCGGGAAATCCGCTGCCTGCTTTTGAGCGCGCATTACCGTGAGACGTTCAATTTCACCCTCGACGGTTTGACCGGTGCCAAATCCGCGCTGGCCCGCATTGATACATGCGTGAGCAAGCTGCGGGAATTGGCTGGCGAAAATGTGGGCCAAGCGCAAGAGAGCGACACGTTAATCTCAAATTTTTCTTCTGCGATTGAAGAAGATTTGAATATATCACGCGCATGGGCTGCGGTGTTTGAATGGGTTCGGGAAACGAATCTTTGGTTTAATTCACAGTTGCCGGATGACACTTCTGAAGCCCGGATAACACTGGCAAAAGTGGCAGCAAATAAATTAGCCGTGTGGGAAAAGGTGGATTCGGTTCTCGGTATCGGTGTAAAAATGGAGGTGGAAATTCCGGCCGAAATTCTAGCATTTGCCGAGGCTCGCGCGGAAGCCAAGAAGACGCGGGATTTCAAAAAGGCCGACGCCATCCGTGAAGAACTAAAAGCCAAAGGCTGGGCCATCGAAGACTCGCCCAAGGGAATCAAGTTGAAAAAATTGTGAGCAAAGGTCTATTCATCAGCTTTGAAGGCACGGAAGGCTGCGGCAAATCCACGCAGGTGGAACTGCTGGCGGACCGGTTGCGCGCGCTCGGACATCGCGTGCGCGTGTTGCGCGAACCGGGGGGCACCCCCATCGGCGAGGAAATCCGCCACACGCTCAAACACAGCAAGGCGAACGTGACCATGACCTACGAAGCCGAATTGCTGCTGATGAACGCCAGCCGGGCGCAGCTCGTCCGCGAAACCATCCGCCCGGCGCTGGTCGTGGGCGAAATCGTTTTGTGCGACCGTTTTTACGACTCGACGACGGCGTACCAGGGTTACGGACGCGGATTGGATCTGGCCCTGGTCAAGAGCGTGATTGATTTTGCCGTCGGCGACACGCAGCCCACACTGACCCTGCTGCTGCACGTGCCGCCGGAAGTCAGCGCTCAGCGGCTGCGCTCGCGGCAATCCACCCTGCCCTTCATCCGCGACCGGCTGGAGGAAGGCGACAAGTATTTTTTTGCCCGCGTGGCCCAGGGTTACGAGGCGATTGCCGCCGCCGAACCAGAGCGCGTACGGGTGGTGGACAGCACCGGCGCGGTGGAGGTGGTTTGTGAATCTATCTGGAACCTTGTCCATCCCCTGCTGCCGCGCATCGGACGCTGGTGAATATTTTAGCCTGGCGTTCCGGCTTCAGCCGGTTTCCAGCCCCAAAGACCAAACCCAAAATATTTCTGTGCTCTTGCCGAATTCATCGCAATGCATAATCTTTAGGCAGAAACCATGATCGAAAAAACCATCGGTGAAATTGAGGCAAAAATCCGCGGCGCGGGCGCCGTGAACGAGGAACGCAAGCGGGAGCTGATCGAGTTGCTCGGCCGGCTCAAGTCCGAGATCGGCACGCTGGCGAAAACCGATGACGAACAGGCGCAAAGCATCGCGGGCTTCGCCCAGCTCTCCGCGCATGAAGCCACGCGCACACGGCAAAATCCGGAATCCCTTGACCATTCGCTCCAGGGATTGCGTTCGTCGGTGGATGGCTTCGAAAAGTCGCACCCCAAGCTCGTCCAGATCGTCAACGCCATCAGCAACACGCTGTCGAACCTGGGGATTTAGAAGCCCGCCTTCGTTATCGTCCTCCTTCTCGTCCTCGTCCTCGATTTTCCACCAACGATTACGAGAACGACGACGAGGACGATTTTCTAATCTTCGCGGGGCTCCAACTTCGCAATCGCCGCCATGATTTCATCCGCAATTTCCTGGTAAATTTCCCTGAGCCGGCCCTTGGAACAGTCCCTGGCCTCGGCGCGCAATTTTTCAAACCGCATCGGTTCCCCGTATTTCACCGCCACCGGGATTGGACGCGGGATTCTTACATTTCGGCCGTAGGCCTCAAAGGTTCCAAACGTCCGCACCGGAATCACCATGGCGTCCGATTTGATGACCGTCAGCCCGATGCCGGAGCGCGCCGGCTGCAAATTCCCGTCCTTCGTCCGCGTGCCTTCGGGAAACAAAATGATCGCACCGCCGGCGAGCAGCCGGCCAAGAATGGCCTTCAATCCTGCCGCCCCGCCGCCGTCGCGGTCCACCGGCACGGAGTTCCATGAACGCAGCAACGCACCGATTCCCGGAAACCGGAATAAACTCTCCCGCGCGAGATAATTGATCGGACGGGGCAGACCCGAACCCACCAGCGGCGGATCCAAGAAGCTCGCGTGATTGGAGGCCAGGATGACCGGACCGGTCAATGGCACCCGTTCGGCATTGAAAACGCGCCAGCGGAAATAAATCCGGTACATCGCCCGAAAGCCGAGCCAGCCCAGACGGTAACTGATGTTCATATTTCCATCTTCGATTCTCTATCCGCGTTTTGCCGTCTGCCGTTTGCGGATCTCCGCCAGGATCAAGCCGCTGGTCTGCTCGGAAGTCAGGTTTGAATTGTTGATGACCTTGGCGCCCAGAGCGACCATCAACGGCGCCGTCGCGCGCTGGCTGTCGCGCTGATCGCGCGCGGCCAGATTTTCATCCACGCCATCAGCAGACCGGCGCCGCGAACGCTCCTCCAGCTTGGCATCGAGATAAAACTTGAAATCCGTTTCCGGAAAAACATTCGTCCCGATGTCGCGCCCTTCCATCACCAGATTGCCGAACCGGATGCACTCGCGCTGTGTTTTCTTCATCCATTCGCGCACCTTGGGAATGGCCGCAACGTGCGACACGGCGGCGGCCGTTTCCGGCAGGCGGATTTCCTTTTCGGGAAAATAGCCATCCACGAGCAGCCGCACTTTTGCATCCACACATTCCAGCGTTGTCTTCCACTTGCGCAAGGTGGCGGCCACGGTCCGGGTATTATCCGCGTCAATCCGGTTTTTCAGGCAATACCACGCCAGCGTGCGGTACATCGCGCCGGTGTCCACATAAACATAGCCCAGCGCCTTGGCCACCAGCTTGGCATTGGTGCTCTTGCCGCTGGCGCTCGTGCCGTCAATGGCAATCACAATCGGATGCTTTTTTAAAATCATTTCTTCGTGGCCACGTCTCGTGAGAGCGCGGCAGATTTATTTTTGCCGTGTTCTCACGAACACAGCCACAATTCAATCCTCAAACAATTCGTCCTTCTCCAGCTTTTGTCGAGTTTTCGCATTCAAAATCGTGGCTCCCAATCCATGCGGCGGCAACGCGGCAAGTTTCTGGAAAAAATTCGGGAACGTCTTCTTCACGCACGCCGGGTTCCTGATTCTGATGCCCGGCACCTTCAATCCCAGAACCGCAAAACACATCGCCATGCGATGATCGTGGTAGGTCTCAATCTCCGCGCCGTGAAGCTTGGACGGAAAAACCGTCAGCGTATCACCTTCCTCAACGACTTTAGCACCGCACTTGGTCAATTCTGTTCGCAGCGCCTCCACCCGCTCAGTCTCTTGGACACGCAGCCGACCAAGGTCGGTGAATTTAATTTCCCGTGCAGCAAAAGGAATCATGACGATTGCAGTCATAATGCTATCGCCAAGATCTTTTAGTCGTGAAATCTCAGCAATCTTTGGCTGCTTCGTTTTACCATCATACCAACCGATATGATTTGCCCACCGGAAAAAATTCGAAAACATTTTATCCATCTGCACTAATCCGACAGGATATTTCGATTTTATACGAATAACATCTCTTACATTAATATCTGCTGTATCAGTAAAAACAGCAGTCAACAGCCAGCTAGCGGCTTGAAAATAACTTGCGCTAGACGCGTCTGGTTCAATTGGATAAGAAGATACTTTGAATTGATTGAATGCAGATTGCACGTTTTCAGTCAGCCAAACATATGGTGATTCCTCAGCGTTTTCACCGACGACTTTGACTTCCCAACCGCCTTGTTTTGCGCACAGCAACAGCGCCGAGGCGAATTGCGAACTTTCTTCAATGCTCACCTGGCATTTCGCGCCGGGCTTGGGTCCGCCGCCATGGATCACGACCGGCAATTTGTCGTTGGACGACTCCACCCGATATCCCAGCTCGCGCAAGGCCTTGAACAAGGCCGCCTGTGGTCGTTCGTGCATCCGCGGCACACCGTGCAGCCGGTAAACCCCCTTGCCCAGGCAAACGAACGCCGCCAGAAACCGTGCCGCCGTGCCGGCGTTGCCCACGAATAATTCCATCGGCTGGGATTCCGTGCCACCGGGCGGCACCCGACCGCCATCGCCATACACCGTGATGGTACGATTGCAGGTTTCCTTTGGATCCGGCCCGACGTTCACCATGAACCCGAGTTCCTGCAGACATTCGACCATGATCTGCGTGTCCTCGCTCCACAACGCGCCCTCAAGCATCACCTCGCCGTCCGCCAGCGCCGCCAGAATCAGTGCCCGGTTCGTGATGCTCTTCGAACCAGGTACGGTGATTTCCGCGCGCACGGGCTTGTCGAGCGGCACGATTTCAATGAGATCGGGTAAAGACATTTTAACCACGGATGAACACGGATGGACACGGATTCAAAACACTCCCCTCACCCGACCTGCGGCCACCCTCTCCCCGTCCGGCGGGGAGAGGGCCGGGGCGAGGGGCGCAAAATAAAAGTTTGCGTCCTCTAAAACCTCCGTGTTTATCCGTGTTCATCCGTGGTTGATTCATTCCGGTGACCGGGAGGCGCAGCCGGCGCACCAGTGGTCACGACGCTGTTTGGCGGTTTCAAAAAACGTCGTGATGGCCCGGGAATCGGCCCGTTTCAAGAAGCGCTGGAATCTCCGCAAATCCGCGATAAAGGCATCCAGCGACTTCGTCAGGTTCCGGCGATTGGCCAGGGCGATGTCGCGCCACATTTCCGGCGAGCCGGAGGCAATGCGCGTCGTGTCACGAAAACCACTGGCGCACAGGGCTGGTTGCGATTTCGGGTGCGCCGGGTTTAAAACATGGCTGGACAGGGTTGCAGCCACCACGTGCGGTAAATGGCTGGAACGGCTGACGAGCGCGTCATGGATTTCCGGTGTCAACCGCAACGTCCGCGAACCTACCGCCCGCCAAAACTGTTCGACCTTTTTCAGTGCGGCCAGGTTGGTTGCTTTTGTCGGGGTCACAATGCAAACCGCACCGGCGAACAAATCCGCCCGGGCCGCCGACACACCGGTTTTCTCCGCGCCGGCCATGGGATGGCTGCCGACAAAGTCTGCGCCGGATCTGGCAACAAGCGACTCAAGTTCGCGAACGACACTGGCTTTGACACTGCCAACGTCGGTGACAATGGCGCCGCGCTTCAAGGCGGGAAGCATTTCCTGGACGCGCGAACGCATCTGCGCCAGCGGCGTGCAAAGGATGACGAGGTCGGCGTCCCAGACGGCTGCGAGCAAATCGGTGGTGGCAAAATCCACCGCCCCGGCCCGTTCACAATCCTTCAGGCTCGCGCGACGGCGGACAAAACCCGCAGTCTGGCGCGCGAGCTTCCGGCGTTTGACGGCCAGTCCAATGGAACCGCCAAGCAGGCCCACGCCGATGATGGCTATTTTCCGAAAAAGCACAGTGGGAGTTTCAAGTTTCAAGTTTCAAGTTTCAAGCGGCAAGTTGGAAACTTTGTCTCTGAGTTTGGAGTCCGCCCTCAGGCGGTCTTCAATTTAACAGCCGTTCCCACCGAAAGGCGGAATTCGGAACCCGTTCGCGCGGATTCGAAACACGCATCCATCACCTGCTGCGTTTTGAGCGCCCACATCGGCCAGTCGTCGTTGAGTTTGCCGGAGAGCGCCTGATTGGCGAAGTTGCGGAACATCCGCGTGTCCTGCGCCGTCGGATGCGCGGAAGCTGTCCGATCCGCGCCGGGCGGAACCTTGATGTCCACGTTGTCAGCGACCCGGATTTCCGACCGATTGACCTCAAAAGCAGGTTCATAGGTGTCGAAAGGATGGACAAAATCGGGCAACCGCAACCAGCCTTTCTGTCCGCTGACGGACGCCCACTGTTGGTTTGGGGCGAGGAACGAACAATAAAATCCCGCGGAAACACCCCCGTCAAAAACCAGTTCGCCGGAAAATTCCGTCGGCGCAGACTCGCGACCACTTACAGCGGTGGATCGTGACAAAATGCGCGCCGTGACGCTTTGCGGCAACTGCCAGTTCATCGCCCACAGCGAGAATCGGAGGCAATACCACCCGAGGTCCCCCAGGCAGCCGGCGGGTTCGAGCCGGCCGTCCACGCGGATGTTGTCCTGGAAAAAATCCTCGCCGACGTAAAAACTGAAAGCCGAGGATATGCGTCGCACCGGGCCGATGCTCTTGCCGTCGTTAAGCACTTCTTTGACGCGCCCCATACGCTGATTATGCATGAACATGACGCCGTCCATGAATTGAACGCGGTTTTTACGGCAGACGGAAAGCATCTCTTGAAGTTCGGTTGCGCTTACCGCGCAGGGTTTCTCGCAAACGACGTGCTTGCCCGCTGCCGCCGCGCGCAAAACCCATTCCTTGCGCAAGCCGGTGGGCAACGGAAGATAAACCGCGTCCACGCTTTTGGACGCGAGCAATTCCTCGTAGCTGCCGAGCGGCGTCGGCGCGGTTTCAAACGGAGTTTTTGCCTGACACTCCCCGATGAACCGGCGGCTGCGTTCGAGGTCGCGGCTGGCCACGGCAGTCACAATTGAATTGCCGCTGTGAAGAATTGCCGGCCAGTTTTTCCGCGCGATGCCCGCGGCGCTCAAAATTCCAAATCGAAGTTTTTTCATGGTTCAATTGCCCGGTCCGCCTCCCGCACCAGTTCCAGAATCACGTCGGCGATGTGAGGCTCGCTGCCGATGGCTGGTGTGTACCAGACCAGCCGGCCGTTTTTCTCCGTCGGATTACGCCAGACCGGCTGGCCGGCGGCAAGGCGTTGTTTGACGATCCGTTCAGCCTCGCCCAGCAGCACCGGAATGTCCTCCTGCGTGTGCAGCCCGTCGCTGATGAAAAACGGCACAACCACCAGGTTCCTTGTCTGTGCCAGCCGGTAGCATTCCGCAATCCGCGGTGATTCTTCCAGATAAACCGCATGAACGTCAGCATAGAAATTCATCGCCCGGATCAATTCAACCTGCCGTTCAATGGCCTTTCGGGAATTCTCGTTTTTCTCCGTGCCGTGCCCGGCGATGATTAGCGTGGTGTCCTTCGGCTTCGGCAAACGCGGGAACGGAAACGTTTCGACGATCTCCCGGGCACGGGCCATCAGCACGGTAGTCATGCTCTCATGCGAACCGACGGGTGGACAATAGTAAATGGTTGACGGTTGATGGTTGATGGTTGAGAGACCGGCGGGAAAACCAAGCTCGCGCGGAATGACCTCGTCGCTGAAATAGCCTTCACTGATGAACAGCGGCGCAATGAAAATGCGCGGGGCGATTATTTCCGGCAGAACCGATTTGATTCGCGGCTCCTGTTTCCAGAACGCTTCCCGGACTTCGGCGAAAATTTTCCGGCGGCGCAACTCGGCCGCCTGCCGGTAAACCGGCGCGGCGGAGTCCGCATTTTGCACGGTGCCATGCCCGAGTATGACCAGCGCGGCATCGGAGAAGTTTTTGCCGTTCACGCCTAAGGGTTAACGCAACCAACTGCCCCCGGCAAGCCAGGCTTCCAAAAGCTCATTTTTGCTGAAACTTTTTGACACACCGGACGTCTTAAGTTCAAATTGTCCCGGAAATTAACCAAATCCATACCAAAACCACCATGAATCCACTCAAACTGACAAGTCTGATCCTGGCCGCCACCTTTGGACTGGCGTTGGCCGCCGCCGCCGATACCACCCCGTTGCCGCCCGCTTCAACGAAAACCGGCGTGACTTATGCCACCGACATCAAACCCGTGCTTGATGCTTCGTGCGTCAAATGTCACAGCGGTGAAAAGCCGAAGGCCCGGTTGCGGCTCGATACCCTGGAAAATGTGCTCAAAGGCAGCAAAGACGGCAAGATCCTCACCGCCGGCGACAGTGCGAACAGTTTTGTTGTCAAATGCGTCGCGCACACGACCGACGACCATGATTCCTGGATGCCGCCGCTGCACAACAAGGCGAACATCGCGCCGCTCACACCTGACCAGATTGGCCTGATCCGTGCCTGGATTGATCAGGGAGCGAAGTAATTTTAGCCAAACAAAAAAGGCGCAATCCGACATGGATTGCGCCTTTTGAATTTTCAGCGCCAGAAAAACAAAAACGCCGAGTGGTGTGAACCACGCGGCGTTTGATTGATAGTCTGAATTACTTGGTCAACGACTTAACGGCATCACCGGCCGCCTGGGTGGCCTTGCCGGCCAGATCAGCAATCGCCTTTTGCGCGCTGGCAATCACGTCCTTGACGGCCGCCTGCTGGTCATCCGTGAGCTGGTATTTTCCAGCGAGCGTCTGCAATTGCGCGACCGCGCCGGAATAATCCGCGCCCTTGATGGCCGTCACGGCCGAGTCCACCGCGCCCTTCAAGGCGGGTTCAGCCGATTGGAATGCCGCTTCCAGCTTGGACGTATCCACACTGGCCGCTGCCGCTGGAGCAACCGGGGCAGCTGGAGTCACCGGAACCGCTGGTGTTTCGGCAACCGCCGGAACAACTGGCGTTGCCGGGGCGGTTGATACTGCAGCATTGGTTATTGCCGGGGCGGTTGTATCTGTACTGGCAGTGGGTGTGCCGCCGTTTTGTTTATTGCAACCAGTGACGACAAATGCCGTCGCTGCGATGACTGTCAGGATGGTTATTTGGTTTTTCATAATTAGATTCCGATTGGTTGGTGAGATGCGAAATTAGGATAATCGGCGGCGGTCGTCAAAACTTACTTGTTCACAACTTCACACGCTGCCTGAGGGAAACAATTGCGCCTGTTTCTGCCGGCGCAACGCCTGTTGCTCGCCCAGCAACGCCGCCCGCTGAGTGTCGGAAAGCTCCGACTGGCTGGCCTTCTGCGTCAACGCGGAAATCTGCCGGTCGAGAAATTGGTTGCGCAAGCTTAACGTCACATCCACCAGCTGCTTTTCGGGATTGGGAATTTTTCGGTCCTCGGCGACAGCTTCGGTGATCAGACTGCGCATCTCCGACGTTTCACAATCATCCAAAAACGCGGCGAGATTTTGCCAGCCGGCACCGGCCCGCGCGGCCAGCCGCTGTTCGACAATCTGGCGTACGAGAGGATGCCGTATCCATTGCACATCCAGATACGACCCCGTCCAATCAGCCAGCGCATCGTTTAACAGCAGCAGTTTGAGCAGCCAGAATTCCTTGTCCGCCGGACGGGAAGTTTCAGGTTCCGCAACCGGTTCGGTCTCGGGTTCGTCCGACGCGGTTCTGGCGACGGGCAATTTTTTGAATTCGGCACGGACAGCCTCAGGTAAAACGCCCAGACGCAGCGCCGTTTTCTGCGCGTATTTGTCCACCAGCACGACATTGCCGGTCTTGTGAACGGCTTCGGCCATGTCGCGCAGCACCGCCAGCCGGCCCTTGTCGGTCGCGGTTTCATTCGATGCGCAAAGCCGGTTTAGAAAATAATCAAAAAAGCCCTCGGCATTCTCAACCAGTTTGCGAAACGCCTCGCCGCCGTTGGCCTTGATGAAACTGTCCGGGTCATGGGGTGCCGGCACCACGGCCACGCGTACCGCCAGACCGGAAGCAAGCAGATGGTCCAGTGACCGCACAGCTGCGTTTTGCCCGGCTTCATCAGAATCGAAGCAGAGCACCACTTCGTCCACGTAACGCTTGAGGATGCGGGCGTGCTGGTCGGTGAACGCCGTGCCTTGCGGGGCCACGATGTTTTGCACGCCGGCCATAAAGCAGGCGATCAAGTCAAGTTGCCCTTCGCAAACGATGGCAGACTGGGCCTCAAGCAGCGCGCGTTTGGATTTGTCGAGGCCGAAGAAGACCTTGCTCTTGGTGAAGATGGCTGTCTCCGGCGAATTGACGTATTTCGCCGTTTTTTCGTCACCGGCCAAAACCCGGCCACTGAAGCCAATCACCCGGCCCTGCTCGTCGCAAATCGGGAACATGAGCCGCCCGCGAAAACGATCATAGTAATGTTCGCCGCCTTCCTTGCGCAAAATCAGTCCGGCCTTTTCGACAAGCGCGAGGTCGTAATCCTTGCTCTTCGCCCAATTGACCGTGTCGTCCCAGGCATCGGGTGCGGCGCCGAGGCGGAACAGTGTTGTCGCCTCGGCGGAGACGCCGCGCTTGGCGAGATAATCGCGCGCCAGTTGTCCGGCGGCCTCATTGGCCAGCGTGTTCTGCCAGCGTTGTGCGATTTTCTCGTGGATTTCGAGCAATTGGTCCTTGAGGTGGCGCGATTGCTGTTCGACGGGGTTCTGGTCGAACTCGAGGGGGATTTTGGCGCGCTCCGCCAGCCGGCGGACGGCATCCATGAACCCGATGTTCTCGTACTCCTTGACGAACGTAAACACGTCGCCGCCCTTGTGGCAGCCGAAACAGTGGAAGATCTGCTTGTGCGGATTGACGTTGAAGCTGGGAGTCTTTTCCTTGTGAAACGGGCAGAGGGCGGTGAAGTTGGCACCCGCCTTTTTCAGCGGCAGATACGAACCGATGATGTCCACGATGTCGCTGGCCGCGCGGATGCGCTCGCGGGTTGCGGGGGAAAGCGTGCCAGCCATGCTTGTTCAGCGATGCAACACCAGGCTTACTTTTGTATGTTAATCACCGGCGGTTTTTGCTGCGGTTTGCCGCCGGCGGCGGTGGATTCGACCAGCAACGTACCCAGATAATCTTTGATGTAAGGCCCGATGAATGATTTCTTAAAGACCTGCTCCTGTATGTTCTGCAAACTGGGGAAAAAATTACCGCTGTACATGCCACCGCCATACCAGCGTTTCACATAGGCGTCGTGGGCCTCAATTTCCGCCGCGCTGTAGAACGGCGCATTCAGCAGGGCGAGCACGGCCAGCAACATGCACATATACCGGATCATGCCGGCGAACATCCCCAGATAATATTCGGAACTGCCGAAAAAATTATTCCCGGACAATTTATAAACAAAAAACTGTTTCAGGGCCAGAAACACGAGAAAGACCGCCAACGCCAGAACCAGATAACCCCAGATGTAACTGGACGATTTGCTCAAGCCGGCGGAGTTGATGAGCAACTGGGAGGGAAGCTGGTAGCACAACCCGCATACCAGAACCAACGAGAGCCATTTGAACAGCGGCAGGAGTTCCTTCGACATGCCGTTCTTGCGTCCACGAAAAAATCCAATAATCAACAACAACAAGACCGCCCCGTCAAACCAGTTGACCGGCAGATTGTCGAGCGCCAGGCTTTGTACGGCTGCACCAATCATAATAGTGAGGTTAAATCCTTCAATTTAGAATGCCAATGAAATATACAGCCGGTTCCATGCCAGTTTCAGGCCCATCCGCCATCTGATGCTTGCCATCAGACCAGCGCCCATCACGGCGGGTTGGATGAAAGCCAGAACTGAATGTCAGGCGCCTGCGGATGGCCTGGATTCAACGTCAGAACTTTCAAGTAGTGCTGACGTGCCCGCGCCGGGTCGCGCAATTGTTGTGCGTAAAGGTTTCCCAACGCCAGATGCGCGCGAATCTCATCGGGATTCACGGCCAATATCTTTTTCAATTCATTCACCGCGTCCGTCACATAACCAGCGGCTTTCAGCGCCAGCGCAAAATTATAGCGCGCGTCCACCGAATCCGGCTGGATCGCCAGCGCCATTTCGTAAGCGCCAAGCGATTGGCTGTAGTCCCGCAACCGGTAAGCCATCACGCCGTAATTGTATTGCGCCTCAAACCAATCCGGATCCAGCTCCGTCGCCTGTTGGTAGGCCTGCAACGCGTCCACCCAGTTGGCTTTCTGCTCGAATTCCCGCGCCCGCGTGAACGAGTTCGCCGCCGTCCGCCGGTCGCCTGGATTGGGTTTGCGCGGGGAAAGATACAGGTAACGTGGGAACGTCGGCGGGGCAGGCTGAACAATTTTAATCGGTTTTGCCACCATGACCGGCGCCGGGGCGATGGTCCTTTGCACGGGCGGACTGGAAATAACCGTCACCGTGGGGGTTGAACCGGAGCGGTTTTCGTTAGGTGCGGCCGGCGGCAGGGGTGTCACCCCATTTTCATTGTAATTTTCCGGCGTGGTGGAATGAAACCAGTTCAATGGATTCAGCTTATGGATGACGCCCGGTTTTCCAGTCGTCGAATCCGATGGCTCTTCGGCAACGGGAATCCCAACAATTGCCGGTTGCGGCTGGACCTTTACGATCTGTGTTGCCGATGTCCCGTGCGTCAGATTGGAATTGGTATGGACAGCCGCCAGGCTTCGTGCCGGGCTGGCCGCATGAACGGTGTTGCCACCCGAGGGGATCCGGCTTTCAATCACGGGTTCGCCAGTTTGGCTTTGATCCAGAGACGACGAGCTGGACGCTGCCGCCGCCACCGAGGCGGACGACTCCAGGCTGTTCGCAAGGTCATTCACCGCATCCCAATTGGCTGGACGCGGCGTCAGCGCCAGATACGCACGATAATTTTTTAGCGCCAGCGTATCATCGTGCAGATATAGCTGTGCCACGGTCGCGAGATTCAGCCAGGCCGGACCAAAGTCCGGTTTTTGCCGCGTCGCCGCTACAAAAAAACGCGCGGCATCGCGTTCGTGGGGATGACCGCGTTCGACACACGCCAGTCCCAGACCGTTCAGGGCCTCGGCGTTATTCGGGCTGAGGTACAGGACGGTACTGAAGCTCCTTTCCGCCATGGCGATATCGTGCGCCTGCAACTGGGCCAGGCCAAGTTTGAGCCAACCCTCCGGCGACTTGCTGCGGCGCAACGTGTAGGCGGTAAACTCGCCTTCGGCCGCGTCGGCTTTGTTTTGTTCCAGCCACAAACAGCCAAGATTGTAGTGCGCCTCCATCAAGTCGCGGTCGAGCACCAGCGCGCGCTGGTAGGCCGTCACGGCATCGGTCGGCTGGCCGGCATACTGACAGGCAACCCCGAGATAATTCCACGCCTGCGCATTCGTGGCCAGCAGCGACGTGGCGGTCTTAAATTCTGTCATCGCGGCGGTGTAATCGCCGCGCTCCATCAGTTTCTTGCCCTTGAGCAAGGCGCGTGGTCCGGACGGCGTGCAGCCTGCAATGAACATGGCAAGCGCAAGCAAGCTCATGGCGCCAAGTCGCGTTAGGTTTTTTGTGGCCAGCATCGGCGCTGGTGGTAGCATCCGCGCTCGTAAGTGTCAAGAAACGCGCACTCTCAATTCGTTCAAACGGCTGGCTGGCTGGCCACGGTGGCCGCCATCGGGCTCGTGTTTTTCCCTGCCCGGGCGGCCATCCCGCCCTTTTATTCCACCAATGCCGCCGCCCGGGTCGTCACCGTCGAAAATGACGACGCGATTTCTGATTACCAGCCGGATGCCCGACTGGCACAGGTCATGGTAAATCGCGGTGTTACGAATCTCACCGGCAAAGTCACGGTCGCCGCCGCCTGGCGCAGCCTGGTTGCGACGCAGGATGTTGTTGGCATCAAGGTCTATTCCACCGCCGGAATGCTCAGCGGCACCCGGCCGGTGGTCGCCGCAGCGGTGATTCAGGGATTGATTGACGCGGGCGTGCCGCGGCAACACATCATCATCTGGGACAAAAACGAGGCGGATTTGCGCGCTGCCGGATTTTTCCAACTCGGCGTACAACTCGGCGTCCGGGTCGCTGGCAGTGTGGAGACGGGTTACGACCCGGCGACATTTTACCAGCCCGACACCGCCATCATCGGAAATCTGGTGTATGGCGACCTGGAGTTCGGCAAAAAAGGCGAAGGAGTCGGGCGGAAATCCTTCGTCAGCAAGCTGGTCAGCCAGCAGATGACGAAAATCATCAGCATTACGCCGCTGTTGAACCAGCAATACGCCAGCGTTTGCGGCCACGTTTACGGGTTGGCCATGGGCAGCGTGGACAATACCCTGCGGTTCGAGGGTGACCCAAGCCGGCTGGCCGTGGCCGTGCCGGAAATTTACGCCCTGCCCGTGCTTGGCGACCGCGTGACGCTGAACATTACTGATGCGCTCATCGGCCAGTACGAAGGCGGTTCGCGCGGACTGTTGCATTATTCCGTGGTGCTGAACCAGCTATGGTTCAGCCACGACCCCGTAGCGCTGGATACGCTCGCCATCAAGGAACTGGACCGCGAACGGCGCCTGCTCGACGCACCGGCATTCAAGCCGAACCTGGAACTTTACGCCAACGCCGCCCTGCTCCAGCTCGGCGTGAATGACCCGGCGAAAATCCAGGTGGAAAGACTGCGTTAAAACGAATGTAGCGGCAGTCCATGACCGCCGCCACAGTTGTTCAGAACGGCCAGTTGATGCCGGCGGAAATATAGACCTGCCCGCCCAAATTCAACTGCCCCTGCCGGCCGCCGCCACTGATGGAAGCGTTGCCCAAGGGCATGTATTGAACCCCCAGATACAAGTCGCCGTTCTGCACCAAATGATACATCAACGACGCATTTACGTAACCGCCGTACACAATATCGGTCCCATCAATCTGTCCTTTATTTTCGGATCTGTTGCCGCCCGCCGTGATGGTTTCGTCGAAATGATAATTGCCGGACACGATGCCGATGGCCGGACCGGCACTGGCCGACAGGCCAAGGTATTCATTCAAATCCCAATACAATGACGGCCCCAGCCTCACGGTATAAAGCATCACGTCCAGTGTGTGTGAACCGGTGATGGTTCCGGGGACCTGATCAGTGGCTGGTATTCCCGTTGTTGGTACTGACGCACTGGGTATGCTTAACGAACCGCCGGGCCCACCCTGATAACCCGCCGATGGAAAAGGAATCACACTGTCAATCCCACTGATATCAAACGCATAAACGTTCCGATTGACGTTTCCAGAGATGGACTCGTTGTCGGTGATGCTGATGGGCAACAGACCGAATCCGAGGTCCCAGCCAATTCGCGTGTGTCCCCAATTCCACAAATTGCCACCGTAGGCCATGTCAAACCCCGCAAATGCCGACCCGCTTTGTTCACCGCCGATGCCACCGCTTGTCGGGGCAAACGATGTTGCTTGATGCATCAACAGCCTGTGCAAACTGCTGTTGTATTGGGATGCACTGTCGTAACCCCAATCGGACGTAAAAGATCCGTTTCCCGACGGATGCACATAGCCGTCATCATAATTCCCTTGCGCGGCATTATTGCCGGAAATGTTTAATGTGCCTTTCGAGCTAAAGTTGGCGCTGATGTTCATGCCTACCATGGCACCGATGCGGAAATGGCGCGTCCAATCGTCGTCTTCGGAAGTCTTTTGTATCCCCCAAAAGGAATCGCGCAGGTCGTTGGCCGGTTGAAAGGTCCCGGCGGGCTGCGGCTGGGTGGAAGTGTCCGGCGGGATTGCCACCGGAGCATTGGCATCAGGGTTTTGGCCGGGCGGTTGGGTTTGGGCCGAGGCGGCCAGCGCAACGCCGGCGAAGCCGCAGGACAGACACCACCCAAAAAAATCCCGGGAGCGAACGTTTCTCATGGAGTTGGATGGCATGGCATCAGGGGTTCAGGAATGCGCGATAAAAGCGCGCGGGCGTGTTGGTCGGATGACTCACTGTCTCCGGCGGCCCATAATCTATCCAATATGTGAAATTTGCCGGCGTCCTCGTGAGCGGCTGCGCTGCCAGCCAGTTCGTAGAAAGCAGATTGGTGATGTATTCCACGGTGTACGTCCGGTTGGTGAGGGAGGGAAATTCAAGCAAAATCCCGCCGGAAGGCAGCCTGACCATCAACAGGATATTGGTCGGCGTGAGGCCCACCGCCGGGGTCAAATCCGGAGGTGAGACTCCGAGCGACTGCATCTGCGAGTTGGTGAACGTAAAAGCGCTTTGATTGGGATAGAACTGCAGCAGCAAATACGCGGCTTGGCCCGCCGCGAGTGCGGCCCCATAAGTCACAAATGGGCTGCCGTTGTTGGTGCCCACCGCGTTGGATAATTGATTAGTCAGCCCAGTCACGATGATGCGCGCCGAGTCAACCGACGCTGGCCCGGCATTCGACAAGATGATGTTCTGTTCCAATCGCCCGCTCAATTGATCGAATTTCTGAGTGGAAACAATCGTGGCGGTGAGTTGGCCCGGAATGGACAGAAAATTGGACACGACGATGTTGTTGCTGGCCAGATTGTTTAGCGGATTGGGGTCGAACACTGCATTCGTGTTGACAAACGAGACAAATGGCAAGACCCCGGCATTGGTCGGCTGGATCGTGAGCTGGAAATTATCGACGGCCCCGTTCGTCAGGCTGCCTAGATTGAAAACGATGTTGCTGCCGATAACGTTGGGCGCCGGGCTGGCAGGCGAAACACTTTTAAATCCCACACCCGCCGGCAGGGTGTTGGTCAGAAAGACCGCGGTTGCAGTATTCGGCCCGAGATTCGTGACGCTAACGCCGTAAACGACCCAATCGTTGGAGAAGACCGTTGAAAGCGGCACTGTCATCCCAATCGCCAGGTCCGCCTGCTGCACCACCGGGTTGGTGACCTGAGTGATCAGGTTGGTTGAGGTGTTGTAGACGGGAACGGTGGGTGAAACCAAAAACACTGAATTGGTGATAAATCCACCTCCCGCCCCTGCTGTCGGCGAGGCCGTCACGGTTATTTGTACGCCTGTGGCATCAGGGATCGTAAAAGTGACCGTAAAGGTGTTCCCATTGGTAACGACGATAGGGGCGGCAAATGTGGGAGGCGGGACAAGACCCTGGAATTGTGTCAAAGCCGGCAGCGTGTTGGTCACGATAACCGACTGTGCCGAACCGGTCGCATTGGTCACGCTGATGAGGTAGGTCAGGCTGGTGCCCACGCCAACCGGGTTTGCCGAACCCGTGGCAACAAGACTCAGTGTCTGCGCCCCAACCCTTGTGCCGGCAACGGCCAAACCAAGCACCAAGAGTACCAAAAGTATTTGCCGGCCGGCGGAAATCCTCATAAAAAAACGGAACATATATGTTTCCGAACTTAAACAGCGGTAAGTTGCAAAAGTTTCAAGCTTCTGGCAATCTTTGAGTTACATCCGCAATTCTTATGTTCCGGTTCAAACAGCTAATTTCCGGTCGTGGCAGTACCATTTCAATGATTTTCAGGTCTCAACTCGCCTTGCGACAGGATTTGGAACCGGCTCAACTGGTCGCCGGTTTGTTCTGCCGCGCGCTTTGGGACCGTTCATAGGCTTCTTTTTGCCGCTTCAGACATTCCGGGCAGATGCCGTGAGTGGTGGGTGTGTCAAACCCCTGTTGCATGAAATCCTCCAGCCGCACCCATTCCCCCTTGTAATCAATCCGCCGGCACCAGGCGCACACGCGCATGAAACCTTCCAGTTGTCGTAACCGCTTCAGCAGTCGCCGGGTCGAACTGCTTACCAGCAGCCACACGGCCAGGAAAAGCAACATCTCCAGCGTGGGCCGGCGATAAACGAAGGCGAAGGGATGATCGGAGAAGACCAAAGATGGCAGCTTGAGCAGCTCATCCAGATAACACAACATGATGATCGCCAGAAACCCGAGGTTTTGATACAACACGATCTTGGCCAAACTTGGATTTTTTCCCATAAAATCTAGACTGAAACAACTCTCGGAAGTCTGGCTGGCACATCTCAGAATGACTTCCTGTTCGTTGATCCTGCCATCTCCCGGTCACCTCCACGCTTCGCTGTCAGACAAAAAAGATGCTGCATAAAACGTGCCGTCGGGTCTCCGCCCCAATAGTCTCGGAATCGCCGTTGCAATCAGACCAAGCGCCTCATCCGGAATGGTCGCGTCGGGCATTTTGCACGGCGCCAAAGCGAGTCCGGTTGATTGTAGCCCAGGAAGGGGACAGGCAGTGATTGCAAATTCGTTGAGACCGGCTTGAAGTCTTCAAGCAAACCCCGCCGGTTTACAAAGCAGCGCCTCATCGCGCGAACGATGAGGCGCCGTTTCCCCAAACCAAGGAGTCTTTGACTCCCTTACGGCCGATCTGACTGGTTGTGCGTCATGGCTGATAGACCGACCGGTAAAACTGCTGCTGGTAATTCGTCGCCTGCGCATCGGTGAATTGCCACAGCCCGTTGATATCCGCAGTATTGGTGCTCACCGGCAGCCATACCACCGGCGGCGTCAGGTTCGCCGTGGATTGCACCTGATACGTGTAATTGGCTACCCCCACAAAACTCAGCGTCACCGTCCCGTTCCCGTTGACCACCGTGCCGGCGATCGAATTGGTCGGCGGCGGTCCCACCTGTACATTGATCATGCCCGGGGTGTTCCCGCCAAAACCATCACCCACCGTGTAATTGATCTGATCGGCCAGGTTGTTGGCATTGGTGTAATAGACGAACATGCTGTCATAATTCACCGCCGCCCCATTGGTGCTGTTGATGCCGCCCGTCAACGCCAGTGAATCCCCGTCCACATCGTTCCAATATGTCGCCAGATTGCCCACTATCGGGATGTTCAACGGGTAGCCCGCCGGACGCGAATACGTGGAGGGATTGACCACCGGCGCCGTGTCGCTATATGTGAGGGTGACCACGGAGCTTGTGACACTGCCCGAGCCGTTGCTTGCAATCACAACGTAATTGCCGCCGTTGCTGCGTTGCGCGCTGGCAATGGACAGCGAGGCGCTGGTGGCCCCGGGCAGATTGGTTCCGGCGTGCTGCCACTGATAGGCAGGATCCGGGATGCCCGTGGCACTCGCACTGAAGTTGGTGGATTGTCCATGACTGGCAGTCACACTGGCCGGCTGACTGGTGATGTTCGGCGCCAA